>Ga0308159_1002103_pt1 | contig 24358 bp, 21 predicted proteins | sample PhyCR1_FD_201040 | JGI IMG/M metagenome (GOLD analysis project Ga0308159, IMG submission 201040) | Phyllosphere microbial communities from UC Gill Tract Community Farm, Albany, California, United States - DLSLC.R1 | ecosystem: Host-associated > Plants > Phyllosphere > Unclassified | place: USA...
CCGTGGTCACCGTCGGCATCGCCACCCCCTGGATCATCGCGCAGGTGTCGTCGCGCGTAGCGAGCTGGACCGCGAAGATCAGCTCCAAGCTCACCGGTCTGCTGCGCTCGTGCGGCAAGCTCGGGGACCTGCTGACGCAGCTGCGGGCGCTAATGGCTCAGGTCGCCGAGAAGTTCTCCGCAGTGCTCGACAAGGGAAAAACTGCTGTTCACAACACTAAAGAAGCAGTCGCTGCTCTTCCGGGCGTGCGGCGGCTGGACCCGCGACGAAACAAGCTCGTGAGCGACATGGAGCAGTGGGCATCCAACGCGCACCTGCCCGGTTACAAACCGTTCGGTGGCCTCGATGGTCCGGGCTTCATCGATACTCACCTGCGACGGTTTACGGATCGAGGATACCCAGAGTGGAAATGGCCACCCAGCAACGGGTTCGACACCTCGTACCCAGTCCGACCGGCGTCCTCCGTCCTGCAGCCTGGCATGAGCATTAACCGCATTTCTCCGGTAGCAGCGGCAGACGATCTAGGTGAGTTCGCATCTCCGGCAGGCGTCAGCTTCGGAGCGCGGAGTGTGCCCCCGGACCGCCTTTCGCCGAGCTTCTCTTCATACGATCTAAAGGTACTCAAGCCCTTGCCGCCGGAGGTCACATTCGGTCGGATTGCCGAGGCATTCGAACAACCGGGCGGTGGTGTTCAGTTCCACTTTCCAGGTGGAATAAAATATTGGATCGATAACAAATTTCTAGGATAAGGAGCGTGGCGAGGTGAACTTCGAAGATCTTGTCGAGAAGGTTGAGGGCCTCCCCAACGTGGGTGAGGATTTCAGCAGCTACCTCATTGACATTGCGCGAACGGGGCGACCGAGCTCGGCTTTCCTGACCCTGATTCCGCACCCAGACGGAAGTTGGACCGCCACCCAGGGCGACTTCCGCAGCAAAGTCGAGACGGTGGTAGGTACCGATGGTGCACCCGTCCACTTCCCAGACGAGGATGCGGCCTGCCAGTGGGCCTGGCAGAAGATCAAGTCCGCCCGCTCCAATCTTGGAGAGAGTGCCGAAGACCGCGCAGCTGCTCTCAACGACGCTCAGGTGATGTACGAACGCATCCGCAAACTGGACGAAGCGCAGGGAATCGAGAGTCCATTCGCGTAACTGAGCTTGCTAGCCCATACCGCACCGCACGAAGACTCGGCCAAGATCCACACGCTAGACGATCTCGCCCGAGAAACCGGTCGAGCTCCAATGGCCGCTGCGGCGGGCACGGATCTCTGTGCTTTGCATTTTCCGGTTGATCCAACGGAGCTTCGACGACCTATGGTTGCAGATTCTGGGGGCCAACCCCACTTCTACGACCGTCCCCTCAATCCAGATCCGATGTACGGACACACGGCGGTTAGAGAGGGCGTCGGATCTTCTCAACAGATGTGATTCCTGCGCAATATTGCGCATGGGCACACAGCGGCACTAAAGCCCGGTGACGCCAAGCGACGCTCAAGAAGCATTTCCGGAGGCCTTTCAAAATGACCGATAATCCTCGAAACGCGCTTGAGATCGCCCTCGTACGAGGGCGCGAGAATCTCTTGAACACGCAAACGATCCTTTGGGTTTTCGCATCAAGCACCATTTACGTCCCGAGCGGCACCGAACCAGTCGAAAACATGACGAATTTTCAGCCCGTTCTTTTCGAACGCGATGGCACGAAGATGGTGGCCTGCTATTCAGAGCTTGATCGGGGTAACGGGATTCAAGATCTCGCCCCGTACATGGTGGCGATGACTGGACTGAAACTCCTTACCGGCGTCTCAAGCGACCAGGGTATCGTCCTCAACGCGGGCTCCACGATCGGTTTCGATATTGCGCCAAAGGGTATCTCGGCGATCCGCGCTGAGATTGGCCTTTGACGGGTGCGAAGTACAAATGCGCGAGATGACATTCGAAGAACTCTGCGGCATTCTCCGCGACGAATTCGACTCGGCCCCCGTTTCCAGCCCGGATCACCCGCACGTCGGCGACGGGGACCCGGTCCTAGGCACCCTCGTCCTTCTGAATGAGAGCTCGGCCGGGTTTGCGGTCGGGACGCAGGGGCGCGGACAGTGGACCGAACTCGCGCGATTCGATTCGGAATCGGACGCGTGCGCCTTCGCCCTGGATGCGATTCGGAAAAGCCGCCGACCGGGTGCGCCTCTGGGCGCAGCGGAAAGAGCCGAATCCGAACGGATCAACCGCGATGCGAACGAAGCTTTGCGGCATTCAGTCGGCCTGAAACCCCGGCCGGCGCACGATTCCGAGGACGCTGTGGACCAGCCTCATGACCTCAGCGAAGGACGCACCATGACCTTCCTCGACACCGCCCTCATCGCCTACATCTGGACCGACGGCTCCGCCGTCCCCGGCCGGCATCCCGACGCCGTCCCCGACCCAGCCCTCCGCGACCGTGTCGAGGACCTGATCGAGAGAATGGATGCCGTGACCCCCGGCGCCGACGCCACGGATCTCGCCGCGTGGGCCGACCGCACCGTCCGCACGATAGCGAGCCAGTACTGCGACGTCGGCGAGGCCGGCATCCGGGCCCTCTCGGCCCTGCTCAGCTGGACCTGGCGCTGATCAGACCTGTCCGCGCGGGCACGGCTGCCACGTCGCGCGCCGGCGGCGCGGGGCCGTGGAGGTGGGCCACCACGACGCGAATCGCGACAGCACCGACGAGAAGGCAGTGGGCTGGGGCCGTGCGGGGAGCATGACTCCAGCCTCTCGACCGGGCCTGCCCCCGCGCATCATCGCAAAGGACGAAACGTGTCCCTCTCGGGGACGATCCCTACTGCGCGAGCAGCGTCGGATCCAGCGCTTCGGCCGCCGCTTTCGCGGCCACGGGGAGCGCCTCGAGCACGCGACCGAGAGCGACGTCGTCGTGCGCCGCGGTGAGGAACCACGCCTCGAACACGCTCGGGGGCAGCGAGATGCCGGCATCCAGCATCGCGTGGAAGAACGGCGCGTACCGGTACGACTGCTGCGTGAGCGCGGTGGCATAGTCGCGCGGCACCTCGGGGAGGAACGCGACGCCGAACAGCGAGCCCGCGCGCGGGACGGCGTGCACGACGCCCTCGGCCGTCAGTGCGTCATCGAGCGCATCGGCGATCTGTGTGGCCGCGGCGTCGACGGCGGCATACACCTCGGGGGTGGCGAGCCGGAGCGTCGCGAGACCCGCGGCGACAGACAGCGGGTTCCCCGACAGCGTGCCCGCCTGGTAGACCGGGCCCAGGGGCGCGAGGTGGTCCATGATCTCGGCGCGACCGGCGAGGGCTGCGAGCGGCATGCCCCCGCCGATGACCTTGCCGTAGGTGAGGATGTCGGGCAGATACCGCTCGCCCTGCGAGGCCTGCAGACCCCAGAACCCGGCGGGGTGCACGCGGAAGCCGGTGAGCACCTCGTCCATGATCAGCAGGGATCCGTGACTGTGCGCGATGTCGGCGAGCGCGGCGTTGAACCCGGGCAGCGGCGGGACGACGCCCATGTTGGCCGAGGCCGCCTCGACGATGATCGCCGCGATGTTCTCGCCGTGCACCGCGAAGACCTCGCGCACCGCGTCGAGGTCGTTGTACGGCAGCACGAGCGTCTGCGCGGCGATCGGCGCGGGAACCCCGGCCGAACCGGGCAGCGCGAGGGTCGCGACACCCGAACCGGCCGCCGCCAGCAGACCGTCGGAGTGCCCGTGGTAGTGCCCGGCGAACTTGATGAGCAGATCGCGGCCGGTGACGCCGCGCGCCAGACGGATGGCCGTCATCGTCGCCTCGGTACCGGTCGACACCAGACGCACCTTCTCGATCGGCTTCAGATCGCCGACCTGCACGCGCTGCGCGACGAGGTCGGCCAGCTCGACCTCCGCTCCCGTCGGAGCGCCGAAGGACAGACCTCGGGATGCCGCGGACTGCACCGCCCCGACCACCTCGGGGTGCGCATGGCCGAGGAGCGCCGGACCCCACGAGGCGACGAGATCGACGTACTCACGACCCGCGGCATCCGTGATCCGCGGGCCGGACGCCGACTGGACGAACCGCGGCGTTCCGCCGACGGAACCGTACGCGCGCACGGGCGAGTTCACGCCACCCGGGATGACATCCTTGGCGCGGGCGAACCACTGGTCGTTGAGATCGGTCATGGCATCCATTCTTCCGGGCGCCCCCGCGTGAGGGGTCGAAAAGTGTCGCTTCGGCGCCGCCTGGGCGAGAGAAATCGACCCCTCAGGCGGGGAAGGGTCGGGCAGGCTCAGAGCTCGGCGCGCAGCCAGCGGGCGGCCTCGACGGCCCAGTACGTCAGGATCGCGTCGGCGCCGGCACGGCGGATGCCGAGCAGGCTCTCCATGATCGCGCCCCGGCGGTCGATCCAGCCGTGAGCGGCGGCAGCCTCGACCATCGCGTACTCGCCCGACACCTGGTAGGCCCAGACCGGCACGTCGACCGAAGCCTTCACGTCTGCCAGGACGTCGAGGTACGGCAGGGCCGGCTTGACCATGACGACATCGGCGCCCTCTTCGACGTCGAGCAGCGCCTCGCGTACTCCCTCGCGGCCGTTGCCGGGATCGAGCTGGTACGAGCGACGATCACCCTTCAGCTGCGAGTCGACGGCCTCGCGGAAGGGGCCGTAGAACGCGCCCGCATACTTGGCCGAGTACGCCAGGATCAGGGTGTCGGTGAACCCCTCGGCATCCAGCGCCTCACGCACCGCACCGACCTGGCCGTCCATCATGCCCGACAGTCCCAGCATGGCCGAGCCCGCGCGCGCCTGCGCGAGACCCATCGCCGTGTAGCGCTCGAGCGTCGCGTCGTTGTCGACGGCGCCGTCTTCGCGCAGTACGCCGCAGTGGCCGTGATCGGTGAACTCGTCGAGACACAGGTCGGTCTGCACGACCACCGCGTCGCCGACCTCGGCCACCACGGCCTCGGTGGCGAGGTTCAGGATGCCGTTCGGGTCATCGGCCCCGGAACCCACCGCATCGCGCGTCTCGGGCACGCCGAAGAGCATGACGCCCCCGATGCGCTGTTCGGCCGCCTCGGCCACCGCACGCCGGAGGGAGTCGATCGAGTGCTGCACGATGCCGGGCATCGACCCGATCGGACTCGGCTCGGTGATGCCCTCGCGCACGAACAGCGGCAGGACCAGCTGCGAGGGGACGAGGTGCGTCTCTCGAGCGAGACGACGGACGGCGGGGGTGCGGCGCAGGCGCCGCGGGCGGTGCTCGGGGAAGCTCATGGGGTCGATTCGTCGGTGTTCAGGGGGAAGCGGGCGACGGCTTCGATGAGGGAGTCGACCGTCTGGGTCTCGGCCACGACGTCGACGCTGAGCCCGGCGCGCTTAGCATCCTTGGCGGTGCGCGGGCCGATGGCGGCGATGACGGTGGATGCCGGAACCTCGGGGAACTGCTCGACGACCTGCTCGGCGACCGAGCCACTCGTGACGAGGATCGCGTTGATGCGCCCCGACTGCACGTCGCCGGCGATCTTCTCGGTGACCGGAACGCCCACCGTGCGGTAGGCGACGACGCTGCGCACGTCGTGTCCGGCCTCGATGAGAAGGCGCGTGAGCACCGGCTTGGCGATCTCGCTGCGGAGGGTGAGGACCTTGCGCGGCTCGGTCTCGAGCTCGATCATCTGCTCGGCCATGCCCTGGGCCGAGTTGTCGCGCTCGGGCACGAGATCGACGTGATAGCCGACGGCCTGCATGGCGGCCGCCGTGGTCTCACCGACGACCGCGACCTTCGTCTCGGCGGGGATGACCGCCTTGTAGGCGTACAGCACGTCGACGGTGGTGGCGCTCGTGAGCGTCAGCCAATCGAAGGCCCCGGCGGCGAGATCGGCGAGGGCCTCGTCGAGCGTTGCCTGGTCGTTCGTGGGGGCGAAGTTGATCAGCGGTGCGATCACGGGCACGGCCCCGAGCTGGCGGAGGCTGGCGGCGACACCGTCGCCCCAGGGGCCACCTCGCGGCACGAGGACGCGTCGACCGGCAAGGGGTTTCGGCACGCTGCCCGTCGAGGGGCTCGGCGTGTGCTGATGGCCTTCGTTCATGTGGTCGACTCTCGTGGTACCAGATCGGCCGCCCCGCGTTCGAGCAACCGACGCGCGGCGTCTTGGCCCGCTCGCGTCGCTTGCGCGATCGGTCCCCCGTCGTCGGCAGCATCCGCTCCATTGCCACTGCCCGTAGTGTCCCCACCATACCCCGGGTCGAGACGCACCGTCCGGTCAATGCCGATCCGTTGCGACCCGTCGAGCGCGTAGACGACCGCGCGCAGACGCAGGTCGCCCTCGGCGAGCGACGCGTGCGTGCCCACGGGTGCGCTGCACCCCGCATCGAGCGCCGAGAGAACGGTGCGCTCGGCGGTGATTGCCACGCGCGTGAGCTCATCGTCCAACGGCGTGAGAGCGGCGAGGATCTCGGGGTCGATGTCGTCGCGGGTCTCGACGGCGAGCGCGCCCTGCCCCGGGGCGGTCGGCCACTCCGACAGACCCAGCTCTTCGGCGAGGAGGCCGCCGAGGTCTCCGCCCAGCCGCGAGATGCCCGCGGCCGCGAGGATCACGGCATCCAATTCTCCGTCGCGCACCCGCGCCAGACGCGAGTCGACGTTGCCGCGGATGTCGCGGATGTCGACGCGGGGATTGTGGCGCATTGCCTGAGCGATGCGGCGGGGCGACCCGGTCCCCACACGCGCCCCCGGGGCGAGTGCGCCCAGCGGGGTGCCGTCACGGGTGACGACCACGTCGCGCGCGTCCGCCCGCGCGGGCGTGGCCGCGATGACGAGACCCTCGGGCTGCTGCGTGGGCAGGTCCTTGAGCGAGTGGACGAGGAAGTCGCAGCGATCCGCCGCGAGAGCCTCACGCAGACCGTTGGCGAACACCCCGCGCCCGCCCAGCTGCGACAGCGAGGCGCGGTTGACGTCGCCCTCCGAGACGATGGGCACCAGTTCGACCGGACGACCGGATGCCGCGGACACGGCGTCGGCGACCATCTGCGACTGGGTCATCGCCAGGTTGCTGCGGCGAGTGCCGAGGCGCAGGGGCGCAGTCACTGAAGGATCTCGGGGATCTCGTCGAGAGTGACCAGCCGACCGGTGTAGAACGGCACCTCCTCGCGCACGTGGCGACGGGCCTCGGTGTACCGCAGGTCGCGCATCATGTCGACGAGATCGGTGAGCACGTCGGCCTCCATGGGCAGGAGCCACTCGTAGTCGCCGAGGGCGAACGACGCCACGGTGTTGGCGATGACGCCCTTGTACGCCGAGCCCTTCTTGCCGTGCTCGATGAGCATCTCGCGACGCTCGGCCTCGGGCAGGAGGTACCACTCGTAGCTGCGCACGAAGGGGTACAGGCACAGCCACTGCTGCGCCTCGATGCCGCGGAGGAAACCGGGCACGTGCGAGCGGTTGAACTCCGCGTCGCGGTGCACGCCCATCGCGTTCCAGGTGGGGAGCAGGTTCTTGAGCAGGTCGGTACGGCGCAGGCGGCGCAGGTCGCGCTGGAGCGCCTGCGGGTCTTCGCCGTACAACCAGACCATGAGGTCGGCATCGGCGCGCAGGCCGCTCACGTCGTAGAAGCCGCGCACGGTGACGCCGTCGGCCTCGATCAACGAGACCAGGTCGGCGAGTTCGGTCGCGTCGGTGGCGGTGACCGCGTTCTCGGGATCGCGGCGGAAAACCGCCCACAGCGTGTACACGGAGGAAGAGCTGTCGTCGGGCATACCTCCAGTCTCGTCCGGTCGGGGCGGCGGTCCAAACCGGTTGACTCACCGACGAACCACCACCACGTGCGCACGCCGCTCCCCCGTTGGTACTGTGCGACGACGGCGTCGGAGGACGTCGAGCGAAAGGCGTGCCGATGTGGTTGTACGACCTGCCCATGTACCTGGGGCTGCCGCTGTTCATCGTCCTCGTCGTGGGCGGCTCGTGCGCGATCCTGCTGGCGCTGCGGAAGTGGGTTCGCCGGGCGGCGCCTCGCGGTGAGGAATGGGACCGCGTCCTCAGCTACGCGGTCGGCGTCTACGGCGTCTTCTACGGTGTCACCCTCGCTCTCATCGCCACGGCGGCGTACAGCAACTTCACCGAGGTCGACGGCGTCGTTCTCGAGGAGTCGTCGTCGCTCGCCTCGCTGTACCGCACCGCGGCGCTCCTCCCCGACCCGCAAGGCGACGAACTGCAGGCTCAGATCACCCAGTACGCCCGCAACGTCATCGACCTGGACTGGCCCCGACAGCGGCGTCTGGAGATTCCCGCCGAGACGGATGCCAATGTCTCGGCCATGCAGCGGGCGATCGGCGCCGTGCAGCCCACGACGGCCGCCGAGACCCTCTACGTTCAGCAGTCCCTCGATCAGTTCCAGCTGCTGGTGGAGAACCGCCGCGACCGCATCGCGCTCACCCACCTCGCGCTGCCGAGTGTGCTCTGGATCGTGCTGGGCGTCGGCGCGGTGCTCAACGCGATCCTCCTCGGGCTGATCGAGGTGCGGAACCTGCGGGTCCACCTGTTGATGTCGAGCATGCTCGCGCTGTTCGTCGCCCTGTTGCTGTACGCGATCGCCGGGTTCGACCACGCCTACGCGGGCCCGATCGCCGTGACACCGGAGTACTTCGAAGACCTCTTGAAGGGTCTCTTCGCGAACGAACCGTAGGCGGGGCCGGGCGCCGGGTAACCCGTGGGTTGCCGGGGTCACGGCATCCGGTCGTGAACCGTCCCGCGGAGAACACGGCCGACACACCGCGGGAACGCCCCTCGTACCGGCGCGTCTCGGACGACGTCCGCAGGACGGCCGCGCCCGGGCCCCCGGAACGACGAAGCGGCCCGCCCCCGGAGGGAGACGGGCCGCTTCGGACGATCTCAGCGCGTGTAGGCGCGGACGATGCCCCAGACGGCCAGGCCGACGAGCGAGGCGACGCCCGCGACGGCGGCGGCAGCAGCACCGGGGTTCTGCTGGGCCTTCCGGCGGACCTCGTGCACCTTGCGGTCGACGGCTTCGCTCGCGCGACGCGGGGCGTTGGCCTTGACCTCGATGGCGGCCAAAGCGGCCTTGAGCTCGGCGCGGGCCGACTTCACCGGGTCGGTGATGCCCAGGGGCACCGCCGTGCGCGGAACGGGGACGGGACGATCAATACTCATCGCGGGCCTCCTTCACGATGCGGACGTCTTCGGAGATGGCCTTGCCGGGGTTCTCACGCTTCGACAGCTTCTTGAAGCGCAGGTAGCCCAGCAGGGCGAGGATCGCGGTGATCACGATCATCACGCCGAACACGACCAGCGCCGACAGCCAGACGGGCCACCACGACGACAGCCCCGCGATCACGAAGGCGAAGAAGACCGGAATGGCCCAGAAGACGACGATGAGGGCACCGACGAACCATCCGGCGCCGATCCCGGCGTCTTTCGCGGTGCGCTGCGCCCACGCCTTCGCCCCGTTGATCTCGGCGACGACGAGGTTGCGCACCAACTCGGGGATGTCGCCGATGAGGGTGAACAGGCTGTCATCGGAGCGGTCGCGGAATCCGCGCGGAGTGGTCATGCGTCAGCTCCCGGACGAGGTGGAGCCGCTCTTGGCCGCACGCGCACGCGTGGTGGCCGACTTCTCGGCCTGCTCAGCGTCGTCGACGGAGTCTTCGACGGCGTCGGCGACCTCGTGGGCCGACTGCTTGGCGGCGCGGCCTGCGCGCTCGGCACGCTCTTGCACGGTGCCGGAACCGGACGCTGCGCCGGTGACCGACTTCGCGCCCTTCCACACCACGCCGGGGACCGACTTGAGGGCGGAGACGCCGAACGCCTTCACCTTCTCGACCTGTCCCTGGACGACGGGCTGGTCCCAGACCTTGCCGGCCTGAGTCTTGATCTGCTCGTACCGGTCGCGGCCTGCGCGTGCGCCGAGCACGTAGCCCGCCACGAGTCCGACGACGAGTGCTGCTTTGCCCCTCATGGGGTCTCCTCACGCTCGATCGAGTGCTGGTCGAGTCTCACAGTAGTCATGTATGCCGCGATCGGCATCCGCCCTTGACAGGCCGGGCGACATGGTCGAGGGGGATCGCGGTCACCTCGACCAGAGAGCGTCACTGCGCACGCGGTCGGCCTCGTCGCGCGCGTCGGGGATGACCTGCGCGAGACCCGTGCCCGAGATCCACGCGCCCGTGGCGCCGAGACCCGGCACCGCGCGAACGGCGCCCCGTGCGGCGGCGGTCTCGGCCGCCCGCCCGATGGTCGCCGCGGGCTGGGACTGTACGTAGCGCACCCGGTGCGCGTCGCGGAGAGCGGATGCCGACAGCTCCACCCCCAGCATCGCCGAGGCCTCCGAGAGGGCCAGGGCGGCGGCCGCGCCGTCGTCGAGGGCCGCCGTCGCGGGTTCTTCGCCCTGCGCTCCGAACGAGACGCGGACGACGTGGATGCCGGGCTCAGCGGCATCCCGGACCCAGTCCCACTTCGCCGTCGAATGCGTGAGCGCCTTCGCGACGTGGCTCCCGGGAACGGTGAGCACGCCGGTCCCGCGCGGAGCCCGGTCGAGAGCGGGGGCGTGGACGACCAGGGTCACCACCTCGACGACCGGGGCGACCGGGTCGCCCACCTCGAGACCCGGCACGACCGGCGCCAGCAGTTCACGCGCAGGCCCCTCGGGGAGGGCGACGATCACTGCCCGCGCGGGCAGCGGCTCGTCGTCGGCAGAGGTCGCCACCGTCCAGCCGTCGTCCGTCTGGGTCAGAGCACGGGCGGAGACCCCCGTGCGCAGCTCGACGTCGCTGTCGCGCAGGCCCGCGACGAGGGCGTCGACCAGGCGGGACATGCCCCCGGCGATGCCCTCGACGGCGCCGCCCGGGGCGGGAGTCTTCGCGGCGCCGTCCGAGACGACGGGAACGTCGGATGCCGGGGCATCGGCGGGACGCGCGGCGGCACGGCTCGCACGCAGGTCGGCGACGGCGCCCGTGAGCGACCCGGTCCGCGTGAGCGCGGCGTTCAGGCCCGGAGCCGCCAGGTCGATGTCGATGTCGTCGGGGCGGGCCGAGTAGACCCCGCTCGTGACCGGGGCGACCAGTCGGTCGAGCACCCGCGCGCCCAATCGCGATCGCACGAGCTTGCCGAGACTGTGCGCGTGGCCGATCGTCAGCGGCGGGCGGAGCCGATCGAGGTACGCGCGCCACGAACCCGACCAGCCGATGACACGTCGTACGTCGGGCGCGAAGGGATTGTCCGGGATGCCGAGCACCCCGCCCTTCGGCAGCGGCGCCGCCCCGACTCCCGGTACGCCCGCGACCCACGCGCCCGCGGGGTTCGGCGAGACGATGTCGTCGGACAGGCCGAGCTCGTCGAGGAGCTTGCGCACGATGCCACCGCGGGTCGCGAAGCTCTCGGCGCCCACGTCGAGCGTCATCCCGCCGACCTCGGCGGTGCGCAGGACCCCGCCGAACACCTCTGAGGCCTCGAGGACCGTGACCTGCAGGCCGACCTTCGCGCACTCGCGCGCGGCGACGAGACCCGAGATGCCGCCCCCGACGACGACCACGCGCGTCTCGTGCGCGTGGCGGACGAGACGGTCGAGGGGCTCGCTCACGCGTCTTCGCCGTGTGCGCGGGCCACGATGCGCGTCAGCACCTCGGGGTCGGCGTCGGGCGGCACGCCGTGACCGAGGTTGAGGACGTGCGCGCGCGCCGCACGACCGCGGGCGAGGACGTCGTCGACGTGGCCGGCGAGCACGGGCCACGGGGCGCCCAGCAGGGCCGGATCCAGGTTGCCCTGCAGCGTCACGTCGGGGCCGACGATCGCCGCTGCCTCATCGAGCGGCATCCGCCAATCCACACCCACCGCGTCGGCGAGACCGCCGAGGCGCATGTCGTCGAGGAAAGCGCCGGTGCCGACGCCGAAGTGGATGCGGGGCACCTCGATGCCCTCGAGGGCGGCGCGCGAGTGCGGGGCGATGAACTCGCGGAACGTCGCGGGCGACAGCGAACCCGCCCACGAGTCGAAGAGCTGCACGGCCTGCGCGCCGCCGGCGATCTGCGCGTCGAGGAAGGCGCGCGAGACCTTCGACAGCCACCCGGCCAGGCGATGCCACGACTCGGGGTCGGCGTGCATCATGCCGCGGGGGCGCAGGTGCTCCTTGCTCGGCCCGCCCTCGACGAGGTAGGCGGCGAGGGTGAACGGAGCGCCCGCGAACCCGATGAGGGGAACAGCGTCGTCGAGCTCGGCGGTCACGCGCCGGGCGGCCTCGCGCACCGGCTCGGCAGCCGACGCGACGGCGTCGGGGTCGATCGCGGTGATGCGCGCGACGTCGTCGGCGGTACGCACCGGGTCGGCGAAGACCGGGCCCCGGCCGGGCTCGATCACGACATCGACACCGGCCAAGCGCAGCGGTACGACGATGTCGCTGAAGAAGATGGCCGCATCCACCTTGTGGCGGCGGATGGGCTGGAGGGTGATCTCCGCGGCGAGATCGGGGGTCAGGCACGCGTCGAGCATGCGGGTGCCGACGCGGAGCTCCCGGTACTCGGGGAGCGAGCGCCCCGCCTGACGCATGAACCACACCGGCTGCCGCTCGGGACGGTCGCCACGGAGGGCACGGAGCAGGGGCGCGTCGAGGGAGGCCATGGCATCCATCCTTCCATCCGCCCCTGGGGAACGTGCGGGATGCCTTGACGTCGAAGGGCTCCCCGGAATACCCCGGGGAACGCGGGCGTAGAATATGTACGTGCTGCTGTGCGTCAGCGCGAGTCACAAGACCGCGTCCTTCGATCTCCTCGAGCGGCTCAGCGTACCCGCGACACCCGTCGCCCCTCTGATCGCCGAGCACGACGAGTGCGTCCAGGGTGCCGTCGTCGTCGCGACCTGCAACCGCTTCGAGGCGTACGTCGACATGGACGAGCCCGTCACCGCCGCGGTCGCCCTGGGTATCGAGGCCACCCTCGCCGCGATCGAATCCGCGACCGGTGTGCCCGCCAGCGAGCTCGAAGGCTCGTACACCGTCCTCGGCGGCAGCGACGTGGCCGAGCACCTGTTCTCGGTGGCATCTGGCCTCGAATCCGTCGTCGTCGGCGAGGGCGAGATCGCCGGCCAGGTGCGCCGCGCCCTCAACGAGTCGCGCCAGCTCGGCACCACGTCCGCCGAGCTCGAGCGTCTGTTCCAGCGCGCGTCCGAAGCTCAGCGCGGCGTGAAGAACTCCACCGCGATCGGTCGCGCCGGACGCTCCCTCGTGCGTCTCGGCCTCGAACTTGCCGACAGCCGTATCGCCGACTGGTCGACCCAGCGCGTGCTGCTCGTCGGCACCGGTGCCTACGCCGCCGCGACCGTCGCCGCCCTGCGCGACCAGGGAGCAGAAGACATCTCGGTGTACTCGCCCTCGGGCCGGGCCGCGAAGTTCTCGATCAAGCACGGCTTGCGCGCGGTCTCGGCGGAGACCTTCCCGAGCGCCGTCGCCCACGCCGACCTCGTGATCACCTGCACCACGAGCGAGAACCACGTCCTCAGCGCCGCGACCTTCGCCGCGGGTCGCGGAGCGTACGAGACCGCCGTCGACGACGCCGCGGGCGTCTGCCCCGTCGATCACACCGCGCGCCGACTCGTGATCGACCTCGGCCTCCCCCGCAACGTCGACCCCGACGTCGCCACCGTGCCGGGCGTCGACCTGCTCGACCTCGAGACCATCCGCCTGCACGCCCCGCTCGAAGAGCTGCAGGCCACCGACGCCGCGCGCGACCTCGTGCGCGACGCCGCGCGCCGCTTCGCCTCGGTCGGCGAGCGCAAGAACATCACCCCCGCCGTGGTGGCCCTGCGGGCGCACGTCTTCGGCGTGCTGGACGCCGAGGTGGCCCGCGTGCGCGCCCGCGGCGACGAGGGCGGTCAGACCGAGCAGGCCCTGCGCCACCTCGTCGGTGTGCTGCTGCACACGCCGACCACGCGGGCGCACGAACTCGCCGAGACCGGCCGCGCCGACGAGTACATCGACGCCCTGTCGGCGCTGTTCGGCATCGAGGTCGCCGACCCCTCGGCCGCCGAGCGTCGCGACATCGCCGACGCGGGCTGAGGCTTCAGTCTCCGCGCGCTCACGCGCGCGGGTGCGAGCTCGCGCGGGTGGGCGTGTCCGCCCGCGCTGAGGAGAAGGATCCGCGAGCGGAGGACCGTCAGCGGGGCATCGGCCCTTCCCTCCCAGAATCTCCTCCCTCGAGCAGGCTTCCGCGCCGCGGCATGCGCCCCGGGCGGCGAGGAGAATCCGCGAGCGGAGGACCGTAGGCGCGGCATCCGTCCTCCCGTCCCGCAGTCTCCTCCCGCGAGCAGGCCACCCCGCCGCACGCCCCTCGGGCAGGATGGATGCCGTGAGCACACCGGCATCCGAGGTCTATGTCGTCGCGGGGGAACGTCGGCGCGGTAACGCTCCGCGGTGGGCGGCGACGCTCGTCCTGGGACTGCTGCAGGTCGAAGAAGACGCACCGTCGGTGTCGGAGACGGTGATCCGCCGGGTCGACGGTTCGCTGGTGAAGCGGCTGAAACCGGGCAGCATCTCGCACTTCGAGAGGCAGATCTCCGAGGTCACCGCCGACCTCGGATCCATGGATGCCGTGCCCTTCGCGCGGAAGTGGATCGCCGAGACCGACGCGGCCGCGGCGGGCGGCGAGACGGCATCCGGCTGACGTGTCGGTGGTCCCCTGACGCCGGCTCGTCAGCGAGATCCGGTCTCGCGATGACGCCGCCCGCCCGCGGGCGGACGCGCGAGAATGAACGCATGAGCCTGCGCATCACCGACGACCCCGCCGCCGACGAACTGCTGTCGAGCAACCCGCTCGCTCTGCTGATCGGCATGCTGCTCGACCAGCAGGTGGCGATGGAGACCGCGTTCGCGGGACCGTTGAAGATCCAGGAGCGGACCGGATCGATGGATGCCGGCGCGATCGCGCACCAGGACCCGGACGACTTCGCCGCCGCGTTCTCGCAGTCGCCCGCCGTGCACCGCTACCCCGGGTCGATGGCGGGGCGCGTGCAGGCACTGTGCGCGGCGATCGAGCAGGACTGGGGCGGCGACGCCCAGAACCTCTGGACCCGTGACGACCCCGACGGCACAACCGTGCTGAAGCGCCTGAAGGCGCTGCCCGGCTTCGGAGAGCAGAAGGCGAAGATCTTCCTCGCCCTGCTCGGCAAGCAGCGCGGCTTCGACGGCGCCGGCTGGCGCGAGGCCTCGGCCCCGTACGGCGAGGAGGGCTCGTTCCGTTCGGTCGCCGACATCGTGAGCCCGGAGTCGCTCGCCAAGGTGCGCGAGCACAAGCGGGCCGCGAAGGCGGCGGCGAAAGAGGCGTCGGCCTGAGGCGCACCTCCGGGAGTGTTCTCTCATGACCCTCGCGTCGGCGCTATCGCATCGATACATTCGACAGCGGGGCGGTTCACCGAACGCCGCCGGTGACGCACAACCAGTGGGGGAACGACCGTGTCGACCGATGACGGAGGACCCGTCTATTTCTCCGGCCGGCTGCGACGTGCCGCGGCATGGCGGGGTGTCATCGCCGCCGTCCTGGTGCCCGTCACGTTCGTGATGCTGCTCGTCGCGCTCGACGTGTGGGTCGCCTCGGCCGGGGCGGCCTTCGTCGCCCTCCCCGGCAATCTGTTCCTCACCGCGCTCTTCGCCATCGTGGCCGTCCGGTCGTTCCTGCTGGCCCGCCGAGGCGCGCAGACCGAGAGAGGCGCGTCCTTCGACCGTGCGCTGGTGCTGGTGTCGATGCTCGTCGGTGGCTTCATGCTGGTGCTGCCCGCCCTCACGGCGATCGCCGCGCCCGGCGGCGTTGCCGTGACGATCTACGCCGTCGTCATCACCGCGATCCTCGTGGTTCTCTGCCGATCGAATTGGAAGACGCCGTCGACGGCGGCGCCTCTCGCCGCTCACGGTCCGATCATCTGACTCCGGTCACCGGCCAGGCCGCTGCCGGACGAGTGACGACGTCAGCGAAGGGCGCGAATGGCCAGAGCCACCGCCCTGACCTCGCGGATGCGGCGCTCGTACGTCGCCGCGATCACGATGAGGAGCACCCCGGCGATGCCCAGCCACAGCCACCAGAGGCCGGAAGCACTCTCGTAGAGCGAGGTGATCCACGGCCAGAGCTGGGCGACGGCGTGGACGATCAGCACGACCCCGCCCAGCAGCACGGGAGCCTGCCCGCGGAACCGCGCGCCGATCAGCAACACCGCCAGGGCGACGACGCCGAGGGCGAGGATGCGCCACAGCGCGTTGCCGCCGGAGAAGTCGAACAGCAGCGAGGGGACCAGCAGCAGCGCCAGACCGACCCCCAGCGCGGGCCAGGTGCGCAGCTCGGGACGCAGACGCAGCGCCCGGATGCCCTGGACGAGCAGCGCCGCAGCCAGGGGTACCGTGGCCGCCTCGACGGGGTCGGCACTGCCGAGCACGATGCCCAGGAGGGCGAGGAGGGCCGACAGGCCGATCGCGGTCCATCGCACGATCGGACGGCTCCACCAGAGCCCGAGGGCCAGGATCGCGACGAGAGTCACGACCAGGCGCAGGGGGCCCTCACCCGTGGCCGAGAGGCGGGCGGCCGTCAGAGCGACGGCGACAGCGGGGGCGGCGATCGCCAGGGCGGTGGGCACGGAGGCCGGAACGTCCGGACGTCGCAGACGCACGAGAACCGCGACCGCGACGAGCGGGAGCGTCGCCGCGAGCATCCACACGTCGAAGAGCGCGGTGGAGAGCTCGTGCAGGGCACGGAGGGCCGCCGCGACCACCAGGCTCAGCGACGCGACCGCGATCGCCGGGGGCGCCAGCGGAGCGAGCGCGTCGCGGAGCACGAGGATGGCGACGACCAACACGGCGATCGCTGCGACCGTGACGCCGATCGTGCGCACCAGAGACGCATCGGCGAACACCGCCGAGGGCAGCAGGCCGACCGCCAGACCTCCTGCGGCGAACAGCACCGGGGCAGCGGCAACCGGGCGACGGCGGTCGACGACGGCGGCGGCGATCCACACGAGGGCGAGAGGGACGGTCGCCCACTCGAGGGGCCGGACATCCGCGCCCACACCGACGAGGGCGACGAGGGCCGCCCCGGAGTGCGCGGTGATCGCGAGCGGCACCCCGACCAACGGGTGTCGCACACGCAGCGCCGTGACGCCGACCGCACCGAGCAGGACCACCGCGGCCACCATGCGCACGATCGGACCGGCGTCGACGGCGACGAGCACGGTCGATCCGAGCGCGAGAAGCGCCGCGGCCGCCACGACCGTGTGCCGAGCCGACGGCGGTGCCCACTGCGCGGGACGGCGCGCGACCCCGACCGCCGCCGCACCGATCGCGACAGCCGCCACCAGCAGGACGAGGTCGCCGACACCGACACCGACGCCGCCCCGGGCCGCGGCGTGGAGGAGCTGCAGAGCCGTGAGGAGCACGAGGGAAAGAGCCCCGGCGGCGCCGACGGCGACGGGGAGCTCGTCGGGAGTGCGGGGAGGGCGGATCCAGGCCCCGGCCAGGAGAACGGCGACCGAGACGACGGCCACCACGAGGACGCGCGCGAGGTCGTCGGGGGCGGAGAGGGCGCTGGGGGCGAGCGCGACGGTGGTGCCCGCGGCAGCGATCACCGCGGGTCCCGCCACGGAACGGCCCGCGACCAGGCGTCGAGCCCGTTCCTGACCGGCGGCGATGGCGAGGACCGCGACGCCGACGGGCACGGTGAAGAGCTCGACGGTGTCGGTCTGCTGCCAGACCAATCGCGTCCAGAGCGCGAGGGTGCCCAGGATGAGGGCGAGCCAGATGAGGTGTCGGCGCGGGCCGCGAGAGCGGAACAGACCGTCGCTGTCGGTCGCCCACAGCACGACGGCGACCGCCGCGAACAGAAGCGGGACCCACCGGACGCCCTGCGACGGGACGACCACGATCGACAGAGCGGCCACGAACGCCGTTCCGACGTCGACACAGGCCCGGGTGGACGGGTCGTCACCGAGGAAGCGCAGCGCCCCCGCGGCGATGACCAGGGCGATCGAGGCGTAGACGATCGCCGGCACGAGAGGCAGAGCGTCGATGAGTCGGAGCCCGGAACCCGCCGCCCCCGCGACGAGCAGCGGTGTCATCAGCGCCGCGACAGGCCGCGCGACGCGCCACGACCGATACGGCGGAGTGAGGACCGCCGCCGACGCGCCCGCGGCGACCAGCGCCGATACGAGCATCCAGACCTCGGACGCGGGCCCCGTGCGGAACAGCAGCGCGGGGCCCGCGACCACCGCGATCACCGCGAGGGCGGCGACCGCTCCGGCGCCTCGCTGAGCGTCGCCGAGACCGAATTGTCGAGCGAACGAGACCACGACAGCGACGAGAGACAGGGATGCCACCGCGAGCGCAACCGTCAGCGGGGTGGCGCCGTCGATGGCGACATCGGCGCCGGCGCGCAACGCCCCCGGAACGAGAAGGGCACTTCCGGACAGGAACAACACGACCGCGACCGTGGACGGCACCCGGAGACTCGCATGCGCGCCGGCGACGGCCGCGAGCACGGCGGCGACCACGACGGTCGCCAGTCCCCACGCGAGCGGCGACGAGAACGACAGCAGCCATCCCGCCCCGAGGGCGAGGGAACCCCCGATCGCAGCGAGTGTGATGTCGCCGCGACGGCGACGCAGCACGATGACGGCGACCACGGCGAGGACCAGGTACCAGGCGACGACGAGGACCAGGACGCGCAGCTGCGGCCCCGCGAGCAGAGCGACACCGGCCGCAGCGATCAACGCGGGCGTCCGGCGATCCGCCCACGCCCCCGACAGGCGCCAGACCACGGCGGCGAGACCGACGACCGCGGCGAGCGCGATCACGGCGGAGGTGCTGGTGGCATCCGGGATGCCGATGTCGAGCGCCGCGCGATCGAACACGAGGGCTGCGTGTGAGAGGAGGGCACCGACGGCCGTCGACGCCGTGATGAGCGGGAGGATCGCGGCGACGCCCGCGGCGATCGCCGCCGCCAGGGACGCGACGACGACGGTCGTGCGACCCAGGCCGGCGCCGACGCGACGGGCAGCGGTGTCGAGGGCCAGCGCGATGGCCGAGGCGACGAGCACCGGCACCGTGACCGCCAGGGTGGCGTCCGCCGCGCGGACCACCGTGGCCGCGATGCCCACGCCGACGACGATCACCGCCGCCACAGCGGCCGTCGGTGCCAGGGTCGCGTCACCTCGACGGGCGAACGACCACGCGTGGAGGGCGAGGACGAGGGCGCCCACGCCGCCCAGGACGGCCGGGGTGGCCGTGCTGCGCGGGTCGACGATGAGCGCGGCGGTCAGCGCGACGACCGTGCCGAGGCCCGCAAGGCCCCGGACGACGGCGATCTCGACGGCCAGCTTCGGGCGGGGTGCCCGCCCGAGGAGCGGCGCGAGGGGTGCCGCGAGGGCGACGAGCAGCAGGGTGAGCCCCCAGGCGTACCAGCCGAGGGCGGCGTCGCGCGTGAAGATCCCGGCGACGAGCATCGCGGGGCCGACGGCGAGGGCGACGACGGCGACGGAGAGCGGGGCGCGCAGGCGTGACAGGCGCGCCCACCCGACGAAGGCGGCACCCGCGATCACTGTCGTCGCGCCCCAGTACACGCTGGGTTCGAGGCTGGCCGCCCCGCCCAGGGCGTTGGCGCGAACGGCCCAGACGTCGAGCGCAACGAAGGCGATCCCGAGCAGGGCGATGCCTTCGGCGGTGGCGCCGAGACCGCGCCGGCGAAGCAGCGACGCCGTGGCGATGATCGCCGCGGTGACGAGTCCGATGACGATCGAGCGCAGCACGAGGCCGCCGCTGATCCACGCGACGGTGAGGAAGAAGGCCGCCGCGACCGCGAGCAGCACCACGCCCACCGACAGGAGGAAGACCTGGACACTGGAGCGACGGGGCTTCGGCGACTCCGCGGCGACGGGCGGGGTCGACAGGACCGGAGGGCCGCCGGCGAACGGGGGCGTGGCGGGGGGTGCGACGAGCGGTCCCGGAGCGATGGCGGGCACGGACGGCGGCGTGAACGTCTCGTCCGCGACCGTCACGGGGACGGAGGCGGGCAACGCGGGGATCGAGGCCGGTGCCGTGGGGGCGGAGGCGGATGCCGCGGAGGCCGTCATGACGGGGTCGCTCGCCGGCGTCACCACGGGGGGCGGCAGCACCGGGTGGAGCTCGGACGCCGGGGCAGCCGGCATCCGCTCCTGTTCTGCGCGGACGGCCGCGGCCTCGGCGTCGCGATGCACCCGCAGGAGGACGTCGGCGCGCTCGTCGACGAGGGCGACGATCCGCTGCGAGAGCTCGAGCACCTGGGCGGTGCGCGCATCGGTGAGATCCAGACCGCACGACGCGCACGGTGAGACGGTGATCGTCGCGAAGCACGAGGGGCAGCGCGACGTGTCGACGAGCGCACCCGGCCCCGGCGGCCACGCGAACCCGGAAAGGCGTGCCCCATCATCGACTTCCGTCATCGTGCCCCCTCGGCGCCGGTCGTCACCCCAGGCTAGCGAAGTGCCGTCGCCTCACCAGGTTGTCCACCGCTGCCCCTCCTCCCCAGGCGCCCGGCTCCCGTCGGAGGGGCCTGACCAGCAATACGCCGCGTCGCGAGCCGCCGCGCGACCTAGGGTGGACACCGTGCGGGTGCGGTTCTTCGGCGGCTTGAGCGTCGACACGGGTGAGGGAGACGCCACCGTGCCCGGCCGCGGGCAGCAGTCGCTCCTGCTGCGCCTCGCCGTCGACGCCGGCACCACGGTGGGCTACCGGGCGCTGGCGGAGGACATCTGGGGCCTCGACACCCCCGACGATCCCCGCGCCGCTCTTCAATCCCTCGTCTCGCGTCTGCGTCGGACGCTCCCCGCCGGCGCGGTCTCATCGACCCCCGGCGGCTATCGACTCGACCTGCCGCGGACAGAGATCGACATCACGCGCTTCCAGGATCTCGTCGCTCAGGCTCGTGCCACGAGCGATGCCGCACCGGCGCGGGAAGCGTTGGCCCTGTGGAACGGTGAGGTGTGGACCCCGCACGACGGATTCGACTGGCTCGTCCGCGACCTGCTCGAGGACCGATCGCACGCCGAGCGGTTGGTCGCCGCCGCGCCCGCGCCCGCGACAGGGCCGTTCCCCGCTGCCGATGTCACGCCCGCGGCCCTCACCGCCCTCGTGGGTCGCGAGGTCGAGCTCGATGCCATCCGCGAACGTCTGACGACCGATCGTCTCGTCACCCTCATCGGTCCCGGCGGCGCGGGTAAGACCACCCTCGCCGTCGAGACGGCGCGCGCGGTCGCCGACTCGATCGTCGTCGAGCTCGCCCCGGCCGCCGCGGGAGACGTGTGGACGGCGATCGCGGGTGCGGTGGGTCGTCGCATCCGCCTGCCCGAATCGGCGGGCGCACCCCTGACCGCAGCCGAGCGCGTGGCCGAGGCCGTCACCGGTCGACGCGTCGTGATCGTGCTCGACAACTGCGAGCACGTCATCCACGAGGCTGCCGAGGCCGCCCTCGATCTGCTGCGCATGAGCCCGGAAGCGCGCGTGCTGACCACGAGTCGCGAACCCCTCGGCATCCCGGGAGAAGCCTTCGTCGATCTCGGTCCGCTGCCGCCCGAAGACGCGGCCACGCTCTTCGCCCAGCGCGTGCGGTCGGCGCGGGGACGTGTCCCCGACGACGACGAGCGCGAGACCGCGCAGCGCATCGTGCGACGCCTGGACGGGCTGCCGCTGGCGATCGAGCTCGCCGCCGCGCGGTCGCGCACCCTGACCCTCACCGAGATCGACGAGGGCCTCGACGACCGTTTCGCGCTCCTGTCGAACGGGCCGCGGCTCAGCTCGCAGCGCCACCGCACCCTGCGTGCCCTCATCGACTGGAGCTGGGACACCCTCAGCGACGGCGAGCGCACCGCCCTGCAGGTCGCCGCGGTCTTCGCCGACGGGATCGGAGCGGCCGACGCTGCCCCCGTGGCTCGCGCCTTCGACAGGGATGCCGCGGATTTCGACGCCCTCGTCGACCGCTCGCTGCTCGTCCGACGCGAGGGGCGATTCCGCATGCTCGAAACCGTGCGCGAGTACGGCCTCGAACGCCTGCGCGACGACGGGAACGAGGCGTCGTTCCGCGCGCGAGCGGCCGCAGTCCTGACCCGTCTCGCCGCACAGCGCGAGCAGACCGTGCGCGGACCGGGGCTGCGAGCGGCCCTCGCCTGGTTCGACGCGAACGACGAGAACCTGGCCGCAGCCCTGCGCACCTACGTGGACTCGCGCGACCGGAGAGAGGGCATCCCGCTGCTGCGCAGCCTGCTGTGGCCGTGGGCGGTGCGCGAACGCGGCGACGATCTGCGCCGTGCCGTCGGAGAGTTCGCCGACCCCGATGCCCCGCTCGACAGCGAGGCCCGGGTGGTGGTCGAGTCCCTCTCCCTCTTCTCCGCGTCCTTCCCCGAGCCCGGTCGATCCGCGACCGTGACCGGCGAGGCGTATGCTGCCCGCCGCACCGAGCTCGAAGCCGCGGCGGCGGCGCACCCCTCCGAGGTGACGGCGCTGGTGGCCCCGCTGCTGCGGCTGGCTGCGACCGTGATCCTCGCCGGAGAGGGTGAGAACGCCCGCACCTGGCACGTCGACGTGAGCGATGACGAGCTCGCCGAGGCTCCCCCGTGGTCTCGCGCGATCCTGCACGCTCTGCGCGCGGGAGCCGCGCAGAACGCCGGCGACATGGATGTGCTGGGCGTCGAGAGCGCGAAGGCGTTGGAGATGTTCGAGATGCTCGGCGACCCGTGGGGCACGGGTTTCGCCAGCCAGCTGCGCTCGGAGTGGCTCGTGCTCGCCGGCCGTCTCGACGAGGCGCTGGCGGTCATCGACCGCTCGGAAGACGCGATCCGCGGCCTCACCTCCACGCCGGATCTTCTTCAGCAGGAGGCCCAGGCGGTCGGCATCCTGCTCCGGCTCGGCCGTCTCGACCACGCCCGGCAGCGGGCGGCCGACATCGATCGAGCGGCGACGGCGGATGGATCCGTCCGCGCGCTGGGGCAGGCGCGCATGACCGCGGCCCAGATCGAGATCGCCGCCGACGACGGCGAGGCAGCCCTGCGCGAGATGGAACGCATGGACCTGGCCGGGCAGCCCGGCATCCCGGATCAGTTCCTCGCGTGGATCGACGCGCAACGAGCCCAGGCTCTGCTGCTCCTGGGGCGACACGATGAGGCCCGCGAAGCCCTGCGCACGGGGCTCATGCGCGCCGTCGACTCGCGGGATCATCCCATCATCGCCATCGTGCTCCTCACGGTGGCGGGGTGGAACGCGGCCGTCGACCGCCTCGACCGCGCCGAGGAGGCGCTCGCCCGGGCGGACGCCGTCCGCGGGGGCGCCGACGAACGCGCCCCCTTCGCCGTGTGGGTGCGCGAGCGCATGGCAGCGGGCGCCGAGGTGACCCCGGCGCCCGCTGTCGGCATCCGTCCCGCTCTTTCGGACGTGGATGCCGAGACCCTTCTCGCGCTGCTCGACTAGGCCTTGCGCATGTAGGCGCGCACCGTGAGCGGGGCGAAGACCGCGACGATCACCGCCGCGCCGACGAGGGAGATGATCACGTCGGAGCCCGCCGTGCCCGTGTTGACGAGGTCGCGCACCGCGGTGACCAGGTGCGAGACCGGGTTCACGTCGACGAACCACTGCAGCCACGACGGCATGGTGTTCGAGGGCACGAACGCGTTCGACAGGAACGTCAGCGGGAACAGGATCAGCATCGAAATGCCCTGCACGCTCGAGGCGCTGCGTGCGATGACACCGAAGAACGCGAAGATCCAGCTGATCGCCCACGAGCAGGCGATGACGAGCAGGCCCGCGGCGACCACGGCCCAGATGCCGCCGGCCGGACGCAGACCCATGATGAAGCCCATCGTGAAGGTCAGGACCGTGGCGATGGCGTAGCGCACGGTGTCGGCCAACAGCGCCCCCGACAGCGGCGCGATGCGCGCGATCGGCAGGGAGCGGAAGCGGTCGAACACGCCCTTGTCCATGTCTTCGCGCAACTGCGTGCCGGTGACGACCGAGGTCGTGATGACGGTCTGCACGAGGATGCCTGGGATGATGATCGGCAGGTAACTCTGCACGTCTCCCGCAATGGCGCCGCCGAAGATGTACGTGAACATCAGGGTGAAAAGGATCGGCTGCACCGTGACATCGATCAGCTGCTCGGGCGTGCGGCGGATCTTCAGCAGACCGCGGCCGGCCATCGTGACGGTGTTCTGCAGGGTCTGCGCGAGGCTCGCGGTGCGGGGCAGGTCGCGGGTGGCGGTGAGGGCGCTCATGAGCGGGCTCCTTCCAGGTCGTCGGCGCTCTCGCGCGCGGCGGTGTCGTCGGTCGGCACACCGGTGCCGGTGAGGGTGAGGAAGACCTCGTCGAGGGTGGGCTGCTGCACGCTGAACTCGCTCAGGTGC
>Ga0308159_1002107_pt1 | contig 24286 bp, 23 predicted proteins | sample PhyCR1_FD_201040 | JGI IMG/M metagenome (GOLD analysis project Ga0308159, IMG submission 201040) | Phyllosphere microbial communities from UC Gill Tract Community Farm, Albany, California, United States - DLSLC.R1 | ecosystem: Host-associated > Plants > Phyllosphere > Unclassified | place: USA...
GCCCACGGCATCCTGCTGCTGCCGCACTACCTGACCGAAGCCGGCCAGGAAGGCCTGGCGGCGCACGTCGAGGCCGTCTGCCAAAGCGTGAAGTTCGGCGTCATCGTCTACAACCGCGGCCAGAGCCGCTTCACGCCCGAGACGCTCGCGCGCCTGGCCGAGCGCAACGCCAACCTCGTGGGCTTCAAGGACGGCGTGGGCGACATCGAGCTGATGAACTCCATCTACATGAAGATGGGCGACCGCTTCGCCTACCTGGGCGGCCTGCCCACCGCCGAAGTGTATGCCGCCGCATACAAGGCGCTGGGTACGCCGGTGTACTCATCGGCGGTGTTCAACTTCATCCCGAAGACGGCAATGGACTTCTACCACGCGGTGGCCAACGACGACCAGGCCACGCAGCACCGCCTGCTGCGCGAATTCTTCATGCCCTACCTGGAGCTGCGCAACCGCATGCCGGGCTATGCGGTGAGCATCGTGAAGGCCGGCGCGAAGATCGTCGGCCACGACGCGGGCCCCGTGCGCGCACCGCTCACCGACCTGAAGGCCGGCGAAATGGACGCGCTCAAGGCCCTCATCGACAAGCTCGGGCCGCAGTGACGGCAAGGCCGGGCGGGAAAGTAAAAACCACACATAACGACACCCCAGGAGACTCCACCATGTTCCGACGCCTCTCGACCGCCGCAGCCGCAGTGCTGCTCGCTGCCACCCTCGCCGGCTGCGCAACCCGCGCCGCCCCGGACACCGCCCAGGACGGGCCTTCCGTGGCCTTGGCCGCCGAACGGCTGCGCATCGCCATGATCGACCCGACGCCCGAGGCGCTCGGCCAGCTGGTGGCCGACGAGCTGAGCTACGGCCACTCCGGCGGCCGCGTGGACACGAAAGCCAGCTTCATCGGCGACCTGATGAACGGCAAGTCGGACTTCGTGACCATCGTGATCACCGACCAGTCGATCCAGGTGGTGGACGGCGTGGCCGTGGTGCGGCATACGCTGACGGCCGACACGAACGACTCCGGAAAGCCCGGGAAGGTGCAGATCAAGGTGCTCGGCGTCTGGCAGAAGCGCGGCAGCGACTGGAAGCTGCTCGCGCGCCAGGCCGTGCGCCCCGCCTGACGGGTCCATCGGACCGGGCCGGTGGGGGGCGGCCCGTGCCCGGCGGCGCAGAGCGCGCCTTGCACGATCCTGTCACCCCCACCGCCGGAAGTGGCGCACCGCCGGTGCGGGCACGGCGGCGGCGCTATCATCCGCCGGTTCCCACCCCCTCTAGCGCCCCTAAGACAGTATGAAGAGTTTGCAGATGCTGCTTGCCGAGCAGGCAGCCTTGGACGAGAAGATCGCCCGCGAAAAGAAACAGGCCGCCGCCCAGGCGCTCACCCAGATCCAGGCCTGGATCGCCGAATTCGGCTTCACCGCCCAGCAGGTGTTCCCCTGGCAGCCCGCCAAGAAGCAGGTTTCTGCCAAGTACCTCGATCCGAACTCCGGTGCCACCTGGACGGGCCGCGGCAAGCCGCCCGCCTGGATCGCCGGCAAGGACCGCGACCAGTTCCTCATCGAAAAACCCGCCGAGCCCCCCTCCCAGCGAGGCCCCTTCCTGGCGGAGATGGCCGCAGCGGCCGCGCGGCGCGAAGGCCGCTGAAGCGCAGCGGCCCCGATGGCCGTAGCACACGCCGGGCGCCCGTGCAATGCAGGGCCCGGCATGCGGCGCATGCCGCATCGCTTTCGGTCGGCCGGCCGCGGGCCCGGATTCGGTGCCATGCTCTGCATCCCTTCGGCCACGATCTGACAGCACGATGCACAAACGCCAATTCCTGACCCAGCTCGGTGTTGCCGGCATGCTGCCCGCCGGCGCAGCGCTGGCCCACGCGCCGGACACCCCGCAGCCCACGCTGCTCACCGTCTCCGGTGCCATCGAACGCGCCAACCGAGGACCATTGAACCCGGTGACGGACCTGCTGGCTGCCAAGCAGGGGGTGCAATTCAACCAGGCCCGCACCTTCGACGCCCGCGCGCTGCAGCAGCTGCGGTCCGTGTCGATCTCGCCCACGGTGGAGTACGACGGACGCCGCCACACCCTCGAAGGCCCGTTGATCACCGAGGTGCTCGCTTCCGCAGGGCTGGCGCCCGGCCGGAAAGCCACCCTCGTGCTGCGCGCCGTGGACGGGTACAACGCCACCCTCACCGCGGCCGACGCGGCGCGCTACGGCATGATCGTCGCCCTGCGTATGGACGGCGTGCCCCTGTCCGTCGGTGGCCTGGGGCCGCAATGGGCGGTCTACGACGCGGACAACATTCCTGAATTCAAGAGCAGGCCCGTGAACGAGCGCTTCACGCTCGCGCCCTGGGGGCTGTACCTGATCGAAGTGAAGTAAGCCAGGGCGCGAAAGGCCGCCCGCCCGAGCGCAGGTGCGCGCGTGGCTGCCCGCCCACGGCACGGGATGGCATCGATGGTGAGCCACGGGGTGGCGCCCCTCCCGCCGGGCGTCAGCGAGGAGCGCTTCCTAGAGGGCACGCTGCGGGGCGCCCAGAAGCAAGAAAGCCCCTGACCTCCAGCGAAGGTCAAGGGCTCGGCTGCGAGGCGTCGGGCGACGCCGCCGCGGGACAACCTTACATGTTGTCGATCATCACCTGGCCGAAGCCCGAGCAGCTCACCTGCGTCGCGCCTTCCATCAGGCGGGCGAAGTCGTACGTCACCTTCTTGCTCAGGATGGACTTTTCCATCGAGCTGATGATGATGTCGGCAGCTTCGGTCCAGCCCATGTGGCGCAGCATCATTTCGGCGGAGAGGATTTCGGAACCGGGGTTCACGTAGTCCTTGCCGGCGTACTTCGGTGCCGTGCCGTGGGTGGCTTCGAACATCGCGACGGAGTCGGACAGGTTGGCGCCGGGGGCGATGCCGATGCCGCCCACCTGGGCTGCCAGCGCGTCGGAGACGTAGTCGCCGTTCAGGTTCAGCGTGGCGATCACGCTGTACTCGGCGGGGCGCAGCAGGATCTGCTGCAGGAACGCGTCGGCGATGCTGTCCTTGACCGTGATTTCCTTGCCGGTCTTGGGGTTCTTGAACTTCATCCACGGGCCGCCGTCGATGAGTTCGGCGCCGAATTCCTTGGCAGCCAGGTCGTAGGCCCAGTCACGGAAGCCGCCTTCCGTGAACTTCATGATGTTGCCCTTGTGCACGATGGTCACGCTGGGCTTGTCGTTGTCGATCGCGTACTGGATCGCCTTGCGCACCAGGCGCTGCGTGCCTTCGCGCGACACGGGCTTCACGCCGATGCCGGAGGTTTCGGGGAAGCGGATCTTCTTGACGCCGAAATCTTCCTGCAGGATCTTGATGAGCTTCTTCGCCTTCTCGGACTCGGCTTCGAACTCGATGCCGGCGTAGATGTCTTCCGAGTTCTCGCGGAAGATCACCATGTGGGTCTTCTCGGGTTCCTTCACGGGCGAGGGGACGCCCTTGAAGTACTGGATGGGGCGCAGGCAGACGTAGAGGTCGAGTTCCTGGCGCAGGGCCACGTTCAGGGAGCGGATGCCGCCGCCCACGGGGGTGGTCAGCGGGCCCTTGATGGAGACGACGTAATCGCGCACGGCGTGCAGGGTTTCTTCCGGCAGCCAGACGTCGGGACCGTACACCTTGGTGGACTTCTCACCGGCATAGACCTCCATCCAGTGGATCTTGCGCTTGCCGCCGTAGGCCTTGGCCACGGCTGCGTCCACCACCTTCAGCATCACCGGGGTAATGTCGAGGCCCGTACCGTCGCCCTCGATGTAGGGAATGATCGGCTGATCCGGCACGCTCAGGGACATGTCGGCGTTGACGGTGATCTTCTGGCCTTCGGCAGGGACCTTGATGTGCTGGTAACTGGTCATGGAACGGGTATCTCCGGTGGAATGGCGCCAGGGGCTGCGCCCGGGCAAGGCGGACTGTGCACGGGGGCACAAAACGCAATGATTCTAGCGAGAAAAATTTGTAGGTCCCGTCTGTCAACGCCCCGGCCTGCGGTATCGTTGTGTGAGGGCTTCGCGGGCCTACGCGGGGCCCGCCAACCCATCCGAAACTTTCCAAGGAAACGGCAATATGAAAAAACTCCTCGCTGTCCTGATCGCCGGCCTGTTCACCGCCGGTGCCTTCGCCCAGGCGCCTGCCCAGGCCCCGGCCACCACGTCCGCCCCCATGGCAGCCGACAGCTACACGCCGGCTCCCGCGGCCAAGGCGCATGCCAAGAAGGCCCACAAGAACGCCAAGCATAAGGTCGCCCACAAGAAGACCAAGAAGCACTCCAAGGCCGCTGCCTGAAGCGAGCCCCGTGCCGATGACGGGAATGCGCTCCGCCACGGACCGCGTTCCCCAGCCTCCCGAAGCCCGCTTTACGCGGGCTTTGCTTTTGGCTGGTAGGCTTTTCGCCGATCCCTTCCCTTCCGATGGATGACCTCCGCACCATGACCACCCCCCCCTCGCACCGGCTGCGACGCACCACCCGCCATGTCCGCCGCCTCGCGGCCGCGGCCGCCATCGCCACCGCCTGTGCCGGCGCCGCGTGGGCCCAGCAGGGTCCGCAGCTCGATCTGCAGCGCGTCGACCTGAGCGCGGGCATGCACCGCATCGACGCCCAGGTGGCCGCGACGCCGCAGGAGCGGGAAATCGGCCTCATGCACCGCAAGGAGATGCCCTCCAATGAGGGCATGCTGTTCGCCTTCCCGGTGCCCGGCGTGCAGTGCTTCTGGATGAAGAACACGCTGCTGCCGCTCACGGCGGCCTTCGTGGCGGACGACGGCACCATCGTCAACCTGGCGGACATGAAGCCGCAGACGCTGGATTCGCACTGCTCGGACAAGCCCGTGCGCTTCGTGCTGGAGATGAACCAGGGCTGGTTCGCCAAGCGCGGCATCAAGGCGGGCTTCAAGCTCTCGGGCATCCCGTTCGCGAAACAGCGCTGACCGCGGCCCGGTCAGTCGTACCGCCCATGAAAAACGGCCCCGCGGGGCCGTTTTTCGTCGCATCCCCTGGGCAGGGGCCGGATCAGCCGGCGAAGTTGCTTTCCGCGAACTTCCAGTTCACCAGCTTGTCGAGGAAGGTCTCGACGAACTTCGGACGCAGGTTGCGGTAGTCGATGTAGTAGGCGTGTTCCCAGACGTCCACCGTCAGCAGCGCCTTGTCGGCGGTGGTGAGCGGCGTGCCGGCGGCGCCGGTGTTCACGATGTCGACGCTGCCGTCGGCCTTCTTGACCAGCCAGGTCCAGCCGGAGCCGAAGTTGCCCACGGCGCTCTTCACGAACGCTTCCTTGAAGGCGGCGTAGCTGCCCCACTTGGCGTTGATGGCATCGGCCAGCGCGCCCGAAGGCTCGCCGCCGCCGCCCGGGGTCATGCAGTTCCAGAAGAAGGTGTGGTTCCAGATCTGGGCCGCGTTGTTGTAGATGCCGCCGCTGGACTTCTTGATGATCTCCTCGAGGGGCATGTTCTCGAATTCGGTGCCCTTCTGGAGGTTGTTGAGGTTCACCACGTAGGCGTTGTGGTGCTTGCCGTGGTGGTACTCCAGGGTTTCCTGGCTGTAGTGCGGAGCCAGGGAGTCGATGGGGTAAGGCAGCGGTGGCAGGGTGTGTTCCATGACGTTCCTTCGTGGGTGGTTGGTAATTCTTCGGATGCGGCGCCGCCCGGCGGCCGCGCGACGCAACAGGGCGGCATTGTAGGAAGTTAATCGCGTGCCGCGCTGTAGGCGACGGTCCAGACCGCTTTCGCAGTGGGTCCGCCAGGGCAGGCGCTCACAGCAGCCGCGGCGGCGCCACGGTCAGCTCGATCGTGCCGTCGGACACGGCGGCGCGCACGCCGTCTCCGGCGCGCACCTGGTCCGTTCGGGTCACCGGCCGGCCATGCCCGTCCGTGAGCAGGGCGTAGCCGCGCTGGAGCACCAGCCGGGGGTCGAGCAGTTCAAGGCGCAGGGCGGCGTGCTCCAGCCGGCGCGCGCGCAGGGCCACGGCCTGCTCCACGGCGCGCGGCAGCCGGTCCGCGAGGCCATCCCGCCGCTGGGTGGCCCGCTGGGCCGTCCAGGCGGCGCCATGGCGCAGCTGCTGGGCCAGGCGCGACAGGCGCAGGTCCTGCCGGGCCAGCAGCCCCGAGGGGCGCCCCAGCCGCTGGGCGGCCGTGTCCAGGCGCTGGTGGCGCAGGTCGAGCTGGCGCTGGAGGCTGTCGGCCAGGCGGTCCGAGAGCGCGTCCATGCCCGCCAGCCAGTTGGCGCGCGGCTGCGCGACCAGCTCGGCCGCCGCCGTCGGCGTGGGCGCGCGCAGGTCCGCGCAGAAATCGGCCATCGTGAAATCGGTTTCGTGGCCCACGCCGGAGACCAGGGGCACCGGGCTGTCGGCCACCGTGCGTGCCAGCTGCTCATCGTTGAACGCCCAGAGGTCCTCGATGGAGCCTCCGCCGCGCACCAGCAGGATCACGTCCACCGGAGGCTGGCCGGGCGCCGCCTGGGCCGGGTCGGCCAGGCGGTAGAGCGACCGCAGGGCACTGCAGAGCGACGCCGGGGCAGCGGCTCCCTGGACCAGCGCCGGCGACAGCACCACCGGCAGGTGCGGCACCCGCCGCCGCAGGGCGGTGACCACGTCGTGCAGTGCGGCGGCGCCCGGCGAGGTCACGAGGCCGATCGCCCGCGGCATGACGGGCAGCTCGCGCTTGCGCGCCGGATCGAACAGGCCCTCGGCCTCCAGCCGCGCCTTGAGGCGCAGGAACTGCTCGAAGAGCGCCCCCTGCCCCGCCCGCTGCAGGCTCTCGACGATCAGCTGCAGGTCCCCCCGCGCTTCGTACACCGCGAGCTTGCCGCGCAGCTCGACCATTTCGCCGTCGCGCGGCACGTCGGCCAGCAGCATGGCCGCCCGCCGGAACATCGCGCAGCGGATCTGGCCCTGCCCGTCCTTCAGCGTGAAGTAGCAATGCCCGCTGGACGCGCGCGAGAAGCCCGTGATCTCGCCGCGCACCGCGACGGGATTGAACCGCGCCTCCAGGGCGTCAGCAACGGCGCGGCACAGCGCCCCGACATCCCAGATGCGCGGCGCCATTGCTGGATTCGGCCGCTCAAACATCGGCGCCACCAGGGCTGCGGGCGCGCGGTGCCTGCCCACTAGTCCACAACACCCAAGGAGCGATACCGATGGGTCGGAACGTAACCGGGCGCCCGCCAGAGCTATGTTCTTCCGTGCAAGTCATTGATTCATATCGAAATTTTGCTGCGCAATTTTTCATCAATCTGTCAAAGTGTCGATTTGGCGCGCTGCGGCGGGGGTTGCACACCCAGTTGCCCACAAAGTTATCCACAGAAAATGTGGGTGGTTGTGGAAAGCTGGGGGGCGGCGGGGGTGCGGGACGCAGGTCGCCGAAGGCATCGCCGGCGGCGCCGGGCGGCCATGGCGCTGGGCCATAATCGCGGCCTGCTTCCATCTGCGCGGAGAGAGAATTGCTGTCGATCATACAAGCCGCAGGCTGGCCGATCTGGCCCCTGATTGCCTGCTCCGTCCTGGCGCTGGCCCTCGTGGTGGAGCGCTCCCTCGCTCTCAAGACCGCGCGCGTCGCGCCGCCCAAGCTGCTGGACGAGGCCATGTCCGTCACTTCGCGCAACCTGCCCACGCCGGACGTGGTCAACCAGCTCGCGCAGAACTCCGCCCTCGGCGAAGTGCTCGCCAGCGGCCTGCGCACGCTCAACAGCCACCCGCAGAGCAGCGAGGCGGACGTGCGCGCCGCCATGGAAGGCACGGGCCGCGCGGTCGCCCAGCGGCTCGAGAAATACCTCAACGCCCTCGCCACCATCGCCTCGGCCGCGCCCCTGCTCGGCCTGCTCGGCACGGTGATCGGCATGATCGAGATCTTCGGATCGCAGGGCGGCTCGGCCACGGGCCAGGGCAACCCCGCCCAGCTGGCGCACGGCATCTCGATCGCGCTCTACAACACCGCATTCGGGCTGATCGTCGCGATCCCCACGCTGATCCTCTGGCGCTACTTCCGCAGCCGCGTGGACGCCTACCTCCTCACGCTCGAACTCGCCTCGGAGCAGTTCGTGCGCCATCTCCAGCGCCTGCGCAAGTGAGGTGAACGGCAGGCCGGCCCACTTGTCGCACCGGCCGCCCGCCTCTCCCGAAGCAGCCCGCGCCCACGCCTCTTTTCGCAGGTCCGCCCCATGAACTTCCGCCCCCGTCCGAAGGAAGCGCCGGAGATCAACCTGATCCCGTTCATCGACGTGCTGCTCGTGATCCTCATCTTCCTGATGCTCTCGACCACCTACAGCAAGTTCACCGAGCTGCAGCTCACCCTGCCGGTGGCCGACGCAGAGCAGCAGCGCGACCACCCGCGGGAGGTGATCGTCGCCGTGGCCGCGGACGGGCGCTACGCGGTCAACAAGACCGCCGTGGACGGCAAGGGGGTGGATGCGATCGCCCTCGCGCTCCAGGCCGCGGCCACGGCCGGGCGCGAGAGCGTGGTGATCATCAGCGCCGACGCCAACGCGCCGCACCAGGCCGTGATCTCCGTGATGGAAGCCGCGCGCCGCGTGGGCCTCTCGCAGATCACCTTCGCCACCCAGTCGTCCGCCAGCGCGGGCCGCTGACCGGGCATGCCGCTGCGCGACCGGCGCGCCCCGCGGACGCCCGGCGCCGCACCGCACGCCGAGGCGGCCTTCCAGCGCATCTGGTGCCGCCGTGGAGGGGGGGCCTGGGCGCTGCTGCCGGTGGCGGCAGTCTATGGCGCGCTCTCGGGCCTGCGCGGCGCGCTCTACAAGACCGGCGTGCTGCGCGCCGAGCGCCTGCCGGTGCCCGTGGTGGTGGTCGGCAACGTGGTGGCCGGCGGTGCGGGCAAGACCCCCGTGACCCAGGCGGTGGTGCGGGCGCTGCGCGAGCGCGGCTGGCATCCCGGAGTGGTCTCGCGCGGCTACGGGCGTGCCACCACGGACTGCCGGGAAGTGCTGCCGGACGCCGACGCCGCGGCCGTGGGCGACGAGCCGCTGCTGCTCGCGCGGAGCACCGGTGCTCCGGTGTTCGTCGCCGCGCGCCGGGCCGAGGCCGCCCGCGCCCTGCTGCGCCAGCACCCGCGCACCGACGTGGTCGTCTGCGACGACGGGCTGCAGCACCTCGCCCTGGCGCGCGACGTGGAGCTGTGCGTATTCAGCGAGGAAGGTGCCGGCAACGGCTGGCTGCTGCCGGCCGGCCCGTTGCGGGAGCCCTGGCCGCGCCGGGTCGATGCCGTGCTGCACGCCGGCGATGCGCCCGAAGGGGCCGAAACCGCTGCGCTGGGAGCGTTCCCCATCCGCCGCTCGCTGGCGGACCATGCGGTCGCCCGGGACGGCGGCACGGTGCCCCTGGCACGGCTGCACGGCCAGCCGCTGCATGCGGTGGCCGCCATCGCCCGGCCCGCCGCCTTCTTCGCGATGCTGCGCGGCCGCGGCCTGACGGTGGAGCGGGAAACCGCCCTGCCCGACCATGCCGATTACGGCGGCTGGCCACCCGTGCCCGGCGACGGCCTGCAAGTGGTCTGCACCGAAAAGGATGCCGCCAAGCTCTGGCCGCGGTGCCCGGGCGCGCTGGCCGTGCCGCTGGTGGTGGAGATCGCGCCTGCGTTTTTCGAGCGGTTGCATCTGCGGCTGCGGGAGATCGCGGGCCGCTCGCTATCATCGGCTCCCGATTCCTGAACCTCTTTTCCACCTCTACCGCCATGGATCCCAAACTGCTCGAACTGCTGGTCTGCCCGGTCACCAAGGGCCCGCTGACCTACGACCGCGAACGCGGCGAACTGGTGTCGCGCAGCGCGCGGCTCGCCTACCCGGTGCGTGACGGCATTCCGGTGCTGCTGGAGACGGAGGCGCGCACGCTCTCGGACGCGGAGCTGGAAGCGTGAGCGGCGCGGCTGCACCGACCGCCGACTTCACCGTCCTGATCCCGGCCCGCCTGGCCTCCACGCGGCTGCCCGACAAACCGCTCGCCGACATCGGCGGCCTGCCCATGGTGGTGCGGGTCGCGCGGCAGGCCGCACGCAGCGGCGCCTCGCGCGTGGTGGTCGCGGCCGACCATCCCCGCATCCTGGAGGCGTGCGCCGCCCACGGCGTCGAGGCGGTCGCCACGCGCGCGGACCATCCGAGCGGCAGCGACCGCCTGGCCGAGGCCTGCGCGCTGCTCGGCCTCGCGGGCGACGACATCGTGGTCAACGTGCAGGGCGACGAGCCGCTGATCGATCCCGCGCTGATCGATGCCGTGGCCGCCCTGCTGCCCGCGCGCCCCGAGGCCTCCATGGGCACGGCCGCCCATGCGATCCACAGTCTCGCCGACTACGCCAACCCGAACGTGGTGAAGGTGGTGCTGGACGGGCGTGGCCTGGCCCACTATTTCAGCCGTGCCTCCATCCCGCATGCGCGGGACCATGCGGGTGCCGCCTGGTGGGAGCCGGGGCACCCGGGCATGCCGGCCGGCTACGCGCCGCTGCGGCACGTCGGCATCTACAGCTACCGTGCAGCCTTCCTGCAGGCCTTCCCCGCCCTGCCGCCCGCCCCCACCGAAGCCGTCGAGGCGCTGGAACAGTTGCGCGCGCTCTGGCACGGGCACCGCATCGCCGTCCACGTGGCCGACGCCGCCCCGGGCCCGGGCGTGGACACCCCCGAAGACCTCGCCAGGGTGCGCGCACTGCTGGGCTGAACCCGCCTGCACGGCGCCTGCGCCGCGCCGTCACGACGGTGTCGCAGTTGTCAGTCAGACGGAAGGACACGCATGCTATCCTTGCCCGCGATTGAAAGCGCCACCCCGGGCCCTACGGCAGCCCCGGGCGTCGCGCGCTGGCCGAATTCAACACTTAGAGGACTTCCATGAGACTGATTCTTTTGGGCGCGCCCGGCGCCGGGAAGGGCACGCAAGCCGCGTTCATCTGCCAGAAATACGGCATTCCGCAGATCTCGACGGGCGACATGCTGCGCGCCGCCGTCAAGGCCGGCACGCCGCTGGGCCTGGAGGCCAAGGCCGTGATGGATGCCGGCAAGCTGGTGAGCGACGACCTCATCATCGGTCTCGTGAAGGACCGCATCGCCCAGCCCGACTGCGCCCAGGGATTCCTCTTCGACGGCTTTCCGCGCACCATTCCCCAGGCCGACGCCATGAAGGCCGCGGGCGTGAAGCTCGATTACGTGCTGGAGATCGACGTGCCGTTCGAGGCCATCGTCGAGCGCATGAGCGGCCGCCGTTCGCACCCCGCCAGCGGGCGCACCTACCACGTGCGCTTCAACCCGCCGAAGGTGGAAGGCAAGGACGACGTCACCGGCGAGGAGCTGATCCAGCGCGAGGACGACAAGGAAGAGACCGTGAAGAAGCGCCTGGAGGTGTACAGCGCCCAGACGCGCCCGCTCGTGGAGTACTACTCCAGCTGGGCCAAGGCCGATCCCGCCAACGCACCGAAGTACCGCGCCATCAGCGGCACGGGTTCGGTCGAAGAGATCACGCAGCGGGCACTCGCCGCGCTCGCGGACTGACATCCGCCTGGCGGGGCCCGGGCCGGGGCACGCGGCCCGGCCAGGGTCCAGCACCAAGACGACGCCGCCTTCGGGCGGCGTTTTTGCGTGCGGGGCCGATCCCCGCTCGTGCTGCCGCCGGCAGCGGCCGGCAGGCGGCCCCCGGCCTCCGGTCCACGCCGCAGTCAGGCGCGCGCCAGCAATTCCAGGAGCAGATCCACGCGCGCCTTCACCGGGCCCATGCCTCGCGCGTCGGGCAGCGTGTCGTCCGGGCGCGGCAGCACGCGGCCCAGGGGGCAGCGCGTGCTCACACGGACCGCCGTTCCCCCCGCCTGCGCCCGCTCCAGCGCGGACTGCAGGCGGTGGTGCAGCGTCCCGTTGCCCGTGGCGGCCACCACGATGCCGTCCACACCGTCCGCGGCCAGCAGTTCCACGGCGCGACCGGTGGCGCCCGCATGGGACAGCACGATCTCCACGCGCGGCCAGGCGGCGGCCTGCGCGACGGCCTGCAGGGCGGAGTCCGCCGACTCCGCGGCCGCGGGCCAGCCTCCGGCCAGCCGCACGGCCCCCTGCTCCACCCAGCCGAGAGGGCCGGCTTCGCCCGAATCGAACGCATGCAGCCGCTGGGGATGCACCTTGCGCACGCCCCGGGCACCATGGATCTCACCGGCCGCCACCGCCACCACGCCGTGCGCGCCGGGCGTGGCGGCCACGGCCACGCCGTCGAGCAGGTTCTGCGGCCCGTCCGGGGCTGTGGCGGTGGCCGGGCGCATGGCGGACACCAGCACCACCGGCTTGTGCCGCGCGCCAGCCAGCACCCGGTGCAGGAACCACGCGGTCTCCTCCAGCGTGTCGGTGCCGTGCGTCACCACGACCGCGCGCACGCCGGGGTCGGCCAGGTGCGCGGCACACCGCAGCGCCAGCGCCTTCCAGACGTCCTCGTCCATGTCCTTGCTGTCGATCTGGGCCACCTGCTCCGACACGAGCTGCGCCGCGCCGGCGGCCTGCGCCAGCCCGGGCACGGCGTCCAGAAGCGCGCCGATGCCCACCTGCGCGGCCGTGTAGCCGATGGTGTCTTCCGCGCTGGCAGCCGTTCCGGCGATGGTTCCGCCGGTGCCGAGCACCACGATTTTTTCTGCACCCACTTGCATTGCCTTTAGAAACTGTTTAAAAATACAGTGACTGGATCGAACCACAGGGTTGGCCGATCCGCCCCTTCCAGCGCCGGTCCGGCGCCAATATCCTTCACCGGAGTGCCCGCATGCTCGACAGCCCCAAGCTCACCGCCCGCCAGCAGCAGATCCTCGACCTCATCCAGACGGCCATCGCCCGCACCGGCGCGCCGCCCACGCGGGCCGAGATCGCTGCGGAGTTCGGTTTCAAGTCCGCCAACGCGGCCGAAGAGCACCTGCAGGCGCTCGCGCGCAAGGGCGTCATCGAACTGGTGAGCGGCACGTCCCGCGGCATCCGCCTGCGGGGCGAGGCCGTGCGGTCCATCAATGCCGCCCGCGGCACCCAGTTCCACCTGCCCATTCCCGGCATCTCGCAGCTCATGCTGCCGCTGATCGGCCGCGTCGCAGCCGGCTCGCCGATTCTCGCCGAGGAACATGTGGACCAGACCTACAGCGTCGAAGGCAGCCTGTTCCAGCACAAGCCCGACTACCTGCTCAAGGTGCGCGGCATGTCGATGCGCGATGCCGGCATCATGGACGGCGACCTGCTCGCCGTGCAGTCCACGCGCGATGCACGCAACGGGCAGATCATCGTGGCCCGCCTGGGTGATGAGGTCACGGTGAAGCGCCTGCGCCGCACGGCGGGCTCCATCGAGCTGCTGCCGGAGAACCCCGACTACCCGATCATCACCGTGCAGCCGGGCGAAGCCTTCGAGATCGAAGGCTTGGCCGTCGGGCTCATCCGCAACACGATGCTGATGTAACCGCAGCGGGCTCCGCTCGGAACGGCGGTCGCACGGCATCTCTCGGGTGCCGGGCCAGGCTGCCGCATTCCCTGCACCCCTCCTTCCAGCGTTGCCCAGGTGGCGGGCGCTGGCCCTCCCCTTCGCGTGGATGGCCAACCCTGCGGCATCGCCCTGCCTGTTCGAGGCCAATCCTGCCAGTGTTCAACCCATCCTGACCGCTGGAGATTTTTTCATGGCAAAGGCTCTGCTCGATTTCACGGCCCTCTCTTCGTTCCGTCCGCTGCGCGGGCTCTTCCGGTGGCTGCGGGGCGCTCCGGCGGCCCGCAGCGAGGCCGCGGCCCCGGCCTGGTCGCGCTGGCCGCACCGTCCGGCCTGCACCGTGCATGGCGCGGTGGACGAGCCGATGCGCCCGCGTGCCCACCGTGACGAGAACATCGAAGGCGAAGGTCCGGCCGCAGCTGGTTCGACCGCTGCCGGTCAACCGGCCAGCCACCTCGGCGGCATTTTCACCTCCACAACCCCCGTTCTCGCACTCCCGGCTCCCGCCGAGCGGGGCGCGCGCCACGCAGCCGCCTCGGGGCGCGGCTGCACGGCCCGGGTCCCGGGGCCGGTGCGGGTGGTCCAGCGCCGCCATGCGGGGACGCCGGAGCGTTTCGTGATCTCCGGCCGCATGGCCGACGTGCGGGCGGAGCTGGAACGCTGGGCCGCTGCCGAGGCGGTGCTGAACTGATGGGGGCAAGGCGCTCTTGCCGAGCGTCTTCACGGCCCAGCAGAAAGGTTTCCGCTTCTCAGCTGTTGATCTGCGCCCAGAGCTTGTCCAGCCGCTTCACGCTCACCGGCTGCGGCGTGCGCAGCTCCTGCGCGAAGAAGCTCACCCGCAGTTCCTCCAGCAGCCAGCGCAGCTCCTGCATGCGCGCATCCACCTGGCCCTTGCGCTCCGCCACCAGGCGCCAGTAGCGCTGCTCCTGCGGACGCAGTTCCGCGAGCCGGGTGGCGTCGCGCGCGGCATCGGTGCGCACCTTGTCCAGGCGCAGCGTGATGGCCTTCAAATAACGCGCGAAGTGCGCGAGCTGCGACCAGGGCGCGGCGGCCAGGAAGTTCTTCGGCATGAGCCGCTGCAGTTGCTGTTGGGCGTCCTGCGTGGCATCGGGCGCGGCTTTCGTGTCCTTGATCTTGCGGGCCGCCGCGGCGTATTCGAGCAGGATCGCACCGGCCAGCCGGGCGACCTCGTTGGCGATCAGCGTGAGCCGGCCCCGGCCTTCCTGCACCCGGCGCTGGAAGTCCGCGTCCGTCGTCGGCAGGGGTTCGACCAGGAAGGCCCGGTCCAGCGCCACGTCGATGATCTGCGCGCGCAGTTCCTCCTGCGTACCCAGCGGCATATAGGCCACCGCCATCTTCTGCAGGTCCGGGATGTTCTTTTCAAGGTACTTGAGCGCATCCTTGATCTGCAGCGCGAACAGCCGGCGCAGGCCCGCGCGGTGGCGCGCCGCGGCCACCCCGGGTTCGTCGAACACCTCGATGGTCACGGCATCGCCGCCATCGATGAGCGCCGGGAAGCCGATCAGCGTCTGCCCGCCCTTGCGGATCTCCATGAGCTCTGGCAATTCGCCGAAGGTCCAGGCCGTGTAGCGCTGGCCCGCCGGCACGGCGGCCGGCGCGGGTGCGGGAGCGGCCACCGGGCCGGCGCTGGCCGGTATTGCGGCGGCGGAAGCCGCACGCCCGTCTCCGGGCCTGCCGTGCGCTCCTCCGCCCTTGCGGGAGCGTTCAGAAGCGGGCGTCTCCGCAGGGGCCACGTCGGGCTCGGGCTCTGGAGCGGCGCCCGCGAGCTTGAGCCCCGCCAGGGCCTGGAAGGCCCCCCGGGCCCTGGCGCCCCATTCGGCCTTGAGCGCGCCCAGGTTGCGGCCCTGGCCCAACTGCCGTCCGTCCTCGTGCACCACGCGGAAGTTCATGAACAGGTGCGGGCTCAGCATGTCGAGCTTGAAGTCCGCGCGCTTCACATCGAGCGAGGTCTCGTCACGCACCTGCTTGAGCAGTACGTCCACCAGGCTGCCCTGCCCGAAGCGCTCGGGCGTGCCGAGCAGCTCGGCCAGGCGCGCGGCGTTGTCCGGCAGCGGCACGAAGCGGCTGCGCGGGCGCTGCGGCAGGCTTTTGAGCAGCGCCTGGATCTTGTCCTTGAGCATGCCGGGCACCAGCCATTCGCAGCGGTCCTCGCTCACCTGGTTGAGCACGAAGAGCGGCACCGTGACGGTGACGCCGTCGCGCGGGTCTCCGGGTTCGTGCAGGTAGGTGGCCGCGCAGTCCACCCCGCCCAGCCGCACCATGCGCGGGAAGGCGCTGGTGGTGATGCCCGCGGCCTCGTGCCGCATCAGCTCGTCGCGGGTGAGCTTGAGCAGGTCCGGCTTCGCCCGGCTGGCCTCGCGGTACCAGGTTTCGAAATCCGCGCCGGTGCAGATGTCGGCAGGCACCTGCTGGTCGTAGAAGGCATAGATGAGCTCTTCGTCCACCAGCACGTCCTGGCGGCGCGACTTGTGCTCCAGCTCCTCCACCTTGGCGATGAGCTTGCGGTTGGCGGGCAGGAACGGCAGCCGGCGCTCCCAGTCCTGCGGCCACTGGTCGCCGACCAGCGCCTCGCGCAGGAAGATATCGCGAGCGGTGCGCGGGTCCACCTTTCCGAAGTTCACGCGCCGGTTGTTGTAGATGACGATGCCGTAGAGCGTGGCGCGCTCCAGCGCCGTCACCTGCGCGGCCTTGCGCTCCCAGTGCGGGTCCAGCATCTGCTTCTTGAGCAGGTGGCCGCCCATCTCCTCGATCCACTGGGGCTCGATGGCCGCGATGCCGCGACCGAAGAGGCGCGTGGTCTCGACCAGTTCCGCCGCCACGATCCAGCGCCCGGGCTTTTTCGACAGGTGGGCACCGGGATGCTTGTAGAACTTGATGCCGCGCGCGCCGAGGTACCAGTCCTCTTCCTCGCTCTTCACGCCGATGTTGCCGAGCAGGCCGGCGAGCATGGAGCGGTGGATCTGCTCGTAGCTGGCCGGCTGCGGATTGATGCGCCAGCGGTGCTCGGTGACCACGGTGAGCAGCTGCGTGTGGATGTCGCGCCACTCGCGCAGGCGCCGGATGCTGATGAAGTTCTGGCGCAGCAGCGATTCGTACTGCCGGTTGCTCAACTTGTGGGTGGGCGCCGCAGCCGGCACGGACGCGGTGGCTGCCGCGGAGGCCGCCGCCTCGGCGCTGCCGCGCAACTGGCGCTGCGCCACCGGCAGCACCGCCTGCGAGGGAGCGCCCTTGCGCGCGGCGTCGCGCTGCGCCCGCGCGGACGGCAGGCTCGGCGCGCCGCCGCGGGCCTCGTTGATCCATTTCCAGAGCTTGAGGTAGCCGCTGAATTCGCTCTTCTCGTCGTCGAACTTGGCGTGGGCCTGGTCGGCCTGCTGCTGCGCCTCGAGCGGCCGGTCGCGCACGTCCTGCACCGACAGGGCCGAGGCGATCACCAGTACTTCGTCCAGCGCCTGGCGGTCGCGCGCCTCCAGGATCATGCGGCCCACGCGCGGGTCGAGCGGCAGGCGCGAGAGCTCCACGCCCATGGGCGTGAGTTCGTTGGCATCGTCCACCGCGCCGAGTTCGGCCAGCAACTGGTAGCCGTCGGCGATCGCGCGGCCCGAGGGCGCCTCGATGAACGGAAACTGCGCCACGTCGCCCAGGTGCAGCGACTTCATGCGCAGGATCACGCCCGCGAGCGAGGAGCGCAGGATTTCCGGATCGGTGAAGCGCGGCCGACCGTTGAAGTCGGGTTCGTCGTAGAGCCGGATGCAGATGCCGTTGGCCACCCGGCCGCAACGGCCCGCCCGCTGGTTGGCCGCCGCCTGGCTCACGGGCTCGATCAGCAGTTGCTCGACCTTGCTGCGGAAACTGTAGCGCTTCACGCGCGCGGTACCGGCGTCGATCACGTAGCGGACCCCCGGCACCGTGAGCGAGGTTTCGGCCACGTTGGTCGCCAGCACGATGCGGCGGCCGGTGTGGCCTTCGAAGATGCGGTCCTGCTCGGCCTGGGAGAGGCGCGCGAACAGCGGCAGCACTTCGGCGCCGCGCATCACGGGCTGGTGCGAGAGGTGCTTGCGCAGGTGGTCCGCGGCCTCGCGGATCTCGCGCTCGCCCGGCAGGAAGACGAGGATGTCGCCCGCCGCATTGCCGGACCAGAGCTCGTCCACGCCGTCCGCGATCGCTTCGTTCAGGCCATAGTCGCGGCTTTCCTCGAAGGGCCGGTAGCGCTGCTCCACCGGAAAGGTGCGTCCCGACACGTAGATGACGGGTGCAGGCCCCTTGGCGGATTCGAAATGCTTCGCGAACCGCTCGGCATCGATCGTGGCCGAGGTGACCACGATCTTCAGGTCGGGACGGCGCGGCAGGATCTGTCGGAGGTAGCCCAGCAGGAAGTCGATGTTCAGGCTGCGCTCGTGGGCCTCGTCGATGATGATCGTGTCGTAGGCGGTCAGCAGCGGATCGGTCTGCGTCTCGGCCAGCAGGATGCCGTCCGTCATCAGCTTGACGGAGGCGTCGCGCGACAGCCGGTCCTGGAAGCGGACCTTGTAGCCCACCACGTCGCCCAGCGGCGTGTGCAGCTCTTCGGCGATGCGCTTGGCGACGCTGCTCGCCGCGATCCGGCGCGGCTGCGTGTGGCCGATCAGGCGGCCCTTCTCGCCCGGTTTGGCATGGCATTTGCCGCGGCCGAGCGCCAGCGCGATCTTGGGCAGCTGCGTGGTCTTGCCGGAGCCGGTTTCGCCGCAGACGATGATGACCTGGTGCGCCTGCATGGCGGCCATGATCTCTTCGCGCTTGCCCGAGACCGGCAGGCCCGGCGGGAACTCGATGCGCAGGGGCGCGGCCGGGGCCTCGCGGCGCGGCGGTGCGGTCGGGGCGGATGTGGGGAGGGGGGATTTCGGGGGCGCGGAACCGGTCATAGAGACCCGCATTATCCGAACGATCCGTTGGCGTGGTGCAATGGAGGCCTTCCCGGTCACCCTGCGACCGGCCCGCCCGATGCCCTCCGCCGTTCCAATTCCAGGCCCCACTCCTGTTCCCGCCCCCGCCGTTCTGCCGTCTTCCCCTGCCGCCGAGCGCCGCCGGCACGTGGTGGTGATTGGCGCCGGCATCGTGGGCGCCGTGTGCGCGGTGGAGATCCTGCGGACCGGCCGCAGCGTGACGCTGCTGAACCCGCATCCCGCCGCCGGCCCGGAGGCGACCAGCTACGGCAATGCCGGCTGGCTGTCATCGCATTCGATCCTGCCGCCCTCCGGCCCGGGCATGTGGAAGCAGATTCCTGCCCTCCTCACGGACCCGGACGGGCCGCTCGCCGTGCGCTGGGGCTACCTGCCGCGCGCCCTGCCCTGGCTGTCGCGCTTCCTGCATGCCGGGGGCACGCCGGACCGCGTCGCGCGCACCGCGCATGCGCTGCGGCAGCTGTTGCGCGATGCACCCGCATTGCATGCGCGCCTGGCGGCAGACGCCGGCGTGCCGCACCTCGTCGCCCGGCGCGGCCTGCTGCACGTGTATCCCTCGCGCGAGGGTTTCGAGGCGGATGCGCTGGGCTGGCGCCTGCGGGCGCAGGAAGGCATCGCCTTCGAGACGCTGGAAGGCGGCGATCTGCGCGCGCAGGAACCGGACCTGCTGCCCGCGTACCGCTTCGGTGTGCGCGTCGACGAGGCGGGCCACTGCGCCGATCCGGGTGGCTATCTGGCCGCCCTGCTGGCCCATGCACAGACGCTGGGAGCGCGCTGGGTGACGGGCGAGGCGACGGGGCTGCGGATCGAGGCCGGCAGGCTCGTCGCGGTGCGCACCGGCCAGGGCGACCTACCGTGCGATGCGGCGGTGATCGCGGCGGGCGCGTATTCGAAGGCCCTGGCCCGCGATGCCGGCGACCGCGTGTGGCTGGACACCGAACGCGGCTACCACGCGATGCTGGACGTGCGCGCCGGCCCCGGTGCGCCGCCGCCCGGCCCGCGCACCTCGACCATGGTGATGGACCGCAAGCTCATCGTGCACCAGATGGCGCACGGCCTGCGCGTGGCCGGCCAGGTGGAGATCGCGGGGCTGCAGGCCGAACCCGACTGGTGCCGCGCACGCATCCTGCTGCGGCATCTGCTCGATCTGTACCCGGCGCTGCCGCGCGCGCCGCTCGAAGAGGGCGCGAGACTCTGGATGGGCCGGCGGCCGAGCACCAGCGACGGCCTGCCCTGCATCGGTCCCGCATCTTCCAGCGCGGACGTGGTCCATGCCTACGGGCACGGACACGTGGGCCTCGGGTCCTCGGCCCGCACGGGCCGCCTGGTCGCGCAGCTGCTGGACGGGCGAACGCCCGAAATCGACCTGGCGCCCTTCCGCCCGCAGCGCTGGCGACGATAATCCGGCGCGCACCGGAAAACGCTCTCCTTCCCACGCAACCCCTGCCTCCGGGCAGGCTCCGGGTCCCGCCTCCCTCCCGCATCCTTCCATGTCCGCAGTCTTCAATTTCACCTTCGTTCCCTGGTTCCGGTCGGTGGCTCCGTACATCCACAAGTTCCGCCACCAGACCTTCGTGATCGCCCTGACCGGCGAGGCGATCGCGGCCGGCAAGCTGCAGTCGATCGCGCAGGACCTCGCGATGATCCAGGCCATGGGCGTGAAGATCGTGCTGGTGCACGGCTTCCGTCCGCAGGTGAACGAGCAGCTCGCAGCCAAGGGCCATGCAGCACGGTATTCGCACGGCATCCGCATCACCGATTCGGTGGCGCTGGACTGCGCGCAGGAAGCGGCCGGACAACTGCGCTACGAGATCGAGGCCGCGTTCAGCCAGGGCCTGCCCAACACGCCGATGGCGGGTTCCACCGTGCGCGTGATCTCGGGCAACTTCATCACCGCGCGCCCCGTGGGCATCGTGGACGGCGTGGATTTCAAGCATTCGGGCCTGGTGCGCAAGGTGGACGTGGCGGGCATCCGCCGTTCGCTGGAGATGGATGCGCTGGTGCTGCTCTCGCCCTTCGGCTTCTCGCCGACGGGCGAGGCCTTCAATCTCACGATGGAGGAAGTGGCGACCTCGGTGGCGATCGCGCTCAAGGCGGACAAGCTCGTCTTCGTCTGCGAGGTGCCCGGCATCCGCACCGACCCGGAGCAGCCCGAGAGCGAGGACAACCCGATCGACACCGAGCTGCCGCTCGCCCAGGCGCGCCAGATGCTCGCGCGCGTGCCGCCGGGCCAGAAGCCCACCGACACGGCGTTCTACCTGCAGCACTGCGTGAAGGCCTGCCAGAACGGCGTGGAGCGCAGCCACATCATCCCCTTCGCGGTGGACGGCGCGCTGCTGCTGGAGATCTACGTGCACGACGGCATCGGCACCATGGTGGTGGACGAGAAGCTCGAGGAGCTGCGCGAGGCCACGCCGGACGACGTGGGCGGCATCCTGCAGCTCATCGAGCCGTTCGAGAAGGACGGCACCCTCGTCAAGCGCGATCGCACCGAGATCGAGCGCGACATCGCCAACTACACCATCATCGAGCACGACGGCGTGATCTTCGGCTGCGCCGCGCTCTACCCCTACCCCGAGGCCGGCACCGCCGAGATGGCCGCCGTCACGGTGTCGCCGCAGAGCCAGGGCACGGGCGACGGAGAGAAGCTGCTCAAGCGCATCGAGCAGCGCGCCCGCGCCATGGGCCTGAAGAGCCTGTTCGTGCTCACCACCCGCACGATGCACTGGTTCATCAAGCGCGGCTTCCAGCCGGTCGATCCCGAGTGGCTGCCGGAAGCGCGCAAGAAGAAATACAACTGGGACCGGCGCAGCCAGGTGCTGGTGAAGAACCTGTAAGCCGCTCCGGGCCAACCGCTCGCTGGGCCCGTCGCGGCTGGGGCGGCAGCGGCCAGGAGGGCGCACCGCCGGTCCTCCGGCCGATCCGCCGTCACGGGGATTTCGAAGCCCAGCGCGAGGCCAGGGCACCTACCCGGGCGATGGCCGCGTCGCGCGCGTCCGCCGCGGCCGGGCTGCCGGTCAGATAGCAGCTCACCATCACCGGAGCGCGGTCCGGCGGCCAGAACAGGCCCACGTCATTGCTGGTGCCGCGCGGCCCCGTACCGGTCTTCTCTCCGACGCGCCAGCCCTCGGGCATGCCGGCCCGCAGGCGCTTGTCGCCCGTGCGGTTGCCGACGAGCCAGGCGAGCAGCCGCGCGCGCGCTGCGGTGGACAGCGCCTCGCCCTGCGTGACCGCCCAGGTGGTGCGCGCCATGGCGCGCGGCGTGGTGGTGTCGCGCACCTCGCCGGGCGGCACGTCGTTGAGTTCGGGCTCTTTGCGGTCCAGCCGCGTGTGGGTGTCTCCCAGCGAACGCAGCCAGGCGGTGAGTTCGAGCGGCCCGCCCTGGGTGCCGAGCAGCAGGTTGGCCGCGGTGTTGTCGCTCAGCGTGACGGCGGCTTCGCAGAGTTGCTCCACCGTCATGCCGTCGCCATCCGCATGGCGTTCCGTGGCTGGCGAATACTCCACCAGGTCGCTCTTGCGGTAGGTGATGCGGCGGTCCAGCCGTTCCTGCCCCTGGTCCGCCCGCCGCAGCACATGGGCCGCCAGCAGCATCTTGAAGGTGCTGCACATCGGGAAGCGCTCGTCGCCGCGGTGGGCGGCCTGCCGCCCGGTGGACATGTCGAGCAGCGCCACGCCCAGGCGGCCGCCGACGGAGGATTCGATCTCCTGCAACGCGGCGGCCAGCGCACCGGCTTCGGAACCCGACCCCCTGGAATTCTTGGTCCCGGCCCAGCTGCCGCCCGCCCAGGGCACGAGCGCGCCCGCCACTGCGGACACCATCCAGGTTCTTCTCTGCATCGCCATTCGGTATTGCTCCATCGAGGTTGTGAATGGGGGGACGATACCGCCGGGCCGCCGCACTGACCACCGACGATAATTGCGCACTCCCCCAAGAAAAACTTCACCCTCGCCCGCTGGCCGTTTCCCCATGCATCTGCCGCTCAACGCCCTGCGCGCCTTCGAAGTGTCGGCCCGGCACCTGAACCTCACGCGGGCCGCCGAGGAGCTGCACGTCACGCAGACCGCGGTAAGCCAGCACATCCGCAACCTGGAAGACCGCCTGGGCAAGCCGCTCTTTCGCCGGCTGCCGCGCGGACTGGCGCTGACCGACGAAGGGCTGGCGCTGCTGCCGGCGCTGGCGGACGCCTTCGGCCGCATCGAGCGCGCGCTGGCGCAGTGCGGCGACACGCGTCCGCGCGAGGTGCTCACCGTGGGCGCGGTCGGCACCTTCGCCGTGGGCTGGCTGCTGCCGCGGCTGCAGGCGTTCCAGCAGCAGTGCCCGTTCGTGGACCTGCGCCTGCTCACCAACAACAACCGCGTGGACCTGGCGGGCGAAGGACTGGACTGCGCGATCCGCTTCGGCGATGGCGCCTGGCACGGGACCGAGGCCGACCACCTGCTGGAAGCGCCGCTGACGGCCATGTGCTCGCCCGCCCTCGCCGCCCGCCTGCGCGCGCCGGCCGACCTGGCCCGCGAGGCGCTGCTGCGCTCCTACCGCGCCGATGAATGGGCGGCCTGGTTCGGCGCGGCCGGCGTGCCCTGCCCGGTGGTGCGCGGCACGGTCTTCGATTCGTCCCTGGCGCTGGCGGAAGCGGCGGCCCAGGGTGCGGGCGTGGCGCTGCTGCCGGCGCGGCTGTTCGAGCGCGAACTGCGCCAGGGGCGGCTGGTGCGGCCCTTTGGCGCCGAGATCGCGCTGGGCGCCTACTGGCTCACGCGCCTGCGCTCGCGCGCGCCCTCGGCGGGCCTGGCGGCATTCCGCGACTGGCTGCTTCATGCCTGCACGGAGAACCGGCCGGCAGTGGATACCGCGCCGGCCATGCCCTGACGCCGCACCGCCGCACCGCTCCATGCCGCACGCCCCACGGCGATGTCCCCCGCCGCCTTATCATCCCCGCCCCATGCCCGAGATCCTCACCGCCGCGCTCTACCATTTCGCCGACCTGCCCGATTGCGCGGCGCTGCGCGATCCGCTGCAGGCCGAATGCGATCGCCACGGCGTGCGCGGCCTGCTGCTGCTGGCGCCGGAAGGCGTCAACGGCACCATCGCGGGCAGCGGCGCGGGAGTGCGGGCGGTGCTGGACATGCTGCGCGCGCAACCGCCGCTGGCGGCGCTGCGGCACAAGGAGGCCTGGGGCGACCGCATGCCCTTCTACCGCATGCGGGTGCGCGTGAAGCGCGAGATCGTCACCCTGGGCGTGCCCGGCCTGAACGCGGCACGCGACGCCGGCACCTACGTGAAACCGGCGCAGTGGAACGCCCTCATCGACGATCCGGACGTGGTGGTGATCGACGTGCGCAACGGCTACGAGAGCGCCATCGGCAGCTTCGCCGGCGCGGTGCGGCCGGACACGCGCAGCTTCACCGAGTTCCCCGCCTGGGTCGAGGCACAGTCCGCCCCCGGAGGGCTGCTGGAAGGCAGGCCGCGGGTGGCCATGTTCTGCACCGGCGGCATCCGCTGCGAGAAATCGACCGCGCTGCTGCGCATGCAGGGCTTCGGCGAGGTCTACCATTTGGAGGGCGGCATCCTGCAGTACCTGGAGGACGTGCCCGCGGACGGCAGCCGCTGGGAGGGCGACTGCTTCGTGTTCGACGAGCGCGTCTCCGTGGCGCACGGTTTGGCGCCCGGCACGCACCAGGATCTCTGCCGTTCCTGCCGCATGCCGCTGAGTCCGCAGGACCTGGCATCGCCCGATTACGTGGCCGGGGTGCGCTGCCCGCACTGCCACGGCAGCCGGCCGCCCGAGCAGGAGCGCGCGCTGGCCGAGCGGGAGCGGCAGATGGCGCTGGCCCGGCAACGTGGCACGGAGCACCTGGGCGCGCGCTTGGCCGCGCCGGGCGGCTCAGGCTCAGGCTCAGGCTCAGGCTCAGGCTC
>Ga0308159_1002109_pt1 | contig 24267 bp, 22 predicted proteins | sample PhyCR1_FD_201040 | JGI IMG/M metagenome (GOLD analysis project Ga0308159, IMG submission 201040) | Phyllosphere microbial communities from UC Gill Tract Community Farm, Albany, California, United States - DLSLC.R1 | ecosystem: Host-associated > Plants > Phyllosphere > Unclassified | place: USA...
GACCGGGTGGCGAAGCTGGCCCGGTGGCTGGTCGAGAGTGGGGTGGTGAAAGCTGCTCCCCTCCCGCTCGCGGGAGGGGCCGGGGGTGGGCAGCGCGTCTCACCGAGCCTGTCGCCCGTGGAAGCCCCCACCCCCGACCCCTCCCGCGAGCGGGAGGGGGGTGAGGGTCCCTCCGATGCTGCCACTCCCCCGTTCGTCCCGAGCGACGTCGAGGGACGTGCCGCAAGTGCCGCGCACGGTGTCTCGACTTCGCTCGACACGAACGGTTCGGGGATGTCGCTGGCCGACATGGCCGAGCGCGCGGCGCGGCTGGCCAAGGCCGATCTCGTCACCGGCATGGTCGGCGAGTTCCCCGAATTGCAGGGCGTGATGGGCGGCTATTACGCCGCCGCACAGGGCGAGCCGCGCGAAGTAGCCGACGCGATCCGCGATCACTACAAGCCGGTCGGGCAGGGCGACGACGTGCCGACCGCGCCGGTTACGGTGGCGGTGGCGCTGGCGGATAAGCTGGATAGCCTTTTTGCATTCTATATCAATGATATAAAGCCAACGGGTTCGAAGGATCCGTTTGCTCTCCGGCGCGCTGAGTTGGGAATCATAGCTACATTATTGAAGAATAGCACACGCGCGGGTCTATCGAGGTTGTTATACCTAACATCTAAGGCGTTCTATGGTGGCCGTTATTTGGTTGGCGTAGGTAATGATGACCATGACCTTCTTATTGAAAATTCCTTCGTAGAGCATTTGCGTCGACGCACAGGCAGTGAAAAATATCAGATGTCATCAGACGACGGCAGGGTTGTTGATGCAGCAATGACTATCTGGAATTTGAACGAATCCTTTGCAAGTCGCCTGAAAGTCCAGCAACGCGAAGCGGGCGTCCGTCACGACCTGATCGACGCGGTGTTCGCGCTGGGGGGCGAGGATGATCTCGTCCGCCTGCTCGCGCGGGTCCATGCGTTGCAGGCGTTCGTCGCGACCGAGGATGGGGCGAACCTGTTGGCCGGGTACAAGCGGGCCGCCAACATCCTGAAGAAGGAAGGCCCGGTGCCGGTGGCGGAAATTCCCGCGACCGGTGAGGAGGACCCGCTGGTCGAGGTCGAGGACCCCGAGTTCGCGCCGATCGTCGCGGAGTTCGCGCGGAGCGAGCGCGAGCGGATCGCCCATGCCTATGAACCGGCGGAGGCGGCGCTGATGGCGGCGCTGGATACCGCCGAACCGCGTGCGGCGGCGGCGGTCGAGGGCGAGGATTTCGCCGGGGCGATGGCCGCGCTGGCATCGCTGCGCGGGCCGATTGATGCGTTCTTTACCGACGTCACCGTCAACGACGCCGATCCGGCGAAGCGCGCGCATCGGCTGGCGCTGCTGGGGCGGGTGCGGGACGCGGTGCATCGGGTCGCCGACTTCTCGAAGATTGAGGGCTGACCTGATCGTTTAACCCGTTTAACGGGTGTGGCGAGGCACGGCGCGCCGAATCGCGCCGTGCCACCATCTATCCCCGTGGCCGCGCCAGCGACCCCGGCCAAGCACAGGAACACACGGCATGACGCAATATGTCTATCGCTTCGGCGGCGGGGTTTCGGACGGTGGGTCGGGCGACAAGACGCTGTTGGGCGGCAAGGGCGCGAACCTCGCCGAAATGGCGTCGATCGGCCTGCCGGTGCCGCCGGGCTTCACCATCGCGACGACGATGTGCACCCGCTATTACGAAGAGGGACAGGCATTCCCCGACAGCCTGCGCGACGAAGTGGCGGCGGGCATCGCCCATATCGAGGGGATCACCGGCAAGACGTTCGGCCATGACAACGACCCGCTGCTGGTGTCGGTGCGGTCGGGCGCGCGGGTGTCGATGCCGGGCATGATGGACACGGTCCTCAACCTCGGCCTGAACGACGCGACGGTGCAGGGGCTGGCAACCGTGTCGGACGATGCGCGCTTCGCATGGGACAGCTATCGCCGCTTCATCCAGATGTATTCGGACGTGGTGCTCGAACTGGACCATGGCCGGTTCGAGGAAGCGCTGGAAATCGCGAAGGAAGATCGCGGCTATTTCCTCGACACCGAAATGACCGCCGCCGACTGGCAGGGGCTGGTCGCCGAATACAAGGGCATCGTGGAAGAGCTGTGGGGCAAGCCGTTCCCGCAGGACGTGCACGACCAGTTGTGGGGCGCGATCGGCGCGGTGTTCGGATCGTGGCAGGCGGACCGGGCCAAGGTCTATCGCCGGTTGAACAACATTCCCGGCGACTGGGGCACGGCGGTAAACGTGCAGGCGATGGTGTTCGGCAACATGGGCGACACGTCGGCGACCGGCGTGGCGTTCACGCGCGATCCGTCGACCGGGGCCAACGCCTATTATGGCGAGTTCCTCATCAACGCGCAGGGCGAGGACGTGGTGGCGGGCATCCGCACCCCGCAATATCTGACGACGGCGGCACGCGCGGCGGCGAATGCCAAGCCGGCGTCGATGGAGGAGGCGATGCCCGACGCCTATGCCGAACTGGCGGCGGTGTTCGACCGGCTGGAGCGGCATTATCGCGACATGCAGGACATCGAATTCACGGTGCAGCAGGGCAAGCTGTGGATGCTGCAGACCCGGTCGGGCAAGCGCACGGCAAAGGCCGCGCTGAAGATCGCGGTCGACATGGCCGAGGAAGGGCTGATTACGCGCGAGGAGGCGATCCTGCGCGTCGATCCGCAGGCGCTGGACCAGTTGCTTCACCCGACGCTGGACCCCAAGGCGGCACGCGACGTGCTGACCAAGGGGCTGCCAGCGTCGCCGGGGGCCGCCAGCGGCTTCGCGGTGTTCGACAGCGACACCGCCGAGCGCCGGTCGAATGCGGGCGATGCGGTGATCCTGATCCGTACCGAAACGTCGCCGGAGGATATTCACGGGATGCATGCGGCGCGCGGCATCCTGACCGCACGCGGCGGCATGACCAGCCACGCCGCCGTCGTGGCGCGCGGCATGGGGCGTCCCTGCGTGTCGGGCGCGGGCAGCATCTCGATCGATGCGAAGGCGGGCGTGATGCGCGTCGCCGGGCGCGAGATCCGCGAGGGCGATATCGTCACCATCGACGGCGCGACCGGCGAAGTGATGGCGGGCGCGGTGGCGACCGTGCAGCCCGAACTGGCGGGCGATTTCGGCACGTTGATGGAATGGGCCGACGGCGTGCGCCGCTTGAAGGTGCGCGCCAACGCCGAAACCCCGCTGGATTGCCGCACCGCGCGCGATTTCGGCGCGGAAGGCGTGGGCCTGTGCCGGACCGAGCATATGTTCTTCGAAAGCTCGCGCATCACCGCTGTCCGCCAGATGATCCTCGCGGAGGACGAGGCGGGCCGTCGCGTCGCGCTCGACCGGCTGCTGCCCGAACAGCGCAGCGATTTCGTCGAGATTTTCGAGGTCATGGTCGGGCTGCCCTGTACCATTCGCCTGCTCGATCCGCCGCTGCACGAATTCCTGCCGCATGAGGAAGCCGAATTCGCCGAAGTGGCGCAGGCGGCGGGCATCGCGGTCGAACAGTTGAAGCGCCGGGCGGCCGAACTGCACGAGTTCAATCCGATGCTGGGCCATCGCGGGTGCCGGCTGGGCGTGACCTATCCCGAAATCTACGAGATGCAGGCGCGCGCGATCTTCGAGGCGGCGGTGATCGTCGCCGAGAAATCGGGCGCGGCCCCGATCCCCGAAGTGATGATCCCGCTGGTCGGCACCAAGCGCGAGCTGGAGCTGATGAAGGCGGTGGTCGATGCCGCCGCGCAGGCGGTGTTCGCCGAAAAGGGCCGGACGATCGAATATCTGGTCGGAACGATGATCGAATTGCCCCGCGCCGCGCTGAAGGCCGGGGAGATCGCCGAGGCGGGCCAGTTCTTCTCGTTCGGGACCAACGACCTGACGCAGACGACGCTGGGCGTCAGCCGCGACGATGCCGCGCGGTTCCTCGGCGCCTATGTCGACAAGGGCATCTATGCCCGCGACCCGTTCGTCTCGATCGATGTCGAGGGGGTCGGCGAACTGATCGAACTGGCCGCCGAGCGCGGTCGCAAGACCCGGCCCGACATCAAGCTGGGCATTTGCGGCGAGCATGGCGGCGATCCGGCGTCGATCGCCTTCTGTGAGAAGGTCGGTCTCGATTACGTGTCGGCCAGCCCGTATCGCGTGCCGATCGCCCGGCTGGCGGCGGCACAGGCGGCGCTGACCAAATGACGCGGGACGCGGCACGGGTGACACGGGACGGGTTCGATCGCATCGGCCCGTTCCACCCCGCCTTCGTCTGGGGCGCGGTGGTGGTGTTCGACCTGCTGGTGGTCGTCGCCATCCTGCTGGCCGTTACCAAGATCGGCGACAAGGTCGAGGACGTGGTCGCTCCCGGCGGCGAGGAATGGGTCACGTTCTGAGGCGGGCGGGGTAGCGCGGGTCTCGTCGCTTCCGTGCGGGGCCGATGCGTCGCTTCGCGCCTCCGCGAAACGCGCCACGTCCGACATGGGCCGTATCCTTTTCCGGCCGATGGCGTTGCGGAAGTCGCCATGCCCTTCACAAGCCGCGTACCTCCGCGAAGGCCGGGCGCGCGGTTTGGCGCCGCTTGGTCGCAATGTACGAAAGTCACCTCGACTGGACCCGGCCTCCGCCGCGGTTGGGGATAGCGTGCGAGTATCCTCTGCCCGAAGCTCCGGTGCAGGGCAGCAGCGGCGTGACGCCTTCAGGGCGTTGTGTCCGTTGGTTGGACGCCGCCCGCACAGGCGTGTCGACCAGCGGCGATGGGCCATGCGCAACCGGCCACGCGCCCGGTATCCCCGAAGGGAAACCCCGTCACGCCGAAATCATATCGGGGGAAAAATGGTGCTGCCGGTGAGGATTGAACTCACGACCTCAGCCTTACCAAGGATGCGCTCTACCACTGAGCTACGGCAGCACTGCAAGCCGGAAAGGAACTCCCCGGCTGCGGAGGGGCCTATGTGCAGCCATTGCCGTCGATGTCAAGCGACCGTTGCCAGCAAATGCCCCGAAAGCGTAGAAACAGCGCCATGAACGACGAAGAAGACCGCAAGGCACGGCTGGCACAGGCGCTGCGACACAATCTGCGCCGCCGCAAGGCACAGGCGCGCGGGGAAGGGGCACCGTCGGGGGCGGCATCGGCACCGGATACGTCCGGTCCGTACGAGGGTGACACAGACGGCGGGTCGAGCGACACGACCCCGGAAACGCGCTAGACCCGACGCATACACGTCATGCTCGATTCGACTGCCGGATCGCAACGACGGTGCGTGTCGGGGGATGCCATGCGTTTTTGGGTATTGATGCTGTTGATGGCGTTGCTGCCGGGATCCTGTGCATGGGCGCAACCGGCGAGGTCGCCGGTGGCGCTGCACGGGCGGTTGGCGGTGCGCGGCACCAGCGTGGTCGATGCACGCGGCAAACCCTATGCCGTGCGCGGCATGTCGCTGTACTGGAGCCAGTGGAAGCCGCAATATTACGACGCGCCGACGATCGAATGGCTGGCGCTCGACTGGCGGGTGTCGGCGGTGCGCGCGGCGATCGCCGGCGAACAGGGCGGGTACGAGGTCCAGCCGGATATCGAGACCGCGAATGCCGAACAGGTGATCGACGCGGCCATCGCGCTCGGCATCTATGTCGTCGTCGACTGGCATGCGCACGAACCGAATCCGGAAGCGGCGGTGCGGTTCTTCACCCACATCGCCCAGCGGTATCGCGGCGTCCCCAACCTGATCTACGAACCGTGGAACGAGCCGCGGGATGCCCATGACTGGGAAACGGTCATCAAGCCGTATCACCGGCGCGTGATCGGTGCGATCCGCGCGATCGATCCCGGCGCGTTCGTGGTGGCGGGCACGGGGCACTGGTCGCAGGACGTGGACATCGCCGCCGCCAGTCCGCTGCCGTTCGCCAACGTCGCCTATACGCTGCATTTCTATGCGGGCACGCACAAGGACGACCTGCGCGCGCGGGCGGATCAGGCACGCAAGCGGGTCGCGCTGTTCGTCACCGAATTCGGCACCACCGCCGCCGACGGCAACGGCGCGGTCGATACGGCGGAGACAAAGCGCTGGCTGAAATGGTGCGATCGCAACCGCATCAGCTATCTCAACTGGTCGGTCACGAATGTCGCCGAAAGCTCGGCGATCCTGAAGCCCGGCGTCGCCGCCGTCTCGGACTGGGCGGAGGACGACCTGACCGAATCGGGGCGGCTGATCCGCACGCATCTGCACCGGGTGCAATAGCATCGGCCCTCGCGCCGGGGCGGGGAGCATGGCATGAACCGGGCGATGACCGATTCCCGCCCGCTCGCCTATCGCCACACGCCCGGCACCGGCCCGACGATCCTGTTCCTCCCCGGCTATGCCTCCGACATGACCGGGACCAAGGCGCTGGCGATCGAGCGATGGGCGCGCGACACGGGCCGCGCCTTTGTCCGGTTCGACTATGTCGGGTGCGGCGACAGCCCCGGCGACTTCGCCGGACAGACGCTGGCCGGATGGCGCGACGATGCGCTGGCGATGATCGATCAGGTGATCGAGGGGCCGGTGGTGCTGGTCGGATCGTCGATGGGCGGGTGGATCATGCTGCTGGCGGCGATGGCCCGGCCCGACCGGATGGCGGCACTGGTCGGAATCGCGCCCGCGCCGGACTTCACCGACTGGGGCTTTACGCAGGACGAGAAGATGACGTTGCTGACGCAGGGGCGGCTGGAACGGCCGTCGCCCTATGCGCCCGAACCCACGTTGTTCACCCGCGCCTTCTGGTCGTCGGGCGAGGCGAACCGGGTGCTGCACCGCGACTTGCCGATCGACGTGCCGGTGCGCCTGATTCAGGGGCAGCGCGACGCCGATGTGCCGTGGGAGCGCACGCTGCACCTATCGACACGGCTGCGTTCAGCCGATGTGCAGGTTGCGCTGGTCAAGGACGGCGATCACCGCCTGTCGCGCGACGGCGACATCGCGCTGATCCTGCGCGCTATCGAGGACGTGTCCTGACCGCCATGCTGCCGATCCTGTTCCTTGCATTGCAAGCCGCTGCACCCATCGGCCCGGCCCGCCCCGCCGTTCCCACGGCCGAAGCGCAATATGATAGCTGCGTCGATGCGGCGACGACCGATCCGGCCAGTGCCGAACGGATCGCCGGGCAATGGCGGCTGGTCGGTGGCGGATTCCTTGCACGGCAATGCCTCGGCATGAGCTATGCGACGCGGCAGCGCTGGACCGCCGCCGCCGAAGCGTTCGAGCAGGCGGCGCGCGAGGCGGAGGTGGCGAAGGACGTTCGCGCCGCCAATTACTGGGCGCAGGCGGGCAATGCCCGGCTGGCCGATGGCGACGTGCTGGCGGCGGGAACGGCGCTCGATGCGGCGCTCGCCAGCCCGACGCTGGCCGGGCTGGCGCGGGGCGAGGCGCAACTCGACCGCGCACGGGTCCGCGTGGCGGCGGGCGACCTGCCCGGTGCGCGCGGCGATATCGATCGCGCGTTGAAGGATGCGCCCGCCGATCCGCTGGCTTGGCTGTTGTCCGCGACGCTGGCACGGCGCACCGGCGACCTGCCACGCGCGCGCACCGACATTGCCGAGGCGTTGCGCCGCGCGGCGGACGATGCGTCGGTCCAGTTGGAGGCGGGCAATATCGCGGGCCTGTCGAACGATCCCGCGGCCGCGCGTGCGGCGTTCGAGGCGGTGCAGCGGCTGGCCCCCGACAGCGCGCAGGCGAGGGCGGCGGCGGCCGCGATCGAGACGCTGCCGCCTGCCTGACCGGCTGTTCCCGCGAGTCGGTTTAGCAGGACTTCTCCGGCCCGTTCGTGTCGAGCAAAGTCGAGACACCGGCATGCGGCTCCCGTACCTCGACCAGGCTCGGCACGAACGGCTCCATGTCTTGTCATCGGGGTTCAGGACCGGCCGCATCGGTTGCAACGCGCCGCCGCGTCCCGATATGTCGCACGAGCGACCAACGGAGCGTGCAGTCGATGACCAAATTCCTTCACACCATGATCCGCGTCACCGATCCCGACGCGACCATCGCCTTCTTCCGCCTGCTCGGGCTGGAAGAAGTCCGGCGGATGGAGAACGAACGCGGGCGGTTCACGCTGATCTTCCTCGCCGCGCCGGGGCAGGAAGGCGTCGCCGAGGTCGAACTGACACATAACTGGGACCCGGAGGACTATGCCGGGGGCCGCAATTTCGGGCACCTCGCCTTCCGGGTCGACGATATCTATGCGACGTGCCGGCGGCTCGCCGATGCCGGGGTGACGATCAATCGCCCGCCGCGTGATGGCCATATGGCGTTCGTGAAGACGCCCGACGGCATCTCGATCGAATTGTTGCAGGACGGATCGCTCGAACCCGCCGAGCCGTGGGCGTCGATGCCGAATACGGGCAACTGGTGATGGAGGTCGTCCGCGTGCCGGTGCTGTCGGACAATTACGCATGGCTGGTGCATGACGACGCCAGCGGCGCGACGGTGGCGATCGATCCGGGCGAGGCGCAGCCGATGCTGGATGCCGCGGCGGCGCGCGGATGGACGATCGACGCGATCTGGAACACGCACTGGCACCCGGATCATGTCGGCGGCAACGCGGCGCTGAAGGCGGCGACCGGTGCGGAAATCACCGGACCGGAAGCCGAACGGGCCAAGATCGCCGACATGGATCGCGGGGTTGGCGAAGGCGCGATGGTGTCGGTCGGCGATCATGCCGCGACGGTGTGGCAGGTGCCGGGGCATACCGCCGGGCATATCGCGTTCCATTTCGCCGACGACGCGGTGATCTTTACCGGCGACACGCTGTTCGCGATGGGATGTGGCCGGTTGTTCGAGGGGACGGCGGCCGACATGTTCGGCAACATGCGCCGCTATGCCACGCTGTCGCCCGACACGCGGGTCTATTGCGGGCACGAATATACGCTGTCCAATGCCCGCTATGCCGCCGCCGCCGATCCGGACAACGCCGCGATTGCCGAGCGGCTGGCGACGGTGGAATCGATGCGGGCGGCGGGGGAAGCGACGGTGCCGACCACCATCGGCGCGGAACTGGCCACCAACCCGTTCCTGCGCGCCGCCTCCGTCGAGGAACTGGCACGGCACCGATCGGCGAAGGATGCGTTCTGAAAGCAGGATCACGGGAGAGGTGATATGAAGCATCTGGCATGGATCGCCCCGGCGTTGCTGGCGGGGGCATGCGCCACCCCGCAACAGGTGGCGGAAACCAAGGCGGAGGACGCGCGGCTGCTCGCCCGCACGCTGGAAGGGCGCGTGGCGGGTCCGGCGCAGGACTGTATCCCCACCGGGTTCATCGATGGTCCGCAGGTCGTGGGCGATTCGCTGATCTATCGCCAGAGCGGCAAGCGGCTGTGGCGGTCGCAGGTCGGCGACCGGTGCCCGTTCCTGCGCGACGATCAGATCGTGGTGTCGATCCTGTACGGAACGCAGGTATGCCGCAACGACCGGTTCCGCCTGATCGATCGCGGATCGCGCATTCCGTCGGGCGACTGCACCTTCGGGCAGTTCGTGCCATACGACAAGGCGGGGTGAGGTTTCGAGCCCCGGGGGACGGGATACTCCCGTACCCCAGTATTCGCCGGGGTACGGAAGTAAGGGCGGCGGCGGCCGTGCCACCACCCGTCGGATTCCATTACAGGACGTAGCGGCTGAGGTCCGTGTTCCGGGCGATGCTGGCAAGCTGCTTGTCGACATAGGCGGCGTCGATCGCGATCGACGTGTCGCGGCGGTCCTCGGCCTCGAAGCTGATGTCTTCGAGCAGCTTTTCCATCACCGTCTGCAACCGGCGGGCGCCGATATTCTCGACCTCCGCATTCACTTCCGCCGCGATGCGGGCGATGGCGGCGATGCCGTCTTCGGTGAAGTCGATGCCGACCCCCTCGGTCGCCAGCAGCGCCTTGTACTGCGCGGGCAGCGACGCCTTGGTATCCGACAGGATCGCCACGAAATCCGCTTCCGACAGCCCCTTCAGTTCGACCCGGATCGGCAGGCGACCCTGAAGTTCGGGCAACAGGTCGCTGGGCTTGGCGACATGGAACGCGCCGCTGGCGATGAACAGCACATGGTCGGTCTTCATCGGTCCGTATTTGGTGGCGACCGTGGTCCCCTCGATCAGCGGCAACAGGTCGCGCTGCACGCCTTCGCGGCTGATCGATCCGCCGCCGCGCCCGTCGCTGACCGCGATCTTGTCGATTTCGTCGAGGAAGACGATGCCATTGGCTTCAGCATCGGCCAGCGCGACGCGGCTGACCTCGTCCTGATCGAGCCGTTTGTCGGCTTCCTCCTCGACCAGCTTGTCCCATGCCGCGCGTACGGTCAGCTTGCGGCGCTTTTGCTGGCCGCCGCCGAACGCCTTGCCCATCATTTCGGACAGGTTGATCATCTGCGGCGCGGCACCGGGAATCTCGAACGGCATTTGCGGGGCCGCTTCCAGTTCGATCTCGACCTCCTTGTCGTCGAGATGCCCGTCGGCGAAGCGCTGGCGGAACGCCTCGCGCGTGGCCTCGCTCGCGCCCTTGCCGGTCAGCGCGTCGAGCAGCCGGGCCATCGCCGCGCCCTCCGCCTTGTCCTTCACCGCGACGCGGCGGCGTTCGCGTTCCAGCCGGATCGCTTCCTCGACCAGATCGCGGGCGATCTGTTCGACGTCGCGGCCGACATAGCCGACTTCGGTGAACTTGGTCGCCTCGACCTTCACGAACGGCGCATCGGCCAGTTTGGCCAGACGGCGGCTGATCTCGGTCTTGCCGCAGCCGGTGGGGCCGATCATCAGGATGTTCTTGGGGCTGACCTCGTCGCGCAGGTCGGGGCTGAGCTGTTGCCGCCGCCAGCGGTTGCGCATCGCCACCGATACGGCGCGCTTGGCGTCGTGCTGTCCGATGATGTGCGCGTCGAGTGCGGCGACGATCGCCTTGGGCGTGAGAGTGTCGGTCATGGGGTTCTCGAACTCCCCTCCCGCGTGCGGGAGGGGCTGGGGGTGGGAAGCCAAGGGGGCAGGGCCGTGTCGGACAGGCCCACCCCCGACCCCTCCCGCACGCGGGAGGGGGGAAGGATCAGGCTGCGCTGTCGAGCGCTTCCAGCGTTACGCGGTCGTTGGTGTAGACGCACAGCTCGGCGGCGATCGCCAATGCCTTGCGCGCGACCTTTTCCGCGTCCGCCTCATATTCGCCCAGCGCGCGGGCGGCGGCGAGCGCGAAATTGCCGCCCGATCCGATCGCGGCGATGCCGCCTTCGGGTTCGAGCACGTCGCCATTGCCGGTGACGACCAGCGTCACGTCCTTGTCGGCGACGATCAGCATCGCTTCGAGGTTGCGGAGGAACTTGTCGGTCCGCCAGTCCTTCGCCAGTTCCACTGCCGCGCGCAGCAACTGGCCCTGATGCCGTTCCAGCTTGGCTTCGAGCCGCTCGAACAGGGTAAAGGCGTCGGCGGTCGCGCCGGCGAACCCGGCGATCACCTTGCCGTCGCCCAACGGGCGGACCTTGCGGGCATTGGGTTTCATCACCGTTTGTCCGGCGGAGACCTGTCCATCGCCCGCCACGACGACGCGACCATTGCGACGCACGGAGACTATCGTGGTGCCGTGCCACACCGTATCTTTGCTCATGGCGCGCATATGGGGAGGGGGGCGGCGGGTGCAAGTTGCCGCCCCCCAAGCGAGCGAAGGCCGGGCTTACCGTTCGACCCCCTTCGCCTTTCCCCATGCGCGCGCGGCGGTGTAGCCGAGATAGCCGGTGCCGAAGAGCGCGTAGAGTTCTTCCGGAATGCCGCGCAGGTAAGCGGTCATGCCGCGCGCGATCCCGTCCGCCATCGTCGGCTGTATCGCGGAGATCAGTCCCATCGGGATCGCCCACAACAACAGTGCGTACATCACGTAGAGAAAACCGGGACGCGCGCGCGACGTCCACGGATCGACCGATTGCGCCTCGGCGACCATCGCCGCCATCTGGACCCGCACCTGATCGAGGTCGCGGGTCGATTCGAGTTTGAGCAGTTCCAGCTTGGCGGCGTCGCGCGCGGCGGGATCGGGAATGAGCTTGTCGAGCAGCGCCGCGATGGGCGCGATCAGGCTGTCGAAACCGGGCATGGTCCGTCCTTTCGTAAATAGCGAAGTCGAGGATCGGGCGCAGGTCAGCCGAGCCGCGTGGCGAGCCAGCCGTACAGGAACGCCTCGTTCGCCGGGCGGCGTTCGGCCAGCGCGAGATAGCGTTCGCCCTGCAACGCCTCGACCGCCTTCACCAGCACCGCCTCGGCGGGTTTGCCGCGCGTGGCGAGCAGCGCGTCGAGCGCGGCCAGCGTCATCGGGCCGATCCGTCCGTCGACGGCCATGTCGGGCCAGTCGCGCCCGCCGCGATTGAGGGCGTTGAGCGCGCGTTGCAGGAACCCGACCGCGACCGGCGGGCCCATGTTGACGCCGGTGTCGAACATCTCGGCCGCCAGTACCGGCGCGCGCGTCGCCACCCGGTCGAAACCGGGCTTCTGCCAATAGTCCCGCCGGTACAGGCGCGCGGCCAGCGTCCGGGGAAAGTCGCGCATCTCCCCGGCATAGCCCGCCGCCCGCGCTACCGACCGGGTGATGCCGAACCGGGTCGGCCCGCCCCGGTCGGCGGGGTGATCGACATAGTCGCCTTCCCGTTCGATCACATCTTCGATGAGTTTTTCGATATCCATCTTGTCCTCCTGTTGGGCGGAGAACATAACCAGAACGGTTCGTTGTAGGAAAGCGGTGTGTTTGGGATGACCGATCCAACCCCAACCGTTCGTGTCGAGCGAAGTCGAGACACCTGCGCCCGGTTCCCGTACCTCGACTACGCTCGGCACGAACGGATACCGGCTTCGCCTACGCCCCGCTCACCGCCGTTCGGCGACCAGCCTCAGCACCCGGTCGGCATCCGCGCGGCGACAGATCAGCAGGTCGGGCAACCATGTCTCGGCACAATTATAGCGGAGCGGCGACCCGTCGATCCGCGAGGCGTGCAGCCCGGCGGCGAGTGCCACCGCGACCGGGGCGCAGCTATCCCATTCATATTGCCCGCCCGAATGAAGGTAGATGTCGGCCTCTCCGCGCACGACGGCCATGGCCTTTGCCCCCGCCGATCCCATCGGGATCAGGTCGGCATCGATCGCGGCGGCGACCGCCAGTGCTTCGGGGGCGGGGCGGGTGCGGCTGACGACCATGCGTGGACGGGCCGGGGCGGGGGGGACGACCGGTGCCGGATCGTTCGAGAACACCATGCCCATTGCGGGCAGCGCGACCGCGCCCGCCACCGCGCGTCCGCCGACCGCCAGCGCGACATGCACCGCCCAGTCGTCGCGCCCCTCGGCATATTCGCGCGTGCCGTCGAGCGGATCGACGATCCATGTCTGCGGCGCGGCGCAGCGCAGTTTGTCGTCGACCGATTCCTCCGACAGCACGAAGTCGTCGGGCCGGGCGGCACGCAGCCGGTCGAGGATCAGCGTGTTGGCCAGACGATCGCCGCGATCGCCCAGCGCCTTGCCGGTCTCGCGCCCTTCCGCACGGATCGCGAGCAACAGCGCGCCCGCTTCGGCGGCGATCGCGGTGGCGAGCGCGGCGTCGTTCACAGCGTGGGTGCCCATACGCCCAGCACATGTTCGACGATGCGTTCGGCGGCGGCCTCCGGCGTCTCGCGCGTGGTATCGACGTGGATTTCGGGCGTCAGCGGCGCTTCGTACGGGCTGTCGATGCCGGTGAAGTGCGGCAAATTGCCCGCCCGCGCCTTCGCATAGAGGCCCTTTACGTCACGGGCTTCCGCCACCGCCAGCGGGGTGTCGACGAACACCTCGACGAATTCCCCGGCGGGCAGCATCGACCGTGCAAGGTCGCGTTCGGCACGGAACGGCGAGATGAACGCGGTCAGCACGATGAGGCCCGCATCGGCCATCAGCTTGGCGACTTCGCCCACGCGGCGCACGTTTTCGACGCGATCGGCATCGGTGAAACCCAGATCGCGGTTCAGCCCGTGGCGGATATTGTCGCCGTCGAGCAGGAAGCTGTGCTTGCCCAGCGCGTGCAGCTTGCGCTCGACCAGATTGGCGATGGTCGATTTGCCCGATCCCGACAGGCCGGTGAACCACAGCACGCGCGGCGACTGGTTCTTCTGCGCGGCATGGGCGGCGCGGGTGATGTCGATCGATTGCCAGTGGACGTTCTGACTGCGGCGCAGCGCATGGTCGATCATCCCCGCCGCGACGGTCGCGTTGGTGATCTTGTCGATCAGGATGAACCCGCCGAGATCGCGATCGTCGGCATAGGGTTCGAAGGCGATGCCGCGATCGGTGAATACGTCGGCCACGCCGATATCGTTCAGTTGCAGCGTCTTGACCGACAGTTCGGCCAGCGTGTTGACATCGACCGCGTGGTGCGGCGGCTGGACCGTCGCCGATACGGTGCTGGCCCCGGTCTTCAGCCAATATCCGCGACCGGGCAGCAGCGCCTCCGCATCCATCCATACGATCGTCGCGCGGAACCGGTCGGCGACCTGCGGGGGAGCGTCGGCGGCGACGATCACGTCGCCGCGCGAACAATCCACCTCGTCCGACAGGGTCAGCGTGACCGACTGGCCCGCGACCGCCTGTGGCAGGTCGCCGTCCATCGTGACGATGCGGGCGATGGTGGTGGTGCGGCCCGACGGCAGGATGCGGACCGGATCGCCGGGGCGCACCGTGCCGCTGGCGATCAGCCCGGCGAACCCGCGAAAGTCGAGGTCGGGGCGATTGACCCATTGCACCGGCAGACGGAACGCGCGGGCGGCCGCAGCCTCGCTGTCCAGTTCGACCTGTTCGAGATGCTCGATCAGCGGCGGGCCGTCATACCACGGGGTATTGTCCGACCGGCTGGCGATATTGTCGCCCTTGAACCCCGACAGGGGGATCGCGGTGAAGCCTGCGATCCCGATCGAGGTCGCGAAGGCACGATAGTCGGCGACGATCGCGTCGAACTTCGCGCGGTCATAGCCGATCAGGTCCATCTTGTTCACCGCCAGCACGATGTGACGGATGCCGATCAGGTGCGCGAGATAGCTGTGCCGCCGCGTCTGCGTCAGCACGCCCTTGCGCGCGTCGATCAGGATGACGGCAAGGTCGGCGGTCGATGCGCCGGTCACCATGTTGCGGGTATATTGTTCGTGGCCGGGGGTGTCGGCGACGATGAACTTGCGCTTTTCGGTCGCGAAGAAGCGATAGGCGACGTCGATCGTGATGCCCTGTTCCCGCTCGGCGGCGAGACCGTCGACCAGCAGCGCGAAGTCGATTTCCTGCCCCTGCGTGCCCACCCGGCGCGAATCGCTTTCCAGCGCTGCCAGCTGATCCTCGAAGATCATCTTGGAATCGTACAGCAGCCGCCCGATCAGCGTCGACTTGCCGTCGTCGACCGATCCGCAGGTGATGAAGCGTAACAGCGACTTCGACTGATGCTGCGCCAGATAGGCGTCGATATCGGCGGCAATCAGCGCGTCGGGAGTATAGGCGGGGGTAGGGGTGTTCATCGTGATCCGTCACCCCGGCGAAGGCCGGGGTCTCCCTGTAATCGCGGACATCGTGCGTGGCGGGCGGCCCCGGCCTGCGCCGGGGTTGACGCTTCGTCATGCCAAGGCATGACGTGGCGTTTGTTCGTCTGGACCCCGGCCTGCGCCGGGGTTGACGCTTCGTCATGCCAAGGCATGACGTGGCGCGTCAAAAATATCCCTCCTGCTTCTTCTTTTCCATGCTCGCCGATCCGGCATCGCGGTCGATCGCGCGCCCCTGTCGTTCGGACGTGGTGGTCAGCAGCATCTCCTGAATCACGTCGGACAGGGTGGCCGCCTCGCTCTCCACCGCGCCGGTCAGCGGATAACAGCCGAGCGTGCGGAAACGGATCGAGCGGGTGGTCGGCACCTCGCCGGGCGCCAGCGGGAAGCGGTCGTCATCGACCATCAGCAGCATCCCGTCACGTTCGACGGTCGGACGTGGGGCCGCGAAATACAGCGGCACGATCTCGATCCCCTCGCGCAGGATATATTGCCAGATGTCCAGCTCGGTCCAGTTGGACAGCGGGAAGACGCGGATCGATTCGCCGCGCGCCTTGCGGGCGTTATACAGGTGCCACAATTCGGGCCGCTGCGCCTTCGGGTCCCACCGGTGATTGGCCGACCGGAACGAGAAGACACGCTCTTTCGCGCGGCTCTTTTCCTCGTCCCGGCGTGCGCCGCCGAACGCCGCGTCGAACCCATATTGGTCGAGCGCCTGTTTCAGCCCCTCGGTCTTCCACAGGTCGGTGTGCAGGCTGCCATGATCGAACGGGTTGATGCCGCGCGCCTTGGCGTCCGGATTGTGATGGACAAGCAATTCCATCCCGGCATCGCGGGCCGCCTTGTCGCGCAGGTCGTACATCGCGCGGAATTTCCACGTCGTGTCGACATGCAGCAGCGGGAAAGGCGGGGGCGCGGGATAGAATGCCTTCTTCGCCAGATGCAGCATCACCGCCGAATCCTTGCCCACCGAATAGAGCATCACGGGGCGTTCGGCCTCCGCGACGACTTCGCGCAGGATGTGGATGCTTTCGGCTTCGAGGCGCTGGAGATGGGTGAGGCGCGCGGGAGAAAGCGGGCTGGTGGAATGCTGTGCCATGATCGCTCGCTAGGTAGCGATGGCCCATGCCCGCACAAAACAACGAATACTGGGGCGGTACGCCAGCTTAGCTATCCGGCCGCCGGAGCGGACGGCACATGTCGCCCGGACCGTTACCGGCCCGGGCGACCGTTCCGTTTAGATCGGGCGAAGATCGTCGCCGTAGCTGTCACGGAAAAATGCAAGAAATGCCTGCAACATGTTCATTCTCCCAGGTTGCGCCGAAGCGCATGTCGGAGATACGTTGGAATTAACCATTCGAGAAGAGCTAATCGTCCCGAAATGGGACATATTTTGTTAACCGATGATTTCCGGTTTGGCGGTTAGGGTGTCGGTATGTCGCCCGTCGCACCCGATCCCGCGAATATTCGTCCCGTTTCCGCGTTGCCGGGGGAGGGGCGGACCGTGCCCGATCCCGGCGCAGGAGCGCGGCGGTACAAGTTCATCCTGCTGGGCGAGATCGACGATTTCGGCGCGTTGCGTCGGCATATCGGCCTGCCGCTCGCCGAATCGCTGGCGAACGACGTCGCGGCGCGTGTCGCTGGGGCGTTGCCGGGGTTGCGGGTGGCCGCGATCGGACGAACGACGATCGAAATGGCGTTCGACGGCGACGATGGCGGCGAAGGCCGCGCGATGGCCGCCCGCGTGCGCGAGGTCATGGCCGCGCCGTTCGATCTGGGCGAAGGGGCGCAGACGGTCCGGATGATCGTCGGCGGGTGCGGGGTGCTCGGCCCCGATATCGACGAGGTGCAACTGGTCGAGGTGGCGGAACAGGTGCTGATCGACGCCCGCGCGCGCGGCGTCGATATCGTGCACGATCTGGCCGACCCGCTGGCGGCGCACGACCCGATCATGCTGATCCGCGAACTGCCCGGCGCGATCGAGGCGGGGCAGATCTTCCTGACCTATCAGCCCAAGGTCCATGTCCGGCGACAGGTGGTGGCCAGTGCCGAGGCGCTGGTCCGCTGGCGCCACCCCAAACGCGGACTGATCCTGCCCGGCAATTTCATCGAGGCGGCGGAGCGGTACAGCGCGATCGGGTTGCTGACGCTATGGACGATTCGCCGGGTGATCGCCGACCAGCGCGCGCTGGCGGCGGTGGGGCACGACTTTCCGATCTTCATCAACATTTCGGGCGTGCTGTTGTCCGATCACGGCTTTGTCCGCGAAGCCTGTGAACTGATCGCAGACGGCGGGCGGCATCTGGGGTTCGAGATTACCGAGACGGCGGTGATTCGCGATCCCGAAAGCGCGATCGCCAATCTGCTGTCGTTCGCCGATATCGGCGTCGCGCTGGCGATCGACGATTACGGCGCAGGTCTGTCCTCGCTCGCCTATCTCAAGCGGTTGCCCGCGCGCGAGTTGAAGATCGACAAGCTGTTCGTGACGCAATTGACCAGCAGCCACCGCGATCCGCTGATCGTGCGATCGACCATCGATCTCGCCCATGCGCTGGGCATGGAAGTGACCGCCGAGGGGGTGGAGACGGCGGCATCGCTCGCGCTGCTCAGCGTGATGGGCTGCGACATGGTACAAGGGTATCTCATCAGCCGCCCGATCGAGTTCGATGCGTTCCGCCGGTTCCTCGACGAAAATCGCCATGTCGACGCGATGGTCAGTTCGCGCCTGTCGTTCCGCCGGAACGAGGGGCTGTGGCAGGCGGGATGATCGTGGTCGCGTCGCCGATCCGCCCGCGCCGCCCGTCGGGAACGGGATGGCGGCGCTGGGTCGTGCTGTGGGCATTGCTGGCAATGTTTCCGGTGCTGCCAGCGTTGGGCCAACGTGGTGATCCATCCCCGCTGGACGCGCGGTTCGAGGCGGTGCGGACTGCGTTGCTCGCCGATCCCGCCGCCGGCCTTCGCGACAGCATCGCGCTGGAACGCGAAGCGGCGCGGCGCGACGGACCGGCATCGCGGATGGTCGCGGCGAGCAAATGGCTGCAGGCGGAGGCGCATGTCCGGCTGGGCCAGGAAGCACGCGCCGCCCGCCCGCTGGCCGAGGCGATCGCGATCCTGCGCACGCTGCGGCCGCGCACCTCGATCGAGGGCGACGCGCTGCGTACCCGCGGCGATCTGGCCGCCGACGCCGCGCAGGTCGCCGGTGCGCTGGCCGATTATCAGGCGGCGTACCGCGTATATGTCGTGACCGGCGACCGGCGCGGACAGGCGATGGCGCTGTTGAGCATCGGGTCGCTGTATCGGCAGGGGGCGGATTACGAGAGCGCGCTGCGCTATTACGGGCAGGCGATCGATACCTATGACGCCGATCCGCCGCTGCTGGTGTCGCTGTTGAACAATCGCGGCAACGTGCTGACCGAAATGAAGCGCAACGGCGCGGCGCTGCGGGACTTTCAGCGCGCGCTGGAACAGGCGCGGCGGATGGACAATCCGGTGTTCGAGGCGCGCATCCTCGGCAATCTCGCCCGCGCGCAACGCGCGGCGGGGCAGGGGGATGCGGCATGGGCGTCGGTGACGCGCGGCATGGCGATCGCCCGCGCGGCGGACTCGCGGCAGGTGCTGGACCAGCTTCGGACGCTGGCGGCGCGGGTGGCGGTCGATCGCGGCGAAACGGCGCTGGCCCGGCGACTGGTGGACGAGGCGTTTGCCGATGTCGACCTGCGCACCACGCCGCTGGCGGCGCGCGACAATCACCGCAACGCCTATGCCGTCTATGCCGGGATCGGCGACAAGGAGAAGGCGCTGGCGCATCTGGAGGCGCTGTCGCGGCTGGACGAACAGGCGACACAGGTGGCGACGTCGGCCAAGACCGCGCTGATGTCCGCCCGGTTCGATTTCCAGAATCAGGAATTGCGGATCGCCCGGTTGCGGCAGGACGAGTTGCGCCGCACCGTGGCGTTCCAACAGGCCAGTGCGCGGTCGCAGCGCATGTTGTTCGCGGCCGTCGCCGGTGCGGTCGGGCTGGTCGCGATCCTGCTGGCTATCGGTGTCGTGACGTTGCAGCGCAGCCGGAACGCGGTGCGCGCCGCCAACACCGGGCTGAACGCCGCCAACGTCGCGCTGACCGGCGCGCTGAAGGCCAAGAGCGACTTCCTCGCCACCACCAGCCACGAAATCCGCACGCCGCTGAACGGTATCCTCGGCATGACTCAGGTGATGCTGGCCGATCCCGCGCTGGCCGACACGACCCGCGACCGGATCGGCATCGTCCATGAAGCGGGTACGGCGATGCGGACGCTGGTCGACGATATCCTCGACGTCGCGAAGATGGAGGCGGGGAACCTGACCGTCGCCCCGGTCGCGACCGATCTGGTCGCGACGGTCGCCGACGTCGCCCGGCTGTGGCGGCGGCAGGCGGAGGATCGCGGCCTGTCCTTCGTCGTCGACACCGCCGCCGCGCCGCGCCGGGTCGAGACCGATCCGGTGCGGTTGCGCCAGATCGTGTCGAACCTGCTGTCGAACGCGCTGAAGTTCACCGCGACCGGCGGGATCGAACTGCGAATCGGCGTCGCGGGCGATCGTCTGCGGATCGCGGTGTCCGATACGGGTATCGGCGTACCGGCGGACAAGGTCGAAGCGATCTTCGAGCCGTTTCAGCAGGCGGATACCAGCACGACGCGGCGCTATGGCGGCACCGGTCTCGGCCTCGCCATCTGTCGCAACCTTGCCCGTGCGCTGGGCGGCGACATCCTGCTCGATACGGTTCAGGGGGCGGGGTCGACCTTTACGCTCGACCTGCCGCTGACGATCGTGCCGTTCCCCGCCGATGCCGATGCCGATGCCGATGCCGAGACCGGACAGGGCGCGATCGTGGTGATCGAACGCAACCCGATCGCGCGCAGCATGTTGCGAACCGTGTTCGCGCAGCGCGTGTCGGAGGTGTTCTTCGCCGACGATGCGGTCGCGGCGCTGAACCGGATCGCGCACGGTGACGTGACGGCGGCGCTGGTCGATGCGGTGACGTTGCGCGCGGTATCGCCGGACGTGGACGGCGACCTGTCGCGACTCGCCGATGCGGTGCCGAAGGGACGATGTGTCGTTCTGTACCCGCCGGAAGATGCCGCGACTGTCCCTGTCCGGGACAGTGTCGCGGTAATCAAACCGGTACAAGGTAAGAAGCTATTGAATATGTTGTTCGGGCCGCGCGAAGGACGCACGGACCCACCGGCGGCGCTTGTATCCCATGACGCATAAGACGATAGCAGATAACAATATGTACCGACGGGTTCACCTCCCTTGCGACGGTCGGACGCTGCGATCATGAACATCCTCTATATCGAGGATGATCCCATGAACCGGCGGGTCGTGCGCGATATGCTCGACGTAGCGGGCGCGACGATGGTCGAAGCCGGTCTCGCGGAAGAAGGATTGCGCCGGATCGCGGCGGAACCGTTCGATCTGGTGCTGCTCGACCTGCGGATGCCCGGGATGGACGGGTTCGAGGCGCTGCGCCGGATCCGCGCCCGGACCGACGCCGCGGGAACGGTGCCGGTCATCGTCGTGACCGCCGACACCGCCACCGACCTGACCGAACGCTGCCTCGCACTCGGCGCGGACGACGTGTTGTTCAAACCCGTGGCGATGGATGCGCTGTTCGACGCGATCGGCCGCATCCTCGCACGCAAGGGCGGCGACGACCTGTTGTTCTGAGCGGCGTCCGGGGTGGGATGCTTGCCCGACAGCGACGGTGCTGTTAGGGGACCCCGTCCTGCCGCAGCCTTGCTTCGGCGAACCTGTTCCTATTGTGAAACAAGATTTGGAGTGACGACGACCCCATGCAGATTATCGTCCGCGAGAACAACGTCGACCAGGCTTTGCGCGCGCTCAAGAAGAAGCTGCAGCGTGAGGGCGTGTATCGTGAGATGAAGCTGCGCCGTCATTATGAAAAGCCGTCGGAAAGGCGCGCGCGCGACCGTGCCGCCGCCATCCGCCGCTCGCGCAAGATGGAGCGCAAGCGCGTGGAGCGCGACGGCGCCCGATGAGTGACCGGGTCGCCGGGGTGCGGGCGATCGTCCGGCCCGGTGGCTGTTATACTGTAATCTATCGCTGAATCGTTGCGCCGACAGGGGGCCTGATGTCCGTTACTGCCGTTCCGTTGCACCCCGTGAAGGGTCGCTATCTCGTCTGGATCTGGCTCGGCGTCGCGCTCGCGCTGATCCTTGCCGTCGGCTTCGCATGGGCCGGCACCCGCAGCCCGGTCGATTCGTTCCTGTCGGGGAACGCATCGCGCCCCGGCGTGGTGACGACGGCCACCGGCCTGCAATATGAAGTGCTTACCAAGGGGGCGGGTCCGACGCCGACCAATGCCGACGTCACGCTGGTCAACTACGTCGGCAAGTTCGTCGACGGCACCGTATTCGACCAGAGCCGCCAGCCGACGCCGATGTCGCCCAAGGGCGTCGTCCCCGGCTTCAGCGAGGCGCTGAAGCTGATGCCGAAGGGCGCGAAGTATCGCTTCTGGCTGAAGCCCGAACTCGGATATGGCGCGCCGCGCCCCGAAGGATCGCCGCCGATGTCGCCCGAAGTACAGGAAATGGCGAGCAAGGTGTTGGTATTCGATCTGGAGATGGTCGATTTTATTCCGGAAACCGTGCTGCAACAGATGCAGATGCAACAGATGATGCAGCAGCAGCAGGGCGGCGCGACGCCCCCTGCCGGGCCGCCGGTCGAAGGGCCGCCGCCCGCCGGTCGCTAAGGCCGCAGGACGAACGGCCGCGACGGCGTCGGGAGCGATCCCGGCGCCGTTTCCGTATGTGCCGTCGGTGGAACGCTGGTCGCGCCGGGCGTTTTTTTTGGAATTGCGGCGATCGGGCATGTTGCGATCGGTCGGCGTGGAGTAACGGCCATGTCATGACCAACCGATACGCGACCGGTCGTCTCTGGTGACCGACAGGATGACTAGCGTTGTCAGTTGAACAATTGTGGCGAATCCCGCTATACCGGGCAGCACAGGCAAGACGGCGGGGGCCGACGAGCGAGATGGGGCGATGAACATCAGCACGGGGCGCATATCGTCGACCGGCGCGAACGCGTCCTCGCTTCCGCTCGGCAATGGCCGACGTCGGTGGCAACCGTCACGTCGCCAGTTGCGCTTCCGCCTGTATCTGGCGCTGATCCTGATCGACCTGCTGTGCATCGCGACGAGCTTCGCAGCCACCGGCCTGCTCTACGACGGCAATCTCCGGTCGGCCGGGATGATCGGGTCGGCGATCCTGCCGATCTATTTCTTCGCGGCGTTCAGCGTCGGTGCCTATGCCGCGCCGATGATCAACCAGCGCTCGACCGCGATCGCGCGCACGGTCCGCTCCTTCGCCTTTGCGGCGGGGGCGGTGCTGTTCCTCGCCTTCTATCTCCGGGCGAGCGAGGATTTCTCGCGACTGGTCTTCGCGGCCGGGGCGCTGGGCAGTCTGGTGACGCTCAGCGTCGGTCGGTTCGTGTTCCTGCGCCGCGTCAGCCGGATCGTCGGCGGCAACCCGTACAACGTCGTTCTGATCTGCGAAGACGGGCACATGCCGGTCGACGGGCAATTCTCGATGGTGCTGGCGACGTCGGTGTTCGAATCGAACGGGCAGGACCCGCTGATGTACGACCGCCTCGCCACGGCGCTCGAACAGGTCGACCGGGTGGTCGTCGCCTGTCGTGCCGAACATCGCGAGCATTGGGTGCATCTGTTGCAGGGGGCCAATGTGCAGGCGGAGATCGTGATGAACGAACTCGCGCCGTTCGGGCCGCTGGCGCTGGGCAAGTTCGGAACCAACCCGACCTTGGTGGTCGCCCGCGGCGCGATGAGCATCCAGGGGCGGTTGCTCAAGCGGTTGTTCGACATCGCCGTCGCCGGCGGGACGCTGCTGTTGCTGCTGCCGGTGTTCCTGCTGGTCGCGATCGCGGTAAAGATCGAGTCGCGCGGCCCGGTATTTTTCGTCCAGACGCGGATCGGCCGCGCCAACCGCCTGTTCCGCATCCGCAAGTTCCGCAGCATGCGCGTCGACGCCTGTGACGGTGCGGGGGCCCGGTCGACCGGGCGCGACGACGACCGCATCACGCGGGTCGGCGCGTTCATCCGGCGGACCAGCATCGACGAACTGCCGCAGTTGATGAACGTGCTCGACGGGACGATGAGCATCGTCGGTCCCCGACCGCACGCGCTCGGATCGCGCGCGGAGGACAAGCTGTTCTGGGAAATCGACGGGCGGTACTGGCATCGCCACGCGGTGAAGCCGGGTCTGACCGGACTGGCACAGGTGCGCGGCTATCGCGGCGCGACCAATGTCGAAAGCGACCTGACCAACCGGTTGCAGTCCGACCTCGAATATCTCGATCGCTGGACGATCTGGCGCGACATGCTGATCGTCCTGAAGACCTTCGGCGTACTGGTCCACCGCAATGCCTTTTGACAAGGGCGGGCGGTCAACGAAAACAATATGGTACGCGGGGCGGATGGGGAACTGATCTTGGCGTGCCGAATCGTCCGGGCGACCGGACGTGACACGAAATCACCGATGTTCTCCCGCTGCGATGCAGGAATGGGTGAACATTCAGAGCGAGCAGGGGCTATATGACGAAGACCGCATTGATTACGGGTATCACGGGGCAGGACGGTGCGTATCTGGCGCAACTGTTGCTGGACAAGGGGTATGTGGTCCACGGTCTGAAGCGCCGTTCGTCGTCGTTCAACACAGGCCGGATCGAGGATATCTA
>Ga0308159_1002110_pt1 | contig 24265 bp, 19 predicted proteins | sample PhyCR1_FD_201040 | JGI IMG/M metagenome (GOLD analysis project Ga0308159, IMG submission 201040) | Phyllosphere microbial communities from UC Gill Tract Community Farm, Albany, California, United States - DLSLC.R1 | ecosystem: Host-associated > Plants > Phyllosphere > Unclassified | place: USA...
GCTGGCCCTGGGCCTCGCGCACCTGCCCGCGATGGCGCAGGTCACGCCGCGCGTGAAGCTGGCCACCTCGCTCGGCGACATCGTGCTCGAGCTCGATCCGGCCAAGGCGCCGAAGACGGTCGACAACTTCCTGCAGTACGTGAAGGACAAGCACTACGACGGCACGGTGTTCCACCGCGTCATCGATGGCTTCATGATCCAGGGCGGCGGCTACTCGGCCCAGCTCAAGGAAAAGGGCACGCGCGCGCCGATCCCGCTTGAGGCATCCAACGGCCTGAAGAACGACCGCGGCACCATCGCCATGGCCCGCACCAGCGACCCGAACTCGGCGACCTCGCAGTTCTTCATCAACGTGAAGAACAACGACATGCTCAACGCACCCAACCCCGACGGCCACGGCTACACGGTGTTCGGCAAGGTGGTCTCGGGCATGGACGTGGTCGACAAGATCCGCGCCGTTGCCACCGGCGTGCAGGGCGGCATGCGCGACGTGCCCACCGTTCCGGTCGAGATCCGCTCGGCCACCGTGGTGAAGTAAGAGCCTGCCCCGCAGCGCAGACCACGGCATTTCCACCCACACATCCTAGGAGTCCATTCCATGAGCAACCCGCAAGTCGAACTGAACATCAAGGGCCACGGGCCCCTCGTCCTCGAACTCGATCGCGAGAAGGCCCCCAAGTCGGTCGATAACTTCCTCGCCTACGTCAAGAGCGGCCACTACGACGGCACCGTGTTCCACCGCGTGATCGACGGCTTCATGATCCAGGGCGGCGGCTTCGAGCCCGGCATGAAGCAGAAGCCCACCCAGGCCGAGATCACCAACGAGGCCAACAACGGCCTGAAGAACGACATGTACACCGTCGCCATGGCGCGCACCAGCGCACCGCATTCGGCCACGGCGCAGTTCTTCATCAACGTGGCCAAGAACGACTTCCTGAACCACACCGCGCCCACGGCCCAGGGCTGGGGCTATGCCGTGTTCGGCAAGGTCGTCTCGGGCACCGAGATCGTCGACGCGCTGCGCAAGGTCAAGACCGGCCGCAAGGGCTTCCACGACGACGTGCCGGTCGACGATGTGCTGATCGAGAAGGCCACGGTCCTCTCGGAATAAGCGCAGTGCCGAGGCAGGCGCGGCCATGACGGGGCACGAGGCGGTCGACTTCGCGGAGCTGGTCGCCCCGCCGTCCTGGCGCACGGTCGACGTCGTGTCCGACCTGCATCTGCAGGACGGCGAGCCCGCCACGCTCGAGGCATGGCGCGGCTACCTGCAGACCACGCCGGCCGACGCCCTCTTCATCCTGGGCGACCTGTTCGAGGTCTGGGTCGGCGACGACGCGGCCGAGGCCGAGGGTTTCGAACACCGGATGGCGCAGTGGCTGCGCGATGCGTCGCGGCGCCTGCCGGTCCATTTCCTGCACGGCAACCGCGACTTCCTCGTCGGTCGGGCGCTGGCCGACGCGGCCGGCGTGCACCTCATTGCCGACCCGACGGTGCTGAGCTTCCAGGGCCGGCGCTGGCTGCTGAGCCACGGCGACCTGCTGTGCCTGGCCGACACCGACTACCTGGCCTTCCGCGCCCAGGTACGCACGCCCGCGTGGCAGCAGGCCTTCCTGGCGCGGCCGCTGGCCGAGCGCCGCGCGCTCGCGCGCGAGATCCGCAACCAGAGCGAGGCCCGCAAGGCCGACCCGCGCAACCCATGGGCCGACGTGGACGCCGCCGCCGCTGCGCAGTGGCTGCGCGCGGCCCGTGCCGACACCTTGATCCACGGCCACACGCACCGGCCGATGGACCACGACCTCGGCAACGGCCTGTCGCGCATGGTGCTCAGCGACTGGGATGCCGCCGCCCACCCGCCGCGTGCGCAACTGCTGTGCCTGTCGGCCGCCGGCGCGCAGCGCGTCGACCTGCGCTGAGCGCCGACGATGCTTCGATGGCTGCGCGGCCTGCGTGCCGCCCCCGAAATCCCCGAGCCCGACTGGCAGGCCACGCTGGCGGCCTACCCCTTTCTCGCACGCCGCGATGGGCATGATCTGCAGCGCCTGCGCGAACTCACGGCCCGCTTCCTGCAGGACAAGGAATTCCACGGCGCCCTGGGCTTCGCCATCACCGACGAGGTGGCCCTCGCGATCGCTGCGCAGGCGGTCTTGCCGGTGCTCCACCTCGATGCGCCGATGAAGGGCCTGGCGTGGTACGACGATTTCGTCGGCATCGTCGTCGTCCCCGAGGAAGTGACGACGCCACGCGTGGCCATCGACGACGCCGGCGTGGTGCACGAGTACGACGAAGCCATCATCGGCGAGGCGCGCGAGCACGGCCCCGTGATGCTGAGCTGGCCGCACGTGCAGGAAGGCGGCGGCCGGGCAACCGGGCCGATCCTCAACGTGGTGATCCACGAGTTCGCCCACAAGATCGACATGCGCGGCGGCGGCGTCGACGGCTGCCCGCCCCTGCCCGCCGGCTTCGGCGGGCACGCAAGCGCGCGCGAGGCACATGCCCACTGGCTGGCGACGATGCAGTCCGCCTATGACGCCTTCCGCGAGCGGGCCATCGTGGCAGAGCGCTTCGGCGGCGAGCCGCCGTGGCTGGACGGCTATGCCGCCTCATCGATGGGCGAGTTCTTCGCCGTCGCCTGCGAGGCCTACTTCGTCGACCCGGTGCGTTTCGCCACGGAAATGCCGACGCTGCGGCCGCTGTTCGATGCCTTCTTCCTGGGCCAAGCCGAAGAGCGCACCGACCGCGCCTGAGGGCGGGTGGCCGCCGCGGGCGTTGCGCAGGCCCGGCCTGGCAGATCCGCAAGAAAAAACTGGTGGCGCCCGTTGGCCGAGCACCACCAGCAGATCGATTCCACAGCAAGGCGCCCGAGAGGCCGCCCTAGGGCTCAGCCCTTGCGCAGCAGCGTGCGCAGTGCGCTCTGCAGACGCCGCGCGTTGCCCGCGTCGTGCGCAGTCGCCAGCACGCGACCTGCGTCCTGCGCCCAGGTCTCGGCCGGGCCGGGTTGATTGCGCTGGGTCAGCAGCTTGAGCTGCAGCGCCCGGCGCGCGTCGAGTTGATCGGCCGGTGTCGGCACGTCGGCCGCCATTTCCAGCCGCAGCAGCGCCTCGCCGGCATCGCCGCCGGGCGCGCCGCCGAGGGCTTGCGCCCACTGCGAGCGCACCGACGCCGACACGCCGCGGCCCAGGTCCTGCGGACTGGGCAGCGCCGCGCCGTCGCGCTGTTCCCAGGCGCCGAGCAGCTGGGTGACGACCTCGCCCTGCGCCTGCGCGGCGAGCTTGCGCAGGGCCGCCTGGGCATGCTCGAGCGCGTCGCGCTGTGCGCGGAAGGCGGTATCGCCCAGACGCGGGCCGCGGTCTTCGCGCGGCGGGCGGTCGCCGAAGCGCCCTCCCCGGTCGCCGCCGAAGCGATCGGCGCCGCCTCGGCGGTCGTCGGTGCGGGGGGCGCCACGGTCGTTGCCGCGGCCCGCCGGGGCACCACGCGCGTCGCGACGGTCGCCCGGTCGGCCACGGCCGCCCTGGACGGCGGCCGTGCCCGGGCGCTGGGCGCCTGGCCGGTCGTCGCCGCGCACGGCGACCACGGGACGTGCTGCCGGCTTGGGAGCCGCTGCAGGTGCGGCGGCATCGCGGGCTTCCTCGGCGTCGGCGCGCGCCGAGGGGTCGGCGCCATCGGCCGGCGCGACGAGATCGGCGGGCGCCGGGGCGGGCGACGCGCTGCCGGCATCGGCCGTGCCTTCGTCGCTGAGCTGCGCGCTTTCCGCGAACTCGGCTGCGGCCTGGCCGGGCGCCACTACGTCCGTAGCGCCTTGCGCCGGACCGTCGGACGTCGCGGCCGCCGTGGTCTCGGGCACGGGGGCCGACTGCGCAGCGCGCTGGCCGCGCAGCGCCGCTTCGAGTGCGGCCATGGCCGCCCGGATCTTCTGCCCGTCGCCGGTGCCGTTGGCCGCCTCGAGCGCCTTGGAGGCCTCGAGCACGGCGCGGTCGTGCTCCCCCAGCGCGGCGGCGGCGCGCTCGCGGTCGGCCGTCTTGCGCTGGAAGGCGTCGTCGATCGGTTTGCGGAACGCGTCCCACAGCTTCTGCTCGTGGCGACGCTCCAGCGGCACCGCCTGGGCCTCGGCCTGCCAGCGCTGCTGCAGCGCCTTGACGGCGTCGATGCGCAGCTGCGGCGCGGCACCCAGCTCGGTGGCCTCGGCGATCATCTGTTGCCGGCGCTCGACGCTGGCCTTCTGCGCCGCCTCGAGCGGGCCGCGGGCGGCGGCCATGGCCTCGTTCCACAGCGGCTGCAATTCGGCAAAGACCTTCTCGCTCACGTGGCCCGCATCGCGCCAGCGGTCGGCGAACTGGTGCAGGCTGCGGTTGCGCGACTTGAGGTCGTCATCGGCATGGGCCGCCACCCAGGCCTTGAGTTCCTCGATCAGTGCCAGGCGCTGGGCGCGGTGCTCGGCGGCGTCGGCGCGCACCTTCTCCAGCCAGGCCTCGACCACCTTGTGGGCTTGGTTGCAGGCTTCGTCGAAACGCTTCCACAGCGCATGGTTGGGGGCGCCGCCCTGGTCGGCCTGCTTCCACTGCTCGCGCAGGGCGCGCAGCTGTTCCTGCATCTTCCTGCCACCCAGCGCCTGGCCCTCGGGCCGATGGAGCAGCGCCTCGGCCTTGGCGACCAGCTCCTCGCGCACCTTGTCGGCGCTCCAGCGCTGCCAGCCTTCGAGTTCGCCGGCGGCCACCAGCGCGGCATGCACGCGCGCCTCGAGTTCGTTGCCGACCAGACGGCCGTGTTCCTTGAGCACGGCGCGCAGCGCGGCTGCGGCGCCCTGGCTGGCCTTGCCGTGGCCTTCGGCGGTTTCCTGCTCGAGCTTGGCCAGCGCCGCCTGCACGGCCTGCTCCGCCGCGGCGCGTGCGGCCGGGTCGACCTTGGGCGCGGCGGGCTTGGCCGGCGCGGGCGGCGCCGATTCGAGCGGTTGCCCGCGCGCGGCGCGGATCTCGTCGGCCCACACCGGCACCGGCGGCAGCGGTGCGGCGGCATCGGCCGCGGCGGCCACGGTCTGGGCCAGCGCGCTGTGAAACGCGTCCGACACCACCTGCAACTGCGCCTTCGAGGCGTCGAGCTGCGGGGCGAAGCGGGCGTCGAGGCTGCCCCAGTTGGCGTCCTGCGTGATCTCCTGCGCCTGGGCCAGCCAGTGTTGCACGTCGCCGCGCAGGCCCTCCTCGGCGGCCTGGGCATCCTGCCAGCCCTTGGTGGACAGCACCTCGAAGCGCTGCGCGAGCAGCACGGCCGCCTCGCGATGGACCTGCGCGCGGTGCTGCAGGTCCTCGATGCCCTTGACGCGCTCGGCCAGCTGCGTCTTGAAGCCGGCCAGCGGCTCGCGCGACAGCGGCGCGCCGGCCTTAGCGGCGTCGCGCTGCCAGGCCATGGCGTCGGCGATGTTCAGGCGCGGCTGCTCGAGCAGCGCGCGCGCCTTGTCGGACCACTCGGCGGAGATGGCCTCCTGGCCCTTGGCGCGCTTGATCTCGTCCAGGCGCTCGCGCAGCGCACGGGCGGCGCCCTTGTCGCGCCCGCTGAGCTCCTTGAAGACCTCCTGCATCAGCTCGGTCGCCGGATCGGTGGCGAGCCAGTCGCGGATGCGCTGCGCTCGCTCGCCCGAGGTGGGCGCGGTGAAGGCGCCGCCCGTGAGCTGGTCGAGGGACGAAAGGTCGTGTTTGGGGGTAGCTTGGGTCACTGCGCGTGAGAAGGTGTCGTGTGGCTGAAGGCCCGGCGCCGGTGCATCCGGTGCGCAAGCGAAGGCGCCGGCAAGGCCGGCGCGAACTGCGTATTGTCTCCGAGCTTGGGGGCCGCGTCAGCCGGGGGGTGACGCGACCGCGCGCACTCAGCGGGTGTCGAGCTTGAGTTCCGCGCCGGGCTTCCAGTCGGCACCGCCCCCGTCGGTGCGCACGGCACCGAGGAAGAGCCTCTCCGACGGCAGCTTGCGCTCCAGCAGGTAGTCGCGCACGGCCGCGCCGCGCGCCACGGCCAGTTCGCGGATCGCCTGCTCGTCGACCGGGATGCTGGCCAGCAGCAGCTTTTCCATTTCCTCGGTGGGCAGGTCCTTCGCCAGGCCGACCATGTTGCGCGGCTTGGTGATGTCGGCGCGCTTGTAGACCGCCTCGAGCAGTTGCGGGTATTCGGCGTCGGTCACGGGGGTGACCTGGGCCGGGTCCTGTCCGGCGCGCACGGCGACGCGGCGCTTCTCGGACAGCGCGAGCTGCCGCAGGCGCTGGCGCTTGTAGGCCTCGCGCTCCTTCTCGAAGCTGGAGACGCCCACCACGGTCATGCGCAGTGCCGGGCGATCGTTCAGGGCCTTGACGACCTTGTCCAGGGCCTGCGTGGCGGTGGGCGTCAGGGCCGAACTGCCCGGATCGAAGGGCACGGTGCTGGAGTCACCGCCCCCGCCGCCCAGGCCGCCCGTCAACAGGCTGAAGGGCGCCGTGACCGCCTTGGCGATGAGGTTGAGCACCGCCTTCCAGATCAGCGGGCCGACGCTGAACTGCGGGTCGTTGAGCGAACCGGACAGCGGCAGGTCGACGTCGATCACGCCGTTGCGGTCGGCCAGCAGCGCCACCGCCAGCCGCACCGGCAGGCTGTTGGGGGCGCCCTTCACTTCCTCGCCGAACTGCAATTGGTTGAGCACGAGGTTGTTGGTGGCCGTGAGTCGGCCGTCGGGCGCCACCTTGTAGTTCACATCCAGGCTGAGCTTGCCGCGCTCGATCCCGTGGCCGGCATAGCGCACCGAATAAGGCGACAACGGCGGCAGGTCGAGATCGCGCATCCTGGCGGTGACGTCGAGCTCCAGCGGCTTGGCCAGCGGGTTGAGCTTGCCGGTGATCTCCAGCGAAGCGGTCTGCTGGGCCTTGCCACGCAACTCAAGGTCCGCCAGCGCGGGCTGCCCGTCCCTGGGCCGGGACGAAAAGGCACTGAGCTTGCCGGTGAGCTCGCTCAGGTCGGCCGAATAGTTGGGCTTGATGAACAGGTCGGTGAAGTCGACCTTGCCGTTGACCACGCTCACCGGCCCGAAGTTGATGACTGGCGCCATCGGGTCGGGCGCTGCCTCAACCCGCGCAACCGCGGCCGCGGGCGCTGCGGGCGCCGCACCGCCGACCATTTCCTCGGCCGACACCGGCCTGGCGGGCGCGGCCGCCGGCTCGTTGGTGGTCACCGTGGCGCCGCCGCGCTGGCGTCGGGATGCGGGATCCTGCCTGGACGCATCGGCCGCCGCCGATTCTTCGGCGCCCTTCTTGGTCAGGCCCTGGAGATTGAGCCGGCCGCTCTCCTCGACGATGATCCGCGCGAACACGTCCGTGAGCGTGGTCTCGCGCACGTCCACCTTGAGCGGCGCGCCCGGCGACAGGTCGACCTGCAGGCCGCGCAGGCTCAGCGCCTTCCAGCCCAGCAGTTGCTGGTTGCCGTCGCCGAAGCTGCCCTTCTGCGTGAGCGTGGCGCTGTTGGCGCGGAAGTCCTCGATGGCCGTGTCGCCGGCCAGTTTGAGGCTGATCCCCGCCGGCAGCTGGGCGAAGCGCACGGTGCCGCGGTAATTGGTGTACGAGCGGCGGATGTCGACGTTGAGCGTGTCGGCGTAGTAGGCCTTGAAGGCATGCGAGGGAATGGCCGAGGTCTCCAGCCGCCCCTCCGCCGACAGCGGCTTGAGCACCACCTGGCCCTTGAAGTCGAAACGGCCAGGATCCGCCCTGCGGCCTGCGCCGATCCGGCCCGACAGCTCGACGGGCGACACCGTGGCCGTGTCCGGCGCCAGCTTGTTGACCTTCAGCTTGAGCGCGGTGACCTCGACCTCGACCGGGGTGCTGGCGTTGGCCTTGTCGGCGTAGCTGACCGCGCCGTTGTCCACGGCCAGCGTGGCGATGCTGAGTTGCCAGGGCTTGGCGCTGCCCGGCGCCGTCTCGGCGGCCGGCGCCTTGGGCGCGGCCACGGGGGCGGCGCCGCCGCCCGCGGGCGTGCGCATCCAGCGCTCGAACATCCAGCGCTTTTCGCCATCGCGCTCGATGCGGACCTTGGGGTTGGTCGCGGTGAAGCTGGCGATCGCCAGCGTGTGGGCCGTCAGGTCGGCCTTCGCGTCGGCAATCTCGAAGCGCCCGGCACTCGCCAGGGCGGTCTTGCCCTGCGTCAGCGCCAGGTTGTCGACCGAGACCTTGCGGGCATGAAGCTGCAGGTTGGGCGCCGCCCAGGCCACATCGACCTGGCCGCCCAGCCTGCCATCGAGCGTGGGCTCGAGGCTCTTGGCCAGGTAGGGAGCAGCCAGCGAGAGCGGCAGCGCCTCGACCTCGGCCCGGACCTGCGCCGCCTGGTCGGTCCCCTCGCCCTGGAACTTGAAGGGCGCGCCCGCCAGGTTGAGCGAGCCGCCGAAACGCGCCGGTTTCGCCATGGGCCAGACGATGTCGCTTGCCTCGACCTGCATGTCCTTGATCTGCACGGCCGCGGCGGGCTGCGTGGTCTCGTCGCGCCAGGTCACGCTGCCGCCCTGGAGCGCCACCTTGTCGACCTGCAATGCCCAGCCAGCAGGTTGCGGCGCATTCTGGGCTGGAGCGCTCGCCGCTGCTGCGGGAGGCGCGACCTTTTCCGTCGCACCGGTGGCCGGGTTGGTGGCCAACAGGTTGAGCTTGCCGGCGGCGTCGCGGGCCACGGCCAATTGCGGGTCGGCCAGCGCCACGCTGCCCAGATGCACCGTGCGGTCCAGCGGGCGGACGTCGGCCAGGCCGATCTTGAGCGAACCGAAGCCGAGCAGATCGCGGCCCTGCGCGTCGGCCACCTTGATGTTGCGGGCCTCGACGGTGCCGCTGATGCTCAACGCCGCCGCGTTGGCGCGCTCGAAGTCCACCTTCAGGTCGGCACCCAGCGTGCCGGCCAGCACCTTCACGGGCAGGCTGCTCGGGACATAGCCCAGGTAGGGCGCGAGGTCCAGGTCGGCGAAGCGCAGTTGCGCGTCGGTCTTGCGGTTGTCGGCGAAGGGAGTGCTGAAGGCGGACGAGTCGAAGCGTGAGCCGTTGAGCACGAAGGCCAGCTTGGGCTCGACCTTGACCTCGCGCTTGGACGCCAGGTTGCTGATGAACGGGACCTTGAGTTCGAGGTCGCGCAATTCGTGCTTGCGCTTGACGGGCTGGTCGTCGAAATCGACCGCGGCACCGGTGATGGCAATGTTGTAGATGGCGAAGCGCTGCGGCTCACCCGGTGGCGGATCGCCGGGCTTGGGCGCGAAACGGGCCAGGATGTCGTCGATGTCGTACCTGCCGTCGGCCAGGTGGGCGAGCCGCACGGTCGGGCCCTCGATGCTGACGGCATCGATCACCGGCGCCAGGCGCAGCACGGATTGCAACTCGGCATCGGCATACAGGCGGTGGATTTCGACCTGCGGCGGCGCGCCCGCCTGCGCGGACGCGATGCGCAGGTCGTCGATGGTGAGCTCGAGGCTCCAGGGCTTGAAATCGACCTTGCCAACCGTGACCGTGCGGCCGAGCTTTTCGCTGGCGATCTTCTGCAATTGGCTCTTGGCGATGGGCGGGACAGCCAGCCAGAGCACCGCCCACAACGCCAGGATCGACGCCAACGCGACGATCCCGCGCCGCCCCCATTTGTTCTGTGTCAGCCAAGCAGCGTTCTTCATCACGGCTGAGTGTGCCCGAAGTGCATGGCTGTTCCCCCCAAATGAAAAAGCCCGGCGGCTCGACCGTGAAGTCTTGCCACCGGGCTTGATGGCCGGCTCAAGTCCGCTGCCATCTCTTTGCTCGGACGGAAGGTCAATGGTTCCGCCCTTGCAGGTGGCAAGAGATTGCCACCGTTGGGGGCCTCGGCTGGCAGACCGGTTGGGCGAAAACGCCACGTCGATCCTTGGGCCTCGGCAAGCGCCTGAATGCACAGGCAACGCCAGATTAGGCCTTGGCACAGGGCGGCGCAAGTCGATTTCTTTATCGCGCCGCGCCGGCCCATGGGGATCTTCGAACATGCCCCATTAGCATAAAGAGTGAATTCTTAAGTATTGACCAGGTATTAAGCGGTTTTTAGAATGCGCGGTGCCCCAGGACTTCGCTTGTGTCCTTTTCGGGCCCCCACCGCCGCCGGACTCCCCGGCGAGACCGGCACAGTGCGCAAACCTCCGCAGCACCCGCCGGTTCCTACCAATCCAAGCGACGTATCGATGCCAGGCCGGACGCCACCTCACGGCGCCTGCCCCCGCTCGACACCGCACCGAAAGGAAGAGCGAAGAATGAGACAGGCCCTGCAAGCCGGCGCCCGAAGTCTGCGGACTGTGGCCGGCGACATCGCCGACGGCTTTTTCGAGATCACGCACAACGGCTTCGCCCTCATCGGCCTGGCCCTGGTGTTCGTCGTCGTCGCGCTGATCGCCCGCCCCGACCTGCAGCACGCCGGCGAGCAACGGCTCGTGGCCTGGGTGGAGTCGCGCAAGCCCGCGCCGGAGCCGACCGACCTCCAGCCCAACGCGATCGAGCGGACCACGGCAGCGAGCCCGGCCGAACTGCCGAAGCAGCAGGCCGCCGTGGCCTACTGGCTCAGCAAGAAGTACCGCGTCGCGGTGGAACCGCTGAGCGTGCTGGTGGCCGAGGCGTACGAGATCGGCGGCAAGACCAAGCTCGACCCGACCCTCATCCTGGCCATCATGGCCGTCGAATCGAGCTTCAACCCTTTCGCACAGAGCCACGTCGGCGCCCAGGGCCTGATGCAGGTCATGACCCGCGTCCACGGCGACAAATACGAAAGCGCCGGCGGCATCCTCACCGCCTTCGACCCGGTCACGAACATGCGCGTCGGCGTGAAGGTCCTGCAGGAATGCATCGCCCGCGCCGGCTCGCTCGAAGGCGGCCTGCGCTACTACGTGGGCGCCGCGAATCTCGAGGACGACGGGGGCTATGCCGGCAAGGTGCTCGCCGAGCACGCGCGCCTGCAGCAGGTGGCCGGCGGCCGCGCGGTCCCGACGCTGCCTCCCAATGTGAGGCCGCAGCCCCTGCCCGTGGTGGCCCCTGCCAAGCCGGAAGGCGCCGAGCAGAAGGTGGCCCTGTTGTCGGCCTCCTGAGGCGCCTGCGGCCTGCGGGATGCAGGCTCTCGGCTACACTTCTGACGTGCGCGACTGGCGATAGGCGCAGCGCCCTCACCCACGGTGACGGCCGCCTGCTCTGACGTGGAATGACCACTGGGAAGCGCACCGCCTGCTCCGCAGGCGTTCAGCCGTTCGCCTGGGCAGCCCTTGTCTGGTTTGAACCCGCAAGGACCATCTTCATCGAAGGACTGCCATGTACCACCGCGACATCCTGGTCGAACAGACCGACCCCGAGATCTGGGCCGCCATCCAACAGGAAAACGCCCGCCAGGAACACCACATCGAGCTGATCGCCAGCGAGAACTACGCCTCGCCGGCCGTCATGGCCGCACAGGGCTCGCAGCTCACCAACAAGTACGCCGAGGGCTATCCCGGCAAGCGCTACTACGGCGGCTGCGAGTTCGTCGACATCGCCGAGCAGCTGGCCATCGACCGCGTCAAGCAACTGTTCGGCGCCGACGCCGCCAACGTGCAAGCCCACTGCGGCGCGTCGGCCAACGAGGCCGTGATGCTGGCCTTCCTCAAGCCGGGCGACACCATCATGGGCATGAGCCTGGCCGAAGGCGGCCACCTGACCCACGGCATGCCGCTGAACATGAGCGGCAAGTGGTTCAACGTGGTGAGCTACGGCCTCGACGCCAACGAGGTGCTCGACTACGACGAGATGGAGCGCAAGGCGCACGAGCACCACCCCAAGCTCATCATCGCCGGCGCCTCCGCGTATTCCCTGCACATCGATTTCGAGCGTTTCGCCAAGGTGGCGAAGGATGTGGGCGCGATCTTCATGGTCGACATGGCCCACTATGCCGGCCTCATCGCTGCGGGTGTCTACCCCAACCCGGTTCCGCACGCCGACGTGGTCACGTCCACCACGCACAAGAGCCTGCGCGGTCCGCGCGGCGGCATCATCCTGATGAAGTCGCAGCACGAAAAGGCAATCAACAGCGCCATCTTCCCTGGCCTGCAGGGCGGTCCGCTGATGCACGTGATCGCGGCCAAGGCCGTGGCCTTCAAGGAAGCGCTGGCGCCGGAGTTCAAGAGCTATCAGCAACAGGTGGTCAGGAACGCAGACATCGTGGCCAGGACCTTGACCGAGCGCGGCCTGCGCATCGTGAGCGGCGGCACGCAGAGCCACGTGATGCTGGTCGACCTGCGCGCCAAGGGCATCACCGGCAAGGAAGCCGAGGCCGTGCTGGGCAGCGCCCACATGACCATCAACAAGAATGCGATTCCCAAGGACCCCGAGAAGCCGATGGTCACCAGCGGCGTGCGGGTCGGGACGCCGGCGATGACCACGCGCGGCTTCAAGGACGAGGAAGCCCGCATCACCGCGAACCTGATCGCGGACGTGCTGGACAACCCGCGCGACGCCGCCAACATCGAGGCGGTGCGCGCCAAGGTCCACGCCTTGACCAGCCGCTTCCCGGTCTACCGTTGAGCACGAGAGTGGCCGCAGCGGTATGAAGTGCCCCTTCTGCGGCCACCCCGAGACGCAGGTCGTCGAGACCCGCGTCTCAGAAGACGGCGACTTCGTGCGCCGCCGCCGCCAGTGCGGTGCCTGCGACAAGCGCTTCACCACTTACGAGCGGCCCGATGTCAACTACCCGGTGGTCGTCAAGAAGGACGGCAGCCGCGCCGACTTCGACGCCGGCAAGGTACGTGCGTCGATGATGCTGGCCTTGCGCAAGCGGCCCGTGAGCATCGAACAGATCGACGACGCCCTGCTTCGCATCGAACAGAAGCTGCTCGCCAGCGCAGACCGGGAAATCGCCTCGCACAGGCTCGGGGAGCTGGTGATGCGCGAGTTGAAGAAGCTGGACAAGGTCGCTTACGTCCGCTTCGCATCGGTGTACCGCAGCTTCGAGGATGTCGAAGAGTTCAGGCAGCTCTTGAAGGACATCTGAGCGCGCTGGGGTGAGAGGGCTGTAGCTGCAGAACCCTGCGCGGGGCCGCAAGGTAGCGGGATCTGCCCCGTTTGGCAGGGCACCGTGCCATTCGTCGTGCATTCGATGCCGCCCGTCTGAAGCCGCCTTCTCTTTTCGCCGGCGGGCCGTAGCATCGCCCCATGTTGCATCGATACGCTAGTATCGCGGTGCAGCGCAGGGAGGAACACGGGCCGCAACGCGGCTTCACGGCCATCGAATTGATGGTCGTGGTGGCCATTCTGGCCGTCTTGACTGCGCTCGCGCTGCCGTCGTTCACCGACATGGTCAGACGCTACCGCGTCAGGCGGGCCGTCGAAGACTTGGTTGCCACCATCTACCTCGCACGTGTCGAGGGCATCAAGCGCGGCGGCAACGTCACACTTCGCAAATCCACGGCCACCGGTTGCACCACGAGCGCGGGCAACCCGGACTGGAGTTGTGGCTGGGAGCTGTTCGTCGATGCCAATGGCGACGGTGCACGCAATGCAGGAGACACGCTTCTCCAGACCTCCCCCGTGCCCAAGGGCGTCAACGTCACGCTCAGCGTGCAGAAGGCATCCCTGAGCTTCAACCGCTGGGGCGAGGCGAACAATTTGGGGGCGTTCGGCGTCACGCTGAGGGCCACCGACCCGCCCGGCGACACCGCCACCTACATCTGCGTGAGCGGTGGGGGCCGGATCCGTCAGTCCAGCGAGGCGTGTTCATGAGTCTCCGGCGGCAATCCGCGCGCACTCGCGCCGGCACCTTTCGAGGCCAGCAGGGGATGACGCTGCTGGAGTCTCTGGTGGCCCTCGTGATCCTGGCGGTCGGCGTGCTTGGCATGCTCGGCGCCCAGTTGCGCACGTTGGCCGACACGCAGACCGGTGTCCGCCGCGCGCAAGCCGTTCGCCTTGTCGAAGACCTTGCCGAGCGGATCAAGACCAACCCCGGGGGCTACTCCCAGCTCACGGCCTATGTGTCGGACTGGACGGACCTGCCGGCCACGGGCGACTGCAGGAGCTCCGCGTGCGCACCCGGCGAGCTCGCGCGGTGGGACCTGCGGCAGTGGAAGCTCACCGTCGCCCAGGTGCTTCCTTCAGGTGAGGCCAGGATCTTCGAAGCCACCGACGAGGCGCCGGCCAACAAGCGCCAGCTCGGTGTGATGGTCGGCTGGCGCGCCAATGAAAAATCCGACGCGAACACCCGTGCCGCCGACTACGCATACGCGTTCGTGCCGGCCAACTCGCCGGCCGCGGTCAAGTGCAATGCCGGAAAGATCTGCCACCTGGTCTATGTGCAGCCCTGAACCCGGCGCATGCCATCGCCCGGTGGGCCCGGTGCGACAGGCGTCGCGCGGCGTCACGCTGATCGAACTGCTGGCCGGCATGACACTCGGTCTGCTGGTCATCCTGGCTGCCGTCGGCACGCTCGTGGTGGCTCGCGGCGCTTCGGCCTCGGTCGGCGACATCAGCCAACTCCAGCAACAGGCGTCGTATGCACTCCGGGTGATCGGCCTGCAGCTGCGCCAGGCCGGTGCCATCGACCCCACGATGGATGGCGCGACCCAGCTGTTCTCGTTTGCGACCAACTACACGGGTTACGGGACCACCTTCGCGGCGGTGCACGGCAGCGAGGACATCCAAGGCGCCAGGTTCTCGACCTCGACCACCGTCGCCCCGCTGCTGCCCAACACCCAGAACCGCGACTGCATCGGCAACAGGCCCACCACGGACAAGATCGAAGCCACCTTCTGGCTCGAGAAGGGTGAACTCCGGTGCGCGCCCACGCCATCCACGGTCCAGTCCTTGATCCAGAACGTCGCGGGCTTCCAGGTCAACTATCGCGTCCTGAACGGCGCCGAGAGCCAGGTCCTGAGCGCGAAGCAGGTCGAGGCCGCACAGCTCTGGGCCTCCGTCAAGGCCGTCGAGATCTGCCTGGACATGCAAGGCACGGAGAAGCTGCCCGACGTGGGCAGCAGCTACCCGGACTGCCAGGGCGTCCCCCGGCTTCGCAACGGCTTCGTGCATCTGGTCTATCGCAACGTGTTCGACTTGCGGGTCGCGGGGCCACTCGAGTGATGCGGGGCCAAGCCTTCTTGCGCCAGCGCGGCGTCGCCGTGTTTGTGGTCCTCGTGCTCGTCCTCCTCACCACCCTGCTCGTCCTGTGGGCCTCCCGTTCGGCCTTGCTCAATGAAGTGGTGGTCGGCAACGACAGCGACTACCAGCGGGCGCTGGAAGCCGCCCATGCCCTGCTGCGCGACGCGGAAATGGACATCCAGGGCATCCGCGCGGACGGCACGCCCTGCACGGCCGATGCCACGGCCAACTGCCGCACGTGGGGCCAGTTCGACACGGCGACCCGCAAGAGCTTCTATCCCGAGAGCGAATCCGAAGTGCACGACCTGCAAGCAGCACTCGGTAGGAGTTCTCCGCCCTGCGTTGCCGGCATCTGCGCGCCCATCACGACGCTGTCCAGGGATGCCGCCTCGGCGTCGGTGCCCACCACGGAATTCTGGATGGACAAGGCCCAGCTCGCCCTCATGAAGACCCAGGCGGCGCGCTATGGCGACTACACCGGCGCGAAAGCCGGCACGGTGGGCAATCCCTTGCTCGTCAGGTCCGCCGACAAGGCCTGGTACTGGGTGGAACTGCTGCCGTACGACATGTCGGCCGCGCTGCGCAGCGGCGCAGCCGCCCGCAGTTTCGCGCCGGATGCCACCAGCCCCTGCGTCTATCGCATCACGGCGGTCGCATCGGGCCTGAAGTCGGGAACGCAGGCCGTGCTCCAGTCGACCGTGGTCTGGCGCCGCACCAGTTCCTAGGCAAGCGCGCCGCAAAGAAAGAATCAGCTACTTGGGGAGGGCACGAGACATGAATTACCTGCGACGCTGGCGCGCCTCGCGGTCGGTGGTGGCACATGCGGCGGTCTGGTCGCTGGCAGTGCACGCCGCGGCCGCGCCTGTCGCGCTCAGCACAGCACCGGCCGGCACGGTCGCCAAGCCGCCGGCACCGAACGTGATCGTGACGCTCGACGACTCGGGAAGCATGGCCGGCGAATCCATGGCCACGCTGAAGGCGGCATTGAACGCCGCATTCACCGCTTCCAACCTGCCCGACGGCGCCATCCGCCTGGGCTGGAATGCAATGAACCGCTGCACGACCATTCCCAGCAGCACGGGCGGCTGCAATGGACTGAACGGCGTCAGGGTGCTGGACAGCACCCATCGATCCAATTTTCTCGATTGGGTGAACCGCAACGAAGGGACCGTCCCCGTCGGCCTGCACGCCAGCGGCAACACGCCGACCCACCAGGCCTACATCGCAGCGGCGGACCACTACCGCCTGAGCTCGGTCAAGGATGTGCTCGGACCCTGGGCCAGCATCCCCGGCTCGACACTGCAACCCGTGCTGAGTTGCAGGAAGTCGTACAGCCTGCTGATGACCGATGGGGGCTGGAACCATGGCGTGGTGGGCGACGCCGTCACGCGCGGTGGCGGCAACGCGGACGGCGCGGTCCTGACACTGCCGGACGGCACGGTCTACGACACATCCAGCCCCTCCACCCGCATCTTCCGGGACGCCTGGGGAGGCGCCCTCGTCAATGGCGGAACGCTCAGCACGATGGCCGACCTGGCCTTCTACTATTGGGCCACCGATCTGACAGGGCTGGCGAAGAAGGTGTCGCCCCGCATCCGCCACAGCGGTCCGGAAACGTTCACGAGCGGAAGCACCTCGGTCAGTCTTCCCGAGTACTGGAATCCCAGGAACGACCCGGCGACCTGGCAGCACATGACGACCTACACCATCGGCTTCCGCGATGCGGGCGCCTGGCCGACCACGGGGACGGACTACGGCAGCTACCCGGTGTGGGGCGGCGACACCTACGCGGGCTCCTTTCCGGCGCTCGTGACCGGCACTCAGGGCTGGCCCGACCCGGTAGGGGCCAGTCCCTTCATCGGCGGCGCCTACAACCAGAGCCGCAAGACCGAGTTGTGGCACATGGCGATCAACAGCCGGGGAAAGTTCATCCCGGCGCGGACCTCGCAGGACCTGGTGAATGCCTTCAAGGACATCATCGACGACATCCTGCAGGACCCGGCCACGCCGACGACATCGCTGGCGGGCAGTTCCCGCTCGACCCGGCAAGGCTCCGCAGCCTTCAGCGCCGGCTTCCGGGCCAAGGATTGGAGCGGCCACGTGCGTCGGGACGAGCTCCAGCCAGGCATGGCGGCTGTCGGCACCCAGGCCTCCCAATGGAAGTGGGGCGCCATCACCGACGGCACACCCCCCACCACCCGGTCGAAGACCACGGCCGACCTGATGGACGAGCAGGATGCCGCCTGGCCCGACCATCGGCTCGTGCTCTCGCACAAGACCGAGCCGACCGCAGGCGGCGCTCCCGTGTCCAGCGCAATCCCCTGGGTGTGGTCGAGCCTCTCCGCAGCGCAGAAGACGGCGTTGAGGACGGTCGGCGGCATCCTCGACACCAGCACGACGGCCGATGCCACCGCGCAGGATCGCATGGCCTACGTAAGAGGCGACCGTCGCAGGGAACAGTCCGCGGCAACGCCGGGGCCGTTCCGCAACCGCGGCTCGCGCCAGGGCGACATCGTGAACTCGAGGCTCTGGTACCTCGACGGACAGCCGGCCAGCGGCTACACCCACAACGATTACGCGGCGTTCCGATCCACCCGCAGTGCGCGGCCACCCATGCTGTACGTGGGCGGCAACGACGGCATGCTCCACGCCTTCGATGCCGCAAGCGGCGTCGAGAGGCTGGCCTACATCCCGGAAGGCCTGCATGCCGCGTTGCCGGAGCTGACGCAGCCGGCCTACGTCCATCGCTACTACGTCGACGGCTCGCCCTTGTCGGGTGACTGGTGGAACGGCTCGGCCTGGAAGACCGCCTTGGCCGGCAGCCTGGGCGCCGGTGGAAAAGGCTACTTCGTGCTGGACGTGACCGACCCGGCGCAGTTTTCGGTGGCCAATGCATCGACCATCGTGTGGATGGACAAGACGGGCGCAGTGGACGCCGACGTCGGCCACATCATGAGCGAGCCGGTGATGGAACGCTCCGACCCCGGCATCTCCCGGCAGATCACACGCATGAACGACGGGCGCTGGGCGCTGGTGATGGGCAACGGCTACAACAGCAGCTCCGAAAAGGCCATGCTCCTGATCCAGTACCTCGATGGCGCCAGGGAACTGCTCAAGATCGCGGCGGACAACGCCGGCAACAACGGCAACGGCCTGTCGGCGCCCAGGCTCGTCGACCTCAACGGCGACAAGGTGCCGGACGTCGCCTATGCCGGCGACTTGCGCGGCAACCTATGGAAATTCGACCTCAGTTCGGCCACGGCCGGCAACTGGAAGGTCGCGCTCTCGGGCAGCCCCCTCTATGCGGCAACGGACGCGGCCGAAACGCCAGCGCGCCAACCCATCACGTCCGCGCCGGTCTACGTCGCGCATCCGAAGGGTGGCCTCATGGTTGTTTTCGGAACAGGGCGCACGCTGAGCGATGCCGACCGGGCGTCGACCCAGACCCAGACCGTCTACGGCATCCACGACAACACGGCGATTGCCGTGAAGGAGGGCCCCACGCTGGGCGCGGTGTCGCTGGCAGCGGGCGCCGGTGCAGCGGTATCGGATGGCCGCGCATCGCTGGTTCGGCAGACCATCGGCGCCACTGCCGTGGGAAGAACGACCGACACGGCGTCGGCCGTCTACGGCGTGTCGTCCAACCCTATCGAGAACGGTGACGGCACGCCCCGGCGAGGCTGGTACCTCGACCTGCCGGTGTCGCGCGAACGCGTGACCGACAACCTCCGCTGGTTCGATGGCGATCTGGTCGACATCCGCAGCACCATCCCGGCCATCGGTACCGACCCGAAGGTCGAGACCTGCGAGGCATCGACCGCCGGCGGCCAGGCCTACCTGACCACCCTCAATGCGATCAACGGCAACGCGCCCAAGTCGCAGATCTATGCCTACGACGCCGGAGCGGGCGGAACCGCCACCGGCTCCCGGGTCCTGACGGGCCTGGACCTGCGGCTGAGGGACGACGCCAGGGAGCAGCCCTATGCCGCGCCCGGCACGCCCAAGCCGCCCGCCCGACGTCTGCTGGGCAAACTCTTCTTGCGACCGTCCTGGAGGCAGGTGCAATGACGACGCCGTCGCCGTGCCCTCGGGCAGCTTATGCCGTCGCGGGCTTCACACTCGTCGAGGCGATGATCGTCGTCGCCGTGGTCGCCATCCTCACGGCCATCGCCGTGCCGGGCTACCAGGACTACGTTCGCCGCGGCAACCGCGCCGAAGCGCGTGCAGCCCTGCTCCAGGCGGCGCAATGGCTGGAACGCGTGGCCACGTCGACAGGCAGCTACCTGCCCACGGCGAGCGTCGGCAACTTCCCCGCCGAGCTGAGGACCGTGCCTTCGGCCACCTACGACGTCAGCCTGGGCAACACCGACGCCGCCGGCTCGGCCTTCCTTCTCTCGGCCACACCCCGGGGTGCCCAGGCTGCCGACAAGTGCGGCGCCTTGACCCTCAGCCACACGGGCGAGCGCGGCGCCGGCGGCCCGGGCTCGCCGGACGATCTCAAGGCAGAGTGCTGGACGCGATGATCTAATGACGGCTTCTCCTCGCGCCGAGCCGCAGCCTTGTTGATCGACCTAGCATTGACCCATGCGCGGCAAGCCACCCCGCTTTCCGACCCCAACCCCCGTGTGGGCTGCGTGATTGCCGATGCCGAGGGCCGCATCCTCGGCCAGGGCCACACCCAGCAGCGGGGCGGCCCGCACGCAGAAATCATGGCGTTGCGCGACGCCGCGGCGCGCGGCCATGCCACCGCGGGCGCGATCGCCTACGTCACCCTCGAACCCTGCTCGCACCACGGCCGTACCGGGCCCTGCTGCGATGCGCTCGTCGCAGCCGGCATCCGCAAGGTCGTCGCCTCGATCGCCGACCCCAATCCGCTCGTCGCCGGCCAGGGCTTCGAGCGGCTGCGGGCTGCGGGCGTCGACGTGGAGGTGGGCCCGGGCGCCATGCAGTCGCGTGAACTGAACATCGGCTTTTTCAGCCGCATGGTGCGCAAGACCCCCTGGGTGCGGCTCAAGGCCGCGGCTTCGCTGGACGGCAAGACCGCCTTGCCCAACGGCGTCAGCCAGTGGATCACCGGCGAGGCCGCGCGTGCCGACGGCCACGCCTGGCGTGCCCGCGCGAGCGCCATCCTGACCGGCGTCGGCACGGTGCTCGACGACGACCCCCGCCTGGACGTCCGGCATGCGGAAACGGCCCGCCAACCCCAGCTCGTGGTGGTCGACAGTCAGTTGCAGACGCCGCCGGCGGCTCAACTCTTCATGGCGCCTCGCGCCGTCTGGATCTACGCCGCCACCCGAAACGACGCCAAGGCCGCGGCGCTGGAGGCGCGCGGCGCGACGGTCAGCTACCTGCCGAACGCGCAAGGCAAGGTCGACCTGCCTGCCCTGATGGCCGACCTGGCACGGCGCGAGGTGAACGAGTTGCACGTCGAGGCCGGGCACAAGCTCAACGGCTCTCTGATGCGCGAGGGCCTGCTCGACGAACTGCTGCTGTACCTCGCCCCGAAGCTGCTCGGCGACGGTATGGGCATCGCCACCCACGCCTTCGCCGGCGGGCCGCTGAGCTCGCTCTCGGACGCGCTGCCGCTCGAATTCCGGTCGGCGGACCGCCTGGGCGACGACCTGCGCATCGTCGCGCGTGTGACGGGCCGGGACGCCTTCTAGGGTTTGCCCGAAGCGCATTCCCGCTTCTCTGCGAAAATGCCGGGTTATGTTCACCGGCATCATCACCGGCGTGGGGCGCATCGCCGCCGTCCACGACCTCGGCTCCTCCTCCGCCCACGGCAAGCGCCTGGCCATCTCGGCACCGCCGGGCTACCTGGACGACGTGGGGCTCGGTGACAGCATCGCGCTGAACGGCGCGTGCATGACGGTCACCGGTTTCGATCCCGCGGCCGGCCAGTTCACCATCGACATCTCGGCCGAATCGCTGGACAAGACCGCCGGCCTGGCCGACGCCGGCACCGCCGTCAATCTCGAGAAGGCGCTGCGCGCCCACGACCGGCTCGGCGGGCACATCGTCTCGGGCCACGTCGACGGCATCGGCACCGTCAGCCACTTCGCGCCGCAGGGCGAAAGCTGGGAACTGCGAATCGTGGCCCCGCCGGCCCTCGCCCGCTTCCTGGCCTACAAGGGCTCCATCACCGTCAACGGCGTGAGCCTCACGGTCAACAGCGTCAAGGACGCGGCCGAGGGCACCGAGATCAGCATCAACCTCATCCCCCACACCGTGGAACACACCGGCCTGGGGCAATTGCGCGCCGGCAGCCACGTCAACCTCGAAATCGACACGGTCGCCCGCTACGTGGAGCGCATGCTCCAGGCCGGCGCCCTGCCCACCACCGGTTCGCAGCCATGAACGCCTCCGTCACCTCCCTGAACCCCGCCGCCGGCCGCAAGGCCCCGATCGAAGCCGCGCCCATCTCCTCCATCGAGGAGATCGTGGCCGACATGCGGGCCGGCCGCATGGTCATCCTGGTCGACGAGGAAGACCGCGAGAACGAGGGCGACATCGTCCTCGCCGCCGACCACGTCACGCCGCAGGCCATCAACTTCATGGCCCGCCACGCCCGCGGGCTGATCTGCCTGACGCTCTCGCGCGAGATGTGCGAGCGCCTGAACCTGCCGCCCATGGTGACGCGCAACGGGGCCAAGCACTCGACCGCCTTCACCGTGTCCATCGAGGCGGCCGAAGGCGTGACCACCGGCATCTCCGCCGCCGACCGTGCGCGCACCGTCCAGGCCGCCGTCGCGCCGGACGCCGTTGCGGCCGACCTGGTGCAGCCCGGCCACATCTTCCCGCTGCAGGCGGTCGATGGCGGCGTGCTCATGCGCGCCGGCCACACCGAAGCCGGCTGCGACCTCGCCGCCATGGCCGGCTGCTCGCCCGCCTCGGTCATCTGCGAAGTGATGAACGAGGACGGGACCATGGCCCGCCTGCCCGACCTGCAGCTGTTCGCGGCCGAGCACGGGCTGAAGATCGGCACCATCGCCGCGCTCATCGAATACCGCAGCCGAACCGAAACCCTGGTGGAGCGCGTCGGCAGCCGCGAGATTCGCACCACGCACGGCTGGTTCACCCTCCATGCCTTCGAGGACAAGCCCAGCCACGGCGTGCATCTCGCGCTGGTGCGCGGCCAGTGGGGCGCGGACGAGGTGATCCCGGTGCGCGTGCACGAGCCGCTCTCGGTGCTCGACGCGCTTGAACTCGAGCGCCCCATGCACTCCTGGAGCCTGGATGCCAGCTTGGCCCACATCGCCGCCGAGGGCAAGGGCGTGGCCGTGCTGCTCAACTGCGGCGAGAGCGCCGCCGAACTGCTCGCCCAGTTCGAGGGCACCGCGCGGCCGGCGCAGGCCCCCGAACGCGGCCGCATGGACCTGCGAAGCTACGGCGTCGGCGCCCAGGTGCTGCGCGAGTGCGGCGTCCAGAAGATGCAACTCATGGGCACGCCGCGTCGCATGCCCAGCATGGCGGCGGGCTACGGCCTGGAGATCGCCGGCTACATCACCAAAGAATAGACCTCAAGAAAATGCTCAACGCCAACAAGGGAGCGGCCGGCCCGCTCGACGGCAGCAGCCTGCGGATCGGCATCGTGCAGGCCCGTTTCAACGAAGACATCACGAACGCGCTGGCCTCGGCCTGCGTGGCCGAACTGGCCCGGCTCGGCGTGAAGGCCGAGCGCATCGACCACCATCTGGTACCGGGTGCGCTCGAAGTGCCGCTGGCGCTGCAGGCGATGGCCCGACGCGGCAGCTACGACGCGCTCGTCGCGCTGGGCTGCATCATCCGTGGCGAGACCTACCATTTCGAACTCGTGGCCAACGAGTCCGGCGCCGGCGTGACCCGCATCGGACTCGACCATCACCTGCCGATCGCCAACGCCATCCTGACCACCGAGAACCTCGAGCAGGCCGTGGCGCGCCAGACCGACAAGGGCCGCGATGCGGCCCAGGTCGCCGTCGAGATGGCGCTGCTGGTCAAGAACATGGCGACCGCGGCATGAGCGAGACCACGCCGCCCCCGCGCGCCGGCGCGCCGCGCAAGGCCTCGTCCCGCTCCGCCCGCACGCGGGCGCGCGAGTTCGCCGTCCAGGCGCTGTACCAGCACCTCGTCGGCCGCAACGAGCCTGAGTCCATCGACGCCTTCACGCGCGACCTGTCGGGCTTCCACAAGGCCGACTCGGCCCATTACGACGCGCTGCTGCACGGGTCGATCCGCGAGTCGGCGGAACTCGATGGCCTCATCGCGCCGCTGCTCGACCGCAAGCTCGAGGAGATCTCGCCCATCGAGCATGCGGTGATGTGGATCGGTGTCTACGAGTTCCGCCACTGCGCCGACGTGCCCTGGCGCGTGGTCATCAACGAGTGCGTCGAGCTGGCCAAGGAGTTCGGCGGCACCGACGGCCACAAGTACGTGAACGGCGTGCTCAACGGCCTGGCGCCCCAGCTGCGCGCCCCCGAGGTGGACGCCGACCGCGCCGCCGGCAAGCTGCGCGGCTGAAGGCGGCACGCATCATGCGGATCGCGTCCCGCGCCCAGCGCATCGAGCCCTTCTACGTGATGGAGGTCGCGAAGGCCGCCGGGGTGCTGGCGCGCGAGGTGGCCCACACCGAGCGGCCGATGATCTTCCTGAACATCGGCGAGCCGGACTTCACGGCGCCGCCGCTGGTGCAGGAAGCGGCCGCCCGCGCCGTGCGCGCCGGCGCCACCCAGTACACGCAGGCGACCGGCCTGGAGGCCCTGCGCGAACGCATCAGCGCCTGGTACGCCCTGCGCTTCGGCCTCTCCGTGCCGGCGCGCCGCATCGTGGTCACGGCCGGGGCTTCGGCCGCGCTGCAGTTGGCCTGCCTGGCCTTGATCGAGGCCGGCGACGAGATCCTGATGCCGGACCCGAGTTATCCCTGCAACCGCCACTTCGTGAGCGCCGCCGAGGGCACCGCCGTGCTGGTGCCCACCACGGCCGCCGAGCGTTACCAGCTCAGCGCCGACAAGGTGGAATCGGCGTGGACCGAGAAGACACGCGGCGTGCTGCTGGCCTCGCCCTCGAACCCGACCGGCACCTCGATCGCACCCGACGAACTGCGCCGCATTCACGAGGTCGTGCGCCACCGCGGCGGCATCACCCTGATCGACGAGATCTACCTGGGGCTGTCCCACGACGATGCGTTCGGCCAGAGCGCGCTG
>Ga0308159_1002112_pt1 | contig 24250 bp, 19 predicted proteins | sample PhyCR1_FD_201040 | JGI IMG/M metagenome (GOLD analysis project Ga0308159, IMG submission 201040) | Phyllosphere microbial communities from UC Gill Tract Community Farm, Albany, California, United States - DLSLC.R1 | ecosystem: Host-associated > Plants > Phyllosphere > Unclassified | place: USA...
TCGAAAGCAGCTCGCGCACTTCCATTTCGACCAGTTCCAGCAACTCTTCGTCGTCCACCATGTCTGCCTTGTTCAGGAAGACGATGATGTAGGGCACGCCCACCTGACGCGACAGCAGGATGTGCTCACGCGTTTGGGGCATCGGGCCGTCAGCGGCCGACACCACCAGGATGGCGCCGTCCATTTGAGCGGCGCCCGTGATCATGTTCTTCACATAGTCAGCGTGGCCCGGGCAGTCAACGTGCGCGTAGTGACGCGATTCCGTTTCGTACTCGACGTGTGCGGTGTTGATCGTGATACCGCGTGCCTTTTCTTCCGGAGCCGCGTCGATCTGGTCGTAGCCGCGGGCTTCGCCGCCGAACTTCGCCGACAGAACCGTCGTGATCGCTGCCGTCAGCGTGGTCTTGCCGTGGTCAACGTGACCGATCGTGCCCACGTTCACGTGCGGCTTGGTGCGTTCGAACTTACCTTTTGCCATGATCTCTATCCTTTAACTATCAAGGAAACTTTAGAGCCTCGCCCCGGACACCCGGAGCGAAGCATTGATTGAAAATTACTTGGTACGCGCAGCAATGACTTCTTCAGCGACGTTCTTAGGCGCTTCAGCGTATTGCTTGAATTCCATCGTGTACGTCGCACGACCTTGCGTAGCCGAACGCAGCGAAGTCGAGTAGCCGAACATCTCGGCCAGCGGAACTTCAGCCTTGATGATCTTGCCACCACCGATGATGTCATCCATGCCTTGAACCATACCGCGGCGCGAGGACAGATCGCCCATCACCGTACCGGCATAATCTTCAGGCGTTTCGACTTCAACGGCCATCATCGGCTCGAGCAACACCGGCTTGGCGCGACGCAGACCTTCTTTGAAAGCCATCGAACCCGCCATGCGGAACGCGTTTTCGTTCGAGTCCACATCGTGGTACGAACCGAAGAACAGCGTGACCTTGACGTCAACGATCGGGTAACCCGCGATAACGCCGGAACTCAGCGTGTCGCGAACACCCTTTTCAACGGCCGGAATGAATTCGCGAGGAACCACACCACCCTTGATCGCGTCGACGAATTCAAAGCCTGCACCACCCGGTTCGAGCGGTTCGACCTTGAGCACGGCGTGACCGTATTGACCGCGGCCGCCCGACTGCTTGACGAATTTGCCTTCGGCTTCTTCGCAAACGGTGCGGATGGTTTCGCGGTAAGCCACCTGGGGCTTGCCCACGTTGGCTTCGACGCTGAACTCACGCTTCATGCGGTCGACCAGAATTTCGAGGTGGAGCTCGCCCATACCCGAAATGATGGTTTGACCGGATTCTTCGTCGGTACGAACGCGGAACGACGGATCTTCCTGAGCCAGACGCGACAGCGCCAGACCCATCTTTTCCTGATCCGCCTTCGACTTGGGCTCAACAGCCTGCGAAATGACGGGCTCGGGGAAAATCATGCGTTCGAGCAGGATGTGCGAATCGACGTCGCAAAGCGTTTCGCCGGTCGTGACGTCTTTCAGACCCACAACGGCGGCGATGTCGCCGGCCAACACTTCCTTGATTTCTTCACGCTCGTTCGCGTGCATCTGCAGAATACGGCCGATACGTTCTTTCTTGCCCTTGATGGGGTTGAACACGGTATCGCCCGACTTCAGCACGCCGGAGTAAACGCGCACGAAGGTCAATTGACCCACGAACGGATCGCTCATCAGCTTGAATGCCAATGCCGAGAATTTTTCGCTGTCGTTGGCCGAACGCTGGATCGCTGCGCCTTCGTCGTCCATGCCGTTGACCGGGGGAATATCCACGGGCGAAGGCAGGTAGTCGATGACGGCGTCGAGCATGCGTTGCACGCCCTTGTTCTTGAACGCGGTGCCGCACAGCATCGGCTGGATTTCGCCAGCGATGGTACGCGTACGAATGCCCAAGGTGATGTCTTCTTCGGAGAGGTTGCCCTCTTCGAGGTACTTGTTCATCAGCTCTTCGGACGATTCGGCAGCCGATTCGACCAGCTTTTCACGCCATTCTTCAGCCGAGTCTTGCAGTTCGGCGGGAATGTCGACGTACGAGAACGTGATGCCTTGACCGGCTTCGTCCCAGATGATTGCTTTCATCTTGACGAGGTCGACCACACCGGTGAAGGTGTCTTCGGCGCCAATGGGAATCACGATCGGCACGGGCGAGGCCTTGAGGCGCATCTTCAACTGGTCATAGACCTTGAAGAAGTTGGCGCCCGTACGGTCCATCTTGTTGACGAAGGCGAGACGGGGCACACCGTACTTGTTGGCTTGACGCCATACGGTTTCCGACTGCGGCTGCACACCACCCACAGCGCAATACACCATGCAGGCACCGTCGAGCACGCGCATGGAACGTTCCACCTCAATGGTGAAGTCCACGTGACCCGGGGTGTCGATGATGTTGATGCGGTGCTCAGGGTAGTTCTTGCCCATGCCGCTCCAGAACGCCGTCGTTGCCGCCGACGTAATGGTGATGCCGCGCTCCTGCTCCTGCTCCATCCAGTCCATGGTGGCAGCGCCATCGTGAACTTCACCGATCTTGTGATTCACACCGGTGTAGAACAGGATGCGTTCCGTGGTGGTGGTCTTCCCTGCATCGATGTGCGCAGAGATGCCAATGTTGCGATAGCGCTCGATCGGGGTTTTGCGGGCCATGATGGTTTATTCCTTAAATTACCAGCGGAAGTGGCTGAATGCCTTGTTGGCTTCGGCCATCTTGTGCGTGTCTTCGCGTTTCTTCATCGCGGCGCCACGACCTTCAGCTGCGTCAATGAGCTCACCTGCCAAACGCAGATCCATCGATTTCTCACCGCGCTTCTTCGCGGCTTCGCGGAGCCAACGCATTGCCAAGGCCAGGCGGCGCACAGGGCGCACTTCAACCGGCACTTGGTAGTTGGCACCGCCGACTCGACGGCTCTTCACTTCTACGATCGGCTTGATGTTGTTGATTGCCGTGGAGAAGATCTCGATCGGCTCTTTGCCGGTCTTGGTCGCGACTTGCTCGAGTGCACCGTAAATGATGCGCTCTGCGACTGCCTTCTTGCCATCAAGCATGACAACGTTCATGAATTTTGCGAGCTCGACGCTGCCGAATTTAGGATCGGGCAGAATCTCACGCTTGGGTACTTCGCGACGACGGGGCATTTCAGCTTCCTATCTGTGTCAGTTCAGTTGAACCGCGTCAGTGACACGGCCGTGGTCATCCATTGATCGACGACCCCTTACATACCGCCTGCCCGGCATCATTGCCGCGGCGGCTGCACAACCCGGATACGCTGAGCGCTTCCAGGCACAACAACAATTACGCTTTCTTCGGACGCTTGGCGCCGTACTTCGAGCGCGCTTGCTTACGATCCTTGACGCCTTGCAAGTCAAGCGAACCGCGGACGACGTGATAACGCACACCCGGCAAATCCTTGACACGGCCGCCACGCACGAGCACAACCGAGTGCTCTTGCAGGTTGTGGCCTTCGCCGCCGATGTACGAGATGACCTCGAAACCGTTGGTCAGGCGCACCTTGGCGACTTTACGCAGTGCCGAGTTCGGCTTCTTGGGGGTGGTGGTGTACACACGGGTGCACACACCGCGTCGTTGAGGGCAATTTTCGAGCGCGGGGCTCTTGCTCTTGATGACGCTGACTTCGCGCGGCTTGCGCACGAGTTGGCTGATGGTTGGCATAACCTTTGAAATCCCTTTTACGTACCACTGGCAGGCCTGAAAGCCTGTTCCCGTTCTTGGGGGTTGCACCCAAAACGGCAGTCCGGGCGGCTGGAAGAACAACAACCCGGAAACCGCGTGATCTGGAGGCAGTTTGAGCAAAACCCGCTCAAAAACGCTGCGCAAACATCAACACGCGTAGTCGTAAAAGAGCGGAGTCATGCAAATTAGAACTGGAGCGCGAGGCACGGTGAGAAGATGCCTTGAGCTGCAGTTAGCCCGTGAGAGTACCCGTTGTGACCTGAGGTTGTCAATGGGTGTTGGTATTTACCCGCACCGGGTGTGATTGGACTGCCACAGCGGGCGGCGGCGCCCGATGCTGTGGCCCTGGCATCGGCCGTGACAGTTGCCGTGGCCGTTGCGGAGGGACGGGACACGGGGTCCCGTAGCGAGGCGGCTCACCGGGCCTATTTGAACGTGTGCGAGATGCTTGCGGGGCGGCCGGCCTGGACGGTCAACCGCGTCGTATACGGCTCGGAGGCGCTGTTCCGGATCGAAATCGTGTACTGGCCGGGTGCCAGGCGTAATTGCCGCAGCGGCGGACTCACGCCGCGCGATGCGCCATTGACGAACACTTCGCCCCACGGCTGCACATTGATGGATACGGCCTGCGGCACCACGACCGGCTTCTCGATCGGCGGTTCGACGCCGGCCAGCGGCGGCAACGCATTGGGATCGGCGGGCGCGCCTGCGGTACCGGCCGCAGCGATGGCCCCATTAGACCCTTCGACGGCCCCGCCCTGAACGCCGCCGGTCGCGGCACCCGCCGAGCCGGCAACGCCCGTGGCGGTACTCACACCGTTCGCGCCATTGGCACCATTGGCACCTGCACCAGTACCCCCTGCACCGTTCGCGGCCGGGCGGCCATCGGCGCCCATGACCGGTGCTGCGCCCGGCACAGCCGTTCCTGCCGCGGCAGAGGCAGAGGGAGACACGCCAGGTGTTGCTCCACCCACCGTGGCTCCACCCGCAGTTGCTCCACTTCCGGTCGGCCCCACATACCGGCCCGCCGAATCCAGCGGTGGCGGTTCGGGCGGCGTGGCGGCTGCGGCAGGTGTCGCCGTCGACCCGGCATTGGCGGCACTTCCGTTGATGGCGCCCCCGTTTATTGCGCTACCACTGGCCATCGGCGCGGCGGCAGAGGAGGCTGCCGGTCGGACGCCGGCCGGACCCGTCGCGCCCGCGACCGACTCGGGCGCACGCGGGGCGGGCGTGCCGGAGCTCGCACCGGCGTTCACCGTGCGCGTGTCATGCGGAAAACCATCCTGCAACCACATATAGATGCCGATGCCACCGCCGACCAGCACCAGCAGAATCAACAGCCACGGCGCACTGCTGCTGCGCTTTTTCGCCGAGGTTTTGACGCCGACCGGCGGCGTGGCGGCCGGTCGGGAAGGCGCGGTCCGCTCGGTCGCCGTGGCGGCACGGTCTGCAGGCGGCGAAGACGAGGCGGCCGGTACGGCGATGGGTGCGGACGCGGCAACGGCCGGGGCTGCGGGCGCCAGTGGCGCTGGAACCGCTGCCGAATCCGCATACTGCGCGGCGTTGTCTGGCGGGGTCGAACCGACGGGCACCGCCGCGGGCAAGGCGCTCAAGGGCGCCGCCGACGCAGCGGCGGGCCGCACGGGCGCCGCCACCGGAGCCGGTGCGAAAAAGATGCCAAGTGCATCGGCAAAGGCTTGCAGCGACTGCGGCCGGCCCGACGGCGGCATCGACAGGCCGGCGTCGATGGCCGAGAGAAAGGCGGTTTCGTAACCGACGATGGCGCGCGCAGTGAGCGGCACGTAATCGTCACGGACGCAGCGATCGATGGCCGACGGGGGCACCGTGCCCGAGACGAGGCTGCACGCCACTGCACTCAGCGCATAGATGTCGGTCCAGGGGCCGACCGCCCACGCCGGGTCGTCCGTGTACTGCTCGAATGCGTTGAAACCCGTGGCACGCCCTTCGCGCAACGCGGTATCGCCGGCGCTGCGCGGTGCAAGCGATGCCGGCGCCAGCAATTGAGCATGGCCACCTTCTGCCAGCCCGATCGTGTCGGTAGAAATGCCGCCATGGATCCGGCCCTCGGCATGCAACGCCGAGAGCGGCGCGATCATTTCGGCGATCACCTGGCGGATACGGGCCTGCGGCACGGCGCCGGCTCGTGTGGCGGCGATCGCCGACAACGGCCGGGGCGGCACGGCAGCCGAACCTTCGGGCAATGCGCGGAGTAAGGTCATGGCGAAAGGGCTGAACATGATTGTGAATTCCGAAGCGGTGATCTTATCGCCGTAGGCCGGCCGTGGAGGCAAATAATTTCGAAAACAGCGTGACGTTGAGCGCGCCGCCATGCAGATAGGTGTAGAGCCCGGCGCCGTCGGCCTGATTGGTCCACCAATAGCTGGTGTGCGAACCGGGGTTGAAGCAGTCGGCGAGATCCTCCCATCCCAACCCAACGGGTTGGGCCACGGGCGCGGCCGCAGCCACCGGCATGCCGCTGTTCAGGATATCCATGATGTCGCTGCCGCCCCCTCCGCCCGCCAATGGCATGGCGGGCGCCCGGGGCGCGGACAGCATATGCATCATGTCGCCACGTGCCTGCAGCAACGTCTGGTCGAGCTGCTCGGGACTACATCCGTGACGTACTGCCGTCAGCAATCCTTCACCGATTGCGCGATAGAACCGTGCGGCGCGATGCAGCATGCCGGGTTCGTAATCTTCGTTGGCCACCTGCAGAATCGCACACACGGGATAGGCGCGCCCCACCCGATCGCGGCTGGGCGAGATGCAGCCGAACTGGACGCGTCCCGCGCCCAACCCGGAGGGAATCGCAAAATTCCACATCGGTGCCGACTGAAACGCGCGCAAGCCCTCTTCAGGCGGCGAATGGCGCAAGCCGTTCAATCCATGCTGCAGCCAGCGATCCCACCATCCGATCAGGTCGCGCGGCAAGCGCCGGTGCATGAAGTCGCCCCCGGCAGGAATCTTGCCATACCAGCCGAAGGGTTCAATCGCGGTTGCGGACGGGGGTGCCATGCGCCCCCTCACGACCGGCTCGGGCAACTGAAGCCCTGCATCTCTGGTAGGCGGAAGGGACTTTTGACGCTATTGGCAGTAATTTCAAGCACGACTTTTTTTCCATCGAAGTCATAGGTGGCACGCATGATCTCAGGCGACGCGCCCCGTTCGAGGCGGGCGCGATCGAGCATGCGATTCAAGGCCCACGGGCCCGACGTCACCATCCCGGCGGTGCCCACCTGAGGCGAGAGCGAAATGCGGACCTGATTGGCGCCGCGCGGCCCAGGCCAAGCCACGGACGTTGCCACTTGCGGACCGTGCGTGTAGGTAAACGTCTGCCCGTCGACGTCCATCAGAAATTGGGTGATTTCCGCGTCCATCTCGATGGGGCGAATCGACACCCGGTACGATGGCGTCTGACTGCCGGCGGCGAAATACACATCGCGAATCACACCGGCGCGCTGAAACGAATCCAGAAACGCCGACGGCGCGCCCGGTTCGCCGTCGATACCTGGCTTGAAGCGCCAGCGCGTGCTCGACACATCCACCTGGCTCACCAGATTCTTCTGGAAAAAATCGTCCATCAGCCCGTTAGGAGCAAACAGGCGGGCCATGTCGTTAGGGGCCACGTCGCGCGTGGCGTTCTGCGAAAACGGATACCGGCCGGCGATCGACTGGCGGCACGTCAGGCCCACGGTCGCGGTAACGTTGTCGCCCAGCCGTTCGCGCACCACGCCCGAAATCTCCCCCACCGCATTGACCGACAGATCGTTGAGCACGCCGCGCAACGCCTCGGGCATGCGCCCGGCTTCGGCACGCAGCTTTGTGACCACATCCGAATTGGGTGCCGGACTGGCGCTACGCAAGGCCGCGTCGGTCGCGGTCAGATAGGTGTAAAGCTCATTGATCAAGCCACTCGTAGCCGAAATCGCAGGCTGACCGTTGGGACCGGCCGTGGCCAGACGACGATAGGGTTCGAAATGCTTGTCGACGATCAACTCGAGTTTCTCGCCGGAGGCATCGGCACGGGTGGCGCCGCCCGGTCCGGTGGGACCAAACATTTGCTCCAACGCATCCCGCGTCGTGCTCACGCGATCGCGCGCCTGATCGACCAGCGACCGTTCGGTGTTCTCATCGCGCATCAGCGTGGTTTCGCGCGCAACGTTCTGAACCAACTGCGTCAACGGCGAATCCGGCGCCGACAACGTGCGCGCCAACTGAATGCTCTGCAACAGCGACTGACTGGGCGGCAGGCGCAGATCGTTCAGATACGTGTCCCACTGCATTACGTAGTCGTTCAGATAGAGCCGCTTGATCTCGGTGACCAGCTGCCGCTGCGATGCGTCGTCCAGCATGCCGGGCGGCGCGATGTTGAGCACCCAGGCGTCATCCTGCCGCAGCACCCCGGCCACGGTGGCCGCGCGCTTGTTGAACACGTTCCAGTAGCCGCGATAGCTGTACAGGCTGGGAATGCCGGCCGTGAGCGGCTTGCCGCTCTTGCGCGTAAACACGGACGTTGCCTGGGGACCACCCAACGTGATCGCGGTGGTGTCCGGCCCGGGTTCGGCGTTGGTCAGAATGCGGCGCAAGCGGCTATACGCGCGATCGGCCAATGTGAAGCTCGCCAGACGTTCGCGCGACTGCCGCACCAACGCTTCATCTACCGGAAACGGCGACGCCAGAATCCGGCCCTGCACGAGATTGCGCAAGTGCAGCGACAACTGACCGTACTGCTGACGCGTGTAGCCCGCCGGCAATGTGCTCTGCATGTCGGAGAGCAGCCAGGCATGCATGAACTCGGGATCGTAGTGATCCGATTCGTACAGCATCAGATAGGCGCGCAGCGCTTCGTACTGATATTCGAGATCGTTGGGCGCGGCCCGGCGCAACGCCGCTTCCACGCGTCGCGCGACTTGCGGCAACAACACCTGATCGAGCGTGGTGCGATACACGCCCTGCGCGGCCGACCGCATTTTCAGCCCTTGATAGAGCCCGAAGCGATGGCTGACCGGTGGGCTGTCGAGATCGAAATCACGGCCTTGCGGCAGGTACCACAGGCTATCCAGAAAGGGCATGAGGCCGAGTACATCGCCCGCGCTCGTGATCTTGATGTCGCGGCCGAGTCGCTCGACGGTGGGTACCCGCCCATCGATATCGGCAATGTAGTTGGTGTTATTGCGATAACTAGTGGCCCATCCCACGATCAGCGCCACCAACGCCAGGCTGATCAGCGCGTAGCCGGCAAAGTGCAGGCGCCGGTTGCGGCGTTCCCAGCGAAGATTGCGGCCGGCCAGGCCGGACTCTTTGAAGATCACATCCTGCAGCAGATTCTTCAGGAAGAAGCTGCGGCCTTCGCCTTCCACCGGCGCGGGAGCCACCGTGGGCGCGCCGCCGTCGATGCGCAGATAGCGCTTCAATCGCCCGGTGACCTGATCGAACGTTTCGCCGCCCTGTGTGCCGCTGGTGAAGTACACCCCGCGCGGCAACAGGCGCGCGTCGAACTTCGACGTGGCAAACACATCGCTCAGGAAATGGCCCAGCATATTCTGCAGCCCGGCGAACTGTTGCGGCAGCATGTAGGCCAGCGCGCGACGCGCTTCGTCGGGTTCGGCGGCGAGCACCTCAGGCAACGCATCGTCCAGACGCCGTTGCAGCAGGCGATACTCGGCGTGGAACGCTTCGTACAGTTCGAAATCCGTTTCCTGCGTGCGCGCATACGGCAGCGTGAAGCCCCACACCTGCGATAGATCATCACGCGAGAAGGACGCGAAATATTCTTCGAAACCCGATAGCAGATCGACCTTGGTGACCAGCACGTAGATCGGAAACTGGATGCCGAGTTTTTGCCGCAGATCCTGCAGGCGCTTGCGCAACACCGCCGCCTGCTGCACCCGCTCGCTATCCGAAGACGACAGCAGATCCGCTACGCTGATCGTCAGAATGGCGCCGTTGATCGGCTGGCGGCCACGAAACTTCGAGAGCAAGCCCAGAAAGCCCGACCACTCTTCTTCGTCGCCGGTGGGATCGCTTTCATGCGTGGTGTAGCGGCCCGCCGTATCCAGCAGCACCGCGTCATCCGTAAACCACCAGTCGCAATTACGTGTGCCGCCCACGCCGCGCAAGCCAACCTTGCCGAAACGATCGGCCAACGGAAAATTCAATCCCGAATTGACCAGCGCCGTCGTCTTGCCCGAACCCGGTGCGCCGATGAACACATACCACGGCAACTGGTACAGATACTGGCGTGAGAAGCGCTCCCAGGGCGCTGCGCGCTCGCCGTTCTCGAACCGCGTCTTCTTCAACAGATCCACGGCCTCGTCGAAGCGCTCCGCCAGCTCACGCACTTCGGCGTTCTCCGGCGTCTTTTCATCCTTCGACGTTGTCTTGGCCGGCTTGCGCAACTGGCCCAACAGTTGCGCGTTCAGGCGGCCCTCACGCCACTTGCGCCACAAGAGCCGCAGCAACCATATGCCGAACATGACGGCGATGACGATGATGCGGACCGTTTCGCTTTCGAGCGGCCGGGTGGTGCCGATGGCCAGGAGCGGCCCGGCGATCCACACCAGCAGCGCCAGCGCGACGAGCCCCAGAAAATTCCACAGCCCGCGGCTGAACAAAAATCCGAATACGCGGTAGATCATGGTTGCCTGCCCTCAAGCGAGGGATTGACGGCCACTGGCGAGACCAGCAGCGTGATTTCGACCCGGCGATTGCGGGCCCGGTTTTCAGCCGTATCGTTGGGCGCGATGGGGTCCGCATCGCCGCGGCCTTCGGCGCGTACGCGATTGGGTTGCGTCAAACGCTGGTCGAGTATTTTCTTGACCGCATCGGCGCGCGTTTGCGACAGATGCCAGTTCGACGGGAATCGCGCACTGCGAATCGGGATATTGTCGGAATAGCCGCTGACCAGAATGGCGCCCGGCGTGCCGTTGAGCGCATCGGCCACGCGCGAAAGCACTGGCAGGTATTGATCGTTGACGCTGACCTCGCCCGAGCTGAACAAGCCATCGCCACGCAGCACGATCACACTCCGATCGGCTTCGTCGCGCACGGTGAGCAGGTTCTCGCGGATTTCCGGCGCCAGGAATCCCGCCAGACGCGGTTGCAAGGCTTGCGCGGGTGCCGGTGGCGGTGCGATCTGCAGCGTCGGCGGCTTCAAACCCGAGACGGCGGCAAACGTGACATCCGACTGACCGCCCAGCCGCCAACTCAGCCCGAAATACACGAGCAAGGCGAGCACTGCGGCCAACGCGGCAAACACCCATAGCGGAATCGGCAGACGACGCACTTCAGCTTGCGTGGGCGCATCGCGCCAATGCGGCGACAGCTCGCGCGCATACTCGCCGCGCGCGCCGCGCAGGATCTGCAGCAGGCGCTGGCGCAGCGTCTGCAGTTGGGAACGGCCATTTTCCGAGATGCGGTAGCGGCCCTCGAAACCCAGGAGCAAACAGTAGTAAAGCAACTCCAGCAGATCCAGATGCTGGCTGGGATTCTGCGACAGCTTGGCGAGCAGCTGGAAAAATTTTTCGCCGCCCCAGGTCTCGTTGTGGAACGTGACGAGCAGACTATGCGCCGACCACACGCCCTGCCCGCCCCAAGGCGTCAAGGCGGCGGCTTCGTCCAGCGCCGTGCACAGGCAATAGCGGGCACCCAGGATCGTCTCGTTGGGAATGCCGGCCTGCTGCGCGCGCAGTTCGAACTGCCGCACTTCATCCAGCAAATGCTCGCGCAACATGGCCGGCGACGGGTGCGACGCGGTCGCCCGGATCTGCGGAATCAGATCGAGCAGGGGATTGGCCGCCGCCACCAGGGGGTTCGACCCGCTGATGACGTACTCGTCGGGCCGCATGCGCTGCGACGCCAGGGCCTCGGGGCCGCCCGGTCCACCGGAAAAACTCCCGCCGTTGGGCGGGAAGGAAGTTGCATCTATCACGAAGGATTCCTAGTGGTCAGTCGCGGATGGCCCAGAACGCCATCGACAGGCCCGGAAATTCGCCGGCCAGATGGAGCGCCAATGCACCGGTTTTTTCGAGTTGGCGCCAGAATTCGCCGGCCTTGTCCAGTTCGAAATAGACGTAGCCTGCGGCATACGGGATCTGACGCGGCACCACCGGCAACGCGCGCACGGCCACGCCGGGCAACTGCAGATGCACGAGATCGCGAATGCGTTCGACCGGGCCGATTTTGACTTGCGACGGGAAACGCGAGCGCACCACTTCCGAAGGCAGATCGGCGTGCACCGCGAGCACGAAAGCCGCGCTGCGCATGAGTTCGAGATCGGGGATCTGGCCCACGCGCACGCCTTGCCCGCGGTCCTGCAACGGGATCTCCAAAGCGTTCTGCTCGAGCACGGCGGAGAGCGATCGGCGCAGTTCGGTCATCAAGGCCGAAAAGGTGCCGAACAGATCGTCATGGCGGTAGTCGGGCATCACCGTGGGCCGACGCGTCACGGCGGTGTACGTGGCCAGGTCGCAGGCCAGCATCAACCAGTCGTGATAAAGGCGCTCGGGATGCACGCCGCGGATCTGCCGGGCATGCCACAAGGCGCCCATGTAGCGGTTGACCGCTTCAAGCAGCATGAAATCCGAGACTTCCGCCACGCCGCCGCGTCCCGGCTGTGACAACCGTGCCGCCAAGGCTTCGCTACGGGCGTCGAGCAACCCCGACAATTCGTTGGTGTAGCCATCCAGGATGGCGTGATCGCCGGCGGCCAGCCAGGGCGGGATATACGCATCGCGCAACACCACGCGATTATCCGAGCGGCGCTCGGCGATATGCGCCAAGTCGATCGCGATCCATTCGTCGGAAAGATCGGCAGCCAGCATGATCCGCAAGCGCAAGGCGCCGGTTTGCACCAGCGCCGGCTCCAGCGACATCACGCTGGTATCGGCCACTTCCACCTCAGTCACGCGATATCGCGCCAGGGTGTCGTCACCGTCCTCGAACACGACTTCTTCGGTGCCGGGACGGCTGCGCGGCACGGCCAGCACCACGCGCGCATCGAGCGTCTGCACGGGCACCTCGAAAGCAGGCGGAGCCTGATCGAGACCCGCGAAATCGAACGGCGTGCCGTCAGGAAACACACCCTGCGCCCGGCGCAACACAAGCTTGCCGACCGCCAGCGCGTCAAGGTCGAGTTCGAGCGCCGAGAAGCCCCAGAAGAATGATTGCTGTGCGACAGTGCGCGCCTGCAAGCGGTGCTCGAGATAACGCTCGAACTGTTGAAAATGCTGCGGACGAAGGAACATCCCCTCGGACCAGACGACTTTATTGTTGGATGCCATGATCGATGTATCGATATCAGAAAGGCCACCACGGGGTTTCGCGCCCCGTGAGCACGAGACCGCCTTTTTCGACGGCCACGGCGACTTGTTCTTCGTTGGGCGAGAACTGCCAGATTTTGTAGGCGTTGGTGCGCTGCGCTTCGGGCAGCGGCAGCACCAGGCGCCACCTGCTGTGTTCGAGGTCGCGATAGCCGCCGACGATGCCGACCACGCGGCCTTCGGCGCTGCCCTCGTGTGCGATCTTCTTCGTCTCGCCAGGCTTGAGCACGATGCGCTCAACGTTGATCAGATCGGTGCCCAATGCTTGCTGCGGATTGGACTGCAAGGTAAAGAAATCGGTCGACTCGAACTTGTCGGTGGACTTCAGCTCGAATACGGACACCTGGATGGGCGATGGCCGGCCATGTCGATCCGGATTGACGGCGTCATCCGCCTTGAATGCGATCACATACGGCACGGGCACGCGCTTGGCCGTCGATGAGCAAGCGGCAAGCATCATCACCGCTGCGGCTGCCATCGCGAAGACCGTCCATACCGATCTCCCGCTGCGTTCGCACTTGCCCGCCATCTCACCCCTCCCATCGTGGTTGCCACTGCTATCAAGGGCGACATGACACGAGAAAAAAATGAGACTTTGGTTAAAAAACAAATCGGGTTACGACAGTTACGGCACGGATACAACCCTGCTGAAACCGAAACACCGGTGACACGAAACGAATAACTCCTGACACGATTCATGCCTATGATTCGGCCCTTGAACCCACTGCCTGCAGGCGGGTTTCTTCGCGGGCCAATCCCGCTTCTTTTCACCCTGAACGGATCATGAAAAAACTGCACGCCGCTCTTGCCGGTCTCACCCTTTCTCTGGCGCTCGCCGGCTGCGCACAGCCGACGAAACAGGTCGTCGAAAGCCCGCCTACTGCGGCCGCGCTGAGTGACTTGCAGAAGGTGCGCGACAGCTATGCGGCCGGAAATTATGGCGACGTGATCCGCACAGTGGCACGCTCGGGCGATCTGGCCCAGTCGCCGCGCGACGTGCGCATCGAAGCGATGAAGCTGCAGGCGTTCAGCTATTGCCTGACCAAGCACCGCACCCTGTGCGAAGAACAATTCGAGCGCATCTTCGCACTCGATCCCAACTTCGAATTGAGCGCGGCCGAGCGGGGCCATCCCCAATGGGGCCCCGTGTACGAAGCCACCCGGCCGGCCGCCGCCGCACCGACGCGCTAATGCCGCGCACCGCGGCGGGCTTCCATGCCGGCCGCGCTCAAGTTCAAGGACAGACGCAGATGAAACTCACCGCTATCCGCCGTAAAGAATCCAGCGACTTCACGCCGTTCTCCGCCGACTTTCAAGCCCCCGGCGGCACGATCGGCCGCTGCCCTGGCAACGCGCTGGTACTGCCCAGTGCCAACGACGAGATCTGCCGGCTGCAAGCGGTGGTTCGCATCAGCAACAACGACTGTTACCTGCTCAACATGAGCGACATGACGCAGGTGTCGGTCAACGGCCAACCGGTGTTGCCACGCAGCGAAGTCTTGCTGCACGAGGGCGATGAGGTTGCGATCGGCGGCTACGTGCTGCAATCGGAAGACAATCGTGCCGCCGCCAATGGCAACATCGCCCCGGCGCCGGTCGCCATCGAAGACGATCCCTGGGCCGCCACGCCACCGGTAGCGGTGCCCCATGCCATGCCGGCGGTGGCCGCCGCGACCGTTGCCGCGGCCACGCTCCCGATCGAGACGCGCGACGCAACCGACGCGGCTGCGGCCTCTCACGGTCTGCCGGACGAGCCCGCGCCTGCGCATCAACCGGTCGACCCCGATACCGATGATCCCTTGCTGCCCACGCCCCCCGAGGAAGCGCCGCCTGTGGACATCTTCAGCGACCTGTTGGGCCCGGGAACATTGCCCGTGGGTAGCGTGCCCGACGTATCGGCGCACCCCTTCGACCTGGCGTCGGACGCGCGCTTGAATCCCGTCAATCCGCTCGATCAGCATGTGCCTGCGGATCTGGACGCCCACCGGTCGCGTGACCCGCTCGCAGCGTTCGACAGCCGGGAGGCGGCGGATACCCATCACATCTTCACGGACGACACGCCCACCACGTTGCGTCATCAGGACGCCTTGACGGGTTACCGCGATGACGCTATCGGCGGCACGCTCACGCCGGTGTCATCCAGTGCGCCGGGCGGCAACCCCGATCGCACCAAGGAGTTCGGCGGTCATATGCGGCCGGCGGCCGTGCGGCGCGACGATGGCGATGCGCAGCGTCCCACCGGCTTTGCGCCTGCCGATCGGGACGACATGCCCCGCCGCTGAGGTAATTGCGCGCGGCTTATCGCTGCGTCGCACTGGCGACATCCGTTAAAAAGCCGCTTGAATGCCATTTCAAGCGGCTTTTTTGTCGATGCCCGCACATGGTGTACGGTATCAGGCTCCCGGTGCAGGCCGGGCGCTGGAGGCGAGTGCTTCGGCCAAGGCATCCTCCAGCGGCTTTGCCGTACTCAGCAGATGCAATGCGCCATCCTCGCGCGACACCAGAAACGGCGCATTGCCGGCCAACATGGCGCTCAGGTTCTGCGTTTCGAGATAGGTCCTGGATTCGTAAAAGAACACCCAGCCTTCCGGCTTCTCCTGCGATTCGATGATCTCGACGGGATCGTCCAGACGCGCGGCGATCTTCTCAAGGTAGGCATCGGCGATGCCGGCTGCACGTTGCTTATCGATCATGGTCAAACTCCTATGCTATGCGAATGCGTAAGTGAATTCGCCCTCGGCGGCATCGAGTGCAATCGTTTGGATCTTGCGCCCATCGGCGGCGGCCCCCAGCAACTCTCGGCTCACGCGCGGCAGCACCGTGTTGGTGAGAATCGCATCGACCATCCGGCCACCGGACTCGACTTCGGTGCAACGTGACACGATAAGGCCCATTGCCGCTTCGCTGTATGTCAAAGCGATACCATGATTGTCGGCAATGCGACGCTGGATGCGCGCCAGCTGCAGCGACACGATATTGGCCAGCATGCTATCCGAGAGCGGCAAATACGGCACAACCACCAGGCGCCCCAGCAAGGCGGCCGGGAAGGTTTGCAGCAACGGCTCGCGCAATGCGCCCGCCAACGCGTCCGGCTCGGGCATCAATGCGGGGTCGGCGCAGAGATTCATGACCAGGTCCGAACCCACATTGGAGGTGAGGATGATGATGGTGTTCTTGAAATCGATGTAGCGGCCTTCGCCATCCTCCATCCAGCCTTTGTCGAACACTTGGAAGAAGAGCTCGTGCACGTCGGCATGCGCCTTCTCCACCTCGTCCAGCAGCACCACGCTGTAGGGCCGCCGGCGCACCGCCTCGGTGAGCACCCCGCCCTCGCCATAGCCCACATAGCCCGGTGGCGCGCCCTTGAGCGTGGACACCGTATGCGATTCCTGAAACTCGCTCATATTGATGGCGATCACGTTCTGCTCGCCGCCATACAGCGACTCGGCCAGCGCCAAGGCGGTTTCCGTCTTGCCCACGCCGCTCGGGCCGCACAGCATGAATACGCCCACGGGCTTGTTGGGATCGGTCAAGCGTGCACGTGAGGTCTGCACGCGGCGGGCAATCGCCTCCAGACCGTGACGCTGGCCGATCACGCGCTTCTCAAGCGTATCGGCAAGATTGAGCACCGAGGCGGCCTCGTCCTTCACCATACGCCCCACCGGTATGCCGGTCCAGTCGGCCACCACGGCCGCCACGGCGTTGGCGTCCACCGACGGGAAGATCAACGGCGACTCGCCTTGCGAGGTTTCCAGCGCAGCAGCGGCACCGGCCAGTTCGGCCTGCAGACCGGCAAGCGCTGCGGGATCGGCGTCATCGGCTTCGATACGTGCGCGCAACGCCAGCACGGCATCGGCCAGGCTGCGCTCATGCGTCCAGCGCGCGTCCAGTGTTTCGGCTTCGGCCAATGCCTCGGTGAGCGAGGCCGCAATGCGCTGCTCGCGCTCGGGCGTGCAGGCACCCAGGCGGGCTTCACGTTGCGCGATATCCTGCTCGATGCGCAACGCCTCGATGCGCCGTTGCACGTCTTCGAGTTGCGGCGGCACGGCATGCTGGCTCACGGCGACGCGAGCGCAGGCCGTATCGAGCAGCGCCACCGCCTTGTCCGGCAACTGGCGGGCAGGAATGTAGCGGTGCGACAACCGCACGGCAGCGTCGATCGCCTCATCGAGCAGCAGCACACGATGGTGCTGCTCGAGTTTTCCCGCCAGGCCGCGCAACATGATGAGGGCGCGGTCCTCGGACGGTTCATGCACCTGCACGACCTGAAAGCGGCGAGTGAGCGCAGGATCTTTCTCGATGTACTTCTTGTATTCGGACCACGTGGTGGCGCCGATCGTGCGCAACAGGCCGCGCGCCAATGCGGGCTTGAGCAGGTTGGCAGCGTCGCCCGTGCCGGCATTGCCGCCGGCGCCCACCAGCGTGTGGATTTCGTCAATGAACAGCACGATGGGTTTTTCACTTGCCTGCACGGCATCGATCACGCCGCGCAGCCGTGCCTCGAATTCCCCTTTCATGCTGGCGCCGGCCGAGAGCAAGCCGATGTCCAGCAGGTACAGCGACACGTCCTGCATCGAGGGCGGCACATCGCCCGCGGCCAGCCGCAGCGCCAGGCCTTCGACCACGGCCGTCTTGCCGACGCCCGCCTCACCCGTCAACAGCGGATTGTTCTGGCGGCGGCGCATCAGGATATCGACGATCTGACGGATCTCTTCGTCGCGGCCCGTGACGGGATCGATTTCACCGGCGCGCGCGCGCGCCGTCATGTCCACCGTGTACTTCGCCAACACCGATTGATCGCCCCCGCCAGCACTCGCCTCGGCCCCGGCGCCGGCAGTTTCCGCGGTGGGACCGATCTCGGGCGACGCGGCGACGATGGTGTCGAAATTCTCGAGCAACACATCCGGCACGATCTGCGCAAACAGCGGCGAGATGCCCAACAGCACCGTGCGCAACGAATACGTTTTGACGATGCCGGCGATCAGATGACCGCTGCGGATGCGCGCGCCGCCGAAGCGCAGCGACCCCAGCACCCAGCCGCGTTCGACCGCGTGATCGATATGCTCCGACAGATCCGAGATCGACCCCGCACCGCGCGGCAATTGATCCAGCGCCGTGACGAGATCCGTCTGTACGCGACCGATGTCGATATCGAAGTGCGCCAGAATGCGATGCAGATCGCTATCTTGCGCGCTGGCGATCTGGTGCAACCAATGCACCAGCTCCACATAGGGATTGCCGCGCAGTTTGCAAAAGGCCGTGGCGCCTTCGAGGGCTTTGTACAGCAAAGGGTCGAGCTTGGCGAAGAGTTCGCTGCGGCTGATATCGGCCATGTTCGAGTGTCTCAGGCTACAGGTGAGTCGGACACCGCCTGCGGCACGGACCGCGGGCGGGCAAAACGTTGTTCGAGATCGAGAATGACGTCGCGGGCATCGCCAGCAGCGGCGGGGCGCGTTCCCAACCAGGTCGATAGCCCCAGGGGCTGCGGTTGACCGAGCCGCATGCCGGCCGCATCGCGCCGGTCGAGCACCGGCTGCAGGTCCCAGGCGAATTCAATGCCGGTGTATTGCCGCACCCAATGCGTCAATTGCTCGGCCGGCTTGCCGCCGGGCAGGAAGCCCGCATACTCAAGCGCGCGCAGCGGCCCGATCTCGATTCGGAATTTATGTTGCGCATCGCGCACAGCCGAGCCCAGTACGGTGTTCTGGCCCAACCCCAACGAGGCGCCCAGCGCCAGTTGCTGCGTGGGCTCGAGCCGAATCCAGTGCGGCACGAATTCATGGATGCGCACCGGCACGCCGAAGTATTTTTGCAGGCTGTGCTTCAACCCTTCCGGGTTGCGCGTCTGGCGCAGCAGATGGCCGGCCATGTGATATTTCGCATGGTCCAGCACCGCATCGCGCCGTTGCAGCGACGGCTGCCCCATATGCAGCAGGCTGGCCACATAGCGCGTGAAATTGCCTTCCGGCCGATCCAGGCTGACGGTGCTTTGCGCGTCGGCCCACGCGCGATAGAGCAAGAGTGTGAGCCGATGATGGAACATATCGGCGAATGCCGCCAACGTGCCGTCGCCGTGGTGATGCTGTCGCTCGCGCACGTGCTCAGTCATGTGCAACGGCAACGGGCCGTTCGGGCCGAACAAACCGAAACTGTAGATCGACACCTTGCGCGGCCCGCCCGCCCAGCCCGGTTTCACCTGCGCCAGCGTCGACGGCGCAAAGGCCATCGACGGCTCCTGCCCCATCCGCACCGGCTCGCCGCGCGGCGACGCCGCCCGGCCCAAAGGCACCTTGGCCCCGCCACGCGCGTCGATCCACCGCAGCACGTGAAAGAGATCGTGTGCGTAGGGTTCCTGCGTCAACCTGTGCCAGAAATCGGCCGGCAGGGAAGCGTCGGTGACCGCAATCGGATCGGCGGTGAGCGTCATGGGGCGCGAGACTCGATCAACCCATGTGGATCTGTTTGGCGTCGACCTTGACCAGATCGTCACCCGTCACCATTGTGTACTTGGCATGCACGCGCGCGCTTTGCTCAGCCTGGTAATCCAGATTGCCGGCCCGCACGTGCTCGACTTCATCGGTCGTGCGAAAGGCATTGCGACTCATCTGTACCAATCGATCCACCACCGCTTCGTACACTTTCCCGATCAGGCGCGTCTTGCCCACGGTGGCCGTCACCTCACGGCCGGTGTAGCGCATGCCGTCCACCACACAGTCCGCTTGTTTGGTGCGCATTGCCAACGTTTCCGATTCCAGCCGCACTGCCGACGCACTCTTCAGATGCAGATCCTGCGCGCTATCGAAAGCGATCGCTCCCGTCCGCGTGGCAAGCGTGAGATCGCCCTCGACTTCAATGCGATGCACGGAGGGATCGGCTTGCTCGATCACCGCGATCAGATACACGCGCGCACGATCCGGGCCGCTGATCAAGACCGTATCGCCCACGGCGGGTGCCAACAGGCAGCTCGCCGCGCGGCGCGCATGCCACACGCGGCCATCGCATTGCACGGCGAATACGCCGTCCACTGCAGCAGCCTCGATCGAACCGATCAAATGCACGGGATCGTAAACAGGAAGGCGATGATTGAGCGTTGACGTTTTCATATGAGCATTCCGAATGAGGCAGTGAGGAGCGCAAGGACGAGGCCCCGGTCAGATGACCGGGCGTCCGCCCATACGCGGCGCCCAGCGCGCGACTTCGCCACGCTGCAAGGTGGAAAGAACGAGCTCGGACATCATGTTGATGGACACATGACGCGCAAAGAACTGCTCGAGCACCGCACCGAACACGAATGGGGTAATACCTGAAAATGCGACGTCGTCCAGCGTCAGCGAGACGCGCGCGCCGCGGCCGTACAGGATCGGCCCGGGAATCGGCAAGCGGTGATGCACCGGCGCGATGTCCACATGCCGCACACCGGCAATCTGCTTGGCGATCACTGGATCGGCGAGATTGCTGTAGATCTTGAGCATCTCGCGCAACGTCTTCGCGCCCTCCTCGGGATCGAGATCCACGAGGCTCAGGTAGTTCAGCCCCAGGTGGCTGATCAGGTGCCAGGTGGCGGCGTTCTCGGCCAATGCCGCTCGCGGGCGCGACGGCCCGCGCAGCACTTTGATCTGCGCCACGGGCGCCGACACGCGCAGCGTGAAATCGGAGTCGGTGCCCAGCGGCAGCAGCATCGGCAGATCGCGATTGGTGCACAACGTATCGACCACCACATGCCGCAACTGATCCGAAAACGGCGCTTCATGCCGATCCACCAGCGAGACGAATACTTCGCTGCCGATGTACCCCGTGCGTGTACCGTTGCGCTGTGCGGTGTCCGACACGAGTCGCGGCTCGCGCCTAAGCGAGTAATACGCGCCGTACTCATCGTCGTCGGTGCCGAGCGACCCGTAGAACGATCGAAACTCGCGCTCGCTCTGCCCGGCGCCATGACCATGGACGGTGCGCGCGCCGAACACTTCGAAATCCATCGGCCGCGTGCGATCGACCACCAGGTGATACTCGTTGGTGCGCGGCGTGACCGCAATCCGATCGGCCCGCTTCGGGAACAGATTGATGGCCGGAGTGCAATGCAATGCCAGATTCTCGGCGGTGATTGCGCCTTCGAGATCGACCGCGTCGCGTGAAAACAGAAAGGTCAGATCGAACGACTTGGTTTCCCGCTGGTCGTCGGCGCCGCCGGCGCCGCGCAGGCCGCGCTTCAGATCGTTGACACTGAAAAACAGGAAGCGCTGCGGAAACGCGAAGTACTCCTGCAGCAGCCGGTAGCCTTGAAATACGCGCGCGTCGTTGGGCAGCAACGACTGCTCGTCATCGAAACCTTCATGACGCAATGCTGTGGCCGGCAACCGGTTGACCCATGACAACGGCCGGGCGGTGTCGTGGCACAGCACGGCAACCGTATCCTGCATGACCTGCTCGAGGAGCCGGTTCATCTGCAGATCCTGGCCGTTCAGGTGAAACATCAACTGATCGAGGTCCAGATCCTGCACACGCATCCCGCCGCAGACTTCGATGCGCACCCGCAAGGCACTGCGCACGCGCATGTTGCGTCCGCCAAACCCCAATCGCGTCAGCGGCAGATCGGTCGGCACGCCGGTCACTTCAGCCTGCGTCACCCGCAACGGCCACAGCGTCATTGCATGCGCCGTCACAAACTCGCACGGGGTTTGCTCGCCCTTGGGCAACCGGCCGCGCAGCACCGTGCCGCGCGGCAACCCGAAGCCTTTCGACAGCGTGCCCTCGTTCATGCTCGGCGTCATCTGCACCACCGTCATGGACGGCGTGGGCGCCAGGTAATTCGGGAAAACGACTTCGAGCAAGCGCTGTGAAAAGCGCGGAAACTCGGCATCCATCTTCATGTGGATGCGCGCCGAGAGAAAGCTGAAGCCCTCCAGCAACCGCTCGACGTAGGGATCCGACACGTCGATCCCATTCATCCCCAGGCGGCCCGCCACCTTGGGATACTGCTGGGCGAACTCGGCACCCATTTCGCGCATGTAGCTCAGTTCGCGATTGTAGTAATCCAGCAGGCGCGCATCCATCAGAGGCCTCCCAGATCCTGCAGATCCATGTGTCCGCTCTCGAGATCGATGTCGGTGCGGAACAGGAATTCCTGCGCGTGCGGAACGCACCACAGCATGCCGCGTATCTCGAGGCTGAGGATATTGTGGTGCTCGAGCGTGTTGGTTTCACTCACGCATCGCACGTCGATCGTGCTGGCCAGCAAACGCGGCTCGAAGGCAATGATCGCGCGGCGGATCGTGTCTTCCATATCCACCCAATCGATCTCGGACATGCGTTTGCCGGCAAGTGCCGAGACGCCATAGTTCACGGTCGATTGCGATACTTCAGGAAAGGCCGAAAGGTCGTCCGTCGTGGCGAGGTTGACCGTATTGAGCAACCAGCGCAGATCGCGCAACACGGCCTGGCGCAGCGCGGTATGACTGATCATGCCGGCGTCGAACGCTTCGCGCCGTTGCTGCGGGGTATCGTCCATCAACCGGTCGAGCAGCGCCGGCTGCAGGCGATCGCGACCCAGGCGCAGATCGCGCGTGGGCGGCGTCGCCCCCTTGAGCCGATCGGCATCGATAGGCGCACCCATTATCCGGCCTGCCCCGGCGCTTGCGCGGCGTCGTTGTTGTGGTCAGGCCTCGTCTCGGCAGCCACATCGAAGCGGATTTCGCGCACATCCAGCACGCCGTATTCGCCGGTATCGGTGAGCCACATTTTCTGTCCGATGCCGGCGTACGTCTCGCCATGCAGCGGCAGCCATTCCGTCAACCGGCCCAGCACGATCGCATCGTCATCGGTGGCATGTGCCCGGTCCGGCCCGGCGGGATAGCGCGCCGGCACCAGGCATTGCTGCACCCGTCCGTCGCGCAGGGTGAGTTCGGCTTGCGCCCACACCAGGTCGCACAGCCCCTGCGGCGCGATGAAGCGTACCGTGGCGAGTGCCGAGAACGGCACCCACCCATAGCGGCCGTTGAAAAACACCTCACAGACGGGGCCCAGGCGGCTGTCGCCATCGGTGACCCACGCGAACGCGGCTTCGGCGTCATCGGGCGCGTGCGTGAGCACTCCCGCCACGGCCGGCGCGAGATCGAGCGCGGTGGCACGCAACTGCGCAACCTTCTCTGCCGGTTCGGCCGTGCTGCGCAATGCCAGCAGCAGGCCTTCCAGCCAGCCGGGCGAATCGCTGAACACGGTGGGCTCGGCCGCGCCGGCAAACACCGCCTCGCGTTGCCGCTCCGCCTCGATGGCCTGTTCGTACGCCATGGCTGTAGGTACGGCTTGCCGATTGAGCTTGGCGCTCAAGCGCAGTTGTTCGACGGCGCGATCCCAATCTCCCCGCACGGCGAGCAACTGAAAGAGTTGCGCACGCAGATCCGCATCGCCCGGCGCGCGCCGGATGCGTTGCTGCACGTCGTCGATCCGAGTCGCGATCGGCGTGCGATGCAGTGAGGTGAGCGAAGTGAGCGTCATGGCAAGCCGGTATGAGTTCGTTTTGAAAAGCAAGACGGGCGGCTGCTTGAAAGCGCCGCCCGCGCCTCTACGTCAAGACGTATCAGGCTTCTTTGTTTTGCTTGATATCCCAAGCGACCAGGCTTTCTGCGCCCTTGCCGCCCGACGCCGTTTGTTCCCAGTACTGCTGCTTGACCTTGCCGGCCTGGAACGCGTAGTTCACGAGCACCGCTTCCGAACCTTGGTCACCCGAGATTTGCGTCGACGTCACCAGCACGTCTTCCAGCGTGATCTTCGAGTATTCGATCTGCGTGCCGCCAGCCTTGCAGACCGAGATCTCGATCTTGCTCAGGTGCTTGCCGCTTGCGCAGTGCTTCATCACGGCAGGTGCCGCCTTGTCGATACGCGTCACGACGTGGAGGTCGTTGAAGCTGGCCTTGCCCACACCGCCACCGCCGCCGCCGGCCATGTTGCCGGGTTGCGTTGCGCCCCACGAGAACGACAGAATGTCGGTCCAGTCTTTGTGGTTGGCGTCTTTCGATTCGCCATTGGCGCCATCGATCTTCATGAACATGTCAACAGCCACTGATTTCTCCTAGCAAAGATGAGAGCGGTCGGGCATGGGCCCCACCGCGATAAGAAAGTGCCCTTAACCTTCGTTTTGCTTCAACGACGGCAGTTTGGACACCAGACGCAGCGACACCGTCAGCCCTTCGAGCTGATAGTGCGGCCGTA
>Ga0308159_1002113_pt1 | contig 24246 bp, 26 predicted proteins | sample PhyCR1_FD_201040 | JGI IMG/M metagenome (GOLD analysis project Ga0308159, IMG submission 201040) | Phyllosphere microbial communities from UC Gill Tract Community Farm, Albany, California, United States - DLSLC.R1 | ecosystem: Host-associated > Plants > Phyllosphere > Unclassified | place: USA...
TAAAACACGAAGTTGCACAAAGGAGGCCAATCCGTACGGGATTGGGGAGCACAAGGCAGGATGGAAATGGTATACTTGTAGTTTATATTGAGTGGAAACCGCCCCGGCCTTCGGCCGCCCCTCGCAGAGGGAATGCGGTGTGTGAAGAAAAAGGGGGTAATCATATTGATTACTATTGTTATGTTTTGTACTACGTTAAAAAACGATTAAGTGCTTTTTTACGTAGATATACATCGTACTTTTACACGGTTGTTTTAATACGCATATTTATTCTGGCTTTATGGCAAAAAAATACTATTTACTATTACTATTTTCGGTAGTGCTGTTTTCATGTTCGGATGATAGCAGTGACTATAAGCCTGTTGATGGCGGTACTACTATAGATCCGGTAAAATTAATTCTTGATTTGCCTGATACACCATACAATTACAGTCAGCTTAATTTACCGTCTTATTTTTTAGCAGGAGAAGGAGCTGTACTGGATACGGATAACAACCCAACAACAAATCCTGTTACAGATGCTGGTGCAACTTTGGGGCGTGTACTGTTTTATGACAGAAATTTAAGCCTGAACCGCAGCACCGCTTGCGGATCATGCCACAGGCCCGAAAAATCATATGCAGATTCGAGTCCGTTTAGCCATGGATTGTATGGAGGTACTACAAGAAGAAATTCGATGACTTTAATAAATACACGTTTTTATAAACGAGGCCACTTTTTTTATGATGAGCGCGCCGCAACATTAGAGCAACAGACATTAATGCCTATTTTAGATCATACTGAAATGGATTTGACAGAAGCCCAAATTTTAGAAAGGGTGCAGGAAAACACATTATTTTATGGTGCTTTATTTAGTAAGGCTTTTAATTCGGGCACAATAACTACCGAGCATATTGAGCAGGCACTTGCCCAATTTATACGAAGTATGGTGAGTTATAGGTCTAAATACGATACAGGAAGGGCACAGGTTGCGACTATGAAAGATGTTTTTCCGAATTTTACCGATCAGGAAAACAGGGGTAAGGATTTGTTTATGAAACCTTTTAGCCAGGGTGGTGTTAATTGTTATGCCTGCCATACTACCGAAGCTTTTATTAGCCCGGATAGCGGTCCTGCAAATAATGGCCTTGATGCAGTTTCATCTGCAGCGGATTTAGGCGCTTTTGAAACTTATGGTACAGAAAGCCTTAGAGGTGCTTATAAAATACCTACCTTAAGAAATATATTTGTGTCCGGGCCGTATATGCACGATGCTCGTTTTACAACGTTGCAGCAAGTTGTAGAGCATTATAATACAGGAGTGCAAAACCACCCTAACCTATCACCTTTGCTTAAAGGATTTGACGGGTTGCCGCGTAAACTTAACTTAAGTGCCGAGGATGTAGCTGCTTTAGTGAGTTTTTTACAAACACTTACTGATAGTACCATAATGGCCGAGCCCAAATGGCTAGACCCGTTTATAAATCAGCATTTATAAAATGCGCTTAGCGATTGTCTAGCCCTGATAGAGCCGGTATCCTTGTAGCGTAGCGGAAAGATATAGGCGATAGCAGGAACTGTGTTTAAAAAATGCGCAAGTGTTTGGTTACAAAAAAGCCCCACTATTGTGAGGCTTCAAAAAAGATAGTTTCTTTTACTAGTTGCGCAAGGCATGCAGGCGTGCTACATATTTACCCACCACATCAAACTCTAGATTAATAACTGTACCGGCTTTAATGGTTTTAAAGTTGGTATGCTCGTAAGTATACGGTATAATGGCAACGCTAAACTCGTTTGCTTTAGAGTTTACTACGGTAAGGCTCACTCCGTTTACGGTAATAGACCCCTTCTCGATAGTAATATTGTTTGCAGTAGCATCATAGCCGAAGGTAAAATACCAGCTACCGCCCGCTTCTTTAACGCTTAGGCACGTACCGGTTTGGTCTACATGGCCCTGTACAATATGCCCGTCAAGGCGGTCGCCAAGTTTCATGGCGCGCTCAAGGTTTACAATAGTGCCCACCTGCCAGTTTTTAAGGTTAGTCTTATCTAACGTTTCTTTAATGGCGGTTACGGTATAGCTATCGGGTTGCAAAGCCACTACGGTAAGGCACACGCCATCGTGCGAGAGGCTTTGGTCAATTTTTAATTCCTGCACTATAGGGCAGGTTAAAGTAATGTGTATATTGTCGTTTTCTTTTTCTATTTGAACAATGGTTGCTGCCGTTTCAATAATTCCTGTAAACATGCTGATTAATTTTACTAAATTTGTAGATGTAAATTTAAGCAATAATAAGCATCATGACAAAAAAGGCAGAAAATGTAATTGTAGGCATATCGGTGGGCGACCTTAATGGCATAGGATCAGAGGTTTTACTAAAAACTTTTGACGATGCCCGAATGCTTGAATTTTGCACGCCGGTAATTTTTGGCAATGTAAAAATACTATCGTTTATAAAAAAAGCGCTAAACCTGGGTATAAACCTGCATGGTATAGATAGCCTTGACCAACTTGTTATTGGTAAAATAAACGTACTGAATGTATGGAAGGAAGGTTATATTATAGATTTTGGCAAGAATGATGAAGTTGCCGGGCAGTATGCCATAAAATCGTTTACAGAGGCGGTTGCGGCATTAAAAGATAAACATATAGATGTGCTGGTTACCGCACCTATTAATAAATACAACATACAAAGCGAAGAGTTTAAATTTCCGGGGCATACTGATTATTTAAACGAGCAGCTTGAGGGCGATGCGCTAATGCTTATGGTAGACGGCAATTTAAGGGTGGGCTTGCTTACAGACCATATTCCGGTAAACGAGGTATCGGCACATTTAACCGAGGCACTTATTCGTAAAAAAATAATGACGGTCAATAAATCGCTTAAGCAGGATTTTATGATCAATAAGCCAAAAATTGCCATGCTGGGGGTAAATCCGCACAGTGGCGATAACGGTGTTATTGGTAAAGAAGACGATGCGGTGGTAAAACCGGCGTTAAAAAAACTTTTTGATGAGGGTGTACTGGTTTTTGGCCCGTTTTCTGCAGATAGTTTTTTTGGCAGCGGCCAATATGAAAAATATGATGCGGTAATTGCGGCGTACCACGACCAGGGATTAATTCCGTTTAAAACGCTGTCTTTTGGTAATGGCGTAAACTATACCGCAGGGTTAGAAGGTATACGCACATCGCCAGATCATGGCACGGCATACGAAATTGCAGGAAAAGGCATTGCCGATTATAATTCGTTTAAAGAAGCGGTGTATCTTGCCATAGATATTTATCACAACCGCTCGCAGTATACAGATTTGACTAAAAACCCCTTGAAAATCAGGGAAAGACAGGAAGAATCAAAAAAATATTCATAACAGTCTTGGATTTGCAATAATTTTATATCTTTGCACGCTCAAAACTGTTGTAACGAACAAGTTGCAGATGCAAAAGCTGCTAAAGTAAAGTATAAACAGTTAATAACTGGCCAACATGAAAGTGAACAAGGATTTTTTAATCCCGTTTGTGGGGTTGAAGCAAGGTAAACACCAGTTTGAGTTTGAGATTAATAAAGCGTTCTTTGATGCTTTTGATTTTGACGAGTATAACGACGTCAATATAAAAGTAAATCTGGTTTTAGAGAAAAAGAGCACTATGCTGGAGCTAGGCTTTAAGCATAAGGGTACGGTTAATGTGCCGTGCGATGTTAGTAACGAAGATTTTGACCTTGTTGTAAAAGGTGAGCTTAACCTTATTGTTAAGTTTGGCGATGAATACAATGATGATAATGATGTGTTATTAATATTGCCGCATGGTGAATACCAGGTTGACGTATCGCAGTACATTTATGAAATGATTGTACTCTCTGTACCTTTAAAACGGATACACCCGGGAATTAAAGACGGCACATTTGCCGCAGACGTTTTAAACAAACTTGACGAGCTTGCTCCGAAAGAAGAGTATAAAGAAAAAAAAGAAGAAGAGATTACCGACCCACGGTGGGACGGTTTGAAAAAACTATTAACGGATAATAAATAATATAGTAAAATGGCACATCCTAAGAGAAAGATTTCCAAAACGAGAAGAGATAAGAGAAGGACGCATTATAAAGCAACTCCAGCTCAAATAGCTACATGTCCTGTAACAGGAGAAGCGCATTTATACCACAGAGCTTACTGGTTTGAAGGTAAAATGTACTACAGAGGCCAGGTAGTTATCGACAAATCTGAAGCGTTAGCATAAATTGCTATACAGTAAAGGGTAAAACTCTCACTACGTGGGAGTTTTTTTGTTAAATACCCTTTTTTTTAAATTAGCAGGGCATATTGCCCTCATTATTGTAATTTTTTTGTAATTTCCACCACTTTTTGGGGCATTTTTGCCTCGAAATGGAACGATTATAACATTATATGAGTAAAATAACAGCCGCCATTACAGCCGTTGGTGCCTACGTGCCGGATTTTGTACTTACAAATGAGTTGCTTGAAACCATGGTAGATACAAATGACGAATGGATAACATCCCGCACAGGTATTAAGGAGAGGCGTATTCTTAAAGAGCCCGGAAAAGGAACTTCCTTTTTAGCTATTAAAGCTGCCGAAGATTTACTTAAAAAATCGGGTACTAACCCGGAAGAGATTGATTTTGTTCTGGTAGCTACTACAACACCAGATATGCCCGTTGCAGCAACAGCAGTTTATGTGGCTTCGCAAATAGGCGCCATTAATGCTTTTGCTTACGATTTACAAGCCGCATGCTCTAGTTTTTTATACGGTATGAGTACCGCAGCCGCTTACATACAAAGTGGGCGCTATAAAAAAGTATTGCTTATTGGGGCCGATAAAATGTCGTCTATCATTGATTATACTGACAGGGCAACCTGCATTATTTTTGGCGATGGCGCAGGAGCTGTACTTTTTGAACCTAATACAGAAGGCCTTGGCCTGCAGGACGAAATTTTAAGGAGCGATGGCATAGGCCGTGAGTTTTTAAAAATTGAAGCCGGCGGATCGATACTGCCACCAAGCCATGAAACCATAGATCAGGGTAAGCATTTTGTTTATCAGGATGGTAAAACAGTATTTAAGTATGCTGTAAGCAACATGGCCGATGTAAGCGAAAAAATAATGAAGCAAAATAACCTGAGCCACGCCGATGTTAACTGGCTTGTGGCACACCAGGCTAATAAGCGTATTATAGATGCTACTGCATCGCGCATGGGTGTAGATGAAGATAAAGTACTTATTAATATAGAAAAATACGGTAACACAACATCAGCAACGCTGCCATTGTTACTGCACGATTTTGAACACCTGTTTAAAAAAGGAGATAATGTTATCTTTGCTTCTTTTGGCGGCGGGTTTACATGGGGCTCTATATACCTTAAATGGGCCTACACTAAAAACTAAAACAAACTACAAAAACAAAAACGGAAAATATGGATATCAGAGAAATTCAAAACCTAATCAAGTTTGTGGCTAAATCCGGTGCTACAGAAGTTAAATTAGAGATGGACGATATTAAGATCACCATAAAAACTACTACGGAAGGTGTGGGATCTGAAGGTACTACAACATACATTCAGCAAGCTGCTCCGGTAGCACAGCAGCCACAAATTGCTACCGCGCCACAAGCACAGGCTCCTGCTGCACCTGTAGCTCCTGCTGCAGATGATACTTCTAAATTTTTAGTTATCAAGTCGCCAATTATTGGTACATTATACAGAAAACCATCTCCGGATAAGCCTGTATTTGTAGAGGTAGGCAGCACAATATCTAAAGGTGATGTGGTTTGTGTTATCGAGGCAATGAAGTTATTTAACGAAATCGAATCAGAAGTATCTGGTAAAATCGTTAAAGTATTGGTAGATGATTCATCTCCGGTAGAATACGACCAGCCATTATTTTTAGTAGACCCGTCATAAAGAATTATTTTAAATGTTGAATTTTGAATGGCCTTCGCTTTCAAAAATTTATAATTTATAATTTATAATTTAAAAATTCTTAATCGATGTTTAAAAAAATATTAATAGCCAACAGGGGCGAAATTGCACTTCGTGTAATACGTACCTGCAGGGAGATGGGGATTAAAACGGTAGCAGTATATTCTACTGCCGATGCAGAAAGCCTACACGTAAAATTTGCCGATGAGGCGGTTTGCATAGGCCCACCGCCAAGTAACCTGTCGTACCTTAAAATATCAAATATTATAGCTGCTGCTGAGATTACAAATGCAGATGCTATTCACCCGGGCTACGGTTTCTTATCAGAAAATGCTAAGTTTAGCAAGATATGTAAAGAGCACGGTATAAAATTTATTGGTGCATCTCCAGAGATGATCGATAAAATGGGAGACAAAGCTACGGCTAAAGCTACCATGAAAGCTGCCGGTGTACCTTGTGTACCGGGGTCTGACGGTTTGTTAGAATCGTTTGAGCAAACAAAACAACTGGCTGCACAATTTGGTTACCCGGTAATGCTTAAGGCTACGGCCGGCGGCGGGGGTAAAGGTATGCGTGCCGTTTGGAAAGAGGAAGACCTGCTTAAAGCATGGGAAAGCGCCCGACAGGAAGCTGCTGCCTCTTTTGGTAACGACGGTATGTATATGGAAAAACTTATTGAAGAGCCACGCCATATCGAAATACAAATTGTAGGCGATGCCTTTGGTAAAGCCTGCCACCTTTCTGAAAGGGATTGTTCTGTACAACGCCGCCACCAAAAACTTACTGAAGAAACTCCATCGCCATTTATGACGGACGAACTTCGTGATAAAATGGGTGAAGCTGCCGTTAAAGCTGCAGAATATATTGCTTATGAAGGTGCCGGTACTGTGGAGTTTTTGGTTGATAAACACAGAAACTTCTATTTTATGGAAATGAATACCCGTATACAGGTAGAGCACCCTATTACCGAGCAGGTTATAGATTACGACCTTATACGCGAGCAAATACTTGTTGCAAGTGGTGTGCCAATATCGGGTAAAAACTACCTGCCGCAAATGCATTCTATCGAATGCCGTATTAATGCCGAAGACCCTTATAACGACTTTAGGCCATCGCCGGGTAAAATTACTACCCTGCACATGCCCGGAGGCCATGGTGTAAGGCTAGATACGCACGTATATAGCGGTTATACCATTCCGCCAAATTATGACTCAATGATCGCTAAACTTATTACTACTGCCCAAACAAGGGAAGAAGCAATAAGCAAAATGAAGCGAGCGCTTGATGAGTTTATAATTGAAGGTATTAAAACTACAATACCTTTCCACAGGCAATTAATGGATGAGCCGGATTATGTTGCCGGTAATTACACTACTGCATTTATGGATTCGTTTAAAATGAAAGAACGCCCAGAATAGCGTACATTAATACAAGAGCCCTGCTGTAAAGTAGGGCTTTTTTTTTGCGAAGTTTTTGAGGGCAGTAAATTATTTAATTCATAATAAAATAATTTTTGCAGGGCTAGGCAATTTGAGTATATTCGGGCGATGATTCTGTAAAGGACAATCAGTAAAAATTAAACCTTTAAACAAACTATAATGAACAAGTTAAAAACAATGCTAAGCGCGATAGCATTACTACTTATGTTTAGTACTGCCGCAATGGCACAGGATGCTATAGCTGCAGGAGCTAAAACAGTTACCGAGCAGCTTAAAACTCAGCTTGCACTTAACGACAGCCAAACGGCTAAAGTGCTTGAAATTAACCGCACCTACCTAAAAAAACTTAACGAAACCAAACTTGCAGGTGGTGCAAAAGTAGACCAGGCTAAAAAGCTAAAAGTCTTAGATACGGATAGGGAAGCGAAAATAAAATCGGTTATATCTGCCGACCAGTATAAAATATATGTGGCTAACAGGGGTTTAAACACTAAAAAGTTAGCTGAAATTACTAAGGAATAATAAGCCTGTGTAAAAAAATTGTTAACCCAAAGCGAAAGTTTTGGGTTTTTTTTAAACCAAACAGATATCGTTAGCGTATATATAAGGTACCACCAAACCTATATTGTCATGAATGATAACGACCTACCTTTGTTTAGCAATACCTGCGGCAAACTTTATATCGACAGGATTGTATTTGCATCTGCTTTGAAAGAAACTTCTGTAACCCCACAAAAACTAAAAAAAATAACGTTTAACCGGGGCATTACTATTGGCAGTATTGTTATTATAGTGCTGTCGTGTATTTTGTTTACATCGCCACTGTATTTGCCTCAGGCCGAAATATTTTTTATTATAGGCCTGTTATTCCTTATACTGTCTATAGCTAAAGCGCAAAAAACATATAGCATTAATTTATATATGAAAGATGGTACTATTCGTACAATAAGCGTTTGGAAAGGTAACCGTAAAGATGCCAGTAAGTTTGTAAATAAAGTACAGGAAAGGTTTTTTAGGAAGCCTAAATAGAATTATTAATATGATTGAATTTGTACACATGATACATTTTTAATTTTTATTTCTTTCCCTATTTTAGTAAGTAATCCGGTTTCAAGATTTCTTTTGAATACAATTACATTACTGGTTTTTACATTTGTAGCGATAAGAAATTTACCGCTTGGATCAATAGCAAAAATTCGTGGGTGTTTTCCTAAAGTAGGCTGATAGCCAATAGATGTTAGCATCCCGGTGTTTGCAATAGAAAAAATGGCAATATTGTTTTCCTGGCCTCTATTGCTTGCATATAAAAATTTGCCGTCAGGCGAAATATGTATGTCAGAGCTTTCAAAACCTTCAATTAATGATTTATCATGCGTTGGTATACGCTGCATTTCCGTTAATGAATTTCCTTTATAACTATATATACTAACACAGCCGGCCATTTCTTCAATACAATAAGCAAATTTACCGTTTGGGTGAAAAGCAAAGTGCCTTGGGCCGCTACCGGGAGTTGTTTTAATAAATATACTTTTTTCGTCTTGTATAGGGTTTTGCTGGCTGGAAATAAAAGGATATATGCGAATTTTATCAGCACCTAAATCCTGAAAAAATATTTGGTTGTAGTCAGGTGAAAATACTGCCGAATGTATGTGCGACCCTTCCTGTCTTTCTGAATTTACACTACTATCGGTATAATTAAAATTTTGATTAATAGTGCCTATACTACCATTCTGTAATAATGGATGTACTGCTATACTCCCATAATTATAATTGGCATTTATTAAAAACCTGCCATTTTTATGTACTGTAATATAAACAGGATTTTCACCACCGCTAGCTTGCTTATTCAGAAATATGAGCTCTTTATTTTTGAGATCGAATTTGTACGCACTTATACTACCTTCGCCCGGAGTTTTAGTATTGGTACAGGCATATAAAAAATCACCCGTAGGTGATAGCGTTAAATAAGAAGGATTGCCCACTTTAGCTGTAGTTATCTTTGATAATTTGCCAGTTAGGGTATCAAGCCGATAAACATAAATACCTTTTTTGGTAGCCCTGTTTTGATTGTATGATCCGAAAAACGCGTAAGTGTTTTGTGCTTGAGCGGCTAAATTTAAAAATAGGAAAATCAGGTAGATTGATAATACAGTATATTTTTTCAAAATGAGGTTTTGATTTACAAATTAAAAAACCCGCAGCATTTAAAATACTGCGGGTTGTAAATATATAAGAATAAAATAATTACACCAATTTATTAGCTATCAAATACTCGGCAATTTGTACAGCATTAGTAGCAGCACCTTTACGCAGGTTATCGGCTACGATCCATAAATTAAGGGTATTTGCCTGGCTCTCATCACGACGGATACGCCCAACAAAAACATCATCTTTACCTTCGGCATATAATGGCATTGGGTAATCGAATAGCGCAATATTATCCTGTACGGTAATACCATCCGTTTCGGTTAGTATCTGGCGAATATCGGCCAATTCAAAATCGTTGCTAAACTCTACGTTTACCGCTTCACTATGTCCGCCCACAGTAGGTATACGCACGGTAGTAGCTGTAACGTTAATAGAATCGTCGCTTAATATTTTTTTAGTTTCACGCGTCATTTTCATTTCTTCCTTAGTATAGCCGTTGTCTTCAAAAACGTCTATTTGCGGAATTGCGTTACGGTGAATAGGGTATTTGTACGCCATTTCGCCTTCAATACCGGCGTACTCATTTTCAAGCTGTTTTACAGCCTTAACACCAGTACCTGTTACACTTTGATAGGTAGAAACTACCACACGTTTAATGTTATATTTTTTATGCAGCGGCGCCAGTGCCAGTACCATTTGTATGGTAGAGCAGTTAGGGTTGGCTATAATTTTATCGTTAACGGTAAGTTCGCCCGCGTTAATTTCCGGCACTACCAATTTTTTGGTTGTATCCATACGCCATGCCGATGAATTATCTATAACCGTAGTACCTGCTTCTGCAAAAATAGGAGCCCACTCTTTAGAAGTATCGCCACCGGCAGAAAACAGCGCTATTTGCGGCTTCATGCTAACGGCAGTGGCAAGGCTTACCACCTTATACTTGGTTCCCTTATACTCCACTTCTTTACCAACAGACTTCTCCGAAGCCACAGGTATTAATTCGGTTATTGGGAAATTTCTCTCTGCCAGTACTTTTAGCATTACTTCGCCCACCATTCCGGTAGCGCCTACAACAGCAACTTTCATAATGTATGTGTTATTAATTATACGTTTAGGGCAAAATTAGTTATAAAAGTAGTAAGTTACACAAAAATATAACAAAGAAAAACCGCCTTTTAGAGGCGGTTTTGTTAATAATAGAACATATAGTGTAGCGGAAACGACTTTTATAACGGCCTGTTCTTTAGCGCATCCCTTATTTCCATAAGCAGCTTTTCTTCGTTGCTTGGTGCAGGTGGCGCGGCTGGTATATCGGCCTCTTTTTTACGGGTTGCGTTTATACCTTTAATAATCATGAAAAGTACAAAGGCAACTATTAAAAACGATATAACGTTAGACAGGAAATTACCGTACTTAACAGCAGTGCCCGGTATAACAAGTTCGGTAAGGTTATTTAAGTTGGCAGCCTTAAGTGCAGGGGTTAGCAATAGCGGTGTAATAATATCTTCCACCAGCGATTTTACAATGGCGTTAAACGCGGCGCCAATAACAACACCCACTGCAAGGTCTATCACATTACCTTTTAAGGCAAAGTCTTTAAATTCTTTCATTAATGCCATAAGCTCAAATTTTTAGGTTTAAATAATTGTTCGGTACTTACGAAGTTACAAAAAGTATTTTATTCTTTATAAAAAACCCGCTTTACCCGTTGCGAAATACTCGTTAAAATTTCATACGGAATGGTTCCCAGCGCCTCGGCAATGGTTACTACCGATGGTTCCTTACCAAAAATTATTGCAGAATCGCCTTCCTTACAATCAATACCGGTAATGTTCACCATCATCATATCCATAGATATGGTGCCGGTAATGGTGGCTTTTTTACCTTTAATAAGTACATAACCCGTTTCGTTACCCCAGCGGCGTGGTATACCATCGGCATAACCTATAGGCAGTGTGGCAATTTTTATAGTTTCGCTGGTGCGGAATTTCCGACTGTAGCCAATGCTTTCGCCGGCGGGTATTTCTTTAATCTGAAGAATGATGGTTTTTAACGTGCCTACAGTTTGCAGGCTTTGGCGTTCGGTTTCATCGTTGCCTACACCGTACAGGCCAATACCCAAACGCACCATATTATATTGTGCTTCCGGATAATTGTAAATACCCGATGTGTTGAGTATATGACGTATTGGGTCAATTTCTAATGCGCTGATAAGTACTTGCGACCAGGTTTCGAACTTTTCTATTTGTTGTAATGTGAAATCTTTAAACTCCGGTACATCGCTGGATGACAGGTGCGAGAAAATACTTTTAACCGATACTAAGTTGTTGCTTTTAAGCAGGTCGATTAACTCCTCTAACTGGTAACCTTCAAACCCTAAGCGGTGCATGCCGGTATCGAGTTTTATGTGGATGGGATAGTTGGACAAATTCTTTTGTTGCGCCATGGCTATAAAAGCCCGTAATTCTTTAGCCGAATATATTTCAGGTTCCAGGTTGTAGGCAGCCATAGCGGCAAACGCGCTACTTTCGGGGTTCATTACTATAATAGGTGTACTAATACCTGCGTTGCGCAGTGAAATACCTTCATCGGCGAAAGCCACACCCAGGTAGTCTACTTTTTGGTGCGATAGCGCTTTTGCAATTTCGTAACTGCCGCTGCCGTAGCCAAACGCCTTAACCATAACCATAATTTTGGTTTCGGGTTTAAGTTTCGATTTGTAAAAGTTAAGGTTATGTACTACCGCGTTCAGGTTAATTTCTAAAACTGTTTCGTGCGTTTTCTCTTCAAGGAAAACCACAATTTCATCAAACCTAAAACTACGCGCACCTTTAACCAGTATGGTTTCATTCTTAAAAGCATTAGCGCGGTAATGGGCTAAAAATTCCTGTGTGGTTTTGTACGGGTAAAAGTTAGGAAAATCTGCCAATTGAGCGCTTATCTTTTCACCTATACCTATAACCTGGCTTATGTTGTGGCTTAGCAATAGCTTGGCTACTTTAGCATAAACCAAATCGGTATCGAACCCACTCTGAAAAACATCCGATAGTATAACTGTCTTTTTTTGGTGGGTTTTATGCTGTTCTAAAAAATCAAGTGATATTTTAAGCGACTGGTAATCGCTGTTAAAACTGTCGTCTATAATGGTACAGCCGTTAATACCATTTTTAACCTGCAAACGAAGTTCAACAGGATATAATCCAGCCATTCGTTCGGCAATAACTTCATGACTGTAGCCAAAATGCAGTAACAGCATTAAGCAGTTTATGGTATTTTCTATAGAAGCATCATCGTTAAACGGAATGGTAACATCAAAACTATTATTGTTATAAGTAGCATTTAATGTTGTATTACCAGATTGCTGCGTAGTACTAATTTGTACATCGGCACCCGGCTCAAAACTCCATGTAAATGTTTTTATATTTGGGTTTAGTAATGCTTCAACTGACTCATTTTTTTGGAGGATAAGTAGTTTAACGTTAACAAACAATTTCAGCTTTTCGCTAATTTTTTCCTCACGGTTTGTAAAGCCTTCATCGTGCGCGGAGCCAATGTTTGTCAGAATACCAATATCCGGACGGATAATAGGCTCCAATTTTTCCATTTCGCCTGTGGTTGAAATTCCGGCCTCAAAAATGCCCAGGTTGTGGCGCTCATTAATACTGATGACCGATAGCGGCACACCTACCTGCGAGTTATAACTTTTTGGGCTGCGTATAATGGTATAATCAGGACTTAATAAGTAATTAAGCCATTCTTTAACAATAGTTTTTCCGGTGCTTCCGGTAATCGTAATAACCGGGAAATTGTATAACTGTCGGTAATATTCGGCGAAAGCCTGTAACGCGGTAAGGGTGTTATTTACTACAAAAAAGTTGGCTTTGCCGATGCTATCTGTCGGGATGTGGTTCACAACAAAGTTTACGACACCTTTATCTATAAGCGTTTTTATGTATTGGTGCCCGTCGCGGTTTTGGCCGGTAAGCGCAAAAAATAGCGTACCCGCATTGTTTTGCAACGACCGGCTATCGATAGATACATTGTCAATTTCCATATCGCGCTGTATTCCCTCAAAACGGGAATGCATGGGTTGTATAATATCGTGAAGTTTTATGCTCAATGTTATTTTCTTTTTATAGAGGTAAGAAATTCTGCTGGCGTCATTATAGAAATCTCAGCTTTCTTGAAATCTTTTTTGTTACGCGTTATAAAAATGTCGCAATCATGATGCAATGCGCTGTAGTATTGCACCGCATCTTCAAAATCATTGAAACCCGAGTGCAAACTTTTGTCAATATTAATCTCATCGATATTTGATACTTCACAAACTATTCTAAAGTTGGTAAGTACATCAATTAGGTTTGCTTTTTCATTTGTTTTTGAGAGTACATAAAATGTATTCACAAAAGATAGTGATGATGCTACAAGTTTAATTGTCTGCTTTTCGGCTAAGGTTATAATTTTTGCTGCGTCATCGTAATATGGCTGCCTCTGATCAATAATATCGATCATTACATTAGTATCTATAAATAATTTAGTCATTATTTATACTTTTCTGTATAATAATCACCCAACTCTTTTTTGTAATCAAAGTCGGTAGGAAGAGTTGATTTTAATGAAAGGCTTTTTACAAACGAAGAAATTTTTATTTCTTCAAAATCATCATTTTTACTTAAAGTAACAGCTCTTAAAAATGATTCAATTATAGAAGATAAACTTCTGTTTTGTTCTGAAGCGTAGACCTTTGCTCTGGCAATTACTTCATCATCTATATTTAGTGTAAGTTTATTACTCATGACAGATAAATTAAGTTACGTACAAATATAATAAATCTACACGTGCAAATTTTATTTCATATCAAGTTTATAATTTACAACGATTCCGATTGAGGTTCCTGCATTCCCCCTCTGGGGGTTAGGGGGCTGTTATGTTTCATAGCCTCATAATACGCCGCCCTGCTAAGGGGTTCATATTCTTCAGTTTCGCCAAGCATAACCAGGTTGTTGTTATTGGCCTTCCTAAAACTATAGTTGGCTAGGTTTCCGGTGCGGGTACATACTGCATGTACTTTGGTAACATATTCGGCGGTAGCCATAAGTGCAGGCATTGGGCCAAAAGGGTTACCTTTAAAATCCATATCTAGGCCGGCCACAATAACCCGAATGCCACTGTTGGCAAGGTCGTTACAAACGGCTACAATTTCATCATCAAAAAACTGGGCTTCATCAATACCCACTACATCGCAGCCCTGTGCCAGCAGGCGTATCATAGATGCCGATGTTACCGGGGTCGACCGTATTTCGTTAGCATCGTGGCTCACTACCATTTCTTCGTGGTAGCGCGTATCTATAGATGGTTTAAAGATCTCTACCTTTTGCTTTGCAAATTTGGCACGCTTTAACCTGCGGATAAGCTCTTCTGTCTTGCCTGAAAACATGGAGCCGCAGATGACCTCTATCCACCCGAATTGTTCTTTATGATTTACTGTATTTTCGAGAAACATTTTGTATTTTGTAGGCAGTAAAACAGAAATGTTTTCTGTTACTTTGTATTGAAACAAATTTATTAAAAAACTATTGCGCCACCCCTTATTATTCTAAAAGTTATGAAGAAAAAGTTAGAAGCCGACCTGGTAAGCATTGCACACCGCATACTAAAACAAAAGAACAGGGAAGAGCTGGACCAACTCATCGACGAAACCCTTAAGTTGTACGAAAAGCTAACGGTGCTTAAATTTGTTGAAGATAATTTTAACGACCCATTACCCACTATAAGTTACGCATCGGCAGAAAAAACGCTCGAAGAAGTGTACGGCCTTGAAGATACCCCGCCGGCACACGCGCCCGGAGTGAGCAACGAGGTAGCGCAGCCAAAAGCCGAGGCACCTAAAACTGAAGATAAGCCTGCTGAAGGAGAAGAACCAGCACAGGATAAAGAAAATAAAAGCGGCGAAGGTGTAGACACCGATGCTGATGGCGAGGCACCTGTGGCTGAAGCCGAAGAAGAAGCCATTGAAGAACAAGGCGACGAAACTGCCGAACCTGAAAACACCGAAGAGGTAGAGGAAGAACCTAAGGAAGAAGAAGAAAAGGCTCCTGTTAAAGATAAAGAAGAGGAAACTGAAACGGAAGAAACTTCCGCAGATGACAAAGAAGAAGATAAAGAAAACAAAAGTGGCGACGGTGTAGATACCGATGGCGATGGTAAAAACCCGGTAGCCGAACCTGAAAAGAAAGAAGAAGCAAAAGGAGAAGAGCCGGTAGCCCATGAGGTTAAAGCTGCTGTAATAGTGGTTGATGCCGAAGTAGGTTTGCACGATAATATTCAGCCGCCGGTTACGGAAGTTCCGGAGATGCCGGAAATTGGTGAACTGGCACAGAAAGATGGCGAAGATAATGATAACACAGCCGGCGAAGGTGTAAGCCAGTCGGGTAAAGCAGCTGTTTCTGAAATTGAAAAAGAATATACGTTTGCTACCGAACCGGAATTCGAAAAAGCGGAACCGACCAAGCAGAAAGAAATTTCGTTTGAAGATTTCCACGATTATAAAGAACCGGAGTTTGTAAAAAAAGGTGATACCTGGCCAGTAGATTTTGAATCGCCTAAAAAGGAAGAACCTAAATTCGACTGGGATTTACCTAAACAGGAAGATGCTAAGCCTGCCTTTAACTGGGACGAGGTTAGTAAACCTGCCGAGCCAAAAGAAGAAGTTAAAGAAGATACCCGCGACTGGCGCGATTGGGAGCCGGCAAAATCGGCTGAGCCGGAACAGCCTAAAGCCCCTGAGCAACCTAGATATGAAGCGCCTAAATACGAAGCTCCAAAGGCAGAAGCACCGAAATCATTTAACGATGGTTTTACAAGGGCGATAGCTTTAGGATTAAACGACCGTATAGCTTTCGAGAAAAACCTTTTTGCCGGTAGCGGCGAAGACCTTAACCGTGTAATATCGCAGCTTAATACGTTTAACAACTTTAGCGAAGCCAAAAATTTCATTGATGATTTGGTGAAACCCGATTATAACAACTGGGCGGGTAAAGAAGAGTATGAAGAGCGTTTTATGGTATTGGTCGAGAAAAAATTTAGTTAATGTCTAAACTGTACATAGTTCCCACGCCTATAGGCAACCTCGAAGATATGACTTTTCGTGCCATTAAGGTACTTAAAGAAGTAAACCTTATCCTGGCCGAAGATACCCGCACCAGTGCCAAGCTGCTTAAGCATTTTGATATTGGCACGCACATGCACAGCCACCACATGCATAATGAGCACAAAACGGTTGAAGGTATTATTCAGCGGCTGCAAAGTGGCGAAACCATTGCCCTTATTAGCGATGCCGGTACGCCAGCCATATCAGATCCCGGGTTTTTATTAACCCGCGCCTGTGTGCAAAATAATATACCAATAGAGTGCCTGCCCGGTGCCACGGCCTTTGTGCCTGCGCTGGTTAATAGCGGGCTCCCGAATGATAAGTTTGTGTTTGAAGGTTTTTTACCCGATAAAAAAGGCCGCCAAACCCGATTTTTAGCTTTGGCCGAAGAGCAGCGCACTATTATATTTTATGTGTCGCCCCACAAGCTGGTTAAAACCCTGGCCGAATTTATACAGTACTTCGGTGCCGAGAGGCCGGTATCTGTTTCGCGTGAGTTAAGCAAACTGCATGAGGAAACCGTGCGTGGTTCCGCTACCGAGGTATTAGCCCATTTTGAAAAGAAGGAACCGAGGGGTGAGATTGTAGTGGTGGTTGGTGGTTTAATACCAGAACCTAAAGCTAAAAAAGTGAGTAGGGGAGATCGGGAGGAAAGAGATGAGGAGTAACAATAAAATATGATATGGGATTATTTGATATTTTCAAAAGAAAATCTGAGGAAAGCAAATTTGTTAATGAAAATTCATTTTCAAATAATCTGGTAAATCAGGTAAAAATGGCTCCTCAAACAATTGCTCAATTAAGGGGGTTAGGTGTTGATGAAAATAAAAAGCTTAAACTTGAATATTTTTTCTACACTAATACGCAAGCTAAGGCAGAAAGTTTAACAAATGAATTAGTTAAACTTGGTTACACTGCTTTAAATGATAATTCAGCGGGAGATAAAAATCTATTTGTAATAACTGGTTGGACTTCGCAGATTGTGATGTCTGAAGATGTAGTAAAAAATTGGATTAAACAAATGTGCGAACTTAGCTATAAGTTTGATTCTGAATTTGATGGTTGGGGTACAACTCCTAATCAGGAATAATACATTATAATGAACAACCACTCTCCTGAATCTAGATTTATAGGAGAAATTGTGTATAGTTAAGCTCGTGGCGTGTTGGCTCATTTAAGAACAAAGAATTCTCTCAATCCATGAAAAAAACAACAATTATACTTTATTTTATACTGCATGTGTTTTTTGCCTTTGGACAGGATAGCTTAACAGCAGAGCATAAGAAAGCTATTTCCGATTTTGTAAGCTGCGTTAAAAATAATGATAGGCAGGCTATTGCGGAAAAAATAACTTTTCCGTTTAAGAGAGAATATCCAATTCCGTTAATTAAAAATAGAGCAGAATTTTTAAAACGTTATGATGAGGTTTTTGATGCAAAACTTATCAAGCTTATTATAAAATCTGATCCTTCGATAGACTGGTTTGCGGTAGGCTATCATGGCATTATGTTTTTGCAGGGGCAGTTATGGCTCGATTATGATGGTTCTCTACTTGCGGTAAATTATCAGTCGGCAGCAGAAACAAAAATTAAGCAACAACTTATTAGTGAAGATAAAAAAGGGATACATCCATCAATAAGTAAATACGTAAGGCCGGTACATATTTTAAAAACAGATAAATATTTGATACGGATAGATGATTTAAACCATGCTAATTATCGTTATGCTGCGTGGAAGGCATCTGCTAAAATGACCGATAAGCCGGATATCATTATTACTAATGGTGTGTACGTGCCGGATGGAAGTGGCGGTAACCATAGTTATGTATTTAAAAAAGGTAAGTTTACTTACGAGTGTCAAATAATAATTTTAGGCGAAGATGATTCACCTCCTGCGAACTTAATTGTATATAAAGGTAATAAGGAATTACTATCGCAGCCTGCAACAATTATTTTAAAATAGTATCAACAAATGAACAACTGGCTTGACCGATGGAACGACCGCTATAGCGAGGCAACCTTTGCTTATGGCGAACTCCCTAATAATTATTTAAAAGAGCAGTTAAAAAAGCTCGAACCGGGAATGGTACTTTTTCCTGCCGAGGGCGAAGGCCGTAATGCGGTTTATGCGGCAACGCTTGGCTGGGATGCTTCGGCTTTTGATATTAGCAGCGAGGGTAAAAGCAAAGCACTACAACTGGCCGAGAAAAATAATGTAACTATCGATTATCAGGTTGGCGAATTGGAGTCGTTGAAGTATGAACCAGAATTGTTTGATGTTATTGCGTTAATTTACGCACACTTTCCGGCTGATCTTAAGTCGGATATACACAAAAGTCTTGACAAATACCTGCGTAGTGGCGGTATTGTAATATTCGAAGCCTTCAGTAAAAAGCATTTAGAATATATAGCATTAAATGACAAAGTAGGCGGCCCAAAAGACATTGGTTCTTTATTTTCAGTAGAAGAAATACAATCAGATTTTGCAAACTACGATTTTATCGAACTCACCGAAACTGAAATTGAGTTAAACGAAGGTATATATCATAACGGTAAAGGATCTGTAATACGGTTTGTAGCGAGAAAGAGGTAGCTTATAGCTTCGGAGAAGCGACATATTTATAGAAAATTATCCCGAAAATAATTAAGCTCCAGAGGAGCGGAATGTTTCTCTATTTATATATTTTAAAATAATTACGTTCGACATTTTGTTTTAAATATTTTGGTTATATATTCAAATCCAACCAAGACTAAATTATTATGAGCTGTGAACATCGGTTTTTATCTGACCTTAACCCATCTAATGGAATTGAATATCTTTTTATAGGAACTTTCAATCCTTTTTGGGATTCTAATTCTTCAAGTATATTACCAGCAATTTATTTTTACGGAAGATCGAGAAATAATTTTTGGACGATTATACCAAATATTTTTGGTGGATTATCATTAAAAAAAAGTTCTAAAGAAGTTTTCGTGAAATATACTGATGAAAAAAAAATCGGTATTACTGATTTAATTACTCGTGTAATGAATGCTGACGAAAATAATCCATCTGACGTAAATAATTTGACTAAAGGCTTTTGTGATTCAAAATTAGCTAAGTATGAATTGGAGTTTTCGACAGAAAGTATTTTAAATTTTATCGATAAAAATAAAGCAACTCTCAGAGGAGTGTATCTTACAAGGTCTACATCTGGTGGCATTAAAAAGATATGGGCTGAATGGCAGAAAATCACAACAATATGTTCTAAATATTCAATCGAAACCGTAGCATTGAAAACACCAGCTAATTACGGTGGTGGGCCTGAACTTAAGACTAAGAAATGGAAAGAGCAATCTAAAATGCTTAATGCTGTCGTAGCAAAAGGATAATAAAATTAAAATCGCACAACCATACAATCTCCTTCCTTGCCTTAGTAGGTGGCGGTACTGATAATTACATTATTTTCGAAATAATGGTTCAAAAGCCAATTACCCAAACGAACTAGCTAATAAATTTTATCTTTGCGCCATGCGCTGGAACCTTAAACCCAAACCCGATACTACTATTGTAAACCACCTTGCTATTTCACTAGGTGTAGATGCTGCTGTGGCACAACTACTGGTGCAGCGAGGCATCAATACATTCGATGAAGCGCGGCAGTTTTTCCGCCCGTCGCTTAGCGATTTGCACGACCCGTATTTAATGAAAGATATGGATAAGGCCGTGGAGCGTATTGAAGTTGCAATAGAAAACGGAGAGAATATACTGGTTTTTGGCGATTATGATGTAGATGGTACCACGGCGGTTTCGTTAATGTCGAGTTATTTAAAATCATACTACCCTAATGTAGATACGTATATTCCGGACCGATATAAAGAAGGTTACGGCGTATCTGACGCTGGGATTGATTATGCCGATGATAACGGTTGCGCCTTAATAATAGCACTCGACTGTGGTATAAAATCGATTGATAAAGTGGCTTATGCCAACAGTAAAGGCATCGATTTTATTATATGCGACCACCACCGCCCCGGTGATACTTTGCCTGCAGCTGTTGCAGTGCTCGACCCAAAGCGCGACGATTGCGATTACCCTTACGATGAGCTGTGCGGTTGTGGTGTTGGCTTTAAATTAATACAAGCATTGGCGCAAAACCGTGGCGAAACTATAGATGATTTAATTCCGTACCTCGACCTGGTAGCTACCGCCATTGCTGCCGATATTGTACCCATAACCGGCGAGAATCGTGTGCTGGCAAAATTCGGGTTAGAAGTAATAAACAGCACGCCGAGGCCAGGAATAAAAGCGCTCATCCAGAATATAAAAAAGAAAGAACTTACCATAACCGATGTAGTTTTTGTGGTGGCTCCGCGCATTAACGCTGCCGGGCGCATTAAGCACGGTAACTATGCGGTGCAGTTGCTTACCGAATTTAATTTAGAAGAAGCCGAAGGTTTTGCTGCCCAAATTGAAGGCCTTAATGCCGACCGTAAAGACCTTGATAAGCAAATTACTGCCGAAGCACTGTTGCAGATAGAGCGCAATAAAGACCATGATAAATTTACTACGGTTGTTTTTCAGGAAGACTGGCACAAGGGTGTTATAGGCATTGTCGCTTCACGATTAATTGAGACCTATTATCGTCCTACGCTCGTTTTTACACGTAGCGGCAATAAGCTGGCTGCTTCGGCACGATCGGTTAAAGATTTTGATGTGTACAACGCTCTCGAAGCCTGCGCCGAACATTTAGACCAATTTGGCGGACACATGTATGCTGCGGGACTAACGTTGCAGGAAGAAAATTATCCGCTCTTTAGGGATAAGTTTGAAGCTGTTGTGGCCGAGACCATTAACCCTGACTTACTCATTCCTGAAATTGCCATTGATGCCGAGATTGACTTTACCCATATTACCTCAAAGTTCTTCAGAATATTAAAACAGTTCGAGCCTTTTGGTCCGGGTAACATGACACCTGTATTTTTAACCCGCAATATTATCGATAGTGGTTACGGTAAATCGATTGGGGCAGATGAAGCACACCTTAAATTGTTTGTAAGACAGGGAACCACTGGTGGTTTTGGGGCTATTGGTTTCGGACTTGCAGCTAAAAAAGACCTTGCCTGCAATGGCGATAGTTTTGATGCCGTATATTCTATTGATGAAAATACCTGGAACGGCGAAACCAGCCTTCAACTGCGCCTGCGTGATATAAGGTGTGAGGAATAGTCTCCTGCAAGGTTTTGAAACCTTGTAGGTATAGCCCCAAAATGTAAAAGAAGCCTTTAGTTTGTTTTTAGCCCCGATGGAAGCGGTATTCCTGACGTTAGGAGGGATATAGCGTACAGCGGGAAAACGGATTGGACTTTGCCGGAAGTGCTGCTTTAAAAATTATTAAAAATATATTGTTTTTTTATTTAGAACGATTTTAAATAATTACTATTTTTGTTTAAAATGAAATAGTGATGAAAGAAATTGAGCAGATATATTTTAATGATTTTGGCGTGGCTTTTCATTGGAAAAAAGATGATGAGGTGCTAAAAGAAAAGGTGCAGATTGTGTTTAAAGAAACCGGGTTTTATTTTACGGGTCAGCAAATAGTTGAGTTTGCCGATATTATAAACCAAACCTGCCTGGAAACAAATTGTGCTGATTGCTGCCACCGTGCGCAATGCCACAAATTTTTACTAAAAACACCCCTAAACCAAATAGACCTTGCGGTTAGCAAAAGCGAACTGATGCAAATTAAAGACCTTGTAAATGGTACGTTATTCAATTTGCAACTGCTGGATTATTTAGGGTCGGTTTGTAGAAACTAAATGGTTGATTTATATTCTTTAAGTTCAAGGTTTTCACCATCAAAAACACCGTATGTAAAATAACCTATCCAGTCGCCCAGGTTTATATAGCTCGAGTTTTCTCCTACTTTAATGGTCATAGGCAGGTGGCGGTGGCCAAATATAAAGTAATCGTAATGCTTGGTTTCAAGCTTGCGTTTGGAGTATAAAACAAGCCATTCGTTGTCTTCGCCTAAAAACTTCACATCGGCATCGCCCGATATTAATTTATTTTTAACCGAAAGGTATTGCGCCAGTTGTACGCCAATATCGGGGTGCAGCCAGCGGAACAGCCATTTAGAAAACGGATTGGTAAATACCTTTTTCATACGTTTGTACCCTTTGTCGCCGGGGCCTAAACCATCGCCATGACCTATAAGGAATACCTTATTATTAAAGGTAAACTCCTGCGGCTTGTGGAAAACGGGTATGTTAAGTTCCTTCTCAAAATAATCGTGCATCCATAAATCGTGGTTACCTATAAAAAAGTATATTTTTATACCGCTGTCGCGCAACTCAGCAAGTTTACCTAAAACACGTATAAACCCTTTAGGAACAACAGTTTTATATTCAAACCAAAAGTCGAAAAGGTCGCCTAATAAAAAGAGTACTTCGACATCTTTTTTAATTTCGTCGAGCCAAGCCACAAATTTTTGCTCACGCGGAAAGCTTAATTCGGGCGTTGGTGCGCCAAAGTGCTGATCGGATGCGAAATATATTTTTTTATTGATATTCATGGCAATTATTAGAGCCACAAAGATATAAAGACTTGCTATTTTTACAGTGGATTTAAAAAATTTATGCGTTTTAATTTACATTATGTTTTAAAATCATAACAAATATGGTTAAATTTGTTTTTTTTACATAAAAATTACAATATGTTTAGTAAAGCATGTTTGCGGTTATTTTTTTTTACCTATTTTCGAGAACTCAACAAAAAAACGAAATTAATATATATGAATAAAATTACTTAATGTTTTTCATGCCCTGTCTTTTAGTGCTTAAACTCCTGTAAAATAGCACTATAATATTATAATGTTAATAGATTGGGTACTTATTACAGGTAAAATTAGCTATTAAAAAGTAAAGCGATTTAGATGGCTTTATGCTTGCATTAAGAGCAGCAAAGGTTATTAGAACTTAAAAAACCAGAAAAACACAATACATGAAAAAAATATACTTAGCGGCATTATTGGCATTGTCGGGGCTTGCGGACATGAACGCGCAGCAGGACCCACATTACACACAGTACATGTACAATATGAACGTAATCAACCCGGCGTATGCGGGGAGTAAAGAAAACCTTTCGATAGGGTTATTGTACCGTAAGCAGTGGGTAGACATTGATGGATCCCCAAGCACAGGTACGTTCTCGGGGCACAGCCCTGTAGGTAAAAACGTAGGATTGGGATTATCAGCTATTACCGACCAGATCGGCCCGGTAAAAGAAACCAACGTGTATGCTGACTTTAGCTACACACTACGACTGGGCGGCGAACACCGTTTGGCACTGGGCTTAAAAGCCGGCGCAACCTTCCATAACGTGGGGCTTTATAACCAGATAGGCAACGGCTATGTGCCGGACCCGGGTGACCCTGCGTTCCAGCAGAACATCAACAATACCTTTTTTAACATTGGTACCGGTATTTTTTACTATACCAATAATTACTATGTAGCCTTTTCGGTACCGAACATGCTAAAAAGCAAACACCTTGATTACACCCCACCAAGTGGAAATGGCACAGCCCATTTCGGTTCAGAAGTATCGCATTACTTCTTAA
>Ga0308159_1002114_pt1 | contig 24246 bp, 21 predicted proteins | sample PhyCR1_FD_201040 | JGI IMG/M metagenome (GOLD analysis project Ga0308159, IMG submission 201040) | Phyllosphere microbial communities from UC Gill Tract Community Farm, Albany, California, United States - DLSLC.R1 | ecosystem: Host-associated > Plants > Phyllosphere > Unclassified | place: USA...
CGCCCTGGAGGACAACGCCATGCCGACCCGCCGCGCATTGCTGCTGGGCGCTGCCACCCTGGCGGCCCCCGCCCTGGCCACAAGCCACGCCCTGGCACAGCCCGGCGGCCGGCCTATCCGCTTCGTCGTGCCCTTCGCGGCCGGCGGGGGCGCGGACATCGTCGCCCGCCTGTTCACCGAGGATCTCTCCCGCGCGCTGGGCGCGCCCGTGGTCATCGACAACCGGCCGGGCATGGCTGGCTCGCTCGGCGCAGACAGTGTGGCCAAGTCGGCCGCCGACGGCACCAACATCCTGATCTGCACCCCGGGCGTGCAGATGACCAACCCGTTCCTCTACCCGTCCCTGCCCTACAATGCGGAGACGGATTTCACCCCGATCATCCACCTGGCCGAGCTGCCGAACCTGCTGGTGGTGCATCCCTCCGTCCCCGCGAAGAGCGTGGCGGAGCTGGTGGCATTCCTGAAGGCGAAGCCGGGCGCGCTGAATTTCTCTTCCACCGGCCCGGGCTCCTCCAGCCATCTGGCGGCGGAGCTGTTCAAGGTGATGGCGGGGGTGGAGATGACCCATGTGCCCTATCGCGGCTCCGGCCCTGCGTTGATCGACCTGATGGCGGGAAGGGTGGAAGTAGCAGTGGATAGCTTCACGGCCATGATCCAGCCGGTGCGAGAAGGCTCCCTGCGCGCGCTGGGGATCTCCACGGCGGAGAGGCGGCCGGAATACCCCGACATCCCTGCCATCGCGGAGACGCTGCCCGGTTACGAGGCTTCCACCCTGCTCTACATCGCCGCGCCGGCCGGTGTGCCGCAGCCGGTGGTGCAGCGGCTGAACGCCGCCTTCAACGACATCCTGCAGACGCCGCGCATCCGCACCCGTTTGCAGGAACTGGGCATGGTGCCGACCGGCGGCAGCCCGCAGGCGTTGCAGGAGATCATCACCACGCAGACCGCGAAGTGGCGGCGCGTGATCCAACTTTCCGGCGCCAAGGTGGAATGAGCCACATGGACCTGACGACGCTCCAACTGCACGTCGACGATGGCATTGCCACCGTGACGCTGGACCGCCCGCCGGTGAACGCCCAGAACCGCCGGCTGCGCGAGGAACTGCTCTGGTTGTTCGATACGCTGAGCGACCGTGACGATATCCGCGCCGTCATCCTGACCGGTGCCGGCAAAAGCTTCTCGGCCGGCGCCGACATCAAGGAGCGCGTGGGCCTGGTGCAGGAGCCTGGCGACTACCTGCGCCACAACCGGCTGACGCGGGAGTTCTTCCACTGCGTCGCCGATTGCACCAAGCCGGTGATCTGCGCCGTCAACGGCCCCGCCATCGGCGCCGGCTTCGCGTTGATGAGCTGCTGCGATATCCTGCTGATGGCCGACGATGCCTGGGTGCAGATGCCGGAACTGGATGTCGGCCTGGCCGGCGGTGCGGCGTTCCTGCTGCGGCATTTCTCGCCCTCCGCCGCGCGCACCATGTTCTTCACCGGCCGCCGCGTTGCCGCCGCCGAGCTGTACCGCCGCGGCATCATCGAGGCCTGCGTGCCACAGGCGGCACTGATGGATGCTGCGCTGGAGATGGCGCGCGAGATCGCCGCCAAAAGCCCCATCGCCATGACGAAGGCTAAGCATGCCTTCGGCACGGTGGAGGAAATGCCATTCCGCGACGGATACCGCTTCGAGCAGGGCGTCACCGTCGAGTTATCGCGCACCGAGGATGCGAAGGAAGCCCAGCGCGCCTTCGTGGAGAAGCGCAAGCCGGCCTTCCAGGGCCGCTGAAGGAGAACACGCCGCCATGGCCACCGGCCGATACACCAGCGACCTCGATACCGGAGATGTGCTGGGCCCCGTCGAGTTCAAGCTGAGCACCTTTGTCGTACGCGAATACTGCCACGGCAACGAGATGCACCACCCCTGGTTCCAGGACACCGACCGGCCGATGGTGCCACCTACCCTGGTGCATCTGCAGAAGCTGCGGCTCTACACGCATTCCTGCCCCGCCGGCACCGGCCCCACCGCGCGCGTGCATGTGGAATACGACGCCACCTGCCACGAAAAGGTCTTCGCGGAGCAACCATTGCGCGCCACGGGGCGCGTTGCCCAGCGCTACGAGAAGCGCGGCCGCACCTATGTGCAGATCGAGATCGACCTGCGCGCGGCGGAGGATGACCGTCCGTTGATCACCTACCGCGATACCGTCATCATCTCCTACAAGCCCGCCACCGCGGAGGCCTCGTCATGACCATCCTCCAACCCGGCACCGAGTTGCGCGCCCACCCCCGCCGCATGACGCGGGAGCGCATGCGCTGGTATGTGGACCTGTTGCCCACCGTGGAAGCCGATGATGGCCGCGTACATCAGGACGTGCCGACCATCCATGATGACGACGAGTTCGCCCGATCCCAGGGCCTGCCTGGCATCATCGCCGATGGCATGCTTTCCACCAACTGGTTGCTCTCACTCTTGATGGACGCGGTCGGCGAAGATGCGCTGGCCCCCGGCAGCCTGCGCACGCGCTACATCGCCCCGGTGTTCGAGGACGTGGTGATCACCGCCGTAGCACGCGTGACGGCCGTGGAGACCGACCCCGACGGTTCGGCACGCTACGCGCTAGACCTGTGGTGCGAGGACGCTGAAGGCAAGAAGCTGACGGTGGGCGATGCCAGCGTCCGTGTCACCGGCTCCATCGCGGAGCGGGCACGGGCGCCACGCTTCCTGGTGAGTGCGTGAGGGTAGGAGGAAGGCCGGGGGAAGGAATTCCCCCGGGCCCCCATCTTTTTTCTGCGAGTTTGATGGCTGTGGTGGCATTGGGCCTGGGTGGCCGTGCACGCAGGTCGTGAGAAATTCAGGGCTTCAGGAGCGTTCCCACGCAACGGGCGGATCAGTTTAGAATCATAAATGGCTACGCCGTCCAGCGCTGCGGTTGAACGCTGAGCCCCAACCTAAAACTCGAAGAAGAAAGAAGGGGTCAGGGGAATTCATTCCCCGGCCTTGCTTCACTCCGCCGCCTGAGACGGAACCGCCCCCAAGGCCCCGACTGCCCTCAGCGCCAAGATCGCCTCTTTGCTATAGCCAAATTCGCGCAGCAGTTCGTCGGTGTGCTCGCCATGGCGGGGGGGTGGGCGCGTGGCCTGGGTTGGCGTTTCGCTCATGGCGAAGGGTGCGGCGACAGACTTCACCGTGCGGCCGCCCATCTGCTGTTCCACCACGGCGCCGATGGCGGCCAGTTGCGGGTCGTCCGCAGCCTCGCCCACGCTGTTCACCTTGGAGACGTTGACCTTGGCGCCGCCGAGGCGTTGCACCAGTTCCGCGCAACTCATCCGGCTGGTGACGTCGGTCAATTCGGCGATCAAGGTATCGCGGTTGCGGCGGCGGTCGAAGGCGGTTTTGAATTCGGCGCGGTCCAGGTGCGGGGCGTCCAGCGCGACGGTGAGGCGGCGCCACATGTCGTCGGCGGGCGAGATGATGATGACGCTGCCGTCCGTGGCCGGAAAGGCCTGGTTCGGTACGCTGAGATGGTTGGCGGTGCCCATGCGGCCGCGCACGGTGCCATCCTGCCAGTACTCGGTGTAGAAGTAGTTCATCAGATGCGCGCCGCTTCGCAGCAAGGATGTTTCCACCCGCTGGCCCTGGCCGCTGCGTTCCCGGTGCAGCAGCGCCGCCAGGATGGCGGAGACCAGCCCCATGCTGGCATGCAGGTCGACCACCGCGGTGCCGGAGCGGACAGCGGGGCGGTCTGCCTCACCGGTGATGCTCATCAGCCCGCTATGCGCCTGCAGCGCCACGTCGTTGGCGCCAAGATGGGATAGCGGGCCACGATCGCCGTAGGCGGAGAATTCGCAATACACCAGGCGCGGGTTGGCGGCGCGCAGCGCGTCGTAGCCCAGGCCGAACTTATCCATGCCGCCGGGGCGAAAATTGTGGATCAGCACGTCGCACTGCGCCGCCATGGCCACAGCCACGTCGCGTGCCGCTTGCTGGCGCAGGTCGAGGATCATGCTGCGCTTGTTGCGGTTGAGAGCGAGGAAGGACGGGCTGGCGCCGAAGTCGCGCATTGCCTCGGCGGTCACGCCGAAGGTTCGGGCGTCGTCGCCGTGGCCGGGCTCCTCGATCTTGATGATATCGGCGCCGAGATCGCCGAGAACCTGGGTCGCCGCCGGCCCGGCGAAGATTCGGGAGAAATCCAGCACGCGGATGCCGCTGAGCACGCTTTGCAATCGTCCGTTTCCCTCGCCCGTGTGCGTCGCCGTGATCCGCACAGGCTACACCCGTCGAAGCACCGCAAGAACCGCCGGTGGCCGAGGAGCGCCTTTCCGGTTCCTGCAACGTTCAGGGCAAAAGGGCGCCGCTGCACGTGTTACTGGATTGGCGCACCGTACATCAGCCCCCCTTCGGTCCAAAGGCGGTTCAGGCCACGCGGCGTCGGCGTCTGGCTATTCGGGCCAAAGTTCCGTTCGAAGATCTCGCCGTAGTTGCCCATGGTGCGGATGACGTTGAACGCCCAGCGGTTGTCCAGCCCCATGAAGCGCCCGTGGTCGCCGGTCGCGCCCAGAAGGCGCTGCACCAGGGGGTTCTGGCTCCGCAGCATGTCCTCGACATTCGCCCGGTTGACACCAAGTTCCTCCGCGTTGATTAGCGCGTGCAGCGTCCATTTGACGATGTCAAGCCACTGCTCGTCACCCTTGCGGACATAGGCACCGAGCGGTTCCTTGCTGATGCGGTCGGCCAGGACCATGTGCTCGTCCGGTGTACGCAGGCGGGAGCGGATGCCGAGCAGAAGGGTCGCGTCATTGCTGATCGCGTCGCAGCGGCCTGCCTCGTAGGCCGCGACGCTCTCATCGGTCCGTTCGAAGATGAGCGATGTGAACTGCACGCCGCGTGAACGGCCCCATTCGGCGGCGTTGATTTCGGCCCGCCCGCCTTGCGGCAGGCAGATGGTGGCGCCGTTGAGGCCGCTCCCCTCGGTGATGTTCAGCGCCCGCCGGACCAGGAAGCCCTGGCCGTCGTAGAAATGCGTGCCGGTGAACTCGAGGCCGTTATTGGTCTCGCGTGTCTGCGTCCATGTCAGGGACTGGGCGGCGAGGTCGATGCTGCCGGCCTGTAGACTAACGATCCGCTGTGGCGAGGTCATGACCAGGAAGCGTGCGCGGGATGGGTCGCCGAATACGGCGGCTGCGACCGCCCGGCAGAGATCGGCATCCATGCCGTGCAGTTCTCCACGGGCGTCGAACAGGCCGAAGCCCGGGCTGGCGCCGCTGGCGCCGCAGGTGACGACACCGCGTGATTGCACGGCGGCAAGGGTTGGCCCAGGGGCCGTCTGCGCCGAAGCCGCCGAGATGCCGCCGGACAGGAGCAGTGCGCCCAATGCCGCTGTGAGCCGCTTGCGATAGTTCATTGGATGGTTCCCTGACTGTTCTGTGGCGTCTGTACGCGCCGTTGTTGCAGGAGCTTACGCCAAGCCGTGGATCTTTTCGTCGGTCCGTGCCGATGGCTGCCCGCTACCTTGGGCAGACACTGCACCACACCATGGCGCGCTGCATCGGCCGTCCCATGAAGGGCGGTTAGGGGACCGGCTTCTCATTGAACACGCGGCTATGGGCGAGGGCAGCGATTGCGCGGCGTCCGGTCCGCCAACATCGCTTGGACGGCGGTACCGCCAAACTCGATACGACTTTTGGCGCATGAATGCCCCTGTCCCGAAAGACGGGGCGCGGCGAAGCACCGCCCACCGTTCGCATGCTCGGCCTCCGATCTCAGGTCCGAGCAAGCCATTATCGTATATCAGAGTCAATCGAGTTTTGCCGATTATAGGCCAGATAAACGCTATTGCACTGAAAACGGCTTTCGTTTGATATACGATTATAGCGTCAGGCCCCTGGCTCGGCCCGCGCGTTTCCACAGGAGCGCCTTCCCATGCCCCAACGCCGAACCGTGCTGAAATCCGCCTTGGCCGCTGCCGCCGCGCCGCTCTTCGCGCCGGCCATCAGCCATGCCCAGGGCCGCTCGGTCCTGAAGTTCATCCCGCAATCGGACCTCGCCTTGCTGGACCCGGTGCAGACCACTGGCCTCACCACCCGCAACCATGGCGCCATGGTGTTCGACACGCTCTATGGCCTCGACGGCAACTTCGTGCCGCAGCCGCAGATGGCGGCGGGCCATACAGTGGAGGATAACGGCCTCACCTGGCTGATCACGCTGCGGCCTGGCCTGACCTTCCACGACGGCACGCCCGTCCTGGCGCGGGACGCCGCCGCCAGCATCGAACGCTGGTGCCGCAACGACGCGCTGGGCCAGACGCTGCGCGCGACGGCGGATGAGATCACCGCAGCCTCGGACAGCGTGCTTCGCATCCGGCTGAAGAAGCCGTTTCCGCAATTGCCCTTCGCGCTCGGCAAGGCCTCCAGCGTCTGCTTCATCATGCCGGAACGCCTGGCGCGCACCGACATCTCCACCCAGGTGACGGAGATGGTCGGCAGCGGCCCCTTCCGCTTCCTGGCGGGGGAGCGCATGGCCGGGCAGCGCGCGGTGTACGAGAAATTCACCGGCTACGTGCCGCGCAACGAGCCGCCGAGCTTCATGGCCGGCGGCAAGGTGGTGAAGCTGGACCGGGTCGAGTGGCACACCATCCCCGATGCTTCCACCGCCGCCGCTGCGCTGCAATCCGGCGAGATGGACTGGTGGGAACAGCCGATTCCCGATCTGCTGCCCATGTTGAAGCGCAGCCGCAACATCACCGTCGCGGTGAAGGACAAGGGCGGCTACCTGGGCATGATCCGCTTCAACCAACTGCATCCGCCGTTCGACAACCCGGCCATCCGCCGCGCCTTCCTCGCCGGTATCAACCAGTCGGACTACATGACCGCCACGATGGGCGATGACACCAGCCTGTGGCAGGACAAGGTTGGCTTCTTCACCCCCGGATCCCCCCTGGCGAACGATGCGGGGATGGAGGCGCTGACCTCGCCGCGCAGCCTGGACCGCGTGAAGCGGGCGCTGGAGGAAGCGGGCTACAAGGGGGAGAAGGTGGTGTTCATCGTGCCCAGCGACCTGCCGGCGCTGAATGCGATGAGCGAGATCACCGCCGACATGTTCCGCCGCACCGGCATCAACCTGGATTACCAGCCGCTGGATTGGGGCACGGTGCTGCCGCGCCTGTCTTCCCGCAACGCACCGGACAAGGGCGGTTGGAGCGTGTGGTGCAACTACTTGCCCGGCGTGGTGGCGGTGAACCCGGCGGGCAATTCCTTCATGCGCGGCATCGGCCAGCGCGGCCCGGTCGGCTGGCCCACCAGCGAGCGGATCGAGCAACTGCGCGACAGCTTCCTGGTGGCGACGGAGGAAGCCGAGCAGAAGCGCATCGCCACCGAGATGCAGCGCCAGGCCTTCCAGGACCTGCCCTACATTCCCACCGGCTTCTACTACCAGCCTACCGCGCACCGGGCGAATATCCGCAATATCGTCGATGGCTTTCCGGTCTTCTGGGGCGCGGAGAAGACTTAGCGCCTGCAGGGCGCTTACCCTTGTTCTGCTGATGGGGGCGCTGTTTGGTATGAGCGTCTCCTTCATCGCCCTCCCGCATCCAGGATCAGCCAGTGCAGCAAGACAACATCCAAGCGCCCTCACGGCCTCAGCCTTCGGTGAGCGAAATGCTGCAGCACAGCACGCCGCTCATCGCCATCCTCCAAGTAGACCGGGTGGAAGACGCCGCGCCGCTGCTGGAAGCGTTGGAGGACGCCGGCATCCCCGCCATCGAGGTGACGCTGCGCACGCCGCAGGCGTTGCAGGTTATCGAGGCGATGCGCCATCGGGCCAGCCGCGCCGTCATCGGTGCCGGGACGCTGACCCGCCCGGCGCATTTCACGGCGGCACGGGATGCCGGCGCCCGCTTCCTGGTCAGCCCCGGCTTCACGCCAACCCTGGCGCAGGCGGCGACGCAGGTCGGGCTGCCTTTCATCCCCGGTGCCGTGACGCCCGGGGAAGTCCTGGCCGCGCGCGAGCACGGATTCCTGGAACTGAAGTTCTTTCCGGCCGAGTTGCATGGCGGCCCGGCCTGGCTGCGCCACATGCAGCCGCTGTTCCCCGATGTGCGCTTCTGCCCCACGGGTGGCGTCTCCACCGCCAATCTGCGCGAGTATCTGGGCCTGCCGAATGTCTTCGCCGCCGGCGGCGTCTTCATGGCGCCGCGTCAGAGCATCCAGGACAAGGACTGGGCCGGCATCCGCGTGCTCGCCAAGGCGGCGATGCAAGCGGGCGCGCAGTAAGGCGATACGCGAGCTGCTCCGGCTGCCTCAACAGCGGAGCCGCTGGCGCCACGACGCCGCACCGGCCGACAGGGTCAGCCCAGCGCCTGGCTGGCCAGGGCGAAGCGCCGCGCCTCGCCCGGTGTGGGGGGCGGCAGGGGGGGGCCGTGCAAGCCCATCGCCGTCACCGAATCATAGACCGGCAGGCCGCACAGGTGGATCTCGGCGGCGAAGGCCTTGGCGGTGGCCGGTACGTCCACGCGCAGGAAGCGGCCTGCATGCGCCCGCACATGCGGCAGCGTCACGGCAATCGCATCCTGCTGCGTGGCCGCGATGACCGGACCGACCAGATGCCCACGCCCGAATGGCCGGCACAGGGAGAAGGCGACGACCTCGCCCTCCCGTTCCAGCACGCAGCCTGCCGATTCCGCCAGCAACCGCGCCAGGACCTCGGAGCGGTCGCAGCCCATGGCCGTCTGGTCGAGGCGCAGCAGGGTGGGCAGGTCGGCAGGAGTGATGTCGCGCAGGCCGGCATCGTCCGCGCCCGGGCCGGGCGGACGCTGCGCGATGCCCTGGCACTGCCAGACCTCCTGCCCGAAGCCGTAATGCAGGGACCGGTAGAGGCGGCGGGCGGCGCGGGTGGCGGTCAGGCCCAGCCGCCGGCCGGGGTTGCGGCGGTGCACCTCCGCCATCAGCCAGTGCCCGGCGCCCTGTTCCTGCAAGCGTGGGGAGGTGACCAGCATGCCGACCATGCTGAAGGCCGGCCCGTAATGCCACCACATCACGGAGCTGACGACGCGGCCGATCTCGTCCACCAGCACCAGGCCCTGGCCCAACTCCCGCAGCATCTGCCAGTCGCCGGCGCGGTGGGGCCAGGAGACGCCGACGGTCAGCGCGTGCAACTGCGCCAGCTCCACCTCGGCGATGTCCCGCAGGCTCAGCTCGAAGGGGTCGAGCCGGAAATGTACATCGCCCGTCACGTCCTGGTCCTTTCGGCGGCGGCGCGGCATGCGTGCCGTCCCACCCGGTTGGCGCCATTATACCGGCGCCGCCCCACATGAAGCATCGTTTTGCCCGGCCGATTCGGTAGCTTCCGCTGCCTTCACCCTGGCATCCGGCGCGGAATCGGCGCAGCTGAGGCTATCATGGCAGCCGTGGCCCGGCTGCGTGCCATCCCACCTGACCGCAAGGAACCGACATGTCCCTCCTCGTCGCCATCGACCACAATCCCACGACCGAGCCGGTGCTCGGGCGCCCGGCGCCGGAGAAGCTGATCGCCGGCGATCCGCACTTCAAGACCTGGGAGCAGGACGAGGCCAATGACGGCGACATCTGCACCGGCGTGTGGGAAGCGACGCCGGGCGAGACGCGCAGCGCCAAGGGCAGCACCTTCGAGTTCTGCCAGATCCTCTCCGGCGTTGTGGAGCTGACGGAGGAAGGCGCCGCGCCGCGGGTGTTCCGCGCCGGGGACAGCCTGATCCTGAAGCCCGGCTTCAAGGGCATCTGGAAGACGATCGAGACGGTGCGGAAGGTCTACGTCACCGTCGGCTGACCCTGACGGCCGGGACGCAAGGTCCCGGCCCACGGGCCTATTTCAGGCGGTCCAGCGCCTTGTAGTACAGCCCGACCAGCGGCAGGAACCAGGGCTGGCCGAAATGCCCCGGCACGGCGGGCCAGGCCAGCCCCTGCACCGGGTTACGGTCCGGCCGGCCCAGGATCGTCTCCGCCATCGTCACGCCCATATGGGTCGACATCTGCGTGCCGTGGCCGGAATAGCCCATGGCGTACCAGACGCCGTCCTGCCGCCCGGCGCGGGGGTAGCGATCCTGCGTCATGTCCACCAGCCCGCCCCAGCAATAGTCGATGCCGATATCGCCCAGCTGCGGGAACATCCGTGCCAGGCTGGCGCGCAGGATGGCGCCGCTCTTCGCATCCGAATTCTGGTCCGAGCGGGCGGAGAAGCGGGCGCGGCCGCCGAAGATCAGCCGGTTGTCCGGCGCCAGGCGGAAATAATTGCCGATATTGAGCGAGGTCACGTAGGTGCGGTTGCCCGGTACGCAAGCGGCGGCCTCGGCCGGGCTCAGCGGCCGCGTGGCCAGGATGAAGCTGCCGACGGGCACGATGCGGCGGCGGAACCAGGCGAAGGGGCCGGACGTGTAGGCGCCGGTGGCCAGCATCACCTCGCGCGCGCGCACCTCGCCCCCTGCGGTCTGCAGCACATGCTCGCCATTCGCCATCGTGCGGCCGGTGACGGCGGCGCTCTCATGGATCACCGCGCCGTGCCGGGCGGCGGCGCCGGCCAGCCCGGCGGCGAAGCGGCCCATATGCATCATCGCGCTTTTGCGGGAGAGCATGCCGCCATGCGCCTGATCGGTACCGATCTCGGGGGCCAGCTCGGCGCGGGTGAGCATGGCGGTGTCGGGGTCCACCTCCCGGTGCAGCACCTCGAAATTGCGCTGCATGGCCTCCAGATGCCCCGGCTTGGAGGCGAGCTTCAGCTTGCCGGAACGGCGGAAGGCGCAGTCGATCGCCTCCTCCGCCACGATGCGCTCCACCGTATCCACCGCGTCATCGAAGGCACGGTACAGCGCGACCGCGCGTTCCGCCCCCAATTCCGCCTTGGCGGCGATGAAGCTGTGCGCCAGCCCGTTATTGACATGCCCGCCATTGCGGCCGGAGGCGCCCCCGCCGACCTTGCCGGCTTCCAGCACCACCACGCTGGCGCCGGCCTTCGCTAGGGTCAGCGCCGCCGCCAGACCGGTGAAGCCGCCGCCCACCACCGCGACGTCATAGCGGCCGGAGGCCGGGCCGGGCGTGGCGCCGGCGAATGGGGTAGCGGTCTCCTGCCAGTAGGAGGCGAAGCGGATGCCGGGGGCGCTCACTGCCAGGCCACCGGGATGGCGGCGGTGTCGTTGGGCCGGAAGGCAGTCATGCTGGCGGAATCCTCATGGATGCGGCTGGCATCATAGCCGCCGCGCCGCGCGGCCCGTGGCCGCATGCGGCATCGTGGGAAGCAGATTGTTCCATATCGGCGCGGCCGTTCGGCAGAGAGTTGTGCCGCGCCGCCACGGCAGGACCTGCGGTGGCGCGCGGTGCCGACGGCGGAAGATTGCACCGCGCGCCGTATCTCCGCCGTACCTGCGCCGGCAGCCGCGCTACAACGGCGCCTGATGCAATCAGTGCCGTACAGGGTTCCGTAATGTCGGATGCAATCGTCCTCAGCCGCCTCGAAGCCACCCATCTCGACCAGGCCCACGGGCTGACGCAGGCCCTCGGCTGGCCGCACCGGCGGGAGGACTGGGCGATGGCGCTTTCCCTCGGCCAGGGCATCGTGGCGCTGGGCGATGATGGCCGGGTGGCCGGCACGGCGATGGTGACGCCGTTCGGCGAGACCGCCACCATCAGCCTGGTGATCGTCGATGCCGCGCTGCGCGGGCGCGGCCTCGGCCGGCGGCTGATGCGGGAGGCGCTGGCGCTGTGTGGCCCGCGTGCGGTGCGGCTGGTGGCCACGCGGGACGGGCTGCCGCTGTACGAGACGCTGGGCTTCCGCGCGACGCATGAGGTGCGCCAGCACCAGGGCGCGCTGGTGCTACCCGAAGCGCCGGAAGCCACTGTCGCCTGGGCGGCGCCCGACGACCTTTGCACCGTCGCGGGAATGGATGCCACCGCCCTTGGCATGGATCGCGGCACTCTGCTTGACTGGCTGGCCGGCCATGCCCGGCTGGCGGTGCTGCGCCGCCCGGCGGATGGTCAGGTGCTTGGCTACGGCGCGTTGCGCGCGTTTGGCCGTGGCGAGGTCGCAGGCCCGGTCATTGCCGGCAGCGCGGCGGAGGCACAGGCTATCCTGAGCTTCCTGTTCAACGCCGCCGGCGCCGGGCGTTACCTGCGCGTGGACGTTCCCACCGCTACCGGACTGACGCCGTGGCTGGAAGCACACGGGCTGTCGCGCGCCGGCGGCGGCACCGCCATGGTGCGGGGCGAGGGGGTGCCGGCAGCGGCAGGCCCCGCGCAGGTCTTTGCGCTGGCGAGCCAGGCGTTGGGGTAGGAATTCCCCGAACCCCACCTGTTGTCTGGATCATTTTCGCGGCCGCGTGTGACGCGCGGGTGCCGCCAGCCGATGCGCCACCCAACCACCCGAGCGACCAAGAACACCGCAGAAAAAAGAAGGGGTTTCAGGGGAATTCATTCCCCTGACCTTCGCGACTGACCAAGCCGAACCTCTCAACGCCCCGTAACCAGGAACCTCCCATGCTCAGCAATTCGCTCGTCGAGCTTGACCGCGCTCATTGGGTGCATCCTGTCGCTTCGTACCGGGGGCATGAGAAGGCGGGGGTGCGGGTGTTGCGCTCGGCCAAGGGTGCCACCGTCACCGACAGCGCCGGGCACCAGATGGTCGATGGCTTCGCGGGATTGTGGTGCGTCAATGCCGGCTATGGGCAGGAGAGCATCGTCGAGGCCGCCGCCGCGCAGATGCGCGAGTTGCCTTATGCTACCGGCTATTTCGGCCTGGGCTCGGAGCCGGCCATCCGCTTGGCCGCCGCGCTGGCGGAGCGCGCGCCGGGGGACCTCAACCACGTCTTCTTCACGCTGGGTGGCTCGGACGCGGTGGACAGCACCGTGCGCTTCATCCGCTACTACCAGCAGGCGCGCGGCAAGCCGGGCAAGGACCAGTTCATCTCGGTCGAGCAGGGCTACCATGGCTCATCGACCGTCGGCGCGGGGCTGACGGCGCTGCCGGCCTTCCATGCGGGCTTCGGCGTGCCGTTCGACTGGCAGCATAAGATTCCGTCCCACTACGCCTACCGCAACCCGGTGGGCGGCGACGCCGGCGCGATCATTGCCGCATCGCTGGACGCACTGCGTGTCAAGATGGAGGCGCTGGGCGGACCGGAGCGGGTGGCGGCGTTCTATTGCGAGCCGATCCAGGGCTCGGGCGGCGTGCTGGTGCCGCCGCTGGGCTGGCTGAAGGCGATGCGCGAGGCCTGCCGCGAGATGGACATCCTGTTCGTGGCCGACGAGGTGATCACCGGCTTCGGCCGCACCGGCCCGCTGTTCATGTGCGAGGAGGAGGGCATCGTCCCCGACTTGATGACCACCGCCAAGGGCCTGACCTCCGGTTACGTGCCGATGGGCGCGGTGTTTCTCTCGGACGAGGTATACGGCACCATCGCGGACAGTGCCGGCGCCGCCGCCATCGGCCATGGCTATACCTACTCCGCCCACCCGGTCAGTGCCGCGGTGGGGCTGGAGGTGCTGCGCCTGTATGAAGGCGGGCTGCTGGAGAATGGCCGCCAGGCCGGCGCCCGGCTGATGTCCGGGCTGGAAGCGCTGCGCGACCACCCGCTGGTGGGCGACGTGCGAGGGCGCGGCATGCTGGCGGCGGTGGAACTGGTGACCGACAAGGCCCGCAAGACCCCGCTGCCAGCCGCTGCCGAGCCTGCGCGCCGCATTTTCGACCGCGCCTGGGATAACGGGCTGATCATCCGCGCCTTCGCCAACGGCGTCATCGGCTACGCGCCGCCGCTCTGCTGCACGGAGGCGGAGATTGACGCCATCGTCGAACGCACGCGGCGGACGCTGGACCAGACGCTGGCGGACCCGGACGTGCGCGCCGCCATGGCCTGAGGCGGCGGGCGGGAGGGGGGGTCTGCCGCGAAAATTCCGGCAAAGCGGCGATTTCGGTATTTTCTGCGGTTCCCCCCGCCCAATTCAGCCACCCTGCAAGGGGCGTTGCCGGAACACTGGTGACAATCAGCCGGCATAGAACCGGCGGAACCGCCTCACACGGAACTGTTGGACATCGACCGGCTGGCCGCCATCGCCGGGCGGAGGGCTGGCGCGTGCTCCGGCCGCGCCCGGCCCGGTGCCGTGCGAAGCAGATGACAGGGGGTGACGTGGTGAACAAGCTGCATGAATTCCGTTACCTGACCTTCGACGTGGTCGGTACGTTGATCGACTTCGAGGCCGGCATCACCGGATGCCTCGCAGCGATCGGCGCGGAGACCGGCGTCGTGTTGGATGGAGAGGCCGCGCTTAGCCATTACCGCGCCGCCCGCTACATGCCGGAAGCGATGCTGTTCCCGGACGATTTGGCACGCGTGTACGGCGTGATCGCGCTGCAGCTCGGCCTGCCGCAGGGCGAGGCGCAGGCCGCGCGGCTGCGGGATTCGGCCGCCACCTGGACGCCGTTTCCCGATAGCGTGGAGGCGCTGGCGCGGCTTGGCCGGCATGCACGGCTGATTGCCATGACCAATGCACGCCGCTGGGCCTTCACGCATTTCGCGGCGGCGCTGGGCGAGCCGTTCCATGCCGGCTTCACCCCGGATGAGACTGGCACCGAGAAGCCCGACCCTGCCTTCTTCGAGCAGGTCTTCGCTTTCGTGGAAGCCGAAGGCGGAAGCCGCGACCAGATCCTGCACGTGGCGCAGAGCCAGTACCACGATATCGGCGTTTCCCGCCGCCTGGGCCTGGCCAATTGCTGGATCGAGCGGCGGCATGCCCAGCCCGGGCATGGCGGCACCATCGCGCCGGAGAGCTTCACCGAGCCCGACTTCCACTTCACCAGCCTGGCGGCCCTGGCCGACGCGCTGGAAGCCAGTGTTACGGCCTGACACGACGACCGCGGCCGCCAGGCCGCGACCTGCTGAACCGCGACAGAAAAGGACGCTGCCGTGACCAACAACAATGCCTGCAACTGGACCAATTCCGACGATGCGATGGTCGAGCACGCGCTGCGCCGTGGTGCCGGCCGGCGCGAGTTGCTGCGGATGCTGATGGCCGGCGGCGTCGGCCTGGCCGCCGCTGGTACCATCCTCGGCCGCGCTGGCACGGCGCTGGCGCAGACCCCGGTCTCCGGCGGCCACCTCAAGGCGGCCGGCTGGTCCTCCTCCACCGCCGATACGCTGGACCCGGCGAAGGCCTCGCTTTCCACCGACTATGTGCGCTGCTGCGCGCACTACAACCGGCTGACCTTCCTGGACGACAAGGGCGTCACAAGGATGGAACTGGCGGAGACGATCGAGACCAACGACGCCAAGACCTGGACCATCAAGCTCCGCAGCGGCGTCACCTTCCATAGCGGCCAGACGCTGAGCGCGGCTGACGTAGTGTTCTCGCTGCAACGGCATCTGGACCCCGCTGTCGGCTCCAAGGTCAATGCCATTGCCAAGCAGATGACCGGCTTCAAGGCCGTGGACCCGCTGACGGTCGAGGTCACGCTCTCCGCCCCCAACGGTGATCTGCCGACCATCCTGGCGATGCACCATTTCATGATCGTGGCGGACGGCACCACGGACTTCTCCAAGGGAAACGGCACCGGCGCATTCATTTGCGAGCGGTTCGAGCCGGGCATCCGCTCCATCGGCCGGCGCAACCCGCACTACTTCAAGAACGGCCATCCGTACCTGGACAGTTTCGAGTTCTTCGCCATCGCGGACGATACGGCGCGCGTCAACGCGCTGCTCTCCGGCGACATTCAGCTCGCCGCCGCCATCAACCCACGCTCCATCCGGTTGCTGGACCGGGCGCCGAACATCGTGCAGTCCCGCACCACCTCCGGCAACTATACCGATCTGAACATCCGGCTCGACCTCGCGCCCGGGGACAGGGCGGGCTTCGCCGAGGGCATGAAGTACCTGATCAACCGTGAGCAGATCCAGAAATCCGCCATGCGCGGCCTGGCCGAGATCGCCAACGACCAGCCAGTGCCGCCCGGTAATGTCTACCGCAACGAGGAACTGGCGCCGAAGCCCTACGACCCCGAGCGGGCGAAGTCCCTGTTTCAGAAAGCTGGCGTGCTGGGGCAGAGCATTCCCATCGTGGCATCCGAGGCCGCCGGTTCCTCGCTGGACATGGCGGTGATCGTGCAGCAGGCGGGCAATGCCATCGGCATGAAGTTCGACCTGCAGCGGGTGCCGTCCGATGGCTACTGGTCCAATTACTGGCTGAAGTCGCCGGTGCATTTCGGCAATATCAACCCGCGGCCGACGCCGGATATCCTGTTCTCCCTGCTTTATGCTTCCACCGCGCCCTGGAACGAAAGCCGCTACCAGTCGGAGAAATTCGATGCGATGCTGCTGGAGGCGCGTGGGTCGCTCGACCAGGGTAAGCGCAAGCAGATCTATGGCGAGATGCAGGCGATGGTGGCGAACGACGCCGGCACCGTCATCCCGGTCTACATGTCCAGCGTCGATGCCATCTCTGAGAAGTTGAAAGGCCTGGCCTACAGCCCGCTCGGCGGCATGATGGGCTACGCCTTCGCCGAGTATGTCTGGCTGGAACGGTAGGCTTCGTACCAGCTTGTCCGACTGTGTGCCCGCCTCTCGGCGGGCACACCACGCCCCTTTGCGGGAGTTCGCATGCATCCCACCCTCTGGCTTATGCTGGGCCATCGCCTGCTGATCGCGCTGATGACGCTGGTCGTCGTCTCGCTCGTGGTCTTTATGGCCACCGAGGTTCTGCCGGGCGACGTGGCGCAGATCCTGCTCGGCCAGGCCGCCACGCCGGAAGCCGTGGCCGGGCTGCGCACCGCGATGCATCTGGATGACCCGGCCTTCCTGCGCTTCCTGCGTTGGTTCGGCGGCCTGGTCACCGGCGACCTCGGCACCTCCTACGCCAACAACATGCCGATCACGACGCTGATCGGCGGCCGGTTGGTCAGCTCGCTCAAGCTGGCGGGGGCGACGGCGCTGTTCTCGGTACCCGTCGCGCTGACGCTGGGCATCACCGCCGCTATGCTGCGCGGCAGTGTCTATGACCGTGCCGTCACGGTCGCGACCATCACCGTCATCTCGGTGCCGGAGTTCATGGTGGCGACGTCAGGCGTGCTGATCTTCGCCGTGTGGCTGCAATGGCTCCCAGCGCTCTCTCTCTCCCGCGACGTGCAGAGCTTCGGCGAATTGCTGCGCGTCTATGCCATGCCGGTGATGACGCTGAGCTTCGTGATCTCGGCGCAGATGATCCGCATGACACGCGCCGCGGTGCTGGAGGCGCTGGGCACGCCGTATGTGGAGATGGCGCTGCTGAAGGGCGCCTCCCGCAGCCGCATGGTGCTGCGCCACGCGCTGCCCAACGCTGTCGGCCCGGTGGTCAATGCCGTGGCGCTTTCGCTGTCCTACCTGCTGGGCGGCGTCATCATCGTCGAGACCATCTTCAACTATCCCGGCATCGCCAAGCTGATGGTCGATGCCGTGGCGACGCGGGACCTGCCGTTGATCCAAAGCTGCGCGATGATCTTCTGCTTCGTCTACCTGCTGCTGATCACGACGGCGGATATGGTCGCCATCATCTCCAACCCGAAGCTGCGGTGACCATGCGCCCCCAAGTCCTGACCAGCCGCCGGCCCTCCTTCCGCTTCAACCTGGTGGGCTGGGTCAGCCTCGCCATCATCCTGTTCTGGGCGCTGGCCGCCATTGCCGCCCCTGCCTTCGCCCCGCATGGCGTCGGCGACATGGTCGACGACGACTATTTCGGGCCGATCAGCTGGGCGCTGCCATTGGGCAGCGACTATCTGGGGCGGGACATGCTCTCCCGCATCATGTATGGCACGCGCTACACCGTCGGCATCTCGCTCGCCGCCGTGCTGATCGCCTGCACCACCGGTGTGGTGCTGGGCATGACGGCGGCGACGGCTGGCGGGTGGCTCGACACGGTGCTGAGTCGGGGGCTGGATGCGCTGAGTTCCATTCCCAGCAAGCTGTTCGGGCTGGTGGTGGTGGCCGCCGTCGGCTCCTCCATCCCGGTGCTGATCATGACGCTGGCGGTGATCTACACGCCGGGCGCCTACCGCTTCGCACGCGCGCTGGCGGTGAATGTCAGCACCATGGATTTCGTCACCGCCGCCCGCATCCGGGGGGAGGGCACGCGCTACCTGATCGGCGCCGAGATCCTGCCCAACATCATCGGACCGGTCTTCGCCGATATCGGGCTTCGCTTCGTCTTCATCGTGCTGCTGCTCTCGGGCCTGTCCTTCCTCGGCCTCGGCGTGCAGCCGCCCAATGCGGATTGGGGGGCGCTGGTGCGGGAGAACATTGGCGGCCTGCCCTTCGGTGCGCCGGCGGTCATGGCACCCTCCCTGGCCATCGCCAGCCTCACCATCTCGGTCAACCTGCTGATCGACAACCTGCCGCGCAAGATCCGCGACCGGAGCGCCTGATGACCCAGTTGGTCGATATCCGTGACCTCCGCGTTGATGCCACCACCGATGCCGGGCGGCGTATCGAGATCATCAAGGGCATCAGCCTGAGCGTCGCGGAAGGCGAGATGGTAGCGCTGATCGGGGAGAGCGGCTCGGGCAAGACCACCATCGCGCTGTCGCTGCTCGGGCATGCGCGGGATGGCTGCCGCATCGCCGGCGGCAGCATCCTGGTCGCGGGGCAGGACATGGCGAAGCTGACGGAGCGCGAGCGTGCGAAGCTGCGCGGCACCGTCGTCTCCTACGTGCCGCAAAGCGCCGCCGCTGCCTTCAACCCGTCGCTGCGGGTGATGGACCAGGTGATCGAGATCACCCGCATCCACCGCCTGATGCCGCGTGCGGAGGCCGAGGCGCGCGCCATCGCGCTGTTCCGCGCGCTGTCCCTGCCGGAGCCGGAGCGCATCGGCGCGCGCTATCCACACCAGCTTTCCGGCGGCCAGTTGCAACGCCTTGCCGCGGCCATGGCGCTGATTGGCAACCCGCGGCTGGTGGTGTTCGATGAGCCGACGACGGCGCTTGACGTCACCACGCAGATCGAGGTGCTGCGCGCCATCAAGTCGGTGATGCGCGGCACCAGTGCCGGCGGCGTCTATGTCTCGCACGACCTGGCCATCGTGGCACAGGTGGCGGACCGCATCGTCGTGCTGAAGAACGGCGAGGTGCAGGAGGAAGGCCTGACGGCACAGATACTCTCCGCCCCGCGCCATCCCTACACCAAGGCGCTGCTGGCCGCCTTCCGGCCGGAGACGGTGCCGGCGCAGCCGGCGGTGGCCGAAGCAGCGTCCGCCGCGCCACCGGTGCTGGAAGTGGATGACGTCTCGGCCGGCTATGGCTGGATGCCGGGCCGGGCGATGCCGCTGATTCGCGCGGTGAAGAATGTCAGCTTCCAGGTGGAACGCGGGCGCAATATCGGCATCATCGGTGAATCCGGTTGCGGCAAGTCGACGCTGGCGCGCACCATCGCCGGCATCATGCCGGCCTGCGGCGGCGGCATCAGCCTGGAAGGCCAGCGTCTGGCGCCCCTGGCGGCGCAACGCAGCCGGGAGCAGCTACGCCGGCTGCAGATCGTATTCCAGTCGGCCGACACGGCGCTGAACCCGGCCAAGCAGATCGGTGAGATCATCGGCCGGCCACTGACCTTCTACAAGGGCATGCGCGGCGCGGCGCGGGAGGCGCGGGTGGACCAGTTGCTGGACATGGTGCAACTGCCCCGCCCGCTGAAGCACCGCCACGCAGCGGAACTCTCCGGCGGGCAGAAGCAGCGCGTCAACCTGGCGCGCGCCCTGGCGGCAGAGCCCAGCGTGATCCTGTGCGACGAGATCACCTCCGCGCTCGATACCGTCGTCGCCGCCGCCATCATCGAACTGTTGCGCGAATTGCAGAACGGGCTCGGCCTGTCCTACGTCTTCATCAGCCACGACCTACCGACGGTGCAGGCCATCTGCGACGAGGTGGTGGTCATGCGCGGCGGCGAGAAGCTGGAGCAATGCCCGGCGATGCAGGTGGGCGACCCGTCTGGCCACCCGTACTCGCAACTGCTCATGGCTTCCGTCCCACGGCTCGATCCCACCTGGCTGGATGGGTTGGACAGCCATCCGCAACTGGGGCGTGCCCCGCCGGGGTGAGGGTGGGCTATCGCTCCTGCGGGAACAGGCTGCGCAGCGGCATATGCGCCTTGATGATCGGCGACTTAAGCACGACGAAGCTGAAATACTTGTCGATGCCGACATCCAGCTCCACCAGCCGCTCCATGATCAACTGGTACTCGGCGATGCCGCTGGTGATGAACTTCACCAGGTAGTCGTAGCCGCCGGAGATGAGGTGGCATTCCACCACCTGGTCCAGCCGCTCGACCGCGGCGAGGAAGCGCGCGAAATCGGATTGCCGGTGGTTCTTCAGCGTCACCTCGGTAAACACCGTCAGCGCCTGGCCGAGCTTGGCGATATTGATACGGGCTGAGTAGCCGGTGATGTAGCCATCCTGCTGCAGTTTCTTGACGCGGATCAGGCAGGGGCTGGGCGAGAGGTTCACCAGCTCGGCCAGCTCCACATTGGTGATGCGGCCGTTTTTCTGCAGCTCCACGAGGATCTTGATGTCGATCTGGTCGAGCTTCATCGGTGGTCGTCGCTTTCTGGGGGGGCGGGCAAGGTGTCCCGCCGCGTCGTTAGGGCGGCTGTAGTGCGGGGGCGCTGCCAGGCGGGCCCGCCCCCGTGCCTCGGCGCAGAATGCTGCGGAATGCCACCTAGGGACAGGAGATTCTGCCGCGTCGCGGCGAAGCCCGGCGCCCGCGCCGCGCCACCGCGCGGTAGGATGCGGCAGGAAGGGAGACGTGCATGCCTGTGCCGCTACTGGAGATCGAGACCGATGCCGTATTGCCGGCACAAGTGGATGTGGTGGTCATCGGCGGCGGCATCGTCGGCGCCTCCGCCGCCTACTACCTGGCGCGTAGGGGTGTCTCTGTCGCCCTCGTGGAAAAGGGCAGGATCGGTGCCGAACAATCCAGCCGAAACTGGGGCTGGTGCCGCCAGCAGAACCGGGATGCGCGGGAACTGCCGATGGCGACGGTCAGCCTCGCGCTGTGGGACCGGCTGGCGGAGGAGACGGGCAGCGATCTCGGCTTCAACCGCTGCGGCCTGCTGTATCTGAGCGACGATGAGGCGCAGTTGGCCGGCTGGGCGCAGTGGCGGGATTTTGCTGCCGGCCACGGCGTCGTCACCCACATGCTCTCGGCCGACGAGGCCTCCGCCCGCGGTGCCGCCACCGGGCGGCGCTGGAAGGGCGGCGTGTTTTCCCCCACCGACGGCATTGCCGACCCAGGCCGGGCGGCGCCGCTCATCGCGCTGGGGGTGCGGCAGGCGGGCGGCAGCGTACACCAGTTCTGTGCCGCGCGTGGGTTGGAGATGCAGGGCGGCCGCATCAGTGGCGTCGTGACGGAAGCGGGTACGATCCGCACCTCCACCGTCATCATGGCAGGCGGCGCCTGGGCTTCCTCCTTCCTCAACCAGTACGGGCTGCGCTTTCCGCAGGCCTCGGTGCGGGCCTCTATCCTCTCGGTCGCAGCGCCGACGGTGGCGTTGCCGGATGCGCTGCACACCACCAATGTCTCGGTCACGCGGCGGGGCAGGAACAGCTTCGCCCTCTCCATTAGCGGTGGCGCGCGGGTCGACCCGACGCCGCAGCAACTGACCTTCGCCAGGCAGTTCGTGCCGTTGTTCATCAGCCGGCGCCGCAGCCTGGCGCCGGGGGGCCTGCAGGGCTGGCGCGCGGGGCACGAGACACGGCGCCGCTGGCGCCTGGATGCGCCGACGCCGATGGAAGCGTGCCGCATCCTCGACCCCACGCCCGACCCGAAGCAGGTGGAGGAAACCCTGTCCCGCGCCCGCCGCCTGTTGCCGGCGCTGGGGGGGCAGCCGGTCACGGCGCGCTGGGCCGGCTATATCGACAGCACGCCGGACGCCGTGCCCGCCATCGGCCCGGTGGAAGGGATGCCCGGCCTGATCCTGGCTGCCGGCTTCAGCGGCCACGGCTTTGGCATCGGCCCCGGCGCCGGCCACCTGGCGGCGGACCTGGCCATGGGCGCGCCGCCGATCGTCGACCCCGCGCCCTATGCGCCGGCGCGATTGGCCGGCTCGGCCTGGGGGCGGGTGGCGGGGTATTGAAGGCAAGGCCAGGGCGGTCAGGCCCGGCCTACCAGCCGCCGAAGCGCGGCCACTCGGCCAGCGCCGTGCCCGGGTCGGCGGGCAGGACGGTATAGGCGTCGAACTGCGCGGCGGTGGCGCAGGCGTGGTTGGGCAGGATGCGCAGCCGCGTCCCCACCGGGATCTCCGGCAACTTCTCGCCGCTGCCCGGCCGCAGGGAGAGGATGCCGTGCTCCTGGTTGGCGGCCGAGAGGATGAGGTCGGGGATCACCCGGCCCTCGATGTCGCAGGCCAGCCCGTAGCCCTGGTCCACCGCCTGCTGCGCTGTGCCGCGGTCGCGGGAGAGCGCCATCCAGCCGGCATCGACCAGCACCCAGCCACGTTCCCGCTGGTGGCCGACCACCGTGGTCAGCACCGAGAGCGCGATGTCCCCGGTGGTGCAGACGCCGATGCCCGCCATGACCAGGTCAAAGAACACATAGACGCCCGCGCGCATCTCCGTCACGCCCGTCAGGTCGCGCGCCGCGTGCGCGGTGGGGGTGGAGCCGACGCTGACCACGGGGCAGGGCAGGCCGGCCGCCCGCAGCGCCCCGGCGGCGGCCACGGCGGCAGCGCATTCACGTGCGGCGAAGGCGGCGTGCGCTTCCTCCCCCACCACGTTGTAGCTCTTCCCCGCATGGGTGACGACGCCGCGCAGCGACGCGCCCAGCATCCGGCCGATTTCGACCAAGGCCGGGTCTTCCGGGCTGATGCCGCCCCGGTGGCCGTCGCAATCGATCTCGATCAGGGCTGGGATGGCGTCGCCGGCGCGGCGGGAGGCCTCGGCCACCGCTGCCGCCTGCTCGGGCGAGTCCAGGATCACGCTGAGGTCGCAGCCGGTGGCGCGCAACGCCAGCACGCGTGCCAGCTTCTGCGGCGCGATGCCGACGGCGTAGAGGATATCCCGCATCCCCGCCTGCGCGAATACCTCCGCTTCCTTCAGGGTCGAGACGGTGGCGGGGCCGTTGCCGCCTTCCAGCACCCGCCGGGCGACCTCGACCGATTTGGCGGTCTTCAGGTGCGGGCGCAGCGTCACTCCATGCGGTGCCATCCGCGCCCGCAGGCGGGCGACGTTGCGCAGCATCCTGGCTTCATCGAGCACGAGGCTGGGGGTGGGCAGGGCGTCGAGATACTCGGCATGGGTCATGGCGCGGAGCGTAGAGGTCGAAACATTCAGTCGCCATTCAAGCATTCTGAATCCTGCATTAAGCTGCGGCTTCATGATCACCCCGCAGGACCTCCGCTTCATCGCCCTGATCGCCGCGGCGTCCTCGCTTGCGGCGGTGGCGCGGGGGTTGGATATCTCGCCCTCCGCCGTTACCCAGCGGCTGAGGCACCTGGAGGAGCGGCTACAGGTCCGGCTGGTGGACCGTTCCAGCCGCCGCCTGCAACTGACCGCCGAAGGGCTGATGCTGGCCGAGCGCGGCGCCCCCGTGTTGGGCGAGCTGGAGGCGATGACGGAAGCGCTGGCGGCCGGACGCGGCGCCGTCACCGGCCACCTGCGCGTCGCCGCCCCTTTCGGCTTCGGCCGCGCCTACGTCGCGCCCGCCATGGCGGCGCTGCGGCAGGCACACCCCGGGCTGGAGATGAGCCTGATCCTGTTCGAGGACCCGGCGCACAGCTTGCGCGACGGCCAGTGGGATGTGCTGGTCCATGTCGGGCATTTGCCGGATTCCAGGCTGGTGCTGCGCCGCCTGGCGCCCAACCGCCGCATCCTCTGCGCCGCGCCCGCCTACCTGGCCGCCCATGGCACGCCGTCCCAGCCGGAGGACCTGCGGCACCACGCCTGCGCCGTCATCCGCGAGAACCAGGCCGACACCACCCTGTGGCCCTTTACCCACGCGGAAGGGCACGGCACCGCCATCCGCGTCCACCCGGCGCTGGCCAGCAACGATGGCGCGGTGGTGCGGCAATGGGGGCTGGCCGGGCTCGGCATCATCCTGCGCTCGGAATGGGACGTCGCGGAGGACCTGCGCAGCGGAGCACTGGTGGCACTGCTGCCGGACTGGACGCCGCCGCCGGCGGACGTGGTGGCGCTGCTCGGCGCCCGTAACGGGCGGATGGCGCGGACGGAGCGGTTCCTGCAGGTGCTTGGGCAGGCGCTCCGGCCGGTGCCGTGGCGGGGGTGAGATGGGGGGAGAAA
>Ga0308159_1002116_pt1 | contig 24234 bp, 18 predicted proteins | sample PhyCR1_FD_201040 | JGI IMG/M metagenome (GOLD analysis project Ga0308159, IMG submission 201040) | Phyllosphere microbial communities from UC Gill Tract Community Farm, Albany, California, United States - DLSLC.R1 | ecosystem: Host-associated > Plants > Phyllosphere > Unclassified | place: USA...
GTGACGAATCCGTCACCGCCTCGCGGGTGAGATCGGAAGGGTTACTTCGTGATCTCGTAGTACAGCGGAACCGAGTTCCACCCGAACTGGACGTTGTTCACGCCCTCGGCGTAGCCGCCGGTGACGTTCGAGTACCAGAGCGGGATGGCGGGCAGGTCCTGCAGGAGGACTTCCTGAGCCTTCTGGAAGTCGGCGTTCTGCGTCTCCAGGTCGGTCTCGGCGATGCCGGCGGTGAGCAGCTGGTCGAACTCGGGGTTCGAGTAGTCACCGTCGTTCGACGAGGCGTCGGTCGCGTAGAGCGGGCCGAGGAAGTTGTACAGACCGGGGTAGTCGGCCTGCCATCCCGAACGGAACGTGGTCTCGATGCTGCGGTTGGTGACCGCCGAGCGCAGTTCCTTGAACGTCGGGTACGGCGCGCCGGACGCGTCGATGCCGAGGGTGTTCTTGACCGAGTTCGTCACGGCGTCGACCCAGGACTGGTGTCCACCGTCGGCGTTGTAGGCGATCTGGAAGGTACCGGTCCAGGGCGAGATGGCGTCGGCCTGGGCCCACAGCTCCTTCGCCTTGTCGGCGTCGAACTTCAGCACGTCGGCGCCGGTGAGCGAGTCCGACCAACCCGCGATGACCGGCGAGGTGAAGTCGCTGGCCGGGGTACGGGTGCCCTGGAAGATCGTGTCGGTGATCTCGGGACGGTTGATGGCCATCGACAGCGCCTGACGACGCAGCTTGCCCTCTTCACCGCTGAAGTGCGCGAGGCGCGAGGGGATGGTGAAGGACTGGAACACCGCGGCCGGCTGGTTGACCGCACGGTCGCCCAGGTCGGACTCGAAGGTGGCCAGCGACGACGAGGGAACGCCGTCGATCACGTCGACGTTGCCGCCGAGCAGGTCGGCGTACGCGGCATCCTGGGTGGCGTAGAAGATGATCGACAGACCACCGTTCTCGACCGTGCGACCGCCCTGGTAGTCGTCGTTCTTGACGAGGTCGATCTGCACGTTGTGCTGCCATGCGCCGGTGCTGGCCAGCTTGTAGGGGCCGTTTCCGATCGGGTTCTCGCCGAAGGCGGCCATGTCGGTGAACGCGGCGTCGGGCAGCGGGAAGAAGGCCGAGTAGCCCAGGCGCAGCGCGAAGTCGGCGGCCGGCTTCGACAGCGCGATCGTGAAGGTGTAGTCGTCGACCTTCTGCAGACCGGTCAGCTCGGAGTCGGCGTCGTAGCTGAAACCGACGATGTCCTCGAAGAAGTAGCTGTTCAGCTGGTTGTTCGACAGCTTGGCGCCGTAGTTCCACGCCTTGATGAAGTTGTCGGCCTTGACCTCGGTGCCGTCCGTGAACTTCTGACCCTTCTTCAGGGTGACCGTGAGGTTCTGGGGGTCGTTGGTGACGATGGACTCGGCCATGTCGTTGACCGGGGCGCCGGTTCCGTCGTAGTAGACCAGACCCGCGAAGATCGAGTCGAGGATCTTTCCTCCACCGACCTCGTTGGTGTTGGTGGGGATCAGCGGGTTCTGCGGCTCCGAGCCGTTCGTCCGAATGATCGCCGTGGCGTCGCCGCCCGATGACGAGCCGCCGCCGTTGTCTCCGCCGCCCGAGCAGCCGGCGAGCATAAGCCCGACAGCTCCCAGCAGGGCGAGACCGGAGAGGGCAATCTTGTTGCGCTTCACAGTTCCTCCAGGGAAGGGATGATCGTCGCCCACGCAGGGCTTCCGCGCAGCACAAGGCGCGTGAAAGATCCGTCGGGCAGGATGAGAACACACTAGGCACGTTTACCCAGGTGCCCCAAACTCCTCTGAAAAACGTTACACAGCATTTACTCGAGAGGCTCTCCATGGAGCAATATGACAAGCGGCGGCAATCGCGGGGCCCCGCGGATTGGACGTATCCTCCGGTCATCGACCGCGGCGACACCTATCGGCGACGACGACTCGGCTGGGAGATTGCGATCGTGCTGCTGGTCAGCGTCGGTCAGTCGGCGATCTACTCGGTCGTCTCGTTCGTTCGGGCCGCCACGCGCGCGCCCATCTCCCAACAGCAGACGCAGCTGAACCCCTCGCGCAGCGCCGAACCGTTGTGGGACGCGATCTACCAGTTCCTCGACATCTTCTTCTCGCTCGCCCTGGTGGCCCTGGCCATCTATCTGCTGTGGGAACCGGCGAACAACGCCCTCCGCCGCATCGGCCTCGATTTCCGACGCTTCGGCGGCGACGCCGCGCGCGGTCTGCTGCTGGTGGTTCTGATCGGCGCACCCGGGATCGGCGTGTACGCGATCGGCCGGGCACTCGGGCAGAGCATCGCGGTGATCCCTGCTCCCCTGGACTCGTCGTGGTGGGTCATCGCGCTGCTCATCCTCGCGGCACTGCGCGCCGGCCTCACCGAGGAGGTCATCTTCCTCGGGTTCCTCTTCGACCGACTGCGCCGTCTCGGCTGGTCGTGGACGGGGATCATCGTCTCGACGGCCCTCCTACGGGGCAGCTACCACCTGTACCAGGGATGGCCCTCGGCGCTCGGCAACGTCGTGATGGGGCTGGTCTTCGGCTGGTGCTACAAGCGATGGGGTCGCGTGATGCCCCTGGTGCTCGCGCACACGATCATCGACATCGTCGCCTTCGTCGGGTATCCCCTCGCCGCAGCGTGGTGGCCGGGGATCTTCGCCCCCACCCCCGCGCCGTCCCCGACCTCCTGAGCGTCAGGACTGCGGCGGCGACCAGGTCCAGAACGCCGGCGGCAGACCGTTGGGCTCGGAGGTGTAGGTCACTCCCCCGACGCCCGCGGCGCTGACGACCGCGCCCGTGCGCTCGAGCAACGGCACTCCCGCGTAGGCCGCGAACAGCGACCGGTCGATGAGTTTGGCTTCCGACAGGACGTCGACGGGGTCGGTGCGCGTGGTGAGGTCGTCGAAGAGCTCCTCGGTGTCTCCCCCGTCGATGCCTTCGGCGATACGGTCACGCGCCGACCGGTAGAGGCTCTCATCCTCACCGACCCACGAGAGCGTGGCATCCGGGACCTCGGTCGCCGTCGCCGCGCGGACGGCGATCCCCGCCTTGGCCGCCATCGACACGAGGCGCGGGAAGACCAGCGCCGACGTCGGATCGGTGGTGTCGTACGCGACGCGGAGCACGGCCGCGCGGTCGTTCAGAGCGGAGCGGGCGGCATTCACGTCGGCTCCCGTCCCGGGGGCCCCGTTACCCGACATCAGGTCGTTGTAGAGCTGGCCGGTCGCCGGCGACGAGAGGAAGGACTGCAGGGGCTGCGCATCGGGACGGACGGCGCCGAGGACGTCCTGGACGAGCGAGGAACGGTCGAGCGACAGTGTCGTCGCCTGGCGGAGATCGGATGCCGTCGTCGTGGCGAACCGTAGTTGCAGCGTCTCGGAGGTGGGGCCCACCTGGACGGTGAAGCCCGCGTCGGTCAGGGTCTTGCGCTCGGCGACGTCGAGGTCGCCGACGTTGGCCACGTCCACCGTGCCGGCTTCGAGCGCCGACAACTGCGCGGCCCGATCCGGGAAGAACTTCACCGTGAGCCCCTCGAGACCCGGGAAGTGGTCGCCTCGATAGCTGTCGCGGCGCGCGAGGTGAAGGGTGTCGGCCGTGATCTCGGACACCGTCCACGGGCCGGACGACACCACACCGGCGGGGTCGGTGCCCGGCGCGAGGTCGAAGCCCGTGTTCCAGGCCTGGGCGGCGGCGGCCAGCACGGGATTCGGCGTCACGGGCGCCTGCGGGTCGCCCTCGGGCGCGGTGAGGATCGCCGTGAGCAGATCCTTGACGCTCACACCCGCGCGCTGCGCGACGACGTGCACGGGCCGGTCGAGCAGCCACTGCCGGTTCCAGTCCGCGAACGGCTGGTCGTAGGTGAGCATGAGCGTGTCGTTCGCGCGGTCGAGCCGCGGCCGCGTCGTCCGGGCGTTGGGGTCGGCGGGCTCCGCGGTGTCGAAGTAGCGGGTGCCCGACACGACCTGGCCATTGGCGTCGTAGGTGGCGTCGTCGAAGAAGTGCGAGGTGACGGCCCAGCCGAACAGCAGGTCGTCGAGGGTGACCGGTGTGCCGTCCGACCACACGCGGTCGGAGAACAGCTCGTAGCTGACGGTCAGCGGGTCGCCCTCGACGCGCGTGATGCGTCCGAGCCCGTTGTTGGGCACGACCTGCAGATTGCCGTCGAGCGAGCCGAGCTTCTCGTCGAGGAGGGCGGCCACGGCGCGGTTGGCGGCCGTGTCACCCGCGGCGCTGGCGGCGTTATAGCTGGTGGGCGAGCCGACGATCCCGACGGTCAGGCTCGTGCGCTGCTCCTTCGCCGGCTCGGGCGCGGGCTCGGCAGCCGAGCAACCGGCGAGCGCGAGCCCTGCAGCGACGACGAGGGCGATCATCCGCCCCGGGCCGCCACGGCGTCGAGTCGGTCGAGAAACATCGTTGAGCCCGTGGTGCACAGGGGGCACTTTACTAAACGCCCCCTGAGGATCTGCCGGTGCGCGCCGTCCGGATCGGCGAGCGCTGAGCGGCACCTCACCGGCGCTCCCCCGCGGACGAGGGAGGGATGCCGGCGAGATGCCGCTCAGCGACGGTCCACGGTCACCGGCTCAGGCGAACGCCTCCGGCGGCGGGCAGGAGCACACCAGGTTGCGGTCGCCGTAGGCCTGGTCGATGCGCCGCACGGGCGGCCAGTACTTGCCGCGGATGAGCGAACGCACGGGGTACACGGCCGTCTCGCGCGAATACGGGTGCTCCCACTCCCCCATCACGACGGTCTCCGCCGTGTGCGGCGCGTTCACCAGCGGATTGTCGTCGGCCGGCCACTCTCCCGCGGCGACGGCCAGAGCCTCGTGCTTGATGGCGATCATGGCATCCACGAAACGATCCAGCTCCGCGAGGTCTTCGCTCTCGGTCGGTTCGACCATCAGGGTGCCGGCGACCGGGAACGACATCGTGGGCGCGTGGAAGCCGTAGTCGATGAGGCGCTTGGCCACGTCGTCGACGGTCACGCCGGTCTGCTCCTTGAGCGGACGCAGGTCGAGGATGCACTCGTGCGCGACCAGACCCCCCTCGCCCGCGTACAGCACCGGGTAGTGCTCGCGCAGGCGGGTGGCGATGTAGTTGGCCGAGAGCACCGCGGCGGCCGTGGCCTGGCGAAGGCCCTCAGCGCCCATCATGCGGACGTACGCCCACGAGATGGGAAGGATTCCGGCGGAGCCGTGCGGAGCGGCCGACACCGGACCGCCGTCGAACACGCCGCCGGCGTGATCCGCGCGCTGCGAGAACGGGTGCGACGGCAGGAACGGCGCGAGGTGCGCCTTCGCCGCGACGGGACCGACACCCGGACCGCCCCCGCCGTGCGGGATGGCGAACGTCTTGTGCAGGTTGAGGTGCGAGACGTCGCCGCCGAGGTCGCCGAAGCGGGCGAAGCCGAGCAACGCGTTGAGATTCGCGCCGTCGACGTAGACCTGGCCGCCGGCGTCGTGCACGGCCTGCGTGATCTCGAGCACGTCGTGCTCGTACACCCCGTGGGTCGAGGGATACGTGATCATCAGCGCCGACAGCGCCTCGGCGTGCTGGGCGATCTTGGCGCGGAGGTCGTCGAGGTCGACGTTGCCCGCCTCGTCGCACGCGACGACGACGACCTTCATGCCCGCGAGGATCGCGGACGCGGCGTTGGTGCCGTGCGCCGACGACGGGATGAGGCACACCGTGCGCTCGGTGTCGCCGTTCGCGAGGTGGTAACCGCGGATGGCGAGGAGTCCCGCGAGCTCGCCCTGTGATCCGGCGTTCGGCTGCAGCGACACCGCGTCGTAGCCGGTGACCTCGGCGAGCCAGCGTTCGAGCTGGTCGATCATCTCGAGGTAGCCGTGCACGTCGGCCTCGGGCGCGAACGGGTGCACGCGCGAGAACTCCGGCCACGACACGGCCGCCATCTCGGTGGCCGCGTTGAGCTTCATCGTGCACGACCCCAGCGGGATCATGCCGCGGTCGAGCGCGTAGTCGCGATCGGCGAGCGACTTGAGGTAGCGCATCATCGCCGTCTCGCTGCGGTGCGTGTGGAAGACGGGGTGGGTGAGGTACTCGTCGTCTCGGTGCAGGGCCCCGTCGATGCCGCGCAGCGCCTCACCCTCGGGCAGGTCGCCCATCGGGAGCCCGAACGCGTGCAGGACGGCCGAGATGTCGGCATCCGTCGTCGTCTCATCCACCGAGATGCCCACGGTCGCATCGTCGACCCAGAGCAGCTGATACCCGCTCTCGCGGGCACGGTCGACCACGTCCTGCGCGCGCCCGGGAACGTGCACGCGCACGGTGTCGAAGAACGCGTCGCTGTCGAGGGTCAGGTCGTACGAGCGGAGAGCGGATGCCAGGGCATCGGCCTTCTGCGCGATCCGCGTCGCGATCGCTCGGAGGCCGTCGGGTCCGTGGTAAACGGCGTACATCGCGGCCATGACGGCGAGGAGCACCTGGGCGGTGCAGATGTTCGAGGTCGCCTTCTCGCGGCGGATGTGCTGCTCACGCGTCTGCAGTGAGAGGCGGTAGGCGGGCGCGCCGACGGCATCCTGGGACACTCCGACGAGACGGCCCGGCAGCTGACGCTCGAGGCCCGCGCGCACGGCCATGTACCCGGCGTGGGGTCCGCCGAAGCCGAGCGGCACGCCGAAGCGCTGGGTCGTGCCGACCGCGACGTCGGCGCCGAGGGCGCCGGGCGAACGCAGCAGGGTGAGCGCGAGCAGGTCTGCCGCCGCCACCACGAGTCCGCCGTTCGCGTGGACCGACTCGGCGACGGCCGAGAAGTCCCACACGCGGCCGGTCGCACCGGGGTACTGCACGAAGGCGCCGAACGCCTCGGGCAGCTCGCCCGCGAACGAGGTCTCTTCGATGCGGATACCGACGGCCGCGGCCCGGTGGTGCAGCAGCGCCTTGGTCTGCGGCAGGGCGTCGACGTCGACGAGGAAGACGTCGGTCTTCGCCTTCGACGCGCGGCGGGCCACGAGCATGCCCTCGACGACCGCCGTGGACTCGTCGAGCATCGAGGCGTTCGCCGTCGCAAGGCCCGTGAGGTCGGTGACCATCGTCTGGAAGTTGATGAGCGCCTCGAGCCGGCCCTGGGAGATCTCGGGCTGGTAGGGCGTGTACGCGGTGTACCAGGAGGGGTTCTCGAGCACGTTCCGCGCGATCACCGACGGGGTGAACGTGTCGTAGTAGCCGAGGCCGATCAGGGGGCGGGCCGAGCGGTTCGCGGTCGCGAGCTCACGGAGTTCTGCGAGCGCCTCGGCCTCGGTCGACGCGGGCGGGATCGAGCTGGTCGCGCGGGGCTGGACGTGGATGGATGCCGGGACCGCGGTCTCGACGAGCGCCTCGACGCTGTCGTAGCCGACGGTCTCGAGCATGCGGGCCTGGGCCGCCGCGTCGACGCCGATGTGGCGGTCGACGAACACCGCGGGCGTTCCCGCGTCGGTGCGCGAAGGAAGAAGAGTGCTCACGCGGTGAGCTCCTCGTAGGCGGCACGGTCGAGCAGGTCGGCGGGGAGCTCGCCGTCGACGCGGATCTTGATGAGCCATCCGCCGGCGAAGGGCTCGGCGTTGACCAGGGAGGGGTCGTCGACGACGGCGTCGTTGACCTCGACGACCGTGCCGGTGATCGGGGCGTAGAGCTCACCGACCGACTTGGTCGATTCGATCTCGCCGCACACGTCGCCCGCCGAGACCGCCGAGTCCGCGCCGGGCAGCTCGACGAAGACGACGTCGCCGAGCTTGTCGGCGGCGAAGTCGGTGATGCCGACGGTGGCGATGTCGCCCTCCAGGGCGATCCACTCGTGCTCGGACGTGTAGCTGAGGGCGGTGAGGTCGGTCATGCGTTTCTCCGATAGAAGGGAAGGGCGGTGACGGTCGCGGGGATGCGGGTCCCGCGCACGTCGATGGTCAGTTCGGTTCCGGGTTCGGACGCCGCGGGGGCGACGAACGCCATCGCGACGGGGTGGCCGAGGGTGGGGCTGAGGGCTCCGCTGGTGATCTCGCCGACGGCGTCGTCCCCGTGCAGGACGGCGTAGCCGGCACGACCCGCGCGACGCCCCGCAGAGACGAGACCGACGAGCACGGGGGCGTCGACGGGACCCGAGGACAGCCCGTCCTTTCCGACGAACGCCTCCTTGTCGACGGCGACGACGCGACCGAGGCCCGCCTGGGCGGGGACGATGTCGCGCGAGAGCTCGTGACCGTACAGCGGCATGCCCGCCTCGAGACGGAGGGTGTCACGCGCAGCGAGCCCGCACGGCACGAGACCGTGAGCAGCACCCGCGCCGAGCGCGGCGTCCCACAGCGCGGCGGCCTGCGCGGTGGGGATCATGAGCTCGTATCCGTCCTCGCCGGTGTACCCGGTGCGGGCGACGAACAACGGTGCGTCCTCGAACGTCCCCTCGGTCCAGGCGTAGTAGCCGAGCTCGTCGAGAGCGGTGCCGGTGATCTGCACCCCCGGGGTGGAGCTCAGGATGCCGCGCGCCTCGGGCCCTTGAAGAGCGATAAGGGCGTAGTCGTCGGTGACGTCGTCGACGAGCGGCGCTTCGGGGAACGTGCGCCGCGCCAGATCGAAGGCCGAGGCCACGGCATCCCGATTACCGGCATTGGAGATGACGAGGAAGCTCTGCTCCCCCGTGCGGTAGACGATGACGTCGTCGACGATGCCGCCGCTCTCGGCGAGCACCAGCGAGTACTTCGCCTTGCCGATCTTCATGGTCGACAGGCGCCCGGCGAGCACGAAGTCGAGGAACGCGGGCGCGGCCTCGCCCTCGACGCGGAACTCGGCCATGTGCGAGATGTCGAAGAGCCCCGCGGCCGTGCGCACCGCGTGGTGCTCGGCGAGGTCGGAGGTGTAGCGCACGGGCATGTTCCAGCCGCCGAAGTCGGTGAACGAGGCGCCGAGGGCCTCGTGTCGATCGTTCAGCGGCGACGTGCGCGGTGGAGCGGGGGTTTCGGTCATGAGTTCTGCCGTTCGCGATGACGGACAGACGTCGGACGACGCCTGGAGAACTCCCCCTCTGTCATGGACCTGAGAGTTTCACCCGCGCGGTCGAATCGAGCGCGGGCTTTCACCGTCGGCGGACCCGGGACGGTGCATCCGGGTCTCTTTCCAGAGTGGCCCGATCGACGCGGTACGCGTACCTGAGAGATTGGCGGGGAGGCTTGCTCCTTCGGTGTCCGGCTGCGTTCGCCGGAGCTCTCCCGCATCGATCATGGGGCCGGTGTGGACTTGTGGGGTCAGCCTAGCGGAGCTCGGGCGCGGGACGTGAGATGTTCAGCCGTTGTCCTGCTTGCGTAGTTCTTGGGCGTCTCCAGGGACGCAGAGGGAGGTGCCTGCGATGTAGTAGTCGCCGGGGCCCGTTGAGAACGACAGACCCGCCACGGTCCCGCCCGAGGCGTACACGACGTAAAGCGGCGTGTCGACGACGCGCACCTGCATACCGAGCGAACGCCAGTAGTCAGCGATGACCTTGGCGTCGGCACCCCGGTCACTGTCTGGAGCGGGTGCCCCGTAGCCGTATGAGTAATTGACGCGTTGCCCGTGTTGATCGCCGCAATCGCCCACCTCGGGCGCGTGGTCGCGGTTCCACCCCGCGACATTGAGCTGGGCCGCACTGTCTTCGATGGTTGAGACGAGAGCGTCACGGGCCTCGGCGGGAGTCATGCTGTCTTCCTTCGATTGCGCACAGCCGGCCAAAGTGATCGGTGAGATGAGGACGAGCGCCCCGAGCACCATCGCAAGGACGGCCCGCTTAGTTCGAGAAGCCATTCGTCAATCCTTCGATCAGCGCTTTCTGCAGCGGGGTCGGAGCTGGCGGAACATAAGGCGACACGAGATCACCACGTCCGGTCGTGGCGAGCGCCACGTTGCGCAAAGACTCCGTCTGCTTGTCAAGATAACCCCCCTCATTCGAGGTGACTGCGCCATGATCGTTGACCGCGCGCAGCGCTCCGTCTCCGGCGACGCTGAATGCGTGTGATCCGAACTCCGGGCTGATCGGATTGACGGAATGGTCAGGAGCCAGACGCCCTGTCCACGCCCACTGATCGCCTCGAGCGGGATCTATCGCCCAAACGTCCTGGGCCTGCCCCGAGAACACAGAATCTGCATGTATGTCCGATGCCGAATCAATGTTCGTCGGCAAACCTGCTGAACCCAGCGTGACGAAGGAGTCGACGTGGACCTGGTCTTGAGTCAGAGCCAGAGACGCCGTGGTGGTCCCGTAGGAATGCGCCACAATGTTTACCTGCGCTCCGGAGTTGACGTGGTCGAGGGAACGCAAGTCACGAGCGAGGTTCGCTGCTCCCGCGTCTGCGAGATCGTTATGCATGACGTCGAAGCCTCCCTCCATGATCGGCACGGGTGGGGTCTTGTACCCGATCCACGCCACGGTTGCATGGGAACGGCCCGGATCCGCGCGGTCTTGCTGGTCGAGAAGGTTCTGAGCGGCGCGCGACCAGCCATCCATCCCCTGGGTCGTGGTTCCCATGCCGGGCACCGCGTATGTGATGTTGTCCGCGGTGTCGAGATCGCCGATGGAAATCGCGGCGAGAGGGGGTGCGTCCCCCGTGAGAGTGATGAGGTGCCGTGGGGCGCCGCCGGCAGGTGGCGTCAGCGACGACTCGATGTTCTCAAGGCCTTCCACCCGAGAACGCGCACGATCGAGCCGCTCGGCATACGCCTCGGCGGCGGCCTGTCCCCCGACGATCTCGTCGTATGTCGGTGGCTTTTCCGCCTCGGCCAGCGCCGCACGCGCGTCTGCGAGCTGGTCCCCGAGCCAGATGCGATTCGCCTCGTCGCGAGCGGCATAGGCGACTCCCCCGAGGTTGCCGATGATCGCCGGGGCGGCATGGATGAGCGCGTCTTTCTGCGCCGCGTCGAGGTGCGCCCACCACGGTGCGACGGCCGACGGCTCTGCCTGGGCGAGAATCCCGGCGAGGTTCGGGCGGGCCCGCAGAAGAGCGGCCAGACTCCCGGCGTCCGCGCCGGCGAGAGCGTCGAGCACCTGGCCGGCATTCGCACAACCCGTCAAGAGAGCCGCCCACTCGTCGGCGCCGAGGCCGGGCACGGCGATGGCGGCGCGAAGCACGGCAGCCGCCCTCTGCGCGGCATCGCGGAGTGCCGCGCGCGCATCCGCGAGGATTGCTCTGGCCTCTGCTCGTTGTCCGGAGCCGAGGAACGCTCGTCGGTCCGGCCCGAGCCAACCGGTGGGCGTGGCGGGTGGCTCTTGGAAAGCCGCAGCGTCGAGCGCGTCGGCTCGGTCCCACAGATCAACGGCGTCTCCGGCCCTTGCCCGTGCGGCGTCGATCGCGGCGGCGACGTCTTCGAGTGCCGCTTCACCGTGCCGGAAGGCGGTCGCCATCGCGGACCAGCCGGACGCCACTGCCCCGACACGCGTCCCGTAGGCGTCGGCCGCTTCACCGGTCCAGTCCGCGACCGCCCGCATCGTCCGGAGCGCTGCCCCGACCTCGTCGGCGTTCTGCTCACGCACGTGCCACGCGGAGGCCGCCCGATACAGAGCGGCGACATCGCCGGGGATGAGGGCGGATGGGTCTCGGGTATCACCGAGTTCGGCAGTCACTCGATGACCCACCCCTCGACGGCGCCCAGCGCTCGAACGTCGGCCTGGGCGCTGGCATCCAGGCTCTCGAACATGTCCGCGACCTCGCGAAGCCCCGCCGCGAGCGCCTGGACACCACGGCGACGTTCGGCGGTGCAGTCGTTCATGCACCCGACGAACTCCGCCAGGGCGAGGTTCAGGTCGGGCTGATCGGCGACGGAGAAGCCCCAGACATCGGGCTCATCGGGCACGACGTCGACCATCTTCTCCGCGACCCGCCGCACCTCATCGACGGAAATCGAGATGTCCCCCATGCGCAGGAGCATAGACAGATAACGCAGCGATACAGGGCGCCAGAGGGAAAATTCACCCGCCCCACCGTCGACGGCCCTCGTCGCCGGCGGAGCCGAAAGCGCACCCCGAAGCGGACAGAACGCCTGCACTCCCCACCGCCCGAGGCGCGGAGGCGGCTCAGCCGCGCGTGCAGCTCCCGGATGCCACGGGTGCCGACAACGACCCCATCTGGGCCATCACCGGCTCCAGCTCCGTCGGGGTCATGGCATAACCGACGTCGTCGTCGGTGTCGGAGCGGGCGAACACGATGCCCGCGACCTGACCCGAGGTGGTCAGCAGCGGACCGCCTGAGTTGCCCGGGCGCACGATGCCGGCCAGAGCGTAAATGTCGCGCGGAGCCCGCGAATCGTCGTAGATGTCGGGAACCGGAACCGTGCCCTCCGAGAGGATCTGCGCGCTCCCCGAGGTGAACGGCCCTCCACCCGGGTAGCCCTGGACGACGGCGGGCGCGCCCACGGCGAGGGTCTGCGCGATCGGCAGAGCCGCGGCATCCAATTGATCGACCGAGATGACGGCGATGTCGTCGATCGGGTCGAAGTAGACGACGCGGCCTTCGCGGGCCGGACGCCCGGGGAGCTCCACGAGCGGGGTATCGACCCCCGCGACGACGTGCGCGTTGGTGACGACGCGGTTCTCGGCTACGACGAAGCCCGAGCCGCTCGAGGTGATGCCGCAGGCGTACGCGGTGCCCGAGATCCGTGCGACCGACTGCGCGGCCTGGGTGAGAGCGGGGTCGTCGAGGGCGATACTCGGAGTCGTGGGAACCGGGCCGATCTGGATGAGCTCGCCCAGGCGAGGGATGCCGTCGGCGAAGATCGTTCCTCGCAGTTCGGCGAGCGCACCGCGCACGGGAGCGGGCGTGAGGTCGTCGATCGTGCGCACCACGGTCGACGAACCGAGCGCCGCGGAGACGACGGGCACGCCCACCGGGGTGAGAGAGCCGGCGACGAACGAGATCGTCAGGGCGGCGGCCGTCACGTTGACGACTCCGCCGAGAATACGCTCGAGGACGCGCAGCTTGATGCGGTCGGCGCCACGACGGAAGAAGTTACCCACGGCACTGCCGAGGCCCGAACCGATAACGAGGAGCGCGATCCCGGCACCGATCATGGCGGGTCCGCGCCACGCGAGGTCGGTGACCCACTGACCGACGAACGGCAGCGCCCAGTACGCGGCGACGGCACCGAGCGCGAGGCCCCCGAAGAAGCCGACGGTGGCGAGAAAGCCCCGGGACAGCCCCACGGCGAGTGCGACCGCCAGAAGGGCGATCAGGGCGATGTCGACGATCGGCATCCGACCTCCTGTGTTCGCATTGAGGCTAGGACGCCCGTCTGAGAGAACCCTTTCGACGCGCGGGGCGGGTCGGCGGAGCCGCCCGTGGCCCCGGGGTGCCAGGAATGGCCCCGGGGCCACCCCCGCGCGCGCTGTCCGGTCGCGCACCCCGCCTCACCCCGCCTCGACGCCGCACCTCGGTCGCCCGTGGCCCCGGGGCGCCAGAAATGGCCCCGGGGCCATCCGGCGACGGCGTCCCGCCGCCACCCCGCCGCGCAGCCACCCCGGAATTCGCCCTTCGAGTCGGAATGACACTAAGATCGGTTCCGGAGATATGGTCACCATGACACGAACCCCCCGCCGCGAGCCCCGCGACGCCGACGTGCGCGTCGCGGTGTCGACCGTGATCTTCAGCGTCCGGCGGAACGAGCACGACGAGCCGGTGCTGTCGCTCCCCCTGGTGCGTCGCACGCGCAATCCGTTCGACGGACGCTGGGCCCTGCCCGGCGGCTGGCTCGACGCGACCGAGGGGCTCGACGCCGCGGCATCCCGAACACTCGCCGAGACGACCGGTCTCACACCCAGCTACCTCGAGCAGCTCTACGCGTTCGGGGCCGTCGACCGCTCGCCCACGCGCGTGGTGTCGATCGTGTACTGGGCGCTGCTGCGCTCCGACGAGGTCGACGCCCAGGTCGCCGCCCACGCTCGTCAGGGCGACGCGCCCGAGAACGTCGAGTGGTTCGACGCGAACGATCTGCCGCCGCTGGCGTTCGACCACAACGACATCGTCGAATACACGCTCTGGCGCCTGCGCAACAAGGTCGGCTACAGCCGCATCGCGCACGGACTGCTCCCCGACGAGTTCACCCTGGCCGACCTGCGCGAAGTGAACGAGACGATCCTCGGCAAGCGCCTGGATCCGGCGAACTTCCGCCGCCAGGTCGACACCTCCGACACGCTCATCCCGACCGAGCGCTTCCGCACCGGAAGCCACCGCCCCGCCCGCCTGTACCGCTACAACCGCGATGTGGAGCTCGCCGACCGCGGCCCGCTCCCCTCCCGTCACTGATCGGAACGCCCATGTCCGCCACACCCCTCACCCTGCAGCCCCGTCCCGCGATCGACCCCAGCGTCGACCACGCGATCCAGGCGATCGTCGCCGGCGCCTCCACCAACGCGACCTGCACCACCGACCTCGCGGTCGGCCCCTGGGACTTCGACACGCGCCCCGGCTACGGCCCCGGCTCGTCGATGGGCGACGTCATCCCCACCGGCGCCCCGCGCCAGGGCGAGCTGCCGCAGCAGTACCGCGACGCCTCCGACGACGAACTCGACGCCCGCATCCGTGCGGCGAAAGAGAATCTCGGCGACCGGGTCGTCGTGCTCGGGCACTTCTACCAGCGCGAAGAGGTCGTGCGCCACGCCGACTACGTGGGCGACTCCTTCCAGCTCGCGAATGCTGCGAAGGAGCGCCCCGAGGCCGAGGCCATCGTCTTCTGCGGCGTGCACTTCATGGCCGAGACCGCCGATCTGCTCTCGCGCCCCGAGCAGGCCGTGATCCTGCCGAATCTCGCGGCGGGCTGCTCCATGGCCGACATGGCCGACATCGACCAGGTCGAGGAGTGCTGGGAGCAGCTCGAGGACGTGCTGGGTGACCTCGAGACCCCGGATGCCGAGGGCCTGCTGCCCGTGATCCCGGTGACGTACATGAATTCCAGCGCGGCCATAAAGGGCTTCGTGGGACGTCATGGCGGGATCGTCTGCACCTCGTCCAACGCCCGCACGGTGCTCGAGTGGGCATTAGCGCGGGGACGCCGGGTGCTCTTCTTCCCCGACCAGCACCTGGGCCGGAACACCGCCAAGGCGATGGGCGTGCCCCTCGAGCAGATGCCGATGTGGAACCCCCGGAAGCCCCTCGGCGGATCCTCCGACGCACAGATCGTCGACAGCCGCGTCATCCTGTGGCACGGCTTCTGCTCGGTGCACCGTCGCTTCACGGTCGACCAGATCGACAAGGCCCGCGCCGAATACCCCGGCGTCCGCGTGATCGTGCACCCCGAGTGCCCGATGGACGTGGTCGACGCCGCCGACGAGGCCGGCTCGACCGACATCATCCGCAAGGCGATCGCGGCCGCCACCGAGCCCACGACCTTCGCGATCGGTACCGAGATCAATCTCGTGCAACGTCTCGCCGCCCAGTACCCGCAGCACGAGATCTTCTGCCTCGACCCGGTCGTCTGCCCGTGCTCGACCATGTACCGCATCCACCCGGGCTACCTCGCGTGGGTGCTCGAGTCGCTCGTCGACGGCACCGTCGTCAACCGCATCACCGTGCCGGCCGACGTCGCCGAGCCCGCCACCGTCGCGCTCGAGCGCATGCTCGCCGCGAAGCCGAACGGCGCGGTGAAGTGACCACCGTCGTCGTGGTGGGCAGCGGCATCGCCGGTCTCACGGCGGCGTTGCACGCGTCCGAGAACGGATGCCGGGTCACGGTCGTGACGAAGGGCGCTCTGCCCGACACGAACACGCGCTGGGCGCAGGGCGGGGTCGCCGCCGTGACCAGCGCGGACGACACGGTGGCTTCGCACGCGGCCGACACGATGACCGCCGGCGCGGGGCTGAACGATCCCGCCGCCGTCGACGTGTTGGTCGGTGAAGGCCCGGAGCGCATCGCCGAACTCGTGGCACGCGGGGTCGTATTCGACCGCGCGGCCGACGGCGACTTCTCGCGCGGTCTCGAGGCCGCTCATGCGGTCCCCCGGGTCCTGCACGCCGGTGGCGACGCGACCGGCGCCGCGATCCAGGCGGCTCTCGGGGCGTCGGTGCGCGCGGCGGCGATCGAGGTCCGAGAGCACGCGCTCCTCCGCGACCTGATCGTCACGGACGACCGCGTCCGGGGCATCATCCTCGACGGCGGCGAGCGCCTCGACGCCGACGCGGTGATCCTGGCCACCGGGGGCGCGGGACAGCTCTACGCCCACACCACCAACCCCCTGGGAGCAACCGGCGACGGCATCGCCGCGGCCCTGCGCGCGGGGGCGGCGGTCGCCGATCTCGAGTTCGTGCAGTTCCACCCCACGGCCCTGGCCGATGGCATCCCGTTCCTCGTCTCCGAGGCGGTCCGCGGAGAGGGTGCCGTGCTGATCGACGACACCGGTCGACGGTTCGCCTTCGACTCCCACCCCGACGGCGAGCTCGCTCCGCGCGATGTCGTCGCGAGAGCGAACGCCCGCGCGATGACCGCGCAGGGCGGTCGGCCCGTGCGGCTGGATGCCACGGCCCTGGGCCCCGAGCGGCTCGCGCAGCGTTTTCCCACGATCGACGCCGCCGTGCGGGAGCGCGGGCTCGACTGGGGCCGTGATCCGATCCCCGTGACCCCCGCGGCGCACTACCTCATGGGCGGCATCGTCACCGACTTCGACGGACGCGCCACGGTGCCGGGGCTGTACGCGGTGGGCGAGACCGCCCGCACCGGCGTGCACGGGGCGAACCGCCTGGCCTCCAACTCGCTTCTCGAAGGGGCGGTGTTCGGAGCACGCGCGGGGGATGCCGTGGCCCGCGGCGGCGTCTGGCCGGCGTTCCCGGCGCACGACGTTCCGTGTCTCGACGTCGTTCCCGCGACGGACGCTGGACCGTTCTCGCGTCGCGCCCTGCAGGAGCTCATGTGGGCCGAGGCGGGTCTCGAACGGGAAGCCGCGGGTCTGGAACGCGCCGCCGCCGTGCTCGCCGCGTGGGACGACGACTCCGCACCGCGCGGCGTCGAAGACGCGAACCTCCTCCTCCTCGCCGCGCACGTCGTGGCCGCCGCCCGTGCGCGCACGACCTCGGTGGGCGCGCACTTCCGCTCCGACGCCGAGCCCTCGGCATCCCGTCTCGAACCCCAGGAGGTCCTCGCATGCTGACCCGCACCACGATCGACCGGATCGTCTCGGCCGCGCTCGACGAGGACGCGCCGTGGGGCGATCTGACCAGCGAGACGCTCATCCCCGAGCACGCCACCGCGCGCGCCGAGCTCGTCGCCCGCGTCGAAGGGGTGTTCAGCGGGTCGGCGGTCTTCGTCGCCGCGTTCACTCTCACCGACCCCTCGATCTCCGTCGAGCTGCAGATCGACGACGGGGCGCGGTTCGCCCCCGGCGACACGCTCGCCGTCGTCACGGGACCCGCGCGCGGTGTGCTCACCGCCGAGCGCATCGGCCTCAACTTCGTGCAGCGCATGTCGGGGATCGCGACCCTCACGAGCCGCTACGTCGCCGAGGTCGCTCACACCGGTGCCCGCATCGTCGACACGCGCAAGACCACACCCGGGCTGCGGGCCATCGAACGCCAGGCCGTCCGCGACGGCGGCGGCCACAACCACCGCTTCTCGCTGTCGGACGCCGTCATGGCCAAGGACAACCACCTCGCGGTGCTAACGGCGAGCGGCCTGTCGGTGACGCAGGCGCTCGAGAGCGCGATCGCCCGGCTGCCGCACACCACGCACGTCGAGGTAGAGGTCGACCGGCTCGACCAGATCGACGCGGTGCTCGCCGCGGGGGTCGGCACGATCATGCTCGACAACTTCTCCCTCGACGACCTGCGCACGGGTGTCGCCCGTATCGCCGGAGCCGCGCAGGTCGAGGCTTCCGGGGGTGTGACGCTCGAAACCGTGCGCGCCATCGCCGAGACCGGCGTCGACGTCATCTCGGTCGGTGCGCTCACGCACTCGGCATCCGCGCTCGATCTGGGCCTGGACATCCAGATCGAGACGACGTGAGACTCTACCTCGACAACGCCGCCACGACCCCCGTGCGCCCGGAGGTGCTCGAGGCCATGGCCCCGTACCTCACCCGGGTCTACGGCAATCCGTCGAGTCATCACGAGATCGGCGAGGCCGCGGCGTCCGCCCTCCGGGAAGCGCGCGCGCGGGTCGCCGCCGTCCTCGGCCTCCGCGCGGGAGATGTGATGTTCACCTCGGGCGGCACCGAGTCGAACAACGCGGCGATCAAGGGAATCGTGCTGGGGTCGGGTCGCCGCCATCTCGTCACGACGGCGATCGAACACGAGTCGGTGCTGGCGTCCGCGGACTACCTCTCGCGCCTGCACGGGGTCGATGTGACCCACGCTCGGGTCGATGGGACCGGCACGCTGACGCCCGAGGTGCTCGCCGGGACCCTGCGGGAGGACACCGCGCTCGTCAGCGTCGGGTACGCCAACAATGAGATCGGAACGGTCCAGGATGCCGTCGCTCTCGCGGCCGTCGCCCACGAGCGCGGAGTACCCCTCCATCTCGACGCCGTCCAGGCCGCGGGGTGGCTTCCCCTGGCGGGACTCGGAGCGGATGCTCTGACGATCGCCGGCCACAAGATCGGCGCCCCGAAGGGCACCGGAATCCTGGCCGTGCGCGGACGCCTGCCGTTCGAGCCGCTGCTGCACGGGGGCGGCCAAGAGCGCGGCCGACGTTCAGGCACCCCCGACGTCGCCGGCGCAGTGGCGATCGCCGCAGCGCTCACCCTCGCCGAGGAGGAACGGGTGGCCGATGCGGCGCGGGTCGGGGCCCTGCGCGAGGCCTTCACCGCCCGCGTGCTCGCGACGGTGCCCGGCGCGCGGCTCACCGGCCACCCCGAGCGACGGCTCCCCGGAACCGCCAGCTTCGTCTTCCCCGGCACGAACGGCGAGACCGTCCTGCTTGAGCTCGAGCGTCGCGGAGTCGTCTCGTCCAGCGGCTCGGCGTGCGCGGCGGGCAGCGACGAGGCCTCGCACGTGCTCCTCGCCGTCGGTCTCGCGCACGACGACGCCCGGACGGCCGTGCGCTTCACGCTCCCGCACGGCCTCACCGGTTCTCTCGAGGCCGTCGCAGATGCCGTCGCCGAGGCCGTCAGCGCCGTAGGCTCGCGCGGGTGAGCTCCACCCCCGTCACCGTCATCGTCCCCGGATTCGACGTCGCCGCTTTCGCGGAAGAAGCCCTCGATTCCCTCCGCGCACAGACGCACGTACACTGGACCGCTGTCCTCGTCGACGACGCCTCGACCGACGACACCGCCCGGATCTTCGCCGATGCCGCGTCCGCCGATCCCCGCTTCCGACTCGAGCGGCATGCCGAGCAGCGCGGCCTGGGCGCCGCCCGCAACACCGGCCTGTCACGCGTCGACACCCCGTACGTCGCCTTCCTCGACGCCGACGACCGCTTCCGCCCCGACGCCCTCACGCGCCTGGCCGACACCCTCGACCGCACCGGCAGCGACTTCGCCGTCGGCGCGTACGTGCGTCTGCGACCCGATGCCGACACCCCCGGGTACACCGCGGGCGAGGTGCAGCCGTGGGTCACGGCATCCACCTCCCCCGCCCGGGACCGCACGACGATCACGGAGCACCCCGCGGCGTCGGGGAACATCGTGGCGTGGTCGAAGATGAGCCGCACGGAGTTCTGGCACGCTCACGACCTGCGCTTCCCCGAGGGGCGGTACTACGAAGACCAGGTGGTGACGCAGCGCATGTACACGTCAGCCGCCGCGTTCGACGTCATCCCCGACGTCATCGTCGACTGGCGTCAACGCCGAGACGGCGGATCGATCACCCAGCGGCTCGGCGAGCTCGCCGTGCTGCGCGACTATCTCGACGCCCTCGGCGAGGGGATCGCGGTGCTCCGAGAGGCCCGAGCCGACGCGGCGGTGCAGGAGCGCGGAGCCTTGATCCGCACGCTCGATCTGCCGCCGCTGCTCCGTATCGCCGAGACGCACCCCGACCCCGCGTATCGGATCGCTCTCGAGGCGTTCCTCGAGACGTTGCCCGGCTGACGCGCCCCTCGGGCATCGCGCGCCCCCGGTTCGGGAGACGGCATCACGCTGACATATCGGCTGCGGGCTGACACCGGATGTCATCGGTATGCAGTCTCACGCACCCGGATGCCGGATCCGGGTGAAACCGTTTCCGCTCAGGCGGGCGCCTCGTCGGCGCGGCGGGCAGGGAGCGCCGCGCGGGCGAGACCGGCGGAGTCGTGCTCCTCTTCGGCCAGGACGAACGACGCGGCCAGCTGCTCGGCGGCGAGGCTGGCGTAAAGGCCACCCGCGGCCAGCAGTTCGGAGTGGGTGCCCGATTCGACGATGCGGCCGGCATCCACCACGTGGATCTGGTCGGCGCCGATGACGGTCGACAGGCGATGCGCGATCGACAGGGTGGTGCGTCCGTGCGACGCGGTCTCGAGAGCCTCTTGGACGATGCGCTCCGACACGGTGTCGAGGGCGCTCGTGGCCTCGTCGAGCAGCAGAACCGGGGGGTCTTTCAGCAGGACGCGGGCGATGGCGATGCGCTGTTTCTCTCCCCCCGACAGTCGGTAGCCGCGTTCGCCGACGATGGTGTCGTACCCCGCCTCGAACGAGGCGATCACGTGGTGGATGTTGGCCGCGCGGCACGCCTCCTCGATCTCGTCGTCGGTGGCTTCGGGCCGGGCGTAGCGCAGATTCTCGCGGACGCTCGCGTGGAACAGATACGTCTCTTGCGAAACGATGCCGATCTCGTCGATGATCGAGGCCCGCTCGAGGGAGCGCACGTCGGCTCCCGAGAACAGGACGGTTCCTCCCGTCGCCTCGTACATCCGGGGCGTCAGGTAGAGGATCGTCGTCTTACCCGCGCCCGAGGGGCCGACGAAGGCGACGTGCTGACCCGGCTCGACGGTGAACGAGACGCCGTCGAGGGTCGGCCGCGCGTGCTCGGGCGCGTCGGGGTAGCGGAACTCGACGTCGCGGAACTCGATGCGGCCCACCGGACCGGGCGCCGCCGAGACGGGTAGCGCGTCGGGCACATCCACGATCGCCGGGCGCAGGTCGAGGTACTCGAAGATGCGCGCGAACAGCGCCGATGACGTCTGTACGTCGAGGGCGACGCGCATGAGCCCCATCAGCGGCATGAGCAACCGCGCCTGCACGGTGGTGAAGGCCACGATCGTGCCAGCCGTGATCGCTCCCGCGCCGCCGCCGATGAGGTACCCGGCGACCAGGTAGATGACCGCCGGGACGCTCGACATGATCACCTGGACGACGGCGAAGAAGCCCTGACCGCTCATGGCACGCCGCACCTGCAGGCGCACCTGGTTGTCGTTCTCGGCGTCGAAGCGCGCGGACTCCGTGCGCTGACGGTTGAAGGACTTCGACAGCAGGATGCCCGAGACGCTGAGCGTCTCTTGCGTGATCGCCGACAGCTCCGACAGCGATTCCTGCGTCTCACCGGCGATGCGCGCACGCACCTGCCCCACGCGCCGCTGGACGAACAGCAGGAACGGCATGAGCGCGACGGCGATGAGGGTCAGACGCCAATCGATGAGGAGCATCGCCACGAGAGAGGCGATGACCGTGACGGCGTTGCCGAGGATGCTCGTCACCGTATTGGTCAGGACCCCCGAGACGCCCCCCACGTCGTTCTGCAGGCGGGACTGGATGACGCCCGTTTTGGTGCGGGTGAAGAACCCGAGCTCCATGTTCTGGAGGTGATCGAACAGACGCGTCCGCAGGTCGCCCGTGACCCGGTTCCCCACGGTCGCGGTGAGCCAGGTCTGCCCGACGTTGAGCGCCGCCGAGACGAGGAAAAGGCCGATCATGACGCTCACGAGGAACGCGAGGAGCCGCAGGTCGGGCGGCGACCCGTCGACGGGGAAGAGCGCGTCGTCGAAGATGCGCTGCACCAGCAGGGGCGGGATCACGGCCACGGCCGCGCCCACGACAACGAGGAGCGCCGTAAAGGCGATGCGACCGCGGTAGGGCCGGAACAGGTCGACGACGCGGCGCCCGAGGTTCTGCACGCGCGGGGCCTGGGCGTTGCGGCGACGCTGCACGTCCGCGTCCACGCCGCGGAACATGCTCCCGCCCATCCCCATGCTCATGCTCGTCAGCCTACGTCCGACCACCGACACCGAGCGCCGGGGCGGCGATGTCGGATGCCCTCGATAGGGTCGCTAGCGGATCACCTCTGGTCCGTTGTCTCGATGTCGGAATATCCGGAGCCGCGCACCCGTTGTGTCCGTCGCAGTCGCCCATCGTGGCGCCACGAAGCCCCCCGCACGTAAAGGACCTCGTCATGGCCGCCACCGGCACCATCCCCGTCTCCCCGGAGAGCACCGCTTCCTCGTCGCCGCAACGCTCCGGCCCCGTCATCGCTCTTCTCGTCGTCGCGGCATTCGTCGTCATCCTCAACGAGACCACCATGTCCGTCGCCCTGCCGGCGATCATGGCGGACTTCGGAGTGAGCGCCGCGACCGGCCAATGGCTCACCTCGGCGTTCCTGTTGACGATGGCCGTCGTCATCCCCCTGACCGGCTTCCTCCTCGAGCGCTTCCCCATCCGCGTCGTCTTCTTCAGCGCGATGGGCGTCTTCGCGCTCGGCACCCTCGTCGCCGCGCTCGCGCCCGCGTTCGGAGTCCTGCTCGCGGGCCGCATCGTCCAGGCGATGGGTACGGGCGTCATGATGCCGTTGCTGTTCACCACGGTCCTCAACCTCGTCCCGGCGAACAAGCGCGGCCGCGTGATGGGCGTCGTCACCATCGTCATCGCCGTCGCCCCCGCCGTCGGACCGACGGTGTCCGGGCTCATCTTGTCGGCCCTCACCTGGCACGCGATCTTCTGGCTCATCCTCCCCATCGCCCTGGTGTCCATCGCCCTCGGAGCACGTTGGGTCCGCAACGTCACCCAGACGCGCCCTGACGCGCGTTTCGACGTGCTCTCGGTCGTGCTGTCGGCGGTCGGCTTCGGCGGCCTCGTCTACGGTCTCAGCGCCATCGGAGAGTCGGCATCCGGGCACGCGTCTGTGCCCGTGTGGATCCCGCTCGTCGTCGGCGTGGTCTTCGTCGCCGTGTTCGTCGTCCGTCAGCTCCGTCTGCAGCGCTCCGACTCCGCGCTGCTCGACCTGCGCGTCTTCCAGAGCCCGTCGTTCCGACTCGCCGTGCCCCTGGTGGCGATCGTGATGGCCGCGCTGTTCGGCTCGCTCATCCTCCTGCCGATCTTCCTGCAGCAGGCGCTCGGCCTCAGCAGCCTCACGGTCGGTCTCATGCTGCTCCCGGGCGGCGTGCTCATGGGCGTCATGGCGCCGATCGTCGGCCGCCTCTTCGACCGCTTCGGACCGACGCCGCTCGTCATCCCGGGCATGGTGATCGCGGCCGTCGTGCTGTGGACGATGGCGCTGACCTTCGGCCAGGGCACCCCCATCTGGTGGATCGTCACGGTGTATCTCGCCCTGAACCTGGGGCTGGGCCTCGTGTTCACGCCGCTCATGACGTCCGCGCTCGGCTCGCTCCCCCGCCGTCTCTACTCTCACGGCAGCGCCGTGGTGGGTACGGCGCAGCAGGTCGCCGGGGCCGCGGGCACGGCCGGTTTCGTAGCCATCATGACGGTCTTCTCGAGCGCCGCTCTCGCCGGTGGCGCCGATCAGGCCGGTGCCGTCGCATCGGGCGTGCACGCGTCGTTCCTCGTCGGCGCGGTGATCGCGACTGCAGCCGTCGTTCTCGCGTGCTTCGTCCGTAAGCCCGCGGAGGGCGAGGAAACGGACGCGCCTATCAGCGCCCACTGATCCCCGTCGAGGCGGGCGCGGCCCTACGGTCGCGCTCGCCCGGACAGTACGCAGCTGGGTCCCGCGGGGAGTTCCACCTCACTGCGGGCCCGGTGGCGCCGAGCAGCGTCGCGACGAGATCGCGCGCCGACGTGGGTTCAGAGAGAGCAGGAACCGCCGCCGCAGCACTGCGACGCGGACGGCTTCTCGTCGTTCTCGGTCTCGACAGCGGGACCATTCAGCAGCGCGATCAGCGGCGTGGACGAAGCGGCCGTGTCGGACGTAGTGTCAGCGGACATGCGCTCCATGCTACGCCTGCGCGTGAGGGCCCGGGCCGGGGATACCGCTAACGCTGCGTCGCGGCATCCGCAACCCCCGCCCCTCCCCTCTCGGCGCTTCCTACCGTGGGAAACCCGATCGAGAAAGAAGGGCTTTCCATGACTGATCTCAGCGGCAAGCGCATCGCATTCCTGCTCACCGACGGTTTCGAGGACAGCGAGCTCACCAGCCCGTGGGATGCCGTGACCTCCGCCGGCGCCGAGGCCGTCCTCGTGT
>Ga0308159_1002118_pt1 | contig 24203 bp, 22 predicted proteins | sample PhyCR1_FD_201040 | JGI IMG/M metagenome (GOLD analysis project Ga0308159, IMG submission 201040) | Phyllosphere microbial communities from UC Gill Tract Community Farm, Albany, California, United States - DLSLC.R1 | ecosystem: Host-associated > Plants > Phyllosphere > Unclassified | place: USA...
TCGCCGAGTCGGGCCAGGTGACCGTCGTCGACCTCGCCTCGCACTTCGGCGTCTCGATCGACACGGTCCGCCGCGACCTCGACCAGCTCGATCGCGAAGGGATCGTCGTGCGCACCCACGGCGGCGCTGTCAGCGCGATGTCCGTCCCCGGTCGCGACCGGGGCCTCGACGTGCGCCTCCAGATGCAGATCTCCGAGAAGGAGCGCATCGCCGCTCTCGCGGCCGATCTCATCGAGGACGGCTCCGTCCTCATGCTCAACGCGGGCACCACGACGCTGGCCGTCGCCCGCGCCCTGCGCAATCACCGCAACCTGACGATCGCGACCAACAACCTGCGCATCCCCGCCGAGATCTCCCCCAGCGTCTTCCGTGACCTGTACATCTTCGGCGGAGCGGTGCGCACCATCACGCAGGCGACGACCGGGCCGGTGACCCTGGCGATGAACTCGCACACTCCCGAGGTCGACATCCGCTGCGACTACGCCCTGATCGCGGTCGGCGCGGTCGACGGCTCCGGCTTCTCCACGAGCAACCTCGGCGACGCGACCATGATGAGCGAGATGATCCAGCGGGCGGATCGCACCGCGATCCTCGCCGACTCCTCGAAGCTCGACCGACGGCTGTTCGCCCAGGTCGCCCCTCTCGAGAAGGCCGATTACCTCATCACCGACGCCGAACCGTCGCCCGAGTTGTCGGCCGCTCTCGCCGAGGCCGGCGTGACCGTCGTCACTCCCTGATCAGCGCGCTCACATGCGGGCGTACCGCGCCCGGGCGAAGCAGAAAAGGCCATAGACGACCAGCCCCGCCCCCACGAGCCACAGGACGACCTGTCCGAACGGCAGACTCGCGAGCGAGCGCAAACCCGAGTCGATGCCACCGGCGGCGTTCGGATTGTGCGCGAAGGCCGCGACGACGAAGAGGATGCCGGCGACTCCCACAGCGATCCCCTTGGCGATGTAGCCGATCATCCCGAAGGTCCGGATGCCACGACCGGCCGTCCCGCCCGGGCTCGACAGGTTCTTCATGAAGGCCTTCGTGATCCCGCGGACGACGAAGGCGACGCCGATGGCCGCGACCGCGAGGCCGATGACGACCAGGAGCACGATGCCCCCGGGCAGAGCGAGCAGCTGCGCGCTCAGGGTGCGCGACGATTCGGAGGAGTCCGAGCGCCCACCCGTGACGACGGTGAAGCCGGTGAAGGCGATCGCGCCGTAGGCGACGGCCGTTCCCGCGTACTTCGCGCGGTGCGCCCAGCGTTTCTTGTCGTCGGGGTCGCGCTCGGCGACGGCATCCGCGATCTGCCAGACGGCGAGCGCGATGAGCCCGACGACGACGACCCACAGCAGAGCGACGCCCGCCGGGGCCTCGGCGACCTGTTGCAGGGCTCCGCTCTGATCGGCGCTGTCGCCGCCGCCCCCGGTGGCGATCGACACCGCGATCACACCGATCATCAGGTGGAGGAGCCCGAGGACCACGTATCCGATCCGCGCGGCGACGCGGAAGGCGGTCGAGTCCTGGGCTTTGTCGGCGGCGGTCGCGGCGCGGGTCATCCGGGAACCCTAGCGCTCAGTCCGACGCCGCGACCAGGCGTTGCGCCCGGCGCACGCGCCACACCTCGACCAGCGCCCACACGAGCGTGGCCACCGCCACTCCCTCCAGGAAACCGGCGGTGACGTCGCTCAGCCAGTGCGCGTGCAGGTAGGTGCGGCTCCACATCATCAGCAGCACCCAGACGACGCCCGCCGCCCAGATCCAGCCCCTGCGGAGGATCAGCGCGAGGGTCACCGCGATCGTCGTCGCGACGGCGGTGTGGCCCGAGGGGAACGAGGTCGCCTGGGTCTCGGCCAGCGAATCCACCGGTCGGGCCCGGGCGATGACGGCCGCGAGCGGCGCCCCGATGAGTACGACGAGGGCGATGGATGCCGCGACGTTCAGCGCGTCCCACGGTCGCTTGACCAGGAGGAAGACGAGGGTGGTCGCGACGCCGATGACGATCATGCCGATCGTGCCGCCCACGGTGGCGGGGATCCAGGCGACGATGACCGCGACCGGGTCGGCGAGCGAGGCCATCGCGTCGTCCCACCACTGGTCGAGAGCCAGCGGTGCCCCTCCGTCGAGGTCGACCGCCACGCGCAGCACCACGAACAGCACGGTCGCGACGACCCCCACGATCAGGGCGACCGGGCGGCGCGCGTCTGTGCGCGGCCGGTCGGGGAGGATCGCGGGCTCGTCGGTGGTGGCATCCATTCCGAGATCGTCCCAGGTCACGATCCCCCCGAGCGAGGACTTGCCGAGAGCGCGGTTGAGAGTTCGGCGTTACCGGGGCCGCGCGGAGGCGATGAGCAGGTCGAGTCCCAGCTCGAAGGCGCGGGTGGCCACGGGGTCCTCGGGGTCTTCATCGGCGAGGGTCGCGAAGGCCGCCGAGAACCGCGGGAACGCCTCTTCTTGCCCGGTCGGGTCGAACACCACGGCCGGCCCCGACATGTCGAGGACGCTGCCGAGGATGAACGACTCGAAGGCGGTCAGCAGCGGGATGACCTCACGCAGGGTCCACCCGGCGGCTTCCGCGGCCGCCGCGAAGTCCTCGTACTGCGCCAGGAGGACGGGGGCGGAGGCTCGCTCCGTCATGAGCAGCGGCACGACGCGCGGGTGCCGGGCGAACGCGCGACGATACGACCGCCCCCAGGCGCGGAGCGCTTCCTCCCACGGCAGATCCCGGAGCGGTTGCGAGTCGATGGGCGCCGAGACGAGCGCGCGGACGTCCTCGATCATCGCCGCACGGTGGGGGACGTGGTTGTACAGCGATGCCGGGTTGACGCCGAGGCGCGCGGCGACGCGGCGGATGCTGGCGCCGTCCGGGCCGTGCCGATCGACCAGGGCGAGGGCTGTGCGCGCGATCAGTTCGCGGCTCAACAGCGGCGTGTGCGGTCTCGCGATGGCGGCCTCCCGGGTCGGTGAGAGCCTACGGGTGGAAGCTCGCGAACCCACTCTCGCACACGTAAAACAAACGATGTATGTTTACCGCCATGACCACCGAGGACTTCACCGTCGTCGAAGCCGACGTCGCCGCCCTGCGCGCCGCCCTCGCCTCCGGAACCGTCTCGAGCGTCGAGCTCGTAGCCCGCTACCTCAACCGGATCGCGGCGTACGACCGCGCCGGCATCCGCCTCAACGCCGTTCCCGTCCTGAACCCGCGCGCCTTCGCCGAAGCCCGCGACGCCGACCAGCGTCGTGCCCGGGGCGAGGCACGCGGCTCGCTCGACGGCATCCCGTTCACCGCCAAAGACAGCTACCGCGTCGCCGGGCTGACCGTGGCCGCGGGCTCTCCCGCGTTCGTCGACCTGGTCGCGGGCGACGACGCCTTCGCGATCGAGCGACTCCGCGCCGCCGGAGCGGTGTTCCTCGGCCTGACCAACATGCCCCCGATGGCCGCCGGCGGCATGCAGCGCGGCGTGTACGGGCGCGCCGAATCGCCGTACAACGCCGCCTTCCTGTCGTCGGCGTTCGGATCGGGCTCCTCGAACGGCTCGGGTACCGCCACCGCGGCCAGCTTCGCCGCCTTCGGGCTCGGCGAAGAGACGTGGTCGTCGGGCCGCGCCCCCGCCTCGCACAACGCGCTCGTCGCCTACACCCCGTCGCGCGGGGTCATCTCCGTCCGGGGAAACTGGCCGCTCGTCCCGACGATGGACGTGGTCGTGCCGCACACCCGGTCGATGGACGATCTTCGCGTCGTGCTCGATGCCGTCGTCGCCGACGACCCGGTGACCGAGGGAGACCTGTGGCGCTCGCAGCCGTGGATCGACCTGCCGCGCCCCTCCGAGGTGCGCCCGGTGTCGTACACCGGGCTCGAACCGCTGCCCCTCGCGGGGCTCCGCCTGGCCGTTCCGCGCATGTACGTCAACGGCGACTCCGACAACGCCTCGCCAATCGTCACGCGTGACAGCATCCTGCGACTCTGGACCGCGCTGCGGGCCGATCTCGAGGCCGCGGGCGCCGAGATCGTCGAGACCGACTTCCCCGTCGTCGACCGCTACGAAAAGCTGCACCCGGGCGACGAGGATTTCGTCGACCGCGGCTTCGTCTCGCGCGAGTTCCTCGACGACGAGGTCGGAGACCTCGCGGTCTGGGCCATGGATGCCTTCCTCCGCCAGAACGGCGATCCCGCGCTGAACCGTCTCGCCGACGTGGAAACCGCACGCATCTTCCCGCACCCCCCGGGCGCCCTCCCCGATCGCTACGGCATCCAGCACTACGACATCTCGTACGACATCGGCGAGTATGTGGCCCGGGCCCGCCAGTGGGATCCCGACTGGCGCGCCGTACCGAGCCTCGAGGCGGGCCTGCGCGGGCTCGAGCACACGCGGAAGGTCGACTTCGAGGACTGGCTCGAGGCCGAGGGCTTCGACGCCGTCATCTTCCCCACGCAGTCCGACGTGGGCCCCGCGGACGCCGATGTCACCCCCGGCTCGGCCGACATCGCGTGGCGTAACGGCGTCTGGGTGTCCAACGGCAACCTCGTCCCCCGCCATCTCGGCATCCCGACCGTGACCGTGCCGATGGGCACGATGGACGACACCGGGATGCCGGTGGGCCTGACCATCGCCGGGCCCGCGTACAGCGACTCGCGGCTCATCCGGCTGGGATCGGCCGTCACCGCTCTCGGCGAGCGCCGCACGACGCCCCCGCGCACGCCGGCGCTGCCCGACGAGGCCGTCTTCACCACGACGCGACCGGTCGCCGCGGGAGGCCTGCGCGTCGTCGTCGATGCGGTCGAGACCGAGACGGACGGCGACGAGACCGTGGTGCGCTTCAGCGCCACCGTGACGGGCGGATCGGCTCGCGACACCGCCGCCTACGTCGACGGCGCCCGCGTCGAGGCGAACCTGGACGGAAGCCGCCTCCGCGGCACCGCCCGCGTCTCTGCCGCGGCGCACGCGAGCGCCGCGAGCCCCTGGATCGCCCCCTACGGCCCCCTTGTCGTCGTGGTCGTCCGCGACGAGGACGGCGCCGTCGCCGGCGACCTCGCCACCACCGCCACCGCCCCGCTCTGACACCGCACCCCAGAAGGAACACCACATGTGGCGCATGCCCGCAGAATCCGCCCCGCACGAGCGCACCTGGATGGCGTTCCCCCGAGAAGGCATCACCCTCGGGGAGGGCGCGGAGTTCCGCGAGCAGGGCTACCGGGCCTGGACCGACGTCGCGCACGCCGTGCGGCAGTTCGAGCCGGTGACGATGGTCGTCGACCCCACCGAGGTGGCTCGGGCCCGCCGCATGCTCTCCGCCGACATCGATATCGTCGAAGCCCCGCTCGACGAGTTCTGGATGCGCGACGTGGGGCCCACCTTCGTCGTCGACCCCGACCGCCCGGGAATCCTCGGCGCCGTCGACTGGATCTTCAACGGGTGGGGCGCACCCGACTGGGCCGAATGGCAGAAGTCCGCCGGCATCGCCCGCGTCGTCGCCGAGCACGCGGGAGCCGAGCGCATCGACTCTCTCCTCGTCGCCGAGGGCGGCGGGCTCCACGTCGACGGCACCGGCACGGTCCTTCTCACCGAGACCGTGCAGCTCGACCCGCGCCGCAACCCCTTCGCCGACCGCGCCCGCGTCGAGGCCGAGATGACCCGGACGATCGGAGCGACGGATGCCATCTGGCTCTCGCGCGGCCTGACCCGCGACTACGACGACCTCGGCACGAACGGGCACGTCGACATCGTGGCCGCTTTCGCCTCGCCCGAGCACGTTCTGATCCACGAGCAGACGGACGCCGCCCACCCCGACTTCGAGGTGTCGCGTCTCGTGCGACGCGAGCTCGAGACCGCGTTCGCCGAGCGGGGCCGCAACGTCGCCATCACCGGCATCCCGGCTCCCTCCGCCCTTCGCGACGACGAGGGATGGCTCGACTGGAGTTACATCAACCACCTCGTCACCAACGACGGCGTCGTGCTGTGCGGCTTCGGCGACGACCTGGCCGATGCGCGCGCTCGCGAGCTCATCGCCGACGCCTATCCCGGTCGGCGTGTGGTGACGGTCGACTCTCGCCCCATCTTCGACCGAGGTGGCGGCATCCACTGCATCACGCAGCAGCAGCCGCGGGTGTGATCCGCCCGGGCGGCGGGTTCGCGGTGATCAGCCGCCCGAGGCGCGGCCGTGCCGCGCTCGGGACAGCGCCATTCGCGGTGGGGCGCGAGCCGCTCAGCGCACCGCTGCGAGGACGAACGGGTCGGAGCACGCTCTCGCGAAGCCCCGGATGCGCCGGTCCATGTCGCGCTGCAGCACGACGACGCCGATCCGTTCGGCGAGCGGCGCCAGCCACCGCGGCCGACACGCGAAGTTGTACCGCCACACGGCGAGCGTGCTGCTCGGGTCGTCCACGACGGGGGTGAACTTCCATCCACCCGCGAGACGCTCGAAGAACCAGGAGCCCTTCGTCATCTTCATGCCGACGTTCGACGGCGGGTTATACGAGACGTACTCGCTCTCCATCCGAAAGCCGAAGCGCTGCACCGTGAAGGTCCGCACACCCTTGCCCGGTGCGGTCGCACCGTCGACGAAATGCTGGCGACGGATGAACGGATCCCAGCGCTTGCGGGCCTCGCCGGTGGTCTGGGACACGGCGAACGCGACGTCGACCTCGACCGGGACGACGCAGCGGGACTCGATGACGGGCATGGACTCATCGTGGCAGGCCGGAGCGGGCGGCGCACGGACGAGGCGCCGGTTTCGCCGAGGAACCGTGACGGTCATGCGTGCCTTCGTCGCGGCTTCGCCGACACCCGTGTGGACACTCTCCCGTACCGCGTTGGCTCGGTTAGTCCGGTGCCGAGTACGAGAACGCGGGCAACAACGCGGCCTCGATCGTGAGGCCCGGCAGGTCCCTCGCAGTGGCTCACACGCTGTCGCGATTCGGCCGTTCCCGCTTTCGTCACATGGGAACCGAAAATGATAGTCAGGACCAAAAAGCGGGTCAAAATGGGCGTCCCCCGAATGGTGGACAAACATTAAACGAGCGTGAGACGGGCCTGGGTATCGCCTGGAAGAACTCGAAATTTCTGCCCGTAGCCGGAAACAGTGGAAGGACCGTCCGACGACGAACGAGAGGAAACTACATGCGAAATACACGAAACACAGCAGGTCGTCGCAACTGGTCAGCCGCAGCAGCAGTCGCTGCCGCGATCACGATTCCGTTGGCATCTCTCACCACGGCTTCGCCTGCAATCGCTGCGGGACCCGGGGCCGAGACGTCGGCCACGAGCGTCGCCGAGGCCCTTTCCGGCGCCGCGGCCTCCAAAGTCGCCGCACCGGCGGCTGCAGCGGCGACAGCTGACGACGCAGCTGTCACCAGCGGCTCCGTGACCGTCTCCGTCCCCCGCAACGCGTCTGACGGCGTGAACATCGGGGTGAGCGGGACGACGATCTCCGTGCAGTTGCCGGATGCCGCTTCTGCCAGCGGCGCGGTCGCACTCGACACGGGAGCGATCACTTACCCTTCTGCGACATCCGTCGCCAACACCGTCGTGCCGACGGACTCCGGAGCTCAGCTGCTGACGACGCTGTCGTCGGCTGATGCCCCCACGTCGTACTCATACGACATCGCCAGCACCGACGGCTCCACCGTCGCGGTGGCAGATGACGGTTCGGCGCTGGTGATCGCACCCTCAGGCGAGGTCGTCCTTCGCGCGGAGGCCCCGTGGGCCGTGGACGCTCGAGGAAAGGCCGTACCGACCCACTACGAAATCGACGGCAACAAACTCATCCAGGTCGTCGACCACACCGAGGGCGACTACGCCTACCCGATCGTCGCAGACCCGCGCCTCGACAGTGGTGTCGGCTGGACGTCGATCCTCTTTAACCGCCACGAGACCGAGACCATCGCCAGCTCGGGGATTGTCGCTCTCGGGGGCGCGACTGCGGCGTGCGGTGTCGGCGGCCCTGTCGGTGTAGCGGCATGCTCCATCGCGGCCGCGGCGATCGGCGCCACCGCGGTGTACGCCAAGGACAACGGCCAATGCGTCGGGCTGTCGTTCTGGGGCGCTCCGGGCACGCCCGTGTTCGGCTGGAACCCCTTCCTGCACAACGGTGCAGACTGCAACTAACGAGAGGAGAACGTCATGCGCCGGGGAGATCCCTTCCGTACGTACTTCGTGACGGTCATCGTGGTCGCCATCCTGAGCGTCGCCCTCGGCCTGCTCATCGGAGGCCTGACCGGTCAATACGTGACCGTGTTCTTCATGCAGCTGCTCGTGGCCGGTCTCTTGGCTGCGTGGTACGTGAGCATCAAGAAACGAGTCGCTTCGCAGAAGTAACGGCTCTCGCCAATGGGGCCTCGGGCGACAGCTCGGGGCCCCATCGGCGTGATCGCAGACTGCAAGGAGTGCGGCGCAATCCATGTGTTGTCTCGTGGTTGCTTCAGCGTGAACGTACCGATACCGGGCTCGGTCACCCAGACGGTATTCAATAGCTCGCGGGCGGCATGGGCGGGCCCTCCGTTAGGTTGCCACCATGAAGCGTCTTGCCACGGGCCTCGTCGTTGCCGCTCTCGCCTTTGTGCTGGGCACAGGCTGCGCAGCACGCAGCACAGAAGGGTGGGCGGGGTGTGGGAGACCCCGGGAGGCCGCACGCCTCGGCTCGAACTCGACCCGTCCGGCGCGATCAAGGGGGATGACGGCTGCAACGGCATCGGGGGAAGGTGGGAGGAGACCGAGCCCGGCGTGGTGACGTTCACCGACACGGTGATGTCACTCACGGCGTGCCCGGATGTTCCCGATCAGTGGCTCGGCATGATGCGTTCGGCCAGCATCGATGGGGGAGTCCTTGTCATCCGCGACGGTGACGGCTCGTTGCTGGGTACCCTTCTCCGCCCTTGAGAAACCGAGAGCACGCCATCTTCTGCATGGAACCGGGGCGTTCTTCCCTCGTCGGACGAGCTCTCGGATCCCCGCGCCCCACTTCCGATTGTTGCGGCCGTCCCTCGTGAATCGCGACCTGTCAACCCTCGTGCACGCGGCATCGCTGTCGACTGAGGTGGGCGGACCGATCCCCCAGGAGGCAGACATGTCGCAACCCGCCCAGCAGCAAGAGGTCCCCGGCACCGACCGGGCGATGGACCCGAAGCCCGACTACGGCGAGCGGAGCTACCGTGGCTCCAGCCGGCTCGAGGGCAAAGTCGCCCTGATCACCGGTGCCGACAGCGGTATCGGCAAGGCCGTCGCCCTCGCATACGCCCGGGAGGGAGCCGATGTCGCGATCGCCTACTTGAACGAACACGAGGACGCGGAAGAGGCCCGCCGCTTCGTCGAGGACGCCGGCCGCCGCGCCATCCTGCTGCCGGGCGACGTCTCCGATCCCGCGCACTGCCGCGATCTCGTCGCTCAGACGGTGGAACAGCTCGGCAAGCTCGACGTGCTCGTGGTCAACGCGGCGTTCCAGATGAGTCACGACACCCTCGAAGAGATCGAGGACAGCGAGTGGGACTACACCTGGGCCACGAATGTCAGCGCGTACTTCCACACGGTGAAGGCCGCGTTGCCTCACCTGAGCGCGGGAGCCTCGATCATCGCGTCGAGCTCGGTCAACTCCGACATGCCGTCACCGCAGCTGCTCCCCTACGCTGCGACGAAGGCGGCGATCGCCAACATGACCGCTTCTCTCGCCCAGCTGCTCGGAGAACGCGGCATCCGCGCCAACAGCGTGGCGCCGGGTCCGGTGTGGACCCCGCTCATCCCCGCGACGATGCCCGCCGAGAAGGTCGAGAGCTTCGGCGAACAGGTTCCGCTGGGACGACCGGGGCAGCCGGCCGAGCTCGCCCCGGTATACGTTCTGCTCGCCTCGGATGAGGCCAGCTACGTCTCCGGCGCCCGCGTCGCGGTGACCGGCGGCAAGCCCATCCTGTGACCCGGTCCACCCTGAGCCGGGGGGCGCTCCTCGCTCGATCGGGATGCGGAACAGCGCGGTCCGAGATAGCTATCGCGGTTGCACTGACCCCGCGTGGGTGCGTCGCTGGAGGTATGCGCAGAGGTGTCCCGCGGCTTCGACTTCGGCCCCGAGCCCGATGAGATCGAGGGAGGTTCCGGTGAAATCGGTGGGGCGCTGAGTGAGTGTGGCGATCCATCGCAGATCGTCGTCGAGCTGCAGATAGACCGCGGCCGCGACGTGCTCGAGATGGACGATGACGACGAACGCGTCTTCGTCGTCGGCGTCATCCTGCGGCAGGACGCGAGGGCGTCCCAGGGCGGGGATCCCCTGCGCCTCGAAATCCTTGACCCACTCCTCGATCTCGTCGAGTGAGGGGCGCCGTGCGAGGGTCATACACGGACTGTACCGAAAACGAACCCGTTTCACTGGGCGACGAACGGGCCCGGTTTGTGCGTACCCCCGATGCTCTGCACCACGCCCGGAAGCGGAAAAACCCCCGATTTCTCGGGGGCTTCCATGGCGGTGACGGTGGGATTTGAACCCACGGTAGGGGTGAACCTACACAACATTTCGAGTGTTGCACCTTCGGCCGCTCGGACACGTCACCGCCGAATAGCTTACGACAGAACCCCGGATGCCGCGAATCGGCGGCCGGCAGCAGTCGCCGCGGCCCCCATCAGGCGTACCGAACTCCGGAGATCCGGGCGCCTCGCCCTGATCCCTGTCCCGACGCGGGCCACCCCACCCCGGATCTCCGGAGCGCGGCACACCGGCCACCCCGCCGCACCACCCGAGAACTCAGGAGATACGTACGCCCCTCCGCGCACGCCTCTCCGCGCGCGCCGCGAGCCGCGAACCGCGACCCCAGGCATCCGTTCATCCACCGTCGAACGACCCCGCTGGAAGCCGCCCTCCCCCGCTGCCAGGATCGAGCCATGAGCGTGATCGAGAACTCGAAGCTGACGGTCGTGGGCGCAGGGAGTGTCGGCGCGAGCGTCGCGTACGCCGCCCTGATCCGCGGGTCGGCTCGGCACGTCGCGCTCTACGACATCGCCGCCGAGAAGGTCGAGGCCGAGGTGCTCGACCTCGCGCACGGCACGCAGTTCACCGGGTCGAGCGACATCACCGGCGGAAGTGACGTGTCGGTGGCCGAGGGCTCGCACGTGGTCGTCATCACCGCCGGCGCGAAGCAGAACCCGGGCCAGACGCGCACCGAGCTCGCCGCGACGAACGCCGCGATCATCCGCGACATGATGCCGAAGCTGCTCGAGGTCGCCCCGAACGCGGTCTACGTGATCGTGACGAACCCGTGCGACGTGTTGACGGTCCTGGCACAAGAAGCGACGGGCCTGCCCAGCCGCCGCATCTTCGCCTCGGGCACGGTGCTCGACACCTCGCGCTTGCGCTGGAAGCTCGCCCAGCGTGCGGGGGTCGCCACCTCGAGCGTGCACGCCTGGATCGTCGGCGAGCACGGCGACACCGAGTTCCCGCTGTGGTCGACCGCGACGATCGGCTCCGTGCCGATCACCGAGTTCGAGCTCCCCGACGGCACGCGCTTCGACCGCGAGCAGTTGGATGCCATCGCCATCGACGTCCGCGACGCCGCGTACAAGGTGATCAAGGGCAAGGGGGCGACGAACTACGCGATCGGCCTGTCGAGCGCCCGGATCGTGGAGGCGATCCTGCGCGACGAGCACGCGATCCTGCCGGTCAGCACCGTGTTGCAGGGCTTCCACGGCATCGACGGCATGGCCCTGTCGGTCCCCTCGATCGTGTCGGCCCGCGGCGCCGTCCCCCTGGCGGGCACGCCCTTCTCCGACGCCGAGCTGACGCTGCTGCGCCGCTCCGCCGACGCCCTGACGACGGTCACCGAGTCCCTTCGCGACTGAACGCATTCCGGATGCCGGCACCCCGACGCAGCGATGTCGGAGGCCCCGCGTAGCCTGAGCACATGGCATCCCGTCGTCCCGCTGCAGCCCCCGCTCCCTACCGGTGCACCGAGTGCGGATGGACGACGCTGAAGTGGGTCGGTCGCTGCGGCGAGTGCCAGTCGTGGGGCACGGTGGTCGAGGCTGCGGAGCAGACCGGGATCGTCCGGTCGATCGTGCCCGTCGCTCCCGGGGCCGCGCGGGCTGCACGGCGCATCACCGAGATCGACACGCAAGACGCCCCGCGCCGCACGAGCGGCGTCGGCGAATTCGACCGCGTGCTCGGCGGGGGCATCGTGCCCGGCGCGGCGATCCTGCTGAGCGGAGAGCCCGGTGTCGGCAAGTCCACCCTGCTGCTCGAGGTCGCCGCGCAGAGCGCACGCGCGGGACGGCGCGTGCTGTACGCCAGCGGAGAGGAGTCCGCGGCCCAGGTGCGCCTCCGTGCCGAGCGGACCGGCGCCCTGCACGACGAGCTCTTCCTCGCCGCCGAGACCGATCTGGCCACGATCCTCGGGCACATCGACCAGGTCGAACCGGGGCTGCTGATCGTCGACTCCGTACAGACGGTGTCGTCCGCCCACAGCGACGGCGCGGCGGGCCAACCGGCTCAAGTGCGCGAGGTCGCCTCGGCGCTCATCCGGGTGGCCAAAGAACGCGGGCTGCCGGTGATCCTCGTCGGCCATGTCACGAAAGACGGCTCGATCGCGGGACCGCGCATCCTCGAACACCTGGTCGATGTCGTGTGCCACTTCGAGGGCGACCGACAGACGTCACTCCGGTTCGTGCGCGCCCTCAAGAACCGCTTCGGCCCCACCGACGAAGTCGGCTGCTTCGACATGACGGGCACCGGCATCGCCGAGGTCGCCGACCCGAGCGCCCTGTTCCTCGGCCATGGCGAACCGGAGCCGGGCACGTGCGTGACCATCGCGATGGAGGGCCGCCGCGCCCTCCCCGTCGAGATCCAGGCGCTGGCGGTACGCCAGACGGCACCGAACCCTCGGCGCATCGTGAACGGCGTCGACTCGTCGCGCGTGGCGATGGTGCTCGCCGTCCTCGAGAGCCGCATGGGCCTCACGCTCTCCGACCGCGACGTCTACGTCTCCACCGTCGGCGGTGTGCGCCTGGTCGAGCCGGCCGCCGACCTCGCGATCGCGATCGCCGTGGCCAACGCGGTCAAGAACCGCAAGGTCTCGAAGCGCCTCGCCGCGATCGGCGAGCTCACCCTGACGGGCGAGATCCGCAACGTCACCCAGGCCGCGCAGCGCGCATCAGAGGCCAAACGGCTCGGGTACCACACCGTCCTCGACGCCTCTTCGCGCAAGCTCGCGCAAGCCCTCAACGAGCTGCAGGTGCGCGGCGTCCCGCGTGACGACAGCGAACCGGGGTTCTGACACAGACTCGTCGGCGTGACGCGAGTCGGGCTCGACTAGAGCCTCGTCAGCTCGCTCAGAACGGGGGCTTGGCGGCGCACCCATACCAGGGCTTCGTCAGCCCGCCCAGAACGGACGCGCTCGCCGGCGCACCCATACCGGTGCTCGTCGGCACGGGCCCAGAATGCGGGCGCGAGCGCCTCAGACGTGGAGCGGGGCTCAGCGACCAGGAGGCGCCGACCGGCGACGACGGTGCGGCGACGTCATGCCGAGCACAGCGGGGATGACTAGTCCGGCGGCGCACACGGCACCGGCGATCAGGTACTCCATGGTCCCGAGTCTTGCACGCGTTCTTCACCCGCGCGAGTTCCGTCCCTCACCCCGGCCCGTTCGCCCGCGCCCCATCCGTCGTTCGAGTGTCCAGAACACCCGGACGAAATTCGAAACGCTCCGGGTGTTGTGGACACTCAACGTGTCGACCCGCGAGACGCTCGCACCGCAGCCCCGACGACACGTAGGGATCGGCGCCGGCGGCCCAGGGATCAGGCGTCGAGCGCGGCGATCAGGTCGGCCGGTGATGCCTGGATCGGGTGGGGCCCGGCGATGTCGATGAACACCGTGGTGATGGCATCCTGGTGCGTTCCGAGGAACGTCCGCAGCCACTGCGGCGACTGCAAAGCCACGTGGGGCGGCAGCGTCTCGGGCTTGTGCGCGGCGTCGCTGAAGAGCAGCAGTGCGACCTGCCCCGTGTTCGGGTCGCGGTAGGTCCACACCTCCCCGACGCTGAGGGGGTTGTCGGCGTCGCCCGGGGTCATGAGCGGCACGACCGTGGGCCCGTGGCGCAGGGCGAAGGCGATCGCCGCCATGTCCTGGGTCTGGAGGGCATCGGTGAGCGCGGTGTTCTTGAAGTCCACGTCGAGCTTCTTCCCCTTGCGCTTCTTGCCTGCGGCCATCCTCCGAGCCTATCCGCGCGGCGCCGAGCCCGCCCCCGCGGCACTGCGCGACGGGAGGGGATTCACCGACCGGAGGACCGAAGCCCCGGGACGCATCCTCCGCTCCCCGAATCTCCTCCGCCCGAGAACCCCACGCGAGGCTCTACGCCAAGAACCCCCGCAGCAGCGCCTCCGACCCGGCGAGGTGATCGCGCATGGCCGCGTGGGCGGCATCCGGTCGGCCGGCCAGGATCGCCGAGACCACCGCGGCGTGCTGCGAGGTGGAGTGCTCGATGTTGCGCGGCAGCAGGGGGAAGGTGTCGAGCCACGCGTTCACGCGCGCGCGGTTGTCGGCGACGAGGGGCACGAGAGAAGGGATGCCGGCGAACTCCGCGATCGTCAGGTGCAGGAGCGTGTCGAGCCGGCGGTAGTCCTCCCCGTCGGCGAGCGCGGCAGCTTCGTGCCGCGCCCACAGTACGTCCCGTTCCTCGGCCGACAGCGATCGCCCCGCCGCCGCCCACGCCGCTCCCGGTTCGAGGACGCCCCGGAGGGCGATGACGTCGGCGAGCTCGGCGGCCGACACGACCGCCGGCTGCGAGGGCCGTGGCACGGGGTCGACGACGAACGTGCCGCCGTAGCGACCTCGCCGCGTCTCGAGCCACCCGGCATCCGACAGCTCTTTCAGAGCCTCGCGGACCGTGTCACGGCTCACCCCGTAGAGCGCGGCGAGCTCGCGCTCCGCGGGGAGCGACTCCCCCGGCGCGACGAGCCCGAGCCGCACGGTCTGCACGATGCGCGCCGTGGTGTCCTCGAGCGCGTTGCCGCTGCGCACGGGGCGGTACACGGCCCGGCGCAGGTCGTCGAGCGGCGCGTCTGTCACCCTCTCAGCCTGTCACGTCACCGGTTCACAGGGGTGTGACGTAGGCGTTGGTGATCCCCCCGTCGACCACGAAGGCGGTCGCGGTGATGAAGGAGGCGTCATCGGATGCCAGGAACGCCACGCTCGCGGCCATCTCTTCCGGCTCCGCGAAGCGGCCCATCGGCACGTGCACGAGTCGACGCTGCGCGCGCTCGGGGTCTTTCGCGAACAGTTCCTGCAGGAGCGGGGTGTTCACCGGTCCCGGGCAGAGGGCGTTCACGCGGATGCCCTGACGCGCGAACTGTACGCCGAGCTCGCGGGTCATCGCGAGCACGCCGCCCTTCGACGCGGTGTACGAGATCTGCGAGGTGGCCGAGCCGAGCAGCGCGACGAACGACGCCGTGTTGATGATCGAGCCCCTGCCCGCGGGCACCATGTGCCGCAGGGCCGCGCGCGAGCAGAGGTACACGCTCTTGAGGTTGACGTCCTGCACCCTGTCCCACGCGGGCAGTTCGGTCGTCTCGATCGAATCGTCGTCGGCGGGCGAGATGCCGGCGTTGTTGAAGGCGATGTCGACGCTGCCGAGGTCGGCGGCGACGCCGTCGAAAAGAGCGTCGACGGATGCCTCGTCGGCGACGTTGACCTGCCGGAACACCCCGCCCACCTCGGCGGCGGCGGCCGACCCGGTGGTCTCGTCGAGGTCGGCGATCACGACGCGCGCACCCTCGGCGGCGAAGCGGCGGGCGGTGGCGAGGCCGATGCCGCTCGCACCGCCGGTGACGATGGCGACGCGATCGCGCAGGCGCTGGGTGAGGTCGATGGTCATGTGCTGTGGTTCCTTCTGCGAGGGTCTGAGAGGGGGCAAGCTGGCGTCACTCGGTGGCGTAGAACACGTTCTTCGTCTCGGTGAAGTGCTCGGCCGCATCCGGTCCCAGCTCTCGCCCGAGACCGGAGGCCTTCATGCCGCCGAAGGGTGTCGTGTATCGCACCGACGAGTGCGAGTTCACCGACAGCACGCCGCTGCGCACGCCGCGAGAGACCCGGATGCCGCGCCCCAGGCTCTCTGTCCAGATCGAGCCGGCGAGGCCGTAGGCGGTGTCGTTGGCGAGGCGGATGGCATCCGCCTCGTCGTCGAACGGCAGCACGGCGAGGACCGGACCGAAGACCTCGTCGCGCGCGATCCGGTCGCCGGGCTGCGCGAGCACGACGGCGGGCGCGAACCAGAAGCCCTCACCCTCGGGCGCCGACCCCCGGAACGCGACGTCGACCCCGTCGAGGAAGCCCTGGACGGAGGAGCGGTGGGATGCCGAGATGAGCGGCCCCATCTGCGTGTCCTCGCTCGCGGGGTCGCCGACCTTCCACGCCGCGACGGCGGGTTCGAGCATCTCGAGGAAGCGGTCGAAGACGCTCCGCTGCACGAGCAGGCGACTGCGCGCGCAGCAGTCCTGCCCGGCGTTGTCGAACACCGAGCCGGGGACGCCCGCGGCGGCCTTCTCGAGGTCGGCGTCGGCGAAGACGATGTTCGCGCTCTTGCCGCCGAGCTCGAGCGTCACGGGTTTGAGCATCCGCGCGCAGCCCGCGGCGACCTCGGTGCCGACTCCGGTGGAGCCGGTGAAGACGACCTTGTGCACGTCGGGATGCGAGACGAACCGCTGGCCGACCACCGACCCCGAGCCGACGACGACCTGGAAGAGCCCCTCGGGCAGACCCGCCTCGAGCGCCAGCTCACCGAGGCGGACGGCCGTCAGCGGGGTGAGCTCGGCGGGCTTCAGCACCACGGCGTTGCCCGCGGCGAGCGCCGGCGCGAAGCCCCACGCGGCGATCGTCATGGGGAAGTTCCACGGCACGATGATCCCGACGACGCCATAGGGCTCGTGGTACGTGACGTCGAGCCCGCCCGCGACCGGGATCTGCGACCCGATCAGGCGTTCCGGCGCCCCCGCGTAGTAATTGAGCACCTGGGCGACGTGCTGCGCCTCCCACCGGGCCGAGCCGATCGGGTGGCCCGAGTTCTTCACCTCGAGCGCGGCGAGCTCCTCGACGTGCGCCTCGACGACGCGGGCGAACGCGCGCAGGGCGTCGGCGCGGGCGACGGGGGCCAGCGCCGCCCAGGAGCGCTGCGCGCGCACGGCGTCGGCGACGGCGGCATCCACCTGGTCGATCTCGGCCCGCTCGAGCGTGGTGATGGCCGATCCGGTCGAGGGGTCGATGACGGTGAAGGTGCTCATGCGGGGACTCCCTGGGGCTCGGAGAAACGTGCGGCTCGGTAGCGGGCCGCCGCGGCGACGAGACCGAGGAACAACCGCCGATCCTCGGCGTTCTCCTCGGGATGCCACTGCACGGCGACGAGGTAGTCGTCGCCCTCGGTCTCGACGGCCTGCACAAGGCCGTCGTCGGTCCGTGCGGTCACGCGAAGCCCGTCACCGACCCGGTCGACGCCTTGGTGGTGGTAGCTGTGCACGGTGAGAGCTCCGGCGCCGACGAGGCCGGAGAGCCGGGTTTCGGCATCCACCTCCACGACGTTCTCAGCGAAGACGCCGCCGCCGATCCGGTACCGCTCGGTGCCGAGCGCCTCGGGCAGGTGCTGGTGCAGCGTGCCACCGAGGGCGACGTTGAGCAGTTGAAGCCCCCGACAGATGCCGAAGACCGGGATGCCGCGCTCTCGCGCCCCCGCCAGCAGCGCGAGCTCCCACGCGTCGCGGTCGGGGCGCGCGGGGTCGGTGAGCGGGTGGCGCTCGGCGCCGTACAGCTCGGGCTGCACGTCGAGGCCGCCGGTGAGGATGAGACCGTCGAGACCGTCGAGCACCGCCGCGGCGGCCTGCTCCGGACGCGGCTGCGGGGGCAGCAGCACCGCGCTGGCTCCCGACGCGGTCACCGCGTCGAAGTACTGCTGGGGCAGAAAGGATGCCCGGACGTCCCAGACGCCCTGCTTCGCCCGCTCCAGATAGGTCGTCAGCCCGACGACGGGGGTCCTGCTCGGATCAGAGGCGCTCGAAACCACGCACCCGCTCCCAATCGGTCACGGCGGCGTCGAAGGCTTCCACCTCGATGCGCGCCTGGTTCAGATAGTGCTCGACGACATCGTCGCCGAAGGCTGCGCGGGCGATCGTCGACTCGCTGAAGAGCCGCGCGGCCTCGCGCAGAGTCGTGGGGAGCGTGTCGACGCCGGCATCGTACGCATTGCCGGTGAGCGGCGCGGGAAGCTCCAGCTCATTCTCGATGCCGTACAGACCACCCGCGATGATCGCCGAGATCGCGAGGTAGGGGTTCACGTCTCCCCCGGGCACGCGGTTCTCCACGCGCAGCGACGAGCCGTGGCCGACCACGCGCAGGGCACACGTGCGGTTGTCGACGCCCCAGGCCACCCCGGTCGGGGCGAAGGAGCCCTTGGCGTACCGCTTGTACGAGTTGATCGTGGGGGCGTACAGCAGCGTGAATTCGCGGAGGGTGGCCAGGATGCCGGCGATCCAGTGCCCCATCAGGGGGCTGAATCCGTGCTCCTCATCGCCGGCCATCACCGGCGAGCCGTCGTCACCGCGCACGGAGAGGTGGATGTGGCAGCTGTTGCCCTCGCGCTCGTTGAACTTGGCCATGAAGGTCAGCGATTTGCCGTGACGGTCGGCGATCTCTTTCGCACCGTTCTTGTACAGGGTGTGGTTGTCCGCGGTCTCGAGCGCCTCGGCGTAGCGGAACGCGATCTCCTGCTGGCCGAAGTTGCACTCGCCCTTCACGCCCTCGCAGTACATGCCGGCGCCGTCCATGCCGAGACGGATGTCGCGCAGCAGGGGCTCGAGCCGCGTCGTGGCGAGCAGGTTGTAGTCGACGTTGTAGTCGGTCGAGGGGGTGAGCCCCGTGTATCCCTTGGCCCAGGCGTCGCGGAACGAGTCGTCGAAGACGATGAACTCCAGCTCCGTCCCGGCGTACGCGGTGAGCCCGCGCTCGGCGAGGCGCGCGCGCTGAGCGTTCAGGATGCCGCGCGGCGACTGCGCCACGTGCGCACGGTCGCCCCACGCGAGGTCGGCGAACACGAGCGCCGTTCCGGGCTGCCACGGGATCGTGCGGAGGGTCTCGAGATCGGGTACGAGCAGCATGTCGCCGTAGCCCTTCTCCCAGCTCGACATCGCGTACCCGTCGACGGTGTTCAGGTCGACGTCGACCGAGAGCAGGTAGTTGCACGCCTCCGCGCCGTGCCCTCGTACCTCGTCGCGCCAGAAACGCGCGGCGACCCGCTTGCCGACGAGCCGGCCCTGAGCGTCGGGGAAGGCCACGACGACGGTGTCGATCTCGCCCGACTCGATCGCGGCATCCAGTTCTTCGCTGCTGAGATTGCCCGCCATGGTCTCCCTCTCGCGGTGTCGGCGCCTCTTCGTGCGAAGGACGTAACGAGGAACTTACACGTCAAAGGTAGACAGGTCGACCAATAGGAGGCCATGATTTCGGGCAAGGCGACCCCGAAGCCTGTCCGTTTCCGTCTGGAGGTCCCATGTCCACCTCGAGCAACTCCCGTAAAAAGGTCGCCGGAGCCACCTATACGGCCACCGACGCCTCGTACTTCGAGAAACGCACGCTGAAACGCTCGGCCGGCGTCTGGGGCCTGTGGGGTCTCGCCGTGGCCGCCGTCATCTCGGGCGACTTCTCGGGCTGGAACTTCGGCATCGGTTTCGCCGGCTTCGGCGGCATGCTCATCGCTTTCGTCATCCTCGTGGTGATGTACTACGGCCTGACGTTCTCGATCGGCGAGATGGCCGCGGCCATGCCGCACACCGGCGGCGCCTACTCGTTCGCCCGGTCGGCGATGGGGCCGTGGGGCGGGCTCGCGACGGGCCTCGCCGAGACCATCGAGTACGTCGCCACGACCGCCGTCGTCGTCTACTTCTCGGGGCAGTACGCCGACTCGGCGCTCGAGCTGCTGACCGGGGTCAGCCTCCCCTCCTTCGTCTGGTGGATCATCCTCTACGCGCTGTTCATCGCCCTGAACGCCGCCGGCGCGAACATCTCGTTCGGCTTCGCGATCGTCGTCTCGGTCATCTCGATCGGCATCATCGTGGTCTTCGGCGCGATGTCGCTGATGACCGGGGCGTTCGACTGGGGCTCGCTCTGGAACATCGCCCCCACCGACGGCAACTCCGACTTCCTGCCCTTCGGCGTCGGGTCCATCCTGCTGGCGCTCCCCTTCGCGATGTGGTTCTTCCTGGGTATCGAAGAGCTCCCCCTCGCGGCCGAGGAGTCGCACGACCCCGCTCGCGACATCCCCCGCGCCGGACTCTGGGCGCGCGGCACGCTCATCGTGACCGGCCTCATCGTGTTGTTCCTGAACACCGGCGTCCTCGGCGCCGACGCCACCGGCAGCTCGCTCGAACCCCTGCTCGACGGGTTCCGCGCGATGGTCGGAGATCAGGCCGCGGCCCTTCTCTCGCTGCTCGCCCTGGTCGGGCTCCTGGCATCGCTCATGGGCATCATGTTCGCCTACGGCCGCAACATGTACTCCCTCTCGCGGGCCGGGTACTACCCGCGCTGGTTGTCGCTCACCGGCGCCCGCAAGACGCCCTGGGTCGCGCTCGTGTTCGGCGCCGCACTGGGCTTCGTGGCACTGGTCGTCGTGCAGGCGGCCGGTGGCGATGCCAGCCCCGCCGGCGCGATCGTGCTGAACATCGCGGTGTGGGGCGCCGTGGTGGCCTACTTCCTGCAGATGGTGTCGTTCATCATCCTGCGCCGGAAGTTCCCGAACGCGGTTCGCCCCTACAAGAGCCCGTGGGGGCTGTTCGGGGCCTACTCGGCGGCCGTCATCGCCGCGGTCGTGTTCTTCGGCCTGCTCTTCAACCCGACCTACCTGCTCGCGATCGTGGCGATCATCGTCGTCTACGCCGTGATCTTCATCGCCTTCGCGCTCTACGGTCGCCACCGGCTCGTGCTCTCCCCCGAGGAGGAGTACGCCCTGTCCGGAGGCCTGCACGGCGACCCGCAGCGAGAGGGCTATGACGCCATGGAGGACGAGGTGTTCAAGAACAACCCCGGCTCCTGAGCGCAGGAACGACGAGGGGCGGATGCCGACCGGCATCCGCCCCTCGTGATGTTCAGCGCAGGATGAACGACGCCGTGCCGGACGACGGGATGCCGCCGATGGACACGCTCAAGTGGTACGTCGCTCCCCCGCCGGGAGCGTAGGGCCGCTCCCCGCCGCAGGAGTTCACCGAGGAGCGGGTGCGGTCCCAGGTGAGGGGTGCGGAGCTCGTGACGACCTGACCGGCCGCGAGCGTCACCTCCATGTCGCTCGGCTCGGCCTGGCAGTCCGTCGAACGCCACCACACGTCCGAACCGCTCGTCACGGTGAACGACTGCGCGCTCGTCCCGACGTTCATCGTGCAGGGGTTCGCGCTCGTGTTCGTGAGCTTGATCGACAGCTGCGGGTTCTCGCCCTGGCCGTACTCGCTCTTGTCCGACAGCGCCGCGACCGTGATGTCGGCCGCCGTGCACTCCACGGGTCCCGCGGGCGCGGTGGGCGTGGGCGAAGCGGAGGGTGACGCGGAGGGCGCGTCGGATGCCACCGGCGCGGTCGTCGTCGCAGCGGCGGCGGGGGTGCTCGCGGCGGGAGCGGAGGTCGCCTCGGCGGTGGGGGCGGCACGCCACGGGGGAGCCGCGACGAGCCACACGACGAGGCCGATCACCAGCAGAGCGAGAAGCCCTGCGGCGAGACGACGACGACGGTAGACCGCCGGGGACTGCCTCCGCCTACGGGGGGCATCGGTCATGCTTCCAGGGTAGGCGGCGCGGCTGGGCGCTCGCGCCACGGCACGCTCAGGAGCGCAGGCTCACAGCTGCTTCAGCATCCGGGTGTTGCCCAGGGTGTTCGGCTTGACGTGTGCGAGGTCGAGGAACTCCGCGACGCCCTCGTCGGGGCTGCGGACGAGCTGCGAGTACACGTCGGGGTCCACGACCTGCTCTCCGATCTCGGCGAAGCCGCGACGGGTGAAGAAGTCCACTTCGAACGTGAGGCAGAACAGCCGCGAGACGCCGAGCTCGCGCGCGCGGTCCTCGAGCGTCTCGACGATGGCGCGACCGACGCCGTGGTGCAGCCAGTCGTCGTGGACGATGAGCGTACGGATCTCACCGAGGTCCTCCCACATCACGTGCAGCGCGCCGCACCCGATGACGACACCGTCGGCCTCGGCCACGACGAATTGCTGCACCGAGCCGTAGAGCACGACCAGGTCTTTGCCCAGGAGGATGCGCTTCTGCACGAACGGCTCGAGCAGTTCGTGGATGCGTCGGACGTCGGCGGTTCCGGCGGGGCGGACGACGAACGGCGCGGATGAGGTCATCGTCCCAGCGTACGCCGCTCGGCTCGGCATCCCTGCGGGGGCGTCCGGACCGTTCGACGCCATAGCCGGGTCACAGCCGCGGCAGGCGAAGTCCACACCCACGGGAGTAGCGTGATTCGTGGTGACGCGCGATCGTCACGAGCGGTCGCGCGATTCGTCCCCATCTCCGATGAAAGGAGTGCTTCGTGCCTACCGTTGCCGAAAACATCGTCTCCGTCCTCCGCCACCACGGCGTGCAGCGCGTCTACGGCCTCCCCGGCGACTCGCTCAACGGGTTCACCGACGCCATCCGCCGAGACGGCGACATCCGCTGGATGCACGTGCGACACGAGGAGGCTGCCGCGTTCGCCGCCTCGGCCGAGGCGGAGCTGACGGGAGAGCTGACCGTCTGCGCGGGAAGCTGCGGCCCGGGCAACCTGCACCTCATCAACGGCCTCTACGACGCGAACCGCTCGAGGGTGCCGGTCCTCGCGATCGCCGCCCACATCCCGACCGCCGAGATCGGATCGACGTACTTCCAAGAGACGCACCCGCAGGAGTTGTTCCGCGAGTGCTCGGTGTACGTCGAATACGTCGCCGACCCCGTGCAGATGCCTCGACTGCTCGAGATCGCGATGCGCGAGGCGATCGAGAAGCGCGGCGTCGCCGTGCTCGTGATCCCGGGCGACGTGCTGCTGGCCAAGGCCAAGAACGACCGCGTCGCGACGATCGCGCGCACGACTCCCCGCATCACCCCCTCCGACGACGAGTTGCGGCGCACCGCCGAGGTGCTGAACGCGGCCGAGAAGGTGACCATCCTGGCCGGCGCGGGTGTCGCGGACGCGCACGACGAGGTGGTCGAGCTGGCTCGCCGCCTGCAGGCCCCGGTCGTGCACGCCCTGCGCGGCAAGGAGCACATCGAGTGGGACAACCCCTATGACGTCGGAATGACCGGTCTGCTCGGGTTCTCGTCGGGGTACCGGGCGATGGAGGATGCCGATGTCGTCCTCATGCTCGGGACGGACTTCCCGTACCAGCAGTTCTACCCGAGCCGTGCGAAGCACATCCAGGTCGATATCCGCGGCGAGCAGCTCGGACGCCGTCACCCGGTCGATATCGGCCTGGTCGGCACCGTGCGCGACACCGCCCGCGCACTCCTTCCGCTGCTGAACGAGGGACGATCGACGCGGCACGTCGACGACGCGCGTTCGCACTACCGGACAACCCGGTCCAAGCTCGACGATCTCGCGGTGCCGAGCGCCGCCGGCAAGCCGCTGCACCCCCAGTTCGTCGCCCGAACGCTCGACCGTCTCGCCGCCGACGACGCGGTCTTCATTCCCGACGTGGGCTCTCCCGTGGTGTGGGCGTCGCGCTACCTCACCATGACGAGAGAGCGCCGTCTCATCGGGTCGTTCGCGCACGGCACCATGGCGAACGCCGTGTCGCACGCGATCGGCGCGCAAGCGGCCTTCCCCGACCGGCAGATCGTGGCTCTGGCCGGCGACGGCGGTCTGGCGATGCTGCTCGGCGAACTGATCACGATCGTCCAGAACGACCTCCCCGTGAAGACCGTCGTCTTCGACAACTCCTCGCTCAACTTCGTCGAGCTCGAGATGAAGGCCGCCGGCTTCGTCACCTACGGCACCGATCTGCGGAACCCCGATTTCGCGGCGGTCGCCGAGGCGATCGGCATCCGGTCGTTCCGTGTCGACGAGTCGGCGGACCTCGAGACCTCGCTCACCGCGGCCCTCGCTCACCCCGGTCCGGCGCTCGTGTCGGTGAAGACGGCCCGGCAGGAGCTGTCGATGCCCCCGTCCGTGACCCTCGAACAGGCCAAGGGCTTCACCCTGTACGCGATTCGGACGATCCTGTCCGGCCGGGGCGATGAGCTCATCGACCTC
>Ga0308159_1002119_pt1 | contig 24180 bp, 20 predicted proteins | sample PhyCR1_FD_201040 | JGI IMG/M metagenome (GOLD analysis project Ga0308159, IMG submission 201040) | Phyllosphere microbial communities from UC Gill Tract Community Farm, Albany, California, United States - DLSLC.R1 | ecosystem: Host-associated > Plants > Phyllosphere > Unclassified | place: USA...
CCGCGCCCCCGCTTCCTTGGACCGGTTGCCGAGGACGGTGATGGCATCGCCCACCCGGCCGGAATCACCGCGGAAGCCGGACCGTTGCGTCTGGTTCGGATTGCCGAGATCGACCTGCCAGACCTGGCCGTCCGCGGCGCGGACCTGCAAGGTCGGGTGAGGGGGCGCCATGGATATGGCGTGGATGGTGCCTTGCAGCGTGGTCTGGGCTTCCTCGGCCCAGGACCAGCCGTGATGGGCCCAAGCGCTGGTGCCCGCGAAAAGCGTGGCCACCAGGCTTGCGAGAAGGACGCGCTTGCCAGCGTTTGCCGTCATGGTCGTGCTCCCGGTCTGCGGCCACGGGGGGGGCGGCCGCCTTCCGGGCATCCTAGCGGAGCGGCGCGGGCGGCAGGCGTCACAGGACATTGAGGGCCTGAATCAAAAGGGGCGAGCCTCGCGGCCCGCCCCTCTATCGCTTGGTCTCAGCAGCCGTTCAGACCAGCCGGGCCTGCTTCACCGCCGCGCCGACGAAGCCGGCGAAGAGGGGGTGCGGGTCGAACGGCTTCGACTTCAGCTCCGGGTGGTACTGCACGCCGATGAACCACGGGTGGTCCGGGTACTCGACGATCTCCGGCAGCAACCCGTCCGGGGAGAGGCCTGAGAAGCGCAGGCCAGCTTCCTCCAGGCGTTCCCGGTAGCCGATATTCACCTCGTAGCGGTGACGGTGGCGTTCCTCGATCTCCGCCTTGCCGTAGACGTCCCGCACCAGGGAGCCCTCGGCCAGCGCGGCGGGGTAGGCACCCAGGCGCATGGTGCCGCCCAGATCGCCTTCCTTGCTCCGCTTCTCGCGGTCATTGCCGCGCAGCCACTCGGTCAGCAGGCCGACCACCGGCTCCTCGCACGGACCGAACTCGGTGGAGGAGGCCTTGTCGAGCCCGATCAGGTTCCGCGCTGCCTCAATCACCGCCATCTGCATGCCGAAGCAGATGCCGAGGAAGGGCACCTTTTTCTCACGCGCGAAGCGGACGGCCTCGATCTTGCCTTCCGCGCCACGCTCGCCGAAGCCGCCCGGCACCAGGATGCCGTGCACACCCTCCAGCCGATCCAGTGCGTTGGGCGTCTCGAAGATCTGGCTGTCCACCCAGTGCAGGTTGACCTTCACGCCATGCTCGATGCCGCCATGGCCCAGCGCCTCGGCCAGTGACTTGTAGGCGTCCAGCAGCGAGATGTACTTGCCGACGACGGCGATGTTCACCTCGCCCTCCGGCTGCGTCACGCGGTTGACGATGCGCGTCCAGCGGGAGAGGTCGGGTTCACCGTAGGAGGAGAGGCCGAAATGGCGCAGCACTTCGCGGTCCAGCCCCTCAGCATGGTACATCAGCGGCACGTTGTAGATGGGCGAGGTGTCCAGCGCCGGGATCACGCTCTCCGGCCGCACGTTGCAGAACAGCGCGATCTTGCGGCGCTCATTCTCCGGGATCGGCCGGTCGCAGCGGCACAGCAGGATCTGCGGCTGGATGCCGAGGCCCAGCAGCTCCTTCACGGAATGCTGCGTCGGCTTGGTCTTCAGCTCGCCGGCGGCGGGGATGTAGGGCACCAGGGTCAGGTGCATGAACAGGCTGCGCTGCGGTCCCAGCTCGTTGTTCAGCTGCCGCAGGGCTTCCAGGAAGGGCAGGCTCTCGATGTCGCCCACCGTGCCGCCGACCTCGATCAGCACGAAGTCCAGCCCGTCCGTGTCGGCCGTGGCGGCTTCCTTGATCGCGTCGGTGATGTGCGGGATGACCTGCACGGTGCCGCCCAGGTAGTCGCCGCGGCGCTCCTTGGCGATCACGTCCGCATAGATGCGGCCCGAGGTGTGGGCGTCCGCCTGCTTGGCATGGACGCCTGTGAAACGCTCGTAGTGACCGAGGTCGAGGTCGGTTTCCGCCCCGTCATCGGTCACGAACACCTCGCCGTGCTGATACGGGGACATCGTGCCCGGATCGACATTGAGGTAGGGGTCGAGCTTGCGAAGGCGGATCTTGTAGCCCCGGGCCTGAAGAAGCGCGCCGAGGCTTGCCGCCGCGATGCCCTTGCCCAGAGAGGAAACCACGCCGCCGGTGATGAAAACGAACCGCGTCATGGGCGACCTTTCTACCAAGCCGCGCGGGTCACGGGAACCCGTCAGGACGGCATCGCTGATCTGATGCGGGGCGCAGGGCTCCCGAGGCCCGATGCGTCACGCTCACACAAAAAGGGCGCCGGAGGCAGTGCCTCCCGCGCCCGTCGTCACCGCCTGGGCGGTCAAGCTTAGTTGGTCGGCACTGAGGGCTGGGCCGGGGTGGCCGGCAGTGCGGGGGCCGTGGTGGCGGGTGCACCCGGCGTCGCCGGTGCGGCGGGGGCCGAAGGACCGGGCGGCAGGTCGAGGATGGAGCCGCGCTGTGCCTGGCCGCGGCCCAGCAGCGCCATGGCCAGGGCCAGCACCATGAACAGCGTGGCAAGCACGCCGGTGGTGCGGGTCAGCAGATTGGCCGTGCCGCGCCCGGTCATGAACGAGCCCATCCCCTGGGACGAGCCGATGCCGAGCCCACCGCCCTCGCTGCGCTGCAGCAGCACGACGGCGATCAGCGCGAGGGTGACGAAGAGGTGCAGGACCAGCAGGACTGTCATCATGGCGGGCCGCTTCTAGCCGCGATCCGCCCCGGATACCAGTGCTTCAGCGCATGATCGCTGCTCATGGAAGCCGTGCGCATGCTCATGGCTCCGCTTGGAGCGCGGGATTCACTCCCGAGGCCGCATCTGGCGGGATTTAGGCGGCGGGAAGTGCCGCCACTTCCTCGGCCGCCATGCGGAAGGCGGTGGCCACGGTGGCCGCGCGAACCTGCGTCCGGTCCCCTGGGAAGACGTGGCGCTCAACCCGCGTCGGCCGGCCGCGTAGGGCGACTCCGATATAGACCAGCCCGACTGGCTTGGTGGCGGTGCCGCCGCCCGGCCCGGCGACTCCGGTGGTTGAGAGGCCCATGGTGGCGCCCGACTCGCGCACCGCCCCCTCCGCCATCGCTTGCGCCACCTCGGCGCTGACGGCGCCGACCCGGTCGATCAACCCGGCATCGACGCCGACGGATTTCGCCTTGGCCTCGTTGGAGTAGGTGACATAGCCGGCCAGCAGCGTCGCCGAGGAACCGGCGATCGCGGTGACGGCGGCGGAGACCAGCCCTCCCGTGCAGGATTCGGCGGTGGCCAGGGTGATCCTGCGGGCCTGCAGGATGGCGAGCAGCAGCTCCGCCTGTTCCAGTGTCTCGGGGGGCAGCATCAAAGGGTTACTCCCATCCAGCGCGCGGCCAGCAGCAAGGCGGCGGCCAGGGCACCGGCGATGATGTCATCCAGCATGACGCCGTTGGCGCCCTTGCGGCGGTCCGCCCAGCCGACCGGGCCGGGCTTCAGAATATCGAAGGCGCGGAACAGCAGGAAGGCCAGCAGCACCCCGGCCACGCCGCCCGCCACCGGCAGCGCGGCGAGGGCGATGGATTGCCCGGCGCCCTCATCCACCACCACCCAGCTCGGGTCCGCCTTGGCTTCCGGCAGCCGCGCCAGCGCCCACCAGCCGAGCGCGGAGAGCAGCACAGCCAGCGCCAGGCAGGCTTCCGGCCCGGCCCAGGCCACCGGCAGCACCAGCGCAGAGCCCCAGGTGCCCGGCGCCGGCCGCAGGAAGCCCACGCCTCCCATGCTGGCGATGAAGCGAGGCACACCCGCGCGAATCGAGGAAGGAGCCCGTTCCGGCAGATGCGCGGGAAGCTCGGCGCGCGGGCTCATCCGACGGCCCGGCTTAGCGGGAGGCGGTGGCGGGGCGGGCGGGCTCGCCCACCGGCAGCCAGGGCTTCAGCGGGTGGTCCATCCCGGCGGTATTGGGGTCCATCGCACGGTAGATCACCGCGTTCTCCACCACCCGCTGCACGTAGTTGCGCGTCTCTGTGAAGGGGATCTGTTCCAGCCAGTCGATCATGTCGGTGCCACCGGCGGTGGAGCCGATGCGCGGGTCGCCGTAGGTGGAGAGCCATTCCTCCACCCGGCGCGGGCCGGCGTTGTAGGCGGCGGCGGCCAGCGCCAGGTTGCCAAAGCGGGCGATCTGGTCGGCCAGGTACTGCGCGCCCAGCGTCATGTTGTGGTCGGGCTGCGTGGTCAACCAGGCCACCTGGTGCGGAATACCCAGCCCGCGCGCCACCTGGGCCGCGGTGCCCGGCAACAGCTGCATCAGCCCACGTGCATTGGCGGGGGAGACGGCGGAGCTGTCGAAGTTACTCTCCTGCCGGGTGATGGCGTAGATGAAGGCCGGTTCGACCGCGCCATTCGCCGTGGCGGGGTAGGGGGTGGGGTAACCTTCCGGCATCAGCATCACGCCATCGATACCGGCGCGGCGGGAGACCCAGACGGCGTGGTCCGGCCGGCCGATGCTGTTGGCCAGCCGCGCGGTCAGCACGCGGGTGGCGGCATCCGGCGCCAACTCCTCCAACCGCAGCAGGAAGGTGCGGGCGCGGCCGGTATCGCCCAGGTCGGCCAGCGTCAGCACGGCGCGGGCCAGTTCCTTGTCCAGGAAGGCGCTGGCGGCGGCGGCGCTGGGCGTGGCCGGCACAATTCCGGTAACGCGGGCGGAGAGCTGCAACGGCGTCTCGCCCAGCGCCAGCGCGGCTAACTGGCCGTAGAAGCCGGTGGGCATCGAAGCGGCCTCGGTGAACTGCGCGCGCGCCTCGGCGGCGCGGCCCTGGGCGGCGGCGGCCCGCCCGCGCCAGTAGAAGGCGCGGGACTGGGTGATGATGCTGGTGCTGTCCTGCCCCAGCCTGGCGAAATGCTGCGCGGCCACGGCCGGGTCGTTCAACATGCGCAGGGCGATGAAGCCGGCCAGGAACTCGCCTTCATGCAGGTTGGCCGAATCCGCCGGCTGGCCGTGCTGGGCGGCCACGCGGTAGGCGCCAGCGGCATCCCCCAGGCGCAGCAGCTTGCGGGACAGGACCTGCCGTTCCGTCCAGATCGCCCGCGCGCCCTCGGCCGAGACGTCGCGCTGCAGCGGCTCGGCCGCCTGCCAGACGGCGGCGGCCTCGGCATCGCGGTCCTTGCGGCGCAGGAAGCGGGCCCATTCCACGGCCATGCCGAGGTCGGTGGGGCGGGCGGCCAGACCGGCATCGGCCCCGGGGCGCTCGGAGGCCAGGGTCAGCCGCTGGTCGGCAGCCGTGCGGGCGGCGGGCGGCAGCATCGGCATGATGCGCGCGGCGGCGGCGAATTGCCTGTTCCAGGCCAGGCGGTCGAACCGCGCCTGGTGGTCCTCGGGTGTCAGGATGGCGGCGTTCTGGGCCAGGAAGATGGCTTCGTCCGTCGCCTCGGCATTCAGGTCCCGCCAGGCTTCGCGCAGGCCGGGCTTCGGGTCGGTGCCCTGGCGCTGGCGGGCATCGGCCAGTACCTGGGCGGCGGGCAGGCCGCGCGGCTGGTCATGCGCATACAGCCGCAGCACCAGGCCGTCGCTGGGCATCAGCGGCAGCACTTCCTCGGCGCGGGCCAGCAGGGAGGCGCGGAAGGGCCAGTCCGGATTGGCGGCCATGAAAGTGGCGATCTCGTCGACCGGCGCCATGCCGCGCACCTGCAGGCGCATCCACTGCACCAGCTTGGCGGCCATCGGGTCCGCGTTGACGGCCAGGGCCTGCGCGTCCGGCCATCGTCCGGCGCTGGCGGCGGCCAGTGCCGCGCGGCCGGCGGTGCGGGCGCTTTCATTCGCCCACGGCTGGGCGGCGGCCGGCAATGCCAGGCTGAACAATACGGGCGCCAGCAAAAGGGCCTGGCCCAGGCTGGAGCGGACGGAGGGGCGGGGCGTCGAGGTGCGGCGCATGGGCAGAGCTTCTAGCCCATCCGGCCGCACTTGTCCCGGCAGCACTCGGGCGGGTCGGGCGGGAAAATCCCGTGCCCTCCGCGCCTTATTGCCGCGGGCGGGCAGGGCTGGAATGCAACCCGACATGTGGCGCATGGCTTGTCCCACCGCCCCGCCGCCCCTAGCTTGCGGCTGAAGCCGGGTGGGAGTTGTCCCGCCGGCAATGCCCCCAGCCAGTCTTCTCCGGGAAGGAAAGTCATTCCGATGTTCAAGGGTTCCCTCGTCGCGCTGATCACGCCGATGGCCGAGGACGGGTCCCTGGACCCGAAAGCCTTCCAGGAATTCGTGGAGTGGCAGGTCAAGGAAGGCACCCAGGGGCTGATCCCGGTCGGTACCACGGGTGAGAGCCCGACGCTCTCCCACGCCGAGCACCACCGGGTGGTGGAGCTGTGCGTCGAGGCCGCCGGCGGCCGCGTGCCCGTCATCGCCGGCGCCGGCAGCAACAGCACTGAGGAAGCGATCGAGCTGACGCGCCACGCCAAGGATGCCGGCGCGGATGCGGCGCTGATCGTCACGCCCTACTACAACAAGCCGACGCAGGAAGGCATGTACCTGCACTTCATGGCCATCGCCGATGCGGTGGACCTGCCGATCATCATCTACAACATCCCGCCGCGCAGCGTGGTGGACATGTCCGTGGAGACGATGGCGCGGCTGGCCAAGCACCCGAACATCGTCGGCGTGAAGGACGCGACCGCCAACCTGGCGCGGCCGCTACACACCCGCGCCGCCATCGGCCCCGATTTCTCCCAGCTTTCGGGGGAGGATCACACGGCGCTGGCCTTCCTGGCCGCCGGTGGCCATGGCTGCATCAGCGTGACGGCCAACATCGCGCCGCGCCTGTGCGCCGAGATGCACGCCGCCTGGGCCGCCGGGAATATCGAGGAGGCCATCGCCATCCAGGACCGGCTGCTGCCGGTGCACGACGCGATGTTCTGCGAGACCTCGCCCGGCCCGGTGAAGTACGCTGGCAGCCTGCTGGCCAAGTCCTCCGCCTTCTGCCGCCTGCCGATGGCGCCGGTGGCCGATTCCACACGTGCCCGCGTGAAGGCCGCCATGGTCTCCGCCGGGCTGCTGAACTGAGAGCCTAATGGCCGCCAAGGACAAGAAAAAATCCTCGCTGATCTCGCACGGCACCGCCGCGCAGAACCGCAAGGCACGCTTCGACTACAAGATCGGTGAGACATTTGAGGCCGGCGTCGTGCTGATCGGGCCGGAGGTGAAATCCCTCCGCTCCGGCCGCGCAGCGCTGACCGATGCCTGGGCTGGCGAGCGGGACGGGGAGATGTGGCTGTTCAACTGCTACATCCCCGAATGGCAGGCCGGCAGCTTCGCCTCGCAGTTCGAGCCGCGCCGGCCGCGCAAGCTGCTGCTGCACAAGAAGCAGGTGGTCTCCCTTTCCAGCTCCATCACGCGGGAGGGTATCACGCTGGTGCCGATGGAAATCCTGTTCAACGACCGTGGCATCGCCAAGATCGTGCTGGGCGTGGGCGAGGGTAAGTCCAAGGCCGACAAGCGGCATGCCATTGCCGCGCGGGACTGGCAGCGGGACAAGTCCCGCCTGCTGCGGGGCGACAAGCTGTAGATGCGACCTGGCCGCGTTCCAGCCTGATGCCGGCCGACTTTTGATGCCGGCCACCGGCTGATGCTGGCCACGCTGGGCGTCGTCTTCCCGGTCTTCGCACTGATTCTGCTAGGGTATCTGGCCCGGCGGCGGGACCTGCTGGGGCCGAATGCGATGACCGAGCTGAACCGCTTCGTCGTCTGGCTGGCCCTGCCGGCCCTGTTGTTCGACATCATGTCCCGCACCGCTTGGTCCACCTTGTGGCAGCCGGGCTTCGTCGCCGCCTTCGGCCTGGGCAGCCTTTTGCTGTTCGGCGTGACGGCGGCGCTGCGGGCCAGGGGCCCGCGCCACCTGGCCGATGCCAGCCTGGACGGGCTGAACGCCGCCTACCCCAACACCGGCTACATGGGCTTCCCGCTCTGCCTGATGGCGCTGGGGCCGGAGAGCCTGCCGCTGGTGACCATCGCCACCATCCTGACCGTCTGCGTGCTGTTCGCCGCCGCCATCATCTGCATCGAGATCGGGGTGCAGGAGGAACGGCAGCCGGCGAAGCTGGCCGCCAAGGTGGGCACCGCGCTGGCCCGCAACCCCCTGCTGGTCGCGCCGGCGCTGGGGGCCGTGGTGTCAGGCATCGGGCTGCCGATACCGGACAGCATCGGCAGCTTCCTGAAGCTGCTGGGTGGTGCCGCGTCCCCCTGCGCGCTGGTGGCGCTGGGCCTGTTCCTGGCGCAGCAGGGCACGGTGCGCGGCAAGGACCTGAACGGCACGCTGCTGCTGGTGGGGCTGAAGCTGGTGGCGCTGCCGGTGCTGGTCTGGCTGCTGGCGACGCAGGTGTTCCGCCTGCCACCGCTGGCCACCCATACGGCGGTGCTGGCGGCGGCGCTGCCGACCGGCACGGGGCCCTTCATGCTGGCGGAATACTACCGTCGCGCCGCGCGCATGACATCGGCGACCATCCTGTTCAGTACGGTCTTGTCCGTCGTCACGGTGTCGCTCTATCTGGCCTGGATCGGCTGAGCTGCTTTGGTGGGGCGAGAGGCAACCGCATGAACGACTTTAACGCCGACGTGGCGGCCGTGGGCGCCATCGAGGCGGTCCCCACCATCCTGGAGGTCATCTGCCGGACCACCGGGATGCGCTTCGCCGCCGTCGCCCGCGTCACCGAGGACCGCTGGATCGCCTGTCAGGTGCGGGACGAGGTTGAGTTCGGCCTGAAGCCCGGCGACGAGCTGAAGGTGCAGACCACCATCTGCGACGAAATCCGCGACAGCCGGGAGCCCGTGGTGATCGACCATGTGGCGGAGGACCCGCAATTCGTCTGCCACCACACCCCGGCGATGTATGGCTTCCAGAGCTATCTCTCGATGCCGATCGTGCTGCCGGACCGCACCTTCTTCGGCACGCTCTGCGCGCTGGACCCGCGGCCGGCACGGCTGAACACGCCCGAGGTGCTCGGCATGTTCCGGCTGTTCGCCGAGCTGATCGGCTTCCACCTGCAATCCCAGCGCCGCCTGCTCTCCGCCGAGGCCGAGTTGCGGGACGAGCGCCGCGATGCCGAGCTGCGGGAACAGTTCATCGCCGTGCTGGGCCACGACCTGCGCAACCCGCTCGCCTCCGTGAATGCCGCCTGCCGCGTGCTGCTGCGCATGCCGGTGCCGGAGGAAGCTGAGGAGGTGATTGGCGTCATCCAGAAGAGCAGCGCGCGGATGGCGGGGCTGATCGACAACGTCACCGACTTCGCCCGCGGCCGCCTGGGCGATGGGCTGCCGCTGACCCTCGGTACCGGCCGCCCGCTGCAGCCGATGCTGGAGCAGGTGGTGGCGGAGTGCCGCAGCGCCTGGCCCGGCCGTGTGATCGAGACGGAATTCGACGGCACGGCCGGGCTGGATTGCGACCCGGTGCGGATGGGGCAGTTGCTCTCCAACCTCATGGTCAACGCCCTGGCGCATGGCGATGAAGCAGGCCCGGTGCGGGTAAAGACCGCGCGGCTGGGCAAGGAGTTCCAGCTCTCCGTGTCCAACCATGGCCCGGAACTGCCGCCGGAGATGTTGCGTGGGCTGTTCAAGCCGTTCTTCCGCGCGGTGCAGCGGCCGAACCAGCAGGGCCTCGGCTTGGGGCTCTACGTCGCTTCCGAAATCGCCCGCGCGCATGGCGGGCAACTGACCGCCATGTCCTCAGACCAGGAAACGTGCTTCATCTTCAGCATGCCGGTCTGCTAAGTCGAAGGCCGGGGAGAGCATCCCCGGCCTTCATTCTAAGCGCGTGATTGGAGGCGTGCGGCTGTTTCAGGCCGAGGCGATCACGCATCCACCTTGTCAGTCGCCACGCCCAGCGCGTCCGGATAGGCGAAGAGGCCGACGGCGCCGCCGGTGTGCACGAACACGACGTTCTCGCCCTTCTTGAAGTGGCCCTTGCGCACCAGGTCGATCAGCCCTGCCATGCCTTTGCCGGAATAGACCGGGTCCAGCAGGATGCCTTCCTTCTCGGCCAGCAGCGTCACCGCCGCGACCATGCCTTCGGTGGGCAGGCCGTAGCCCTGGCCGACATAGTCGCAATTGGCGACGACATGCTCGGCCTTCACGATGCCGGGCAGGCCCAGATGCGTCGCCACCTTCTCGGCCAGCGCCAGCACATTGGCTTCCTGCTTTTCGCGTGGGGCGCGGACACCGATGCCCAGAACCGGGATGCCCGAATTCAGCGCCACCAGTCCGGCCACCAGTCCCGCCTGGGTGCCGGAGCTGCCGGTGGCGTGCACAACATGGTCGACGCGCAGCCCGATCTCCGCCGCCTGCGCCACCAGTTCCAGCGCCGCGTTGACATAGCCCAGCGCGCCGACAGCGTTGGAGCCACCACCGGGAATGACATAGGGCTTGCGGCCCGCCTGGCGCAGCTCGGCGGCCATGGTCTCCATCTGCGCTTGCATGTCGGTGCCGCCAGGGAAGCGGGCGATGCTGGCGCCGTGCAGCCTATCCAGCAACACGTTGCCGGATTGCGCGTAGGCGTCGTCCGTGTAGCCGGTGCGGTCTTCCAGCAGGATATGGCAGGCGAGGCCCAGCTTGGCCGCTGCCGCCGCCGTCTGCCTGGCATGGTTGGACTGGGTGGCGCCCTGGGTGATGACGGTATCCGCGCCCTGCGCCAGCGCATCGGCCATCAGGTATTCCAGCTTGCGGGTCTTGTTGCCGCCGGTGGAAAGCCCGGTGCAGTCATCCCGCTTGATCCAGAGATTCGGCCCGCCATCGGGGCCGGCCAGATGGCGGGAGAGATTTTCCATCGGCTCCAGCGGCGTCGGCAAATGGCCGAGGCGGATGCGTGGGAAGCGGGCGAGGTTCATGGGGATTTCCTTCCGGGGTGGCGGGCCTTGGCGGCCTTCTGCCCGGAAGGTTTGCCGCCGGAGGGCGGGGATGGCAAGGCGCCTCCAGAACTCCTCTGCGTCCCGCCTCCGTTGAAGATAACGGAGTTGTCATGTTAGCGTCAGCTAAGCCGGAGAGGGTGAGGTTGCTGCCAGTGTCGAATACCGTCCAGCGTCAGGCCATTGGCCTGACCCATGTTCTCACCCTTGCTCCCGTACTGATGATCGGCACGCTGGTGCCTATCGTAGGCAAGTGGTTCGTGGATGCCGCGTGGCCGGAGCAGCCGAATCTGATCGGCGCAGCCTCTATAGGCTTGTCGTTCGTTGGTTGCTTGCTGACCTGGGCGGCGGGCCGTTGGCTGGGGCGGCGCTGGGCCGATGTCGATCCACGACTTCCTTTGTTGCTCGCAGCAATTTTCGTGAATCTATCGTTCCTGAAGACCGAAGCCCCGATCCCATTGATGATAGCCAGCTTCGTCGTCCTCAGCCTTCCGGCGGTTTCGCTGTGGTTCGGGCTTGGCCTGACGCGCTGGTCGTGGGGCAGGTACCGCTTTGTGCCAATCTGGCTCATCAATTTCGGTCTGGTGATCGGATTTGTCGTGATGGCGATGCTGGTGGATGAGGCGCAGCCCAGCGACTCCGTGAAGGATATTTGGGGAATTGGCTACACGGTGATGGCGACAATCGTCGCTGTCCTAGCTGGACGTGCCCTGCGCCACCGATGGCAGCAGGATAGCCCGCATTGGATAACGGTGCTTGCGCCTGCCCTATTGCTCAGCCTGGTGCCATTCATGGCGGATATGCCGCTGATCATGCGGGCTTTGTTGGCCGTATTGATGGTTACGCCACTTCTAGGTTTCTCGGCCGCGCTCATTGGCTTTCGCCGCAGGCGCGTGGCGTGACCGCACACTCCATGGCGGAGGCCTGAGCGTTCGGCTTGGCCATTCAGCGCGAAGTGCCGAAACAGGGCGAGGGACTCTCGGGCCGGGGAGAGATGCTCTCACCTCCGCCCACGCTGCGTGACCTCGCCTTCTATCGCGCCAGACGTTCCAGGCTTTTCCAGGATGGCACCTCGATCCTAGTCCCCCATCGCCGCCATCGGCCGCGCCTTCGGCTCCGGCGGCAGCTTCTTCAGCAGGAAGAGCATGATGAACATGGCGGGCAACGCCGCCACCATGGTCAGGCCGAAGAAGGCCGGCCAGCCCAGTGCCGTGGCCAGGCCGCCGCTGAAGGCGCCCACCGTGCGCGTGCCGACTGCCGCGAGCGATGACAGCAAGGCGTATTGCGTGGCGGTGAAGGCGCGGCTGGTCAGCGCCGAGAGGTAGGTGAGGAAGGCGGCATCGGCCAGGCCGTCGGTGAAGTTCTCCACGCCGGTCTGCAGGTAGAACACCGTCATGTCGTGGCCGGCGAAGGCCAGCCAGATATACATGACGTTGGAAAGCATCTGCCCCAGCCCGGTCAGGATCAGCGCCCGCGCGGTGCCGATCTTCGCCACCAGCCAGCCGCCGGCCAGCGCCCCGAGCAAGGTGGCGAACAGGCCGAAGACGCTGCCGACCTGCGCGACCTCGCTGCGCGTGAAGCCGAGCTGCGCCTGGAAGGGCGTGACCATCACGGCCGCCAGGGCCTCCCCCAGCTTGAACAGGGCGACGAAGAGCAGGATGGCGATCCAGTAAGGCCGGCGCATGAAGTCGGCGAAGGGGTCCACCACCGCGGCGCGCATGCGGGCGGCGAAGCCGGCCACCGCCACGCGCGGGCGGGGGGAGAGCACCTCCGGCCCCAGCCAGACCGCGACGAACCCCACCAGGATCAGCGCTGCGGCATAGGCGAAGGCCCAGAACCAGCCAGTGTATTCCGAGATCCAGAGCACCCCGGCTCCCACCGCCAGCAGGGCCAGCCGGTAGCCCCAGACATAGAAGGCGAGGCCCAGGCCCTGTTCCCGCTCCTCCAGCATCTCGATGCGATAGGCGTCGATGACGATGTCCTGGCTGGCGGAGAGGAAGGCGACGGCGATGGCGGCGCAGACGGTGGCCAGAGGTGCCACCGCAGGGTTGGTCATGCCCATGGCCAGGATAGCGACCATCAGCAGCGGCTGGATCACCGCCAGCCAGCCGCGCCGTCGGCCCCAACTACGGAAGGCTGGCGGCAGGGCGTTGTCCAGCAGTGGAGACCAGACGAATTTCAGCGAGTAGGGCAGGCCGATCAGCGCAGTCATGCCGATCTCGGTGAGGGAGATGCCGGATTCCGTCATCCACCGTCGCAGGATGGCCAGCACCAGCGGCAGCGGTGCACCCGCCGCGAAGCCGAGGGCGAGCATGACCAGGAAGCGGGGATTGCGGAAGGTGGTGGGGATCAGGGTCATCTGCGGCGCAAATTGCCACGCCCGGCCCGGCTGGCAAACGCCCTTATGGGCGGCTGCGGATTAACTCCCGGCTTTACATTCCGTTATCGAACCGTTTAGCGTGGCGCATCGCAAGCGCGAGGGCGTGCCATGATCGTCTCCCTGTCCGGGGAGCTGTCGCCAGAGCGGCTGGCCAGCCTGACCCGCGATCTCAACCGAAACCTGTCCCGGGCCGGCGTGCCCGCATCGCTGGTGGCGCAGCCGCCGGCGGCAGGCGAGCGCGGGGATGCGGTGACCATCGGCCAGATCGCCCTTGGCCTCATCACCGGCGGGGCGCTGACCGCCGTGATCGAGTGCCTGAAGGCGTATTTCGTGCGCGAGCGCACCCTGGTCGTGAAGCTGACGCGGCCGGACGGGCAGCAGATCGAGGTCAACGCCAAGAACATCGATGACGCGCTGGTGCTGAAGGCGCTCAGCGGCGCCGCACCCTGACGCCATGGACGCGCAGCCGGGCCGGCGCGTCGCCTTCCTGATCGGCAACCAGAGCTTCCGCCCGGATAGCGAGCTGCCGCCGCTGCACGGCCCGCTGAACGACATCGCCGCCCTGGCCGAGATCCTGGGCGACCCGGCGCGCGGCGCCTTCGACATCCGCAGCTTCCCCGATGCCACCAGCGGCGAGATCAAGGCGGCGATCGAGGAGGAGCTGGCCGGGGCAGGGCGCGGCGACCTCGTGCTCATCCACTATGCCGGGCATGGCAAGCTGGACCGGGCCGGGAACCTGTGCCTGGCGACGGCGGATACGCGGGCGAAGGCGCTGCACGCCACCTCCATCCCCGCGCGGCATGTACGGGACCTGGTGGCCAACTCCGACTGCGATTCCGTGGTGCTGCTGCTGGATTGCTGCTTCTCCGGCGCCGCCACGCAGGATCTGCGCGGCGATGTCGCCAGCCAGTTGCGCTCGCTGCAGGAGGCCAGCGGCTTCTACATCCTTTCCGCCTCCAGCGAGATCCAGACGGCGGGGGAGGTGGAGACGGCACGGGACGGCCAGGTGATGGGCCGCTTCACCGCCGCCATCGTCGAAGGGCTGGCCGATGGCCGGGCGGACCAGGACCGTGACGGTCGCATCCTGCTGTATGACGTGGTGCGGCACGTGCAATCTTCCGTCCGGCACCAGACGCCGCAATTCCTGGCGGCGCGCGGCAGCGGCGACCCGCTGATCGCCCACAGCCCCGCCACGGCGCGGCCGCTGATCGAGCCCGCCATCCTGGCCGACCTGACCGCTGACAACTGGCGCCACCGCCTGGGCGTGGTGGCGCATCTGGTGGAGCTGACAAGGGGCAACGACGCTGCCACGGCCGCCGCCGCCCGGGGCATCCTGCAACGCCACCAGCAGGCGGAACGGGATGTCGAGGTGCGCGGGTGTCTGGAGCAGAACGCTTCCGCCTGGCGGGAGTCAGCGCCGGCCTGGAAGCAGGCACCGGTCGCATTGGTGGACACCACGCCGCAACCGGCGGCGGCCGCACCTCGCATCCCGGTGGTCGATCCCATGCCCGAGCCAGTGCCCCCGGGGCCGAAGCCGCTCTGGCGCCGCTGGCGGCTGACCTTCTCCATCGGGGTGGCGCTGGTGGCGATGCTGGCCATCGTCGTGACCCAGATGCCCGGCACGCCCACCCGGCCGGATAGTGCGCCGCCTGGGAAGATGCAGCCCCCGGCCGCCGCCACCCAGCCGCCTGCCACCACGCAACCCGCACCGGCGCCGCAGACCCAGCAGACCCAAGCCCCGGCGGCGGCGCGCTATCAGCTTCTGGAATGCGGCGCCATCCTGGACAGCCGTACCCGCCTGGAATGGTATGTGGGGCCGGATGTGGAGATCGGGTGGGGGCAGGCGGCGGGATGGGCGCGGGGGCTGGACGCCTGCGGTGGCGGCTGGAGCTTGCCGAGCACCACGCAGGTGACAGGGCTGTTCGACGCCAGCCAGTCCGCCGGCACCGGCTACCGTACCGGAGACCGCAGCTTTCCGGCACGGATCGACCCGATCTTCGCGCGGATCGGCGGCGGGTCCTGGGTCTGGTTGATCGGGGACCCGCAGGAAGGCCGTGCCCCGGCCTTCAACCTGAACCAGAACAAGGACGTGATGCTGAGCGCGGATGGGTCCGAATTCCCCACCCGCGCCTTTGCCGTGCGGCTGGCACGCCGCTGAACGGGGGGCGTCGCCGCCCCCGCCCAGTGTCAGGCCATGTTCACCATGATGGTCTTCTTGTGGGTGAAGTGCTCCAGCATCGATTCCAGGCTGGCTTCCTTGCCGAGGCCGGAGGCCTTCACGCCGCCATAGGAAAGGTTCGGCTGCACCACCAGGTTCTGGTTCACCTGCACCAGGCCGGCTTCCAGGTTGTGGGCGAAGCGCATGGCGGTCTTCAGGTCGTTGGTCCAGACCGTCGCGGCCAGGCCGAACTCGCTGTCATTGGCATCCGCCAGCACCGCATCGGCGTCGTCGAACGGGAAGACGACGGTGACGGGGCCGAAGATCTCCTCGCGCACCAGTCGGCTGCTCTTGTCCAGGCCTGTGAAAATGTAGGGCTGGATGAACAGGCCCTTCTTCAGCGCCGGGTCCTTCGGCATGGCGGAGCAGGCGCGGCCGGTGGCACCGGCGGTCTTCTCGCCCTCGGCGATGAAACCCTTCACCTTCTCGAACTGGCCGGTGGAGATGATGGTGCCGATGTCGGTCTTCTCATCCAGCGGGTCGCCCATCACCATGGCGTCGACGCGCTTGGCCATCTCGGCGACGAATTTCTCGTAGATCGGCCGCTGCACGAAGATGCGGCTAGCCGCCGTGCAGCTCTGCCCCTGGCGGGTGAAGCGCATGGAGGTGAGGGCGCCGGCCACCGTCTTCTCGAAGTCGCAATCGGCGAAGATGATCATCGGCGACTTGCCGCCGAGCTCCAGAGTCGCCGGAATCAGCTTGTCCGCCGCACCGCGTGCGATGATCTTGCCGGTCTCGACCGAGCCGGTGAAAGTCACCTTCTTCACCAGCTTATGCGCCACCAGCGGCGCGCCGCACTCTGGGCCCTGGCCTGACAGGATGTTGAACACGCCCGGCGGCAGCACGCGGTTCATCAGCTCAACGATGCGCAGCACGGCCAGCGGCGCTTCCTCGGCCGACTTCACGACGATGGTGTTGCCGGCGACGATGGCGGGCGCTGCCTTCAGCGCCATCAGCATCATCGGGATGTTCCAGGGGATGATGGCGCCGACCACGCCCAGCGGCTCCCGCACCGTGATGTTCAGCACGTCGGGGCCGAAGGGCACCGTCTCGCCCTTGATCTCGCCACCCAGGCCGCCGAAGAACTCGAAGATGTCGGCGACGTTGTTGGCCTCGACGCGGCTTTCGGTGCGCAGCGCCTTGCCGGTTTCCAACGCCACCAGCTTGGCCAGCTCCTCCACGTGTTCGCGGATCAGGTTGGCAGCCTGGTAGACCAGCGCGCCGCGCTTGCGGGCAGGCACCCGGGCCCAATCCTTCTGCGCGCGCGCGGCGTCGGTGACGGCGGCCTCAACGTCGGCGGCATCGCCATCGGCGGCATTGGCGACCGTCTCGCCGGTGGCGGGGTTCACCACGTCGAAGGTCTTACCGGAGCGGGCCGGGGTGTAGCGCCCGCCGATGAAATGATACCCGGAGATCGCTTTCGCCAGGGCGAAGGGATCGAGTGTCGGATTCGCCGGGGCGGGATTGGGGTGGTCGAGCATGGGCGGTTTCTCCCGGAACTTGGTGTCAGGTATGGGCGGACCATGCGCCGAGGGGGCCGCACCGCGCAACCCGCCCCCTGCCTGCCCGCAACCCCTTCCATCCAGCGCGCTGGCAAGGCAGCATCCGCGCCGATATGACAAGAACGCCGACAACCCTGGCCGAAACCATCCGGCTGCGCCTGGCCGACGACATCACCGCAGGCCGCCTGGCCCCGGGCAGCGTGATCGACGAAAGCGCGCTGGCCGAGCGCTTCGGCGCCTCCCGCACCCCGGCGCGGGAGGCGCTGCGCGAGTTGGCCGCCGCCGGCCTGGTGGTCATCGAACCCCGACGCGGTGCCCGCGTGGCGACGATCACGCTGGAGCAGCTGGCCGAGATGTTCGAGTTGATGGCGGAGACGGAGGCCATGTGCGCCCGGCTCGCCACCTTCCGCATGACGGCGACCGAGCGCTTCGCCCTGCAATCGCTGCACGTGGATTTCCGCCCGTTGGATACAGCGGTGGATGCCTATGACGACTACAACCGTGGCTTCCACAATCTGCTGTATCGCGGCACCCACAACAGCGTGCTGGCGGAGCACGCCACGGCCCTGCGGCTGCGGCTGGCGCCCTATCGGCGCGCCCAGTTCCGGGAGGACCGCCGCATCGAACGCTCCTTCGCCGAGCATGGTGCGATCCTCGACCAATTGCTGCGCGGATCGGGTGAGGAAGCCGCCCAGCTGATGCGTGTGCATATGCTGACGGCCAGTGCGGCCCTGGCCCAGTATATGCGCCGGGCCAATGGGGCCGGTACCGCGGGGCTTCTGCATGCGGAACCGGGCCAGGACGACCCATCCGCATATTAATGGTTCCACTTCGCGATCTAGTGCGGAATACTCGCCTTAAGGTTGCGATGGGGGAAACAGACCATGCCAATGTCCATCACCGTAGGGGCCCGCACCTGGCTGGAGCGCCTGTGGTCCAGCATCGCCGACCGTGGCCAACCCTATGCCGACGTGCCAGGCATTACCCGTCCCCCCTTGGTCCGGGCCGAACTGCTGGCCCGCGCGCTGCTCTCTGAGCGCGGCGAGGCTTCCGGTGCCGCCGTGGCGCGGGAGTTGCTGGCCGTGCTGCATGACCTGAACGCCGAGGACCGCGCCGCCTTCCGCCAGTTCCTGGCCAGCGACTTCCTGCCGGACGAGGCCACGCTGCGCGCCGCCGCCCAGGCCTATCTGGACGACCCCTCCGCCGCCCGGGCGATGACGCTGTTCGAGAAGGCGGAGCCGCCGCGCCAGGAAGTGCTGCGGCGGATGAACATGGCGCCGGGCGGCACCGCCGCCTTGGTAGAGTTGCGGCGCGAATTGCTGACCGGGCTGAAGAAGCACCCGGAACTGAAGCCGCTGGATGTGGACCTGCACCACCTGTTCACCTCCTGGTTCAACCGCGGCTTCCTGGAGCTGCGGCGGATCGACTGGGACACCCCCGCCGCCATCCTGGAGAAGCTGATCGCCTACGAGGCGGTGCACGAGATCATGGGCTGGGACGATTTGCGCCGCCGCCTGGCGCCGGACCGCCGCTGCTTCGCCTTCTTCCACCGCGCGCTGCCGGGGGAGCCGCTGATCTTCGTCGAAGTCGCGCTGGTGAAGGGGCTGGCCAACGCCATCCAGCCGCTGCTGACGCCGGGAGACGGCGTGGTGCCGGATTTCAACACGGCGATCTTCTACTCCATTTCCAACTGCCAGGACGGGCTGCGCGGCATCAGCTTCGGCAACTTCCTGATCAAGCAGGTGGTGGAGGAGCTGAAGGCCGAGTTGCCGGAGGTGACGACCTTCTCCACCCTTTCCCCCGTGCCGGGGTTCCGCCGCTGGCTGAAGCGCAAGCTGGAACGGGCAGGGGAGACGCTGCGCCCCGAGGAAGCCGCCGCCATCCTGGCGCTGCGCACGCCGAAGGCGCCGGACGAGCCCGCCGCCGGCGACGCCGCGGTGGCCGAGCTGCCCAATGCCGAGGCGCTGCTGGACCAGATGGCGACCGGCGAATGGTGGCTGGACAAGAAGAAGGACGCCGCGCTGCGCCCGCCGCTGCTGCGCCTGGCGGCCGAGTACCTGACGCGGCCGAATGCCGGCATGGGTGCCATCGACCCCGTCGCCCGCTTCCACCTGGGCAACGGCGCGCGGCTGGAGCGGATCAACTGGCGCGGCAACACCGCCGCGCGCGGCATGACCGAATCCTACGGCATCATGGTCAACTACCTCTACGACCCGGACAGCATCGAGGCGAACCACGAAGCCTTCACGCGCTCCGGCGCCGTGGCGCGCTCGGCTTCGGTCGATCGGTTGCTAGCTGTTCCGGCCCTCGTGGCGCCGAAGGGCCGATCGGGCTATCTGCCCAGGCTGCTAGGCGGCTCGGGCGACAATGCCGCCGAGAAGACCCCGGCGAAGGACAAGGACCCCGAGAAGATCCGGGACAAGGACGCGGAGAAACCCGGCGGGAAGAAGCCCGCCGCCTGAACCAACGGAAGGCGGCAAGGCCCGCCCTCCTGCCCATGATTGCGTGAAGCCCACCATCGCGCAGAGAGTTTGCCGGCGCCCCCGCCGGTTCGTGCACAGCCTGTAAATAAGCAAGGAACGTCCAAAGTGTCCCCTGCCATTGCCTCCATCCTGGGGCTGGTCGTCATGTTCATCGTCGGCACTGCGCTGCCGATCAACATGGGCGCGCTGGCCTTCGCGCTGGCCTTCCTCATCGGCACCTTCGTCGTCGGCATGGGCGCCAACGCCATCCTGGCCGGCTTCCCGGGCGATCTGTTCGTCACGCTGGTCGGCATCACCTACCTGTTCGCCATCGCGCAGAAGAACGGCACGATCGACCTGTTGGTGCACTGGGCCGTGCGCGGCGTCGGCGGCCGCATCGCGCTGATCCCGTGGGTGATGTTCAGCGTGGCGGCGGTGCTGACCGCCATCGGCGCCGTCAGCCCGGCGGCGGTGGCGATCATCGCGCCGATCGCGCTGCGCTTCGCCCGCCATTACAAGATCGATGCGCTGATGATGGGCCTGCTGGTCATCCATGGCGCACAGGGCGGCGGCTTCTCGCCGATCTCGATCTATGGCGGCATCACCAACCAGATCGTCGAGCGCGCGGGCATGGAGGGCAGCGAGGTCTTCCTGTTCCTGGCCAGCCTGATCTTCAACCTGCTCGTCGCCATCGGCGTGTTCTGCGCCTTCGGCGGCCTCAAGCTGATCGGCCAGCGCGACACCGGCACGCATGAGGATTTCGAGGAAGGCACCGGCGCCTCTCTGCCCGTGCGCGGCCATGGCGGCACCCCCGCCAAGGGCGAGCACCGCGCGCAGAAGAACGCCACGCGGGACCAGATGCTGACCCTGGCGGGTCTTATCATCCTCGGCGTCGGCTCGCTGGCCTTCGGGCTGAATGTCGGCATGGTCGCCATCACCATCGCCGTGATCCTGGCGCTGCTGTCGCCGGAAGCGCAGAAAGGGGCGATCGACAAGGTCAGCTGGTCCACCGTGCTGCTGATCTCGGGCGTCATCACCTATGTCGCCGTGCTGCAGAAATCGGGCGCGGTGGATATGGTCAGCAACAGCGTGACCAATCTCGGCATGCCGCTGCTGGCGGCGCTGCTGCTCTGCTACGTGGGCGGCATCGTCTCCGCCTTCGCGTCCTCGGTGGGCGTGCTGGGTGCCATCATCCCGCTGGCGGTGCCGTTGATGATGCAGGGGCATATCGGCCCGGCCGGCATGGTCGCCGCGCTCGCCATCTCGGCCACCATCGTCGATGTCAGCCCGTTCTCCACCAACGGTGCGCTGGTGGTGGCGAATGCGCAGGAAAATGAGCGGGACACCCTGTTCCGCCGCTTTCTGATCTATAGCGGCCTTGTCGTCGCCCTCGGCCCGCTGCTGGCCTGGGCTATCCTGGTTGTGCCGAACTGGATGTGATTGTCCGTTTGCTTCCGAGAATGAAAGAGTAGATGCCATGACCGAACCGACCGGACCGCTGAAGGGCCTGCGCGTTGTCGACCTCACCCGCGTTCTCGCGGGCCCCACCTGCACGCAGATGCTGGGGGATATGGGCGCCGAGGTGATCAAGATCGAACGCCCCGATGCCGGCGACGACACCCGCGGCTTCGCGCCCCCCTACATGCCGAACACGCGGGAGAGCGCCTATTTCGTCGGCGTGAACCGCAACAAGAAGTCGGTGACGATCGACATCGCCAAGGCCGAGGGCCAGGCGATCGTGCACAAGCTGCTCGAGAACGCCGACATCCTGGTGGAGAACTTCAAGACCGGCGCGCTGGCCAAATATGGCCTGAGCTACGAGGACCTGAAGAACCAGTATCCCGGCCTGATCTACTGCTCCATCACCGGCTTCGGCCAGACCGGCCCCTACGCGGCCCGCCCGGGCTATGACGCGCTGATCCAGGCGATGGGCGGCGTCATGTCCCTGACCGGTGACCCGGATGGGGAGCCGCAGAAGGTCGGCATCCCGGTGGCGGACCTGTTCGCCGGGCTGTACGGCACCATCGGCATCCTGGCCGCGCTGCGCCACAAGCAGGCGACGGGGCAGGGGCAGCAGATCGATATCGGCATGCTGGACACGCACGTGGCGTGGCTGGCCAACCAGGGCATGAACTACCTGGCCACCGGCGAGAACCCGCCGCGCCTGGGCAACCAGCACCCCAATATCGTGCCCTACCAGGTGTTCCCGACCGCCGACGGCTACATGGTGCTCTCCATTGGCAATGACCCGACCTTCGAGCGCTTCTGCAAGAATTTCGCGCTGGAGCACCTGCTGGCGGATGAGCGCTACGCCACCAACGCCGCCCGCGTCGGCAACCGCGCGCTGGTGACGGAGACGCTGACCGCCGTCACCAAGACCCGCACCACGGACGAGTGGATCAGCAAGCTGGAGGCGCTGAAGATCGGCTGCGGCCCGATCAACACGTTGGACCGTGTCTTCGCCGACCCGCATGTGCAGGCGCGCAACATGCTGGTGAAGATGCAGCATGCTTCGGGCGAGGAAGTCACCGTCGTCGCCAACCCGGTGAAGCTCTCCGCCACGCCGCCCGATTACCGCTCGGCGGCGCCGATGCTGGGGCAGCATACGGATGAAGTGCTGGCCTCCATCGGCTTCGATGCGATGGCCATCGCGCAGCTCAAGGACAGCAAGATTGTCTGAACCACGCATCGGCGCTTTGCGCGCCGCGCTGCCCTTCGGCCCGGTGGATCTACGCTGGGCCGAGTGGGGGCCAGCGGATGGGGCGCCGGTCGTGTGCGTCCATGGCCTGACGCGTACCGGGCGGGATTTCGACGTCCTCGCCCGCGCCCTGGCCGAGGATGGCCGCCGGGTCATCTGTCCGGATATCCCCGGGCGCGGCCTCTCCTCTTGGCTGCCGGACGGCAATCTCTACGCGGTGCCGACCTATATCGGCGTGCTGGCGCCGCTGCTGGCGGGGCTGGGGCGGTTCGACTGGGTCGGGACGTCAATGGGCGGGCTGATCGGCATGGGGCTGGCGAGCCTGCCGAACCACCAGATGGGCCGGCTGGTGCTGAACGATGTCGGCGCCGAAATCCCCGGCAGCGCGCTGGCGGTGATCGGTGCCTATGTCGGCACGCGGCACGAATTCGCCGACGTGGCGGCGCTCGAGGCGCATCTGCGCGTCATCCATGCCGGGTTCGGCGATCTCTCCCCCGCCGAGTGGCGGCACCTGGCTGAAAGTTCCGCCCGCATGACGCCGCAGGGGCGGGTGGTGCAGCACTACGATCCCGCCATCGCGGTGCCGTTGCAGGCCGCGCCGCCGGGAGATGCGACGCTGTGGCCGCTGTGGGATTCGCTGAACCTGCCCACGCTGCTGCTGCGCGGCGCCCACAGCCCGCTGCTGACCGAGGCAACGGCGAACCGCATGGCCGGCAAGCCGGGCGTCAGCCTGCTGACCATTCCCGGCTGCGGGCATGCGCCCGCGTTGATGGATACGGCGCAGACCGGGGCAGTCCGCGGCTTCCTGCGCGGCTAGGGCATCCGCCGTTCGCACAGGCTCACTTGAGATGCTCTAGCTCCTTGTTCTGAAGAGCATCTTCACGCCGTCAGGTCATTCTCACCTGATGAATATCCGCTGCAGCGTATGGCGCCGCGCCCCTGGTGGCCGCTGCCTGGCAGAAACCCGAACCGCCAGCGGGGCGTTCGGCTTCCGATACGGCTTGGCAAGATATGGCCAGGCCTGAGGAAGGATCTTCTGATGCAGTCACTCTCCCGCCGGGCCAGCCTGTTCCTGCCGTTCGGCCTTGCCGCCACCCTGGCCGCCTGTGCCACCGAGACGATGCCGACAACGCCGCCGGACCCGACGGGCCGTGCCGACCCGCAGATGCGGGCGCTGCTCGAAAGCCTGGCGCAACTCGGCGGCAAGCCGATCGAGACGCTGACGCCGGCCGAGGCGCGCCGCCAGCCTACCATGGCCGATGCGGTGAAGGCGCAGCAGCGTGCGCTGAACCTGCGCACCGACCCGCGTGAGATCGCCCAGGTGCGGGACCTGCAGATTCCCGGCGCCGGCGCCTTCCCGCTGGAGGCGCGGCTGTACAACCCGGCGCCGACCCCGCCGCGCGGCCAGCCGATCCCGCGCCTGCCGCTGATCGTGTATTACCATGGCGGCGGCTTCGTCATTGCCGACCTGGACACTTACGATGCTTCCGCCCGCACCCTGGCGGCCGATACCGGCGCGATGGTGCTGGCGGTGCATTACCGCCAGGGGCCGGAGAACAGGTTTCCCACCGCGCATGACGATGCCTACGCTGCCTATGTCTGGGCGCTGCAGAATGCCGGCCAGCTGAATATCGACCTGTCCCGCGTCGCCGTGGTGGGTGAGAGCGCCGGTGGCAACCTGGCGATCAACGTCGCCATGATGGCGCGTGAGGCGCGGCAGCCGCTGCCAGTGGCGATGGGCCTGATCTACCCGGTGGCCGGCACCGACATGACCACCCAGTCCTACCGCGACAACGCGATGGCGAAGCCGCTGAACGCGGCGATGATGCGCTGGTTCGTGCAGCACTACACCAACGGCCCGACCGACCTGCGCGACCCGCGCCTGAACGTCGCCGAAGGTGCCGAACTGCGCGGCCTGCCCAAGGCCATCATCGTCACGGCGGAGATCGATCCGCTGCGCAGCGAGGGCCAGTTGCTGGCGCAGAAGCTGCAGGCGGCTGGCGTGCAGGTCTCGGCGGAGGATTTCCCCGGCGTGACGCACGAATTCTTTGGTGCCGACCCGGCGGTTCTCTCCAAGGCCGGCGATGCGCAGCGCTTCGTGGCCGGCGAATTGCGGACGGCCTTCCTGGCTCCCG
>Ga0308159_1002120_pt1 | contig 24180 bp, 21 predicted proteins | sample PhyCR1_FD_201040 | JGI IMG/M metagenome (GOLD analysis project Ga0308159, IMG submission 201040) | Phyllosphere microbial communities from UC Gill Tract Community Farm, Albany, California, United States - DLSLC.R1 | ecosystem: Host-associated > Plants > Phyllosphere > Unclassified | place: USA...
CGTCGCCGGGCCGGTGGACAATTCCTTCCCACATGCTCACCATCCACGCCGACACCTCGCACGTCATCCAGCTCGCGGTGGGGCCCGCGTTCATGCTGGCCGCCATCGGCGGCACGCTCACGGTGCTCACCAACCGGCTGGCCCGCATCAACGACCGCACCATCAAGCGCCGGGACGATCTGGAACATGCGTCGGGCGAAGCCAGCCCGGCGCTGCAGCAGGAGCTGCAGGCCCTCAACCGCCGCGCGAAGGTTGTCAATGCCGCGATCACCGTCGCCGCCGGCTGCGCGATCCTGGTGTGCTTTCTGATCGTGTCGCTTTTCGTGGGCAACGAGCTGGGCATCGCCTTCGACCGGCCGGTGGCGGGCCTCTTCGTGCTCGCGATGCTGGGGCTCGTGGGCACCTACACGCTCATGCTGGTGGAGATCTATCTGGCGCAGCACAGCATCAATCCGACGTGACGGCAGATGGCGCCGGTGCGGGGCCGAGAAGCGTTCGCACCATTTCTCCGAGCGGCCCGCGCCAGCGGCGATGATGCGGGTACTACTACCCCAGGAGCCTCCATGTCCCGGCTGATGACTTTTCTTGCTTTCGTAGGCGTGCTGGCCGCGCTGTACTTCGCGTACCGTTACGGCGTTTTCTGAGCCGGCGAGGCGGGCCGAACGCAGGCGCGGCATACCATGGGCTGCCGCGCCCGCCCGGGGTCACCCCGCGTGCGCCCGCATCCACGCCACGATGTCGGCCGTCACTTCGTCCCGGTTGGTTTCGTTCACGATCTCGTGCCGGCCGGCGGGGTACAGCCTCACCGTCACATCCCGCAGGCCCGCGTCGCGGTAGCGCTGCCCCAGCAGCTGCAGCCGCTCGCCGCCGGCGGCGAGCGGGTCGGCGTCGCCGGAGGCGATCAGCAGGGGCAGGTCGCTGCGGATGCGCGCGAGCTGCGCCGGGTCGGCCACGCGCGGGGCGGGCGAAAGGAGGGCGGGGAACACGTCGGCGGGCACGTCCCATCCGCACCACGGGTCGGCGATGTAGGCATCGACCTCGGCGGCATCGCGCGACAGCCATTCGTAGCCCGTGCGGTGCTCGAAACCCGCATTGAGCGCCGCGAGGCCGGAGGGCGCGCCCGCCGAAGCCCGGGCCATGCCGGCCGCGAACAGATCCAGCGCGGTGGAGCCCGACAGCACCACGCCCGACCACGTGGCCGAGTGGTCGAGCAGGGCGGCCTGGGCCGCGAAGGAGCCCATCGAGTGGGCGAACAGGAACAGCGGCAGGTCGGCATGCCGGGACCGCAGCGCAGCGCCGAACTGGGCCACGTCGGCGATCAATCCGCCGAACCCGGCCGGGCCGAAATCACCCATGCGCCCGGCGGCGGTGCGCCCGTGCCCGCGGTGGTCGACGGCATGGACCAGGAACCCGGCGGCGTTCAGCGCCTTCGCGAACCGGTCGTAGCGCTCGCCGTGCTCGGCGAGTCCGTGGGCGATCTGCACCACGCCCGTGGGCGTGCCCGTGACGTCGGTCCAGGCGTACGCTGTGACGGGCGTGCCGTCCGCATCGGAGAGGAAGGAGGAGGTCGATGTGCTCATCGTTCCATTCTCACACCGCGGCGGCAGGGTCCGCCAGCGCGGTTCCCTCAGTCGCTGTCCGCGTCCGCGTCCGAATCCGTGTCCATGTCCGTATCCGGGCCGATGCCGGAATCCGCGCCGCGCTGGCAGTGCGGGGGCGGCGGCCATCCGCCTTCCCTGCCTCCCGCGCCATCGCGCCGTGCGCTTTCCTGCTGCCGCCACTCGCGGGGCGAGAGTCCGCATTGCGCCTTGAAGGCCCGCGACAGTGCCGCCTCGCTGCCGTAGCCCACGTCCACGGCGATGGCCTTGAGCTGCCGTCCCTGCAGCAGGGCCTGCTGCGCGAGCCGGATGCGCCAGACCTGGAGGTAGCCGCCCGGCGTGCAGCCCAGGGTGTCGCGGAAGGTGTTGGCGAATGCCGTGCGCGACATGCCGGCGGCGGCGGCGAGGGCGTCGAGCGACCACTCCTGCTCGGGCCGTTCGTGCAGGGCCACGAGCGCCCGGCGCAGCTTGGGATGGGACAGGCCGGCCAGCATGCCGTCCTCGATCCCCTGCGTTTCCATGAGGTGCCGCAGCACCTGGATCAGCACCACGCCGAACAGCCGGTCGATCAGCGCATGGCGGCCGCAGTTGTCGCCGAACGCTTCCGTGAACAGCAGCGAGAGCACGCCGGCCGCGCCATCGATGGACGCGAGCGGCACGCAGATCTCGTCCGGCAGGGCGCGGGCGACGGGATTCGCGGCACCGCCCTCGAAATCCAGCCGTGCGCACACCAGGTGCGCCCCCAGCTCCGTGCCGCACACGAACTGCCGCGGTACCGGCCGGGGATAGAGCAGCAGGCTGGGGACGTTCACCGTGAGCGGCGGATGCCCCGGCCGCACCACGCCGACCGGGCCGGAGCGGACCAGGTGCATGTGGCCGCCTTCGCCCGGGGCGAGGAGGTCCGTGACGCCGCACAGGGAGCCTGCGTGGAACATGTGCGTGCGCACGGGGAAATGGGTCAGCAGGGCTTGCAAGCGATCGGTGCAGGATTCGATCATTTGGTACTCGCTGTCAAGTTTTAGGTATTTAATGTGTTCTTCGATTCAGTATTTCACTCTACAGTGTATTTCGCGTTCGGCCTCTTCCCCCGATTCCCCTCTGCAAGGAGACATCCATGACCTCGGAACCCGTTCTGTACCGCGCTCTCACGGCCACCGCCGGACACAGTCCGGTGTGCGATGCCTCGCTGCAGGATGTCCTGAAGGGGCCCGTGCCGTGGGACCGGTACGGAGACGGCGGACGGCCCGGCCTCTCCGCCGCGCAGCCGGCGCTGACCGGCTATTCGGCGTGTTTCCTCAGCGCACTGCAGTTCGTGGCGGCGCAGGACCGGGTGAGGTTGCCCGCCACCATCGTGGTCACCGAGACCGCGGCCCTCGCGGCCATTCCCACCGGCTTCGCCATCCAGGTGGATCTGCGCGTCAACGTGCCCGGGATGCCCCCGGGCCTGGCGCGCGAGTTGATCGACAAGGCCCACATCGTCTGCCCCTATTCGCGGGTGACGCGCAACACCGTCGACGTGCGCCTGACGCTGGTCTGAATTCCGCTGCCGCCCGCCGGGGTGCCCGGCGCGCGCGCAGCCCTTACCGCTTCAGGCGCTCGATCTCCGCGCGCAGCTGCTCGATCATCAGGCGCTGCTCCACGATCGCGTCGCGCTGCTCCTTGAGCAGCGTGTGCAGGCCCTGGATCGCGACGAGGGCCGCGCCGTCGGCGTCCACCGTGTTGATGGTGGTGTCGTTCTCGCCCAGGCCGAAGGCCGCGCGGAAATCCTGCGCGGTGGGCCCGAGGTGGCGGATGGCCGGGGCCTGGGTCTTGTAGTTCCAGGTCTGGATCGGCATGGCCGCGATCTTCTCCAGCACGGCGACCGGGTCCACGTCCGCGAAGTTCTCTTTCTTGTTCCGGTCGCTGATGCTGTTCCATGCGCCCCCGCCGGCGGCCACGGTGACCCCTGAGGACAGGTTCTGGCTGGTATAGAAATAGATGCCGCCGCAGCCACGGGCGACGAACTGGTTGTTGGCGGTGGTGCGGACGTCGTCGCTGCTGAAAGATGCGCACCCATCGCCGAGCACGATGGCGCCCTGGTGGCTCGCAGTGGCATTCTTGCCGATGGCTACGCTGAACTGCCCCGTGGCCTTGTTCTGCAGGCCGATCGCCACGCCGAAGTTGCCGGTCGCACGCGAGGGCCCGATCGTGATCGAAGCGAGGCCGCTGGAGATGGAACTCGGCCCCATGGCCAGCGCATCGTCATTGGTGGCCTGCGCACCGCTGCCGATGGCGACCGCACCCACGCCCGATGCCGTGCCGTTGAAGGCGAGGGTGCGGTCGGATTGGGCGGTGCCGCTGTTGCCCAGCGCGACGGAGCTGTCGCCATGCGCAGAGGTGCTCTGACCGGCCGCGAAGCTGTTGGGCCCCACTGCCCGCGTGTTCGACCCGAACGCGGCGGAGGCATCGCCGATGTTCGCGTCGTCCCAGTAGGCTGCGCCGAAGCTGTCCACGCGGCCCGCGCGGAACGCGGACTTGGAGGGCACCCACATCATCCGCACGCCGGCCCCGCTGGCGGGCGTGGTGCCGTTGCCGGACGTGCCGCCGACGGTGAAGGCGCCGTCGTCGGAAAGCCGCATCAGGGCCTGGTCGCCGCCACCGGTGGCGACGTTGACCAGCGCGGCGGTGCCGGTGCCGATCGCGTTCGCCGACGCGATGTTCACCAGCGGCAGCGTGGCGCTGGCCTGGATGGCGGCGGGGGAGAGCCCGACCACCGTGCCGGAGGTGTCCGCGCCCCTGGCGGCCAGCAGCGACCAGTCGGCCGTCTGGCCCGGCGTGCTGCCCGCCGCCACCACGGAAGAGATGGCGACGTACGAGGAACCGAGGTATTGCACCGCGTCGCGCGCGACGTAGGAAGCAGAGGCCGACCATGCGCCCTGCCAGGTGAGTCCGATCGGGCCCTGGATGCCTGCAGGGCCGGTCGTTCCCTGCACGCCTTGCGGGCCGGCGGGGCCCGTGGCCCCGGCCGAACCCACGGCCCCTGCAGGTCCGGTCGCGCCGGTGGTCCCGGTGGCGCCCGCTGCACCGGTCACCCCGGCCGGTCCCGTGGCGCCGGTTTCTCCCCGGGGGCCCATGGCTCCGGTGGCACCGGTGGCACCGGTGGTGCCCCGGGGGCCGGTGATCGCTGCGGGATCGCAGTTGCCCACCACGCCGGTCGCATCGCGGCAGACGACCTGCTGGAACGTCGCCGACGTGTTGGGTAGCCCCGGCAGTTGCACGCCCCCGGGACCGGCGCGCAAGGCCGGCGTGTCGGGGTTGGAATTCAGGACCACGCTGCCTCCAGGCGGCGGGGTGAGCGTGATGTCGGCAGCGAGGGCGGGCGCGCCGACCAGGGCCGCAATGGCCCAGAAGCAGGGATGGGGAGTCATGAGGGGATGCATGGGAGGCGGCAGGGCTGCCACCGGAGGGAGCGCCGTGAACGAAGGGATTCGCCAGGATCGCCATAGGATAGGAGCGCGGTTGCAAAAACTTGCAACTTCTTTGCCGGTTTCCGAAAGCCACTGTCGCGTGATCGGCCCTGCCTGGCAGCTCGACTGTGCGTCGTTCCTTAGTCCTACAGTGACGCGCACGTGCGGGGGCTAATTTCTTGCCCATGCCGGAAAAAAATCTCAAGAGTTCGTGGGCCCTCGCCAAGCAGGCGGTGTCGTCCTGGGTCGACGACTACGCGCCCAGCATGGGCGCGGCGCTGTCGTACTACAGCGTGTTCTCGCTCGCGCCGCTGCTGGCGATCGTCATTTCCGTCGCGGGCCTGGTGTTCGGCGAGGAGGCTGCGCGCGGCGAGGTGTTCGCGCAGTTGAGCGGGCTGATGGGCGCGGACGCCGCCGCCGCGGTGGAAGAGCTGCTCAACGCGGCGGCCAAGCCGTCGACCGGCATCACGTCCGCCGTGATCGGTCTGGTGATGCTGGTGGTGGGCGCGACCACCGTGTTCGGCGAGCTGCAGGACGCGCTCGACCGCATCTGGCGGGCGCCGGTGCGTGAAGGCTCGACGGGTCTCTGGGGGCTGCTGCGCTCGCGGTTCCTGTCGTTCGGGATGATCCTCGGCATCGCCTTCCTGCTCATGGTCTCGCTGGTCATGAGCGCGGCGGTGTCGGCGCTGGGCAAGTGGTGGGCGCCCGCATTCGGCGGCTGGGAGCTGCTGGCGCAGGGGATCAACGCGGTGGTGGGATTCGCGCTCACCACCGTCGTGTTCGCGATGATCTACAAGATCATGCCGCGGGTGCACGTGCGCTGGCACGACGTGTGGCTCGGAGCGGCCATCACCGCGGTGCTGTTCACCGTGGGCCGGATGCTGATCGGGCTCTACATCGGCAAGACCGCCCTGGCCTCCGGCTTCGGTGCCGCGGGGTCGCTGGCGGTGATCTTCGTGTGGGTGTACTACTCGGCGCAGATCTTCCTGATGGGGGCGGAATTCACCTGGGTGTATGCGCGCACTTTTGGATCGATGCGGGACCGGGTGGACGGCCCTCCGGCGGGCAATGCGTCTTCGGCCTCCGCGTCCCGCAGTGGTGGGCCGGGCGCCGTTCCCGATGGGCCCCGCGCCGCAGGCTCCGGGCGCGCCGCAGGCTCCGTGGCGTCCTGAGGGCCGCCGAGGGCGGCGCCACAAGCCGGCCCAGTGCCATTCCATCCAGACCCGGCACGAACGCCAGCCCAGGGCCTGGGCCGGCCACCAGCCGCTCAGCGAAACCCGTGCCTGCGCACCTCCGGCCCCTGCCCGATGCGGTGCAGGGCCTGCTGGCATTCCGCCAGGGTGCGTTCCCGCCGTGCCGCCAGCCAGCCCACGGCGAACCAGGCCTGTGGGTCGCGGCGCGCCATCTTCCGGTACAGCCCTTCAGCCACCTGCTCGTCGTTGAGGTGCCCCAGCGCATCCTGGGCGGGCTCCAGCCGGCGCAGGAATTTGCGGCCACGGCCCTGGAGTGCCGGCGCGAAGAACTCCGTGAGATAGCGCAGGCGCTTGATGCGCTTGCGCACGCCGTGCCGCGTTTCCGCCGGCAGGGCGGCAAAGCCTTTCGCTTCCTTGCCGATCTTGCGGTGCAGCCGGCGCAGGGCCTTGCGGACCGTGCGCCGCGTGCCATGGGCATCCAGCGCCGGCGGGTGCGTGCCCGTGGGCAATGGCTTCGCGGGCGCGGAAGCACCCGCGGCGGCGAAGCCCATCAGCGCGATCAGCGCGGCCTGGAATGCGCCGTCGCCCACGACCTCCTGCGCCGAGGTGGACGGCGGCTCGTGCACTGCGATGGCCGGGCCGCCGGAAGCGCGCAGGGCTTCGTCGAACGATTCCAGCACGTGCTCGCCGTCGCGCAGCTCGCCCAGGCGCCGGAACGCGGTGCGCAGCGGCGCCTGCCAGTCTGGATCGAAGCGGCCGGGCGCGAAGGCGTCGAGTTCGCGCAGGGCGGTGCGCAGCCGGCGGATGCCCACGCGCAACTGGTGCACGTGCCCGGCGTCGCCGTGGCCCTGCGCGATCACGCTGGCGTTGGGAAGGATCTGCTCCAGGCAGTTGCCCACCACCGCCCGCTGCAGCGCTTCGCCGCTCGGCAGGCGGTGCTTCTTCGCGCGCATCGGCACGGCCTTGGTAGCCGGCCCGGCGGCGTGGCCGGCGCGCAGACACTCGCCGCGTTCGGCCTTGGAGACGGTACTCACGCGCAGGCCGTGGCTGCGCGCCCAGGCGGACGCCACCTGCACGAGGGCCTTGACGGAGCCTTCCTTGAGTTCCAGCTCCAGCTCGCTGAGGGGCAGGGAGGCCTCCTCGGGCGTTCCGCGGTGCGCCACGACGCGGCCGGTGTCGAGCGCGATTTCCACCATGCCGCCGCCCTCCAGCGGCAGTTCGCGCGTCACGCGTTCGAACTCCGTGCCGTAGGTCTCGACCACGCCGGCCTTCGCGGCGGCCAGCACCTTCTCCAGCTGCCGCCCGGCGGCCGAGCCGGCATGCAGCGACGCATCGGGGCGGGGCACTTCGGCCGGATCGGCGGGGCGCGGCAGGTCCGCGTTGTGCTCTTCGCGCGCGAGCGGGCCGTCGCCCAGCGTCTTGACGGTCTGCACCCAGGTGCCGCCTTCGTTGCGCACGCGCCAGGCGATGCCGTGGCGGGCCAGATCGCCATCGGGCGTGTCGAAATAATGCGCCTGCATGCGGCGCGCGGTGAAGTGGCCCTGCTGCATGGCGGCCTCCACGCCGGCGAGGCGGTGCGGGGGGATCAGGAACTTGAATTCGGTTTCCATGGCGGCTCCTTGGAATGGTCGGTAATGGAGGGGGGCAGGGTGCCGGATGCTATCGGCCCGGCGATGGGCTCGGCAGGTTTCCCGGCTGTGCAGCCAGGGCTTCTGCGAGATAGGGCGCGGTGCGGGAGGGCGTACAGGCGGCTGCCTCCTGCGGCGTGCCCGCGCACACGATGCGGCCCCCGGCATCGCCGGCGCCGGGCCCGACGTCGATCACCCAGTCGCAGGCCGCGACGAAGTGCATGTCGTGCTCCACGGCCACGACGGTGTGGCCCGCGCGCACCAGCGCATCCAGGTGCTGCAGCAGGCGATCGGCATCCGCCGGGTGCAGGCCGGTGGTCGGCTCGTCCAGCACGTAGAGCGTGTGGCCGCGCTGCGTGCGCTGCAACTCGGCCGCGAGCTTGATGCGCTGCGCCTCGCCGCCCGACAGCTCGGTCGCGGGCTGGCCCAGGCGCAGGTAGCCCAGGCCGATGTCCCGCAGCACCTGCAGCGGGCGTAGCACCGCAGGCTCTTCGGCGAAGGCGTCGCAGGCCGCGTCGACGGTCAGTCCCAGCACGTCGGCGATGTTCAGGCCGCTCCAGGTGATGGCGAGTGTCTGGGGGTTGTAGCGCGCGCCGTGGCAGGTGGGGCAGGGCGCGTAGGTGCTGGGCAGGAAGAGCAGTTCGACGCTGACGAAGCCCTCGCCCTGGCAGGTGGGGCAGCGCCCCTTGGCGACGTTGAACGAGAACCTGCCCGCGTCGTAGCGCTTCCTGCGCGCGGCCGGCGTGGCGGCGAACAGCTTGCGGATCGCGTCGAACAGGCCGGTGTAGGTGGCGAGGTTGGAGCGCGGCGTGCGGCCGATCGGCTTCTGGTCCACGTTCACGAGCCGCCGGACCGTGTCGACGGCACCCGCCAGCCGGCCGGTGCAGCGCCCGTCCCCCTCCGCCGCGGTGGAGGCACCTGGGTCGTCGTCCGCGCCGATGGGCGGCGCGGCATGCGGCAGCGCGGCGTCGTCGTCCCCGGAGCCGCCCTGCGCGGCGTGCGCATCCTGCCCCAGGTGGTCCGCGACCAGCGACAGCAGCGCATGGCTCACGAGGCTGGATTTGCCCGATCCCGACACGCCGGTCACCGCCGTGAGGCAGCCCAGGGGGATGCCGGCCTGCACGCCGTGCAGGTTGTGGCAGTGCACGTCCTCCATCCGCAGCCACTCGGACGGAGTGCGGCGCTCCCGCCCGGCGCGCGCGCCGGGCTCGAACAGGTAGGGCCGGGTGCGGGAGTCCGCCACGCCCTGCAGGCCTTGCGGCGGGCCGCTGTAGAGCACGCGGCCGCCGCGCTCGCCCGCGTCGGGGCCCACGTCCACCAGCCAGTCGGCGCGGCGCATCGTGGCCACGTCGTGCTCGACGACGACGATGGAGTTTCCGGCGGCCTTCAGGCGATCGAGCGCCGCCAGCAGCGATTCGCCGTCGGCCGGGTGCAGGCCCGCCGAGGGCTCGTCGAGCACGTAGACCACGCCGAACAGCTGCGACGCCAGCTGCGTGGCGAGCCGCAGGCGCTGCAGCTCGCCCGGCGAGAGCGTCGGCGTGGCGCGGTCGAGCGACAGGTAGCCCAGGCCCAGGCCGACCAGCGCGCCCACCCGCGCCAGCAGTTCCTGCGCGATGCGCTGCGCGGCCAGGCGTTTTTCCGCGGAGAGGTGGGGCGTGCGGCGCACGTCGGGCGCGGCTGCGTGGGCGGAGCCGCCGGCCGCCACCCGGCGGGCCGTGGCGCGCGCGCGGGCGGAAGCGGGCAGCGTGCCGCCGTCGGGCTCGCCCGAATCCACCGTGCCCTCGGCGACGGGGCGCAGCACGTCGGCCAGCGCGGCAAGCGGCAGGTGCGTGAATTCGCCGATGTCCATGCCCCGGAAGGTCACGGCAAGCGCCTCCGGCTTGAGGCGCTTGCCGTGGCAGACGGGGCAGGCCTGGCCCACCATGAACTGCGCCACCCGGCGCTTCATCATCGCGCTCTGGCTGGTGGCGAAGGTCTGCATCACATAGCGCCTGGCGCCCGTGAAGGTGCCCATGTAGCTGGGCGGCTGCCCACTCTTGCGCGCGCGCTTCACTTCCTCGCGGCTGAAGCCCGCGTACACCGGCACCGTGGGCTGCTCGTCGGTGAACAGGATCCAGTCGCGGGTCTTGCGCGGCAGATCGCGCCAGGGCACGTCGACGTCGTGGCCCAGGGTGGTGAGGATGTCGCGCAGGTTCTGCCCCTGCCAGGCCGTGGGCCAGGCGGCGACGGCGCGCTCGCGCAGGGTGAGCGAATCGTCCGGCACCATGGACGCTTCCGTCACCTCGTACACGCGCCCGAGGCCGTGGCAGTGCGGACAGGCGCCCTGCGGCGTGTTGGGCGAGAAATCTTCCGCATACAGCATCGGCTGGCGTGCAGGGTAGTGGCCGGCGCGCGAATACAGCATGCGCACCAGGCTGGAGATGGTGGTCACGCTGCCCACCGACGAGCGCGCGCTCGGCGTGCCGCGCTGCTGCTGCAGCGCCACGGCCGGCGGCAGGCCCTCGATCGCATCGACCTGCGGCACGCCCACCTGGTCGATCAGGCGCCGCGCATAGGGCGCGACCGATTCGAAATACCGGCGTTGCGCTTCGGCATAGATGGTGCCGAAGGCGAGCGAGGACTTGCCGGAGCCGGAGACGCCGGTGAACACGACGAGCGCGTTGCGCGGGATGCGCACGTCCACGTTCTGAAGGTTGTGTTCGCGTGCGCCGCGCACTTCGATGAACCCGTCGAAGTCGGTGTCGTCGGGCGAGGGCACTGCAGGGGGCGTCTTGGGAGGGGTTTTCATTGCCGCGGAGCATGGCCCGCCGGCAGCCGGCGAGGTGTAGGCGCGGTCCCGATATTGCCCGCAGCCAACGTCCGCTTTCTCGATCGTGCCCTTGAAAACATCCATTGACCATCCATATGGATGGTAATAGGATGGCCCATGACTTCGCTTCCCACTGCCCCGCGCCCAACCAAACCGGGCGATTCCGAAAAGATCACCATCAACCTCGGGTACGTCGATCTCGGCCATATCGATCTGTTGGTGGCCGAGAGCTTCTACGGCAACCGCACGGATTTCATCCGCACGGCGATCCGCAACCAGCTCGCGGTGCACGCCGACGCGCTGCGGCAGGTGGTGGCCCGCAAGATGCTGGTGCTGGGCCTGCAGCGCTTCTCGGCAGCCGATCTGGAGGCCGCGCGCGCGGCGGGCCAGCGGCTGCAGATCCGCGTGCTCGGCCTGGCCACCATCGATCCGGACGTCACCCCCGAGCTGGCGCTGGCCACCATCGAGTCCCTCACCGTGCTCGGCGCACTGCAGGCCAGCAGTGCCGTGAAAACCGCGCTGGCCGGACGCATCCATTGACCCCTTCCCCCCCACGAAAGCCCCCTGTGAACCCACTTTTTCAGCAATTGATGGCCGATGCCGCGCGCTCCACGCGCGGCGGCCGGCTCGGCGAAGCCACCGAGGCCATCCAGCGCGCGCTGCGCGGGGCGGCCGCCCAGGCCCAGGCGGCGGCTTCCGCGGCCGCAGCGGGTTCGGCTCCGGCATTCCGGAGCGCCCCGGTGCCGTCGGCGAATCCGATGGTGCTCGACGGCCTGGTGCGCGAGGTGCGGGAGCCGGACGGGGCGGGCGAAGTCCACGCGGAGCCGGGACCTGCGGGCACGGCGACGTCCTGCAAGGTAAGCGGCGAGCGCTGGCAGGCCGGCAGCTTCAGCCACCAGAACCGCACGCTCGCCTACCGGCTCTACCTGCCGCCGGACGCACCGGGCGACGGCGCGCCGCGGCCGATGGTGGTCATGCTGCACGGCTGCACCCAGCACGCGGAGGATTTCGCGGCGGGCACGCGCATGAATGCGCTCGCGCGGGAGCTCGGCGTGGTGGTGCTCTACCCGGAGCAGACGCAGCATGCCAATGCCCAGAAATGCTGGAACTGGTTCAAGCCGCAGCACCAGCGGCGCGGGCGCGGCGAGCCGGCGGTGATCGCCGCCCTGGCGCGCTCGATCGCCACCAAACACCATGTGGACCCGGCGCGGGTGTATGTCGCGGGCCTGTCCGCGGGCGGCGCGATGGCGGACGTGGTCGGGCACTGCTACCCGGACGTGTTCGCTGCCGTGGGCGTGCATTCCGGACTGCCGTACGGTTGCGCGGCGGACGTCGGCTCGGCGCTGTCGGCCATGCGCAGCGGCCCGGGGCCGGCAGGGGCCGGCACGGCAGGATCGCGCGGCACGGCACTGCCCACCATCGTGTTCCACGGCGATGCGGACGGCACCGTCCACGTCCGCAACGCGGAGGCATTGGTGGAGGCGCTGCGCAATGGCCCAGGGCAGGGCGCTGGCGCAGCAGCAGCCCCACGCGTGACTCGGGGCCAGTCCAGCCGCGGCGCGCGGCACACGCGCAGCGTCTACACGGATGCGGCCGGCCGCGACGCGCTCGAATACTGGCAACTGCACGGCGCCGGCCATGCCTGGTCGGGCGGCAGCGCCAGCGGCAGCTACACGGACCCGTCCGGCGCGGATGCGAGCGCGGAGATGCTGCGCTTCTTCCTTGCCCATCCGCGTGCGGCTGGCTGACCGCGCATCGCTGTCTGCCGCGCGGGCACCTCCCCTGGATACCGGCACGCCGCATGGGGGCTTCGGGGCCCCCGGACCGGATCGTGCCTACACTGGCACCCATGACCTCCCTGGTTTGCGCCTTCGCCACCCTGGCCGCTCTGCTGCACGCAGCGGCCGGCGCGCGAGCGGCCGCCAAGCGGATGCGCCGCCCGCTCCTGCCTGCACATTCCTGAGCCCGGCGGCCCGCTCCCTCCCCCCTTCACCGTTCTTCTTGCGCAACCCTCCGCCGCCGGGCTCCTGCCTTGCGCGAACGAACGCGGCCGTCCTCCTGTGCTGAATAGCGATGGGCTGCCGCACCCCACCAAGGAGTGCCTTCCCATGCATGCAGCGGTCCAGGTTCAGGTTCAGGTTCAAGGCGAGCGTGTGCTCACCGATCTCGATTTCGCGCGCCTGTCGCGCCTCGCGGGCCAGCAGCCCGCGCCCCCGTCGCTGGCGGATCTGCTGGAGAACGCGGATGTCACCAGCTCCCGCACCGTGGAGGCGGACGTGGTCACGATGTACTCGCGCGTGGAACTGGTGGACACCGCGACCGGCGCCCGCCAGGTGCTGACGATCTGCTATCCGCGGGATGCGGATCTCGCGGCGGGTTTCGTCTCGGTGCTGTCGCCCGTGGGCAGCAGCCTGCTGGGCCTGCGCGTCGGGCAGACCGCGCGTTGGAGCACGCCGCGCGGCGAGGCCTGCGAGGCCACCGTGGCCGGCATACAGCACCAGCCCGAGGCCGAGGGCGACTACCTGCGCTAGGAGCGCCTCATGCCACCGACCACGCGAAGACGGCCAGCGCGATGAACACCGTCTCGCCGAGCAGCAGCACCACCGGACGCCAGCCCAGCTGCATCAGGTCGGAGAAGTGCGTCTTGATGCCGGCCGCGCCGATCGCCGCGACCAGGAGCCAGCGCGAGGTCCCGTTCGCGGCCGCCGCGGTAGCGGGGCCGATCACGCCCAGCGACGTGAGCGCCACGAAGAACAGGAACCACAGCAGGAACGGCGGGAACGCGGGCACGCGCGCGCCGAGGGACGCGGCCGCCCGGTCGCGGTAGAGCACCGCGATCACCGCCACGATCGGCACCAGCAGCGCGACGCGGAACAGCTTCACGATCGTGGCCGTCTCGCCGGCCTCGGGGCCGAGGATGAGGCCTGCCGCCACCACCTGGGCGATGTCGTGGATGGTGCCGCCCAGGAAGATGCCCGCGGCCTGCGGGGGCGCGTGCAGCGCGGTGAGCAGCAGCGGATACAGCACCATCGCGAGTGTGGACAGCAGCGTCACCCCGACCACGGCGAGCAGCGTGAAGCGCTCGTTCTCCTTCGTCGGCGGCAGCGCCGCGGCCACCGCCAGCGCCGCCGATGCGCCGCAGATGCCGACCGCGCAGCCGGACACCACGCCCTCTTCGCGCGGGCGCCGCATGGCCTTCGCCAGCACGATCCCGAACACGATCGTTCCCACCACTGAACACACGATGCCGATGCCGGTGGCGAGCCCCAGGCGGGCCACCTGGTCCACCGTGATGCGCGCGCCCAGCAGCGCCACGCCGCAGCGCAGCCCCGTGCGTGCACAGGCCGCCACACCCGCCGACACGCGCGGCACGTTCGCCAGGAAGTTGCACGCCAGCCCGATCAGCAATGCATAGAGCAGTTGCGGGCCGCCGTGGTGTTCGGCGATGAACGTGGCGGCGAGCGCGATCACGGCGCACACGAGGATGCCGGGCCACAGCGCGGCGGCATGGGAGGCGGCCGGGCCGAAGGCGAGGCGCTGGCGCAGCGCGGTAGGGCTATATGACTTCATCGAAGAAGAGCATATGTTTTTCGCATAAGGCAAAAAACGGATAATTCCGCTCGATATGACCCAAAAATCAGGTCAACAAAGCGAGCGAGTGCGGTTCACCTTCCGGCAGCTGGAGGTGTTCCTCGCGACCGCGCACGACGGCTCCACGCGCGCCGCGGCGGAGCGCATCGCCCGCTCCCAGTCGGCGGCCAGCAGCGCCCTAGTGGAGCTGGAATCCCTGCTCGGCGTGCCGCTGTTCGACCGGGTCGGGCGCCGCCTGGTGCTCAACGAGAACGGCCGCGCCTTCCTGCCGCGCGCCGCATCGCTGATGGAAGCCGCCGGCGAACTGGAGCACCTCTTCAGCGGCCGGCATGCCGCGCCCCTGCGCGTGGCCGCGAGCATGACCATCGGCGAACACATCCTGCCCCCGCTGCTCGCGCGCTGGAAGGTCTCGCATCCGCACAGCGCGGTGCAGCTGCGCATCGCCAACACCACCGGCGTGCTCGCGGCCGTGGCGGCCTTCGATGCCGACATCGGCTTCATCGAAGGCCCGCAGACGCATGCGGACCTGCTCGTGCGCGAATGGATGACCGACGAGATGGTGATCGTGGCCGCGCCTGCCCACCCGCTCGCGGGCCGCGCCGCCGTTCCCCGCGCCGCCCTGCGCGCCGCCCGCTGGGCCCTGCGCGAGCGCGGCTCCGGCACGCGCGAAGCGGCCGACCGCTGGCTGCTCGCCCAGCTGGGCCAGGTGCAGATCGATTTCGAGCTGGGCACGCCGGAGGCCCTCAAGGCCCTGGTGGCCGCGGGCGACGCCCTCGCCGTGCTGCCGCGCCACAGCGTGGCGGCGTCCCTGGCGCGCGGCGAACTGGCGGAACTGCCGACCGCGCTGCCGCGCGCGGCGCGCGTGCTGGCGGTGGTGACGCACCGCGAGCGGAGGCTGGGGGCGGGGGGCGAGGCGTTCCTGCGGTATTGCTTTGGGGTGCAGGACTGCGAACTTCCGTGCTGAGCCCGGTTGCAGTCCCCTTCACGCCGATCAGCGTGCAGCCGGCCCCTGGAACGTCTTCGTGCTGTACCACTCCCGCGGCAGCCGCTTGAGCACCGGCAACCCCGTCGCCCCATCCTTCCCCTGCTTCTCGATGTAGCTGAAGAACACATCCGCATCCAGCACACCGATATCCAGCCGCCGCGCCGCAGGCACTGCCGCCAGCGTCTTGTACCCATCGCCACCCGTGGCGTTGAAGCTCAACACGAACAGCTTGTACGTCTTCGTGGCATTCAGCGGCTCCCACGCACCGGAAGCCGCGTTGCGCACTTCGATGCCGGAGACGCGCTGGCCCGCCGCGGCGGCGGCGTTCACGTCGAAGCGCAGGCCGCCGGTGTAGGGGTAGGGGCCGGTGGAGCCGCCGGTGCCGAAGACGGCTTCCATGCCGTCTTCCAGCATGGCCTTCACTTCCGTGCCGGTCACATCGAGGCGGAAGAGCATGTTGCCGAAGGGCAGCACCTGGATGACCTGGGCGGCCGAGACGGTGCCCTGCAGGGGGATGCGCACGCCGCCGCCGCTCTGCAGCGAGATGTCGGCGCCGCCGTAGCGGGTGTTGGCCACGTCGAGGTACGCCTGGGCGACGAGTTGCTGGATGTCGCCGCCGCGCGCGCCCACGCTGCCTTCGGCGTTGCAGGCGGCGCTGGAACGGCTGTAGTCGGAGGAGCCGGCGCCGCCGGGCACGCGGCGGGAGCACAGTTCCTCGGGCGCCACGGCGACCTGGGTGCGGTTGAAGACGGCCACGCGGTCCTTGAATGGCTGCAGGGTGGCGGTGGCCGCGGTGGAGGGCTGGGTCACGCGCAGGAAGCCGCTGGCGGCCACGCTGGCCTGCAGGGCTTTCGCTTCGGCCTCCGTCGGGGCCTTGCCGCCGAGGGTGAAGGTGTCGCCGATCAGCACGTGCGGGGTGCCGGCGCACTGGGTGACGTTGCCGTCGGCATCGAAGTTCACCTTCAGCTCGCCCACCACCTGGGCGTACTCCCAGGCCTGCACGATGCAGACGGTGCGGCCGTCCTTGTCGGTGGTGCGCGTCGGGTAGGTACCGCCGGGCGTGCCCACGCCGGTGGCCTTGAGCGCGTCCGGGCCGAGCAGGGTGTGCGAATCGGCGCCCACCACCACGTCCACGCCCGAGAGCCTGGGCACGATCTGGCGGTCGGCGTCGTAGCCGATGTGGCTCATGAGCACGATCTTGTTGATGCCCTGGCCGCGCAGGCGGTCGATCTCGCGCTGGGCGGCGGTGGCTTCGTCCTCGAAGGTGGTGTCCGGGTCGGGGCTGGAGGAGGCCTTGGTCTTGCCGGCGACGGTGAGGCCGACGATGCCGATCTTCTGGCCGGAGCGTTCCACGACGGTGGAAGCCTGAACGGCGCCCGGTGCCTTGGCGGGGTTGAGCGCGGAGCCGGCGCCGAAGCGCACGTTGGCGCTCAGCGCGGGCGTCTGGCAGGGGCCCTTGTGCAGCAGGTCGAGGAAGTTCTTCAGGCCCGTGTCACCCTTGTCGAACTCGTGGTTGCCGAGCGTGAAGGCATCGAAGCAGACGGTGTTCATCAGGGCCGCATCGGCCTCGCCGTCGGCACCCGCGCGGTTGAAGTACAGCGTGCCGGTGAGGGCGTCGCCCGCGTGCAGCTTGAGCACGTTGGGCGAGCGCCTGGAGAGCTCGTCGATCGCCGCGGTGACGCGCGGGAAGCCGCCCGCGTCCACGGCCACGGCGACCGGCGCGGAACCGCCCGCGGAAAGCTGCAGTGTCTTGGTTTTGGATTCCAGCGTGGAGTGGTGGTCGTTGATGTGCAGGATGGTGAGTTCCATCGGCTGGCCGCCCAGGCCGCCGCCACCCGATCCCCCGCCGCCGCAGGCCGCCAGCAGGGCGGCCGTGGCCACCACCGCGCCGCCCAGCGCGGCGCGCCGCACACCCCTGTTGCTTCTCCACACCTTGGCCACCATGGGGCTCTCCTTCGTTGCGTGTTGTTTGACAAAAGCACGCATGCTTGCGGCGCCGCATGACAACGCGATGAATGGGCGGTCGACGGGGAGGTGCTTTGGTGCGCGGGCGCAGGCACACTCCGGGGTTCCGCGATCCCTCCGCTTGCCATGGCCGCGCCTCCATCCGCCGCATCCTCCCCTTCCGGTTCGCCTTCCCTGTCGGGCACCGACTTCCCTCCCGTCCTCTGCACCGTGGACGTGGTGCTGCTCACCCTCCAGGGCGGGGCGCTGCATGCCGTGCTGCTGCGGCGCGAGGAGGGGCCGCACGAGGGCGCGTGGGCGCTGCCGGGCGGCTTCATCCATGCGCAGGAAGACGGCACGGCCTGGGACGCGGCGGCCCGCGTGCTGCGCGAGAAGACCGGCATCGAGAGCCCCTACCTGGAACAGCTCGCGACCTATTCCGGGGCGCGGCGCGATCCGCGCGCCTGGTCCGTATCGATCGTCTATTGCGCGCTGGTGCCGGTGGAGCTGCTGGCCGGGGAGCGCGGCGGCGCCGTTGGCGAAGGCACCGGCGCCCGGTGGCAGATGGCGCCGGTGGGCGCGCTGCCGGCCCTGGCCTTCGACCACGCCGACATGGTGGGGCTGGCCGTGGCGCGGGTGCGTTCCAAGAGCCAGTACTCGTCGCTGCCGGTGTATTTCTGCGGGGAGCGCATGACGCTGCCGCAGTTGCAGTCGGTGTACGAGGCGGTGCTCGGCGAGCCGGTGAACAAGGTGAGCTTCCGGCGCAAGATCGACGAGCTGGGCATGCTGGAGCCGGTGGAAGGGCTGCTGGAGTCCGGCGCGGCGCACCGGCCGGCGCAGGTGTACCGGTTGCGGGAGGAGTTCCGCCGGTCTCTGTCCGTGGTGGCGCGGGGGCTGAACAGCTAGAGCGGTTCACTCTCGGGATGGCTGTTGGGCCCTGGCGCTGTGGGGCCACCCAGGCCTTCCTAGAATGCGGGCACGATGTCCGCCGGCCTGCCTCCGTCCTCTGTCTCCGCTCCGCCGTTCCCCGTGCCGCTGCGTCCGGAATGCCCGCCGGGCGTGTGCAATTGCGACCTGCAGGCGCTGCTGGAATCGCCGGAGGCCGACCGCCGGGTGCTGCGCCTCACGCGCGAGGAGGAAAAGCGCCTCGTGCAGCGGCTGGAGACCATCGAAAGCCTGGCGGACCTGCGGCGCATCGAGGGCCGGCTGGAGGAGCAGCTGGGTATCCGCCTCGGCATCTCGCAGGGCGCGAGCGAGGTGCGCACGCTGCGCGGCATCGCGATCCTGGTGCACGAGCAGCGCGGGCTGTGCCGCAAGACGCGGCAGGCGATCGCGGCAGCCATCCGGCGTGGCATGGAGCGGCGGCCGGAGATCGCCTTCGCGCTGCTGGACGAGGGCGGGCTGTTCGGCTGATGCGTGCCGGCGGCCCGGCGCTGCCTGCGTCTCTAGCACGATGCGCAATTCCCCGTGCGAGCGCGGACACGCGGCCGTTCCTACACTCGGCCGTTCCTGAAACCCTCTACCCAACAACCAGGACCGATCCCATGGAATTGCTCGACGTACTGCAGTGGCGCTATGCCACCAAGAAGATGGACCCCGCCCGCGCCGTGCCGCAGGACAAGGTGGACCGCATCGTGGAGGCCGCCCGGCTGGCGCCCACCTCCAGCGGCCTGCAGCCCTTCGAGATCGTCGTGGTGACGAACCCCGACGTGCGCGCCCGCATCCGCGAGGTGGCGTGGAACCAGGCCCAGGTGACGGACGGCTCGCACCTGCTGGTGTTCGCCGCGTGGGACGACTACACGGCAGAGCGCATCAACGCGATGTTCGACTACACCAACGAGGTGCGCGGCTTCCGCAACGAAGGCTGGGAGAACTACCGCAACATGCTGCTCGGCTCGTACCCGCAGCGCGGCGCGGAAGTGAACTTCCAGCACGCCGCGCGGCAGGCGTACATCGGTTTCGGCGCGGCGATCATCGCCGCGGCGGCCGAGCAGGTGGACAGCACGCCCATGGAAGGCTTCCAGCCCGAGGCGGTGGACGAGATCCTGGGCCTGCGCGCGCGCGGCCTGCGCAGCGTGCTGCTGCTGCCGCTGGGCTACCGCCAGCCCGAGGGCGACTGGCTGGTGAACCTGGAGAAGGTGCGCCGCCCGCGCGGCGAATTCGTCTCCGAAGTGCGCTGAATCTCTGACGAGGTCGGCGGCGGCGACGGCGGCATGCACTGCTGCCGCCGTCGCTGTCGCCGCCCGGTCAGAACAGCCGGCGCACCAGTGCGATCAGGGCCAGTGCCAGCCCGGCGAGGGCCGCCACGGCGCGCAGCGCCCGCTCGCGGTGCTCGCGCCAGTGCGCGTTCAATCCCATCTCCTGCAGTACCTGGGGCACGCGGCCATGCACCAGGTCCTGTACCAGGCCTTCCAGCACGTTCACGCGGTCGGCCAGCAACAGCAGCAGCCAGTGGCGCACGTCGCTCTCGCTCAGGCGGAAGGCCAGCCGGCGCAGCATGCCGCTCGCGCCCGAGGGCGGCACGGTGGTGCCGAAAACGGGCGTGAGCCCGGGGCGCTCGATGGAGTGCAGCACCTCCACCGTGGGGACCTGTGCTTCGGGTTGGTCCCAGGGCACGTCGAGGCGCGGCGGGGTGCGCTCGCGCGGCACGGCGGGGCGGTCCTCGCGGCGCAGGTCGGCACCCCAGCCGGGGATGTTCGCGGCATCGGCGCGGGCGCGCGGGCCCGGCGGGGTCGCGTCGATGTGGATGGTGGCGGTGGTCATGCGGGTGTCCTTTCTCTTGGCTCTTTCTTCGCGGGCGATGCGGTGGCTCTGGCTTAGGCCGCGGACGGCACGATCACGGGCTTGATGCAGCCGTCCAGCTTGCTGGAGAAGGTGTGGTAGGCCTCGGCGATGTCCTCCAGCGCGAAACGGTGGGTGATGATTTCGCGGGGCTTGATGCGCCCGGCCTGGATGTGCTCGATGAGCCGGGGCAGGTGGCGCTTCACGCTGGCCTGGTTCATGCGCAGCGTGAGGCCCTTGTTCACGGCATTGCCGATGGGCACGGCGTTGAAGGTGGGACCGTACACGCCGACGATCGACACGGTGCCGCCCTTGCGCACGGAGTTGATGCACCAGTGCAGCACCGTGGCCGCGCCGCCCTGCAGCTTGAGCCGCACGCCCGTGAGCGATTGCGCGAACGAGCCTGCGGCTTCGCAGCCCACGGCGTCGATGCAGACGTCGGGGCCGAGGCCGTCGGTCATCTGCTTGAGATGCACCGCCATGTCGCGCACGCTCTTGAAGTCCACCGTTTCGCAGGGTGCGTACTGGCGCACGAAGTCGAGGCGGTATTCGACGTGGTCCACCACGATCACGCGCCCGGCGCCGAGCAGCCAGGCGCTGCGCGCCGCGAAGATGCCCACGGGCCCGGCGCCGAACACCACGACGGTGTCGCCCTCCTGGATGTCGCCCATCTCTGCGGCCTGGTAGCCGGTGGGCAGCGCATCGGTGAGCAGCACCGCGTCGTCCAGGTCGAGGTCCGACGGGATGACCTGGGGCCCGACGTCGGCGAGCGGCACGCGCACGTACTGCGCCTGACCGCCGTCGTAGCCGCCGGTGGTGTGCGAATAGCCGTAGATGCCGCCCACGGCCGTGGCCTCGGGATTCGTGTTGTGGCAGTTGCTGTACAGCTCCTTCTGGCAAAAGTAGCACGAGCCGCAGAAGATGTTGAAGGGCACCAGCACGTGGTCGCCGGGTTTCAGGTGGCGCACCGAGGGCCCCACGGCCTCGACGACGCCGGTGAACTCGTGGCCGAAGGTCGTGCCCACGCGGGTGTCGGGGACGAGGCCGTGGTACAGGTGCAGGTCCGATCCGCAGATGCACGAGCGTGTGACGCGCACGATGGCGTCGTTGGGATGTTCGATGTCGGGCTCGGCCTTGTGCGATGCGCGCACGCGGTAGGGGCCGCGGTAGTTCATTGCCAGCATGGAGGGTGTCTGCCTTTCGCGAAGTCGTGGCGCGAAAAACAAACGTCCGCGCTCCGGGGCATCTTGCGGAGCGCCTGCGCGGCGGTAATGTAGGACGGGCGAACGCTTACGAATCCCGACCCCGCCGTTACAGAAGCGCGTGTGCGTCCTCTCCACCACTCTCCAGATCGGCCGGCGTGTCCACGTCCCGCACGATGCCCGGATCGTCGACAGCGACGGTGCGGGCGGCGTCCCAGTCGATGCGGTGCGCGGCCGCCTGCGCGCCCGAGGCCTGCGCGAGGGATGCGAAGCAGCTTCGCGGAATGCCGCGCGGGTTGCCGGGCCGGTCCCGCCAGAGCGGCATCGCAGGTTCTCCGGGGAATCGCACCAGCGCATCGCGCAGCGCCGCCAGCGTGTCTTCATGCACCCACGGCATGTCCGCCAGGCCCACCACCACGGCCTCCAACCCGGGCTGCGCGAGCGACCACTGCATGCCCGCGGCCAGCGAGGTGCCCTGGCCTTCGCGGCAGCGTGCGTTCGGCACGGCCTCGAGCCCGAGGCGGGCGCAGAGCTCCAGGCCGAAAACATCATCAGGCGGCAGCACCACGGCGGTCCGCGCGAACACCCGGGAGAAGGACTGGCCCACGGCGACCAGCAGCGGCGTGCCGTCCGGCAGCAGCGCGCGGCGCTTGTCGCTGCCGAAGCGCGACGCTGCGCCGGCCGCGAGGATGATGCCGGCTACCGCGGTCGCGCCGGGCAATTCCGGCGTCGTGGAGGCGTCGATGCGGGAAGGCTGCGGATGGAAGGACGGCGCGTAAGAAGCGGGGCAGGCGGGTGGCATGCCGCAGCATACGGCCATGCCTGGCACCTGCGCCGCAAGCCGACCGTGTGCGCGCGCTCCTCCTACAGGGTGCGCGGTGCCTGACGGCGACACTGTCCGGTCCACCGGCCGTGAAGGAAGCGAGATGTCATCCAGCCACCCCACGTCGGTCGCCCGCGCCAGCGGTCCGGCCGAATCCGCCGTGTCGGTCCATACAGTGCGCCTGCACGTGAATGGAACGCCACAGCACCTCGATATTCCCTGCTGGGTCACGCTGCTCGACACGCTGCGCGACCTGCTCCAGCTCACCGGGACCAAGAAGGGCTGCGACCACGGACAGTGCGGCGCCTGCACGGTGCTGGTGGACGGGCAGCGCATCAACAGCTGCCTCACCCTCGCCGTGATGCACGACGGCGCGCATATCACCACCGTCGAAGGATTGGCGGGATTGCGCGATGGTGCCGGGGCCGACGGCGGCAACGCCCCAACCGATGCGCCGCAGGGCGGCGATGCACTGCATCCGCTGCAGCAGGCCTTCATCGACCACGACGCCTTCCAGTGCGGCTACTGCACGCCAGGGCAGCTGTGCTCCGCCGTGGGCCTGCTGAGCGAAGGCGGCGTGCGCACGGCCGACGACATCCGTGAACGCATGAGCGGCAACCTGTGCCGCTGCGGTGCCTATCCGCAGATCGTGCAGGCGATCGCCGAAGTGGCGGGCGTGCCGCTGCGTGGCCCCATGCGGTCTTCCTCGCAGCCGTCGCAGCACCCGCACCAGACCCCGATGGCGCCTGCCGGGGAGGACGCAGCATGAGAGGCTTCGACTACGTGCCGGCGACCGACACCGGGATGGCGCTCGCCACCATGCCGCAGGGCATGCACCACGCGAGCGAGCGCGCGCTGCCCGCGAAATTCATCGCCGGCGGCACCAACCTCATCGACCTGATGAAGGAAAGCGTGATGCGGCCGCGCCGCCTCGTGGACGTGGGGCGACTGCCGTTCGCGGGCATCGAAGAGGCAGAGGGCGGCGGCGTGCGCCTGGGGGCGCTGGCCCGCAACGCCGCCACCGCGCACCATCCGCTGGTGCGCGAGCGCTATCCGCTGCTCGCGGCCGCGATCCTCGCCGGGGCCTCGCCGCAGATCCGCAACATGGCCACCAACGGCGGGAACCTGATGCAGCGCACGCGCTGCCACTACTTCTACGACGTGGCCGTGCCGTGCAACAAGCGCGAGCCGGGCACGGGCTGCCCCGCGCGCGACGGGCTGGCGCGGCAACTGGCGATCCTGGGCACGAGCGACCAGTGCATCGCCACGCACCCGTCCGACATGTGCGTGGCCCTGGCGGCGCTGGAGGCCGTGGTGCATGTGCGCTCCCCGCGCGGCGAGCGCACGGTTCCCTTCTCGGACTTTCACCGGCTGCCCGGCAGCGAACCCGACCGCGACACGGTGCTGGCGAGCGACGAACTCATCACCCACATCGCGCTGCCGGCGCAGGGGTTCGCACAGCATGGCGCCTACCTGAAGGTGCGCGACCGTGCCTCGTACGCGTTCGCGCTGGTGTCGGTCGCGGCGGGGCTGGATCTGGGCGGGGACGGCCGCATCCGCGCGGCGCGCATCGCCGTGGGCGGCGTGGCCCACAAGCCCTGGCGCGTGCCGGAGGCCGAAGAGGCGCTGGCGGGCCGCGAGCCCACGGCCGAGGCGTTCGCGCAGGCGGCCGAGCGCCTGCTGCAGGGTGCGCGCGGCCACGGCGCGCCTGGCGGCCCGGGCGACAACCGCTTCAAGATCGAACTGGCCCGGCGGGCCATCGTGCGCGCGCTGGAGATGGCACGTGACGGCGAACTCACCAACACCGGCGAACTGGGCGCCGGCCACGTACAGGACGCGCAACCATGAACGCACCGATGCCGAACGAAGCGGCGGACCGCGCACAAGCAGGGCAGCAGCCCCGCGCCGATGCCGGCACCGGGCCGGTGAAGCTGGGCATGCCGGTCTCGCGCGTGGACGGCCGCCTGAAGGTGACGGGCCAGGCCCGCTACGCGGCCGAGCACCACGACGAGGGCATGGCCTTCGGCGTGGTGGTCAACAGCAGCATCGCCAAAGGCCGCATCCTGCGCATGCACCTCGAGCGGGCCCGCGCCGTGCCGGGCGTGCTGGACATCATCACCCACGAGAACCGCCCGAAGGTCCGCTCGATGGACCTGTTCTACAAGGACATGACGGCGCCC
>Ga0308159_1002121_pt1 | contig 24176 bp, 21 predicted proteins | sample PhyCR1_FD_201040 | JGI IMG/M metagenome (GOLD analysis project Ga0308159, IMG submission 201040) | Phyllosphere microbial communities from UC Gill Tract Community Farm, Albany, California, United States - DLSLC.R1 | ecosystem: Host-associated > Plants > Phyllosphere > Unclassified | place: USA...
TTTATCGTCTCGATATCGCCACCGGCTCTCTTGCGCCGCTGATGCCGCATGACGGCAAGGCTCGCTATCTTGCCGCCCGGCTTTTCAAGGATGGCACCGGTGGACTGACAATCAGCGATCAGAATCGCGACTTCATGGCCATCTCGAGGTTTTCGGCCGAAGGCGGCGAGACCACGCCTGTGCTGGAGTTCTCAGGCTGCGATATCGAGGCGATGGCGCTGTCTCCCGGTCAGGACCGCATCGCTTTCCTAGTCAACGAGGATGGCTGGAGCCGGATCGGCATCGCAGATCGCGATGGTGGCAATTCAATCCGTTTCGACCACCAACCCAGCGGCGTCATTACCTCTGTCGCCTTTACGCCAGATGGTCAGTCGCTCGTCTTCCCCCTGGAAAGTGCGTCGAAGCCCTCATCTCTCTGGAAGGTCGACCTCGCGACTGGCCAGTTCGAACAACTCGTCGCGCCACATACGAACGGCTTCGATGGCGGCGACTTTGTCGAACCGGTTGTCGAGCGCTTTGAAAGCTTCGATGGTCGCTTGATCCCGGCATGCGTCTACGTTCCGGCATCGCCGCCTCCGTTGCTGGGATACTCCGTGCTGTTCATCGTGCATGGCGGCCCGGAAATGCAGTGGCGTCCGGATTTTCGCGCCGACGTGCAGTTCTTGCTGAGCCAGGGCGTCATGGTCGTTGCGCCAAACGTTCGCGGCAGCACCGGTTATGGCCGCTCCTTCCATCAACTCGACGATCGCGAAAACCGGATGGATACCGTGTCCGATCTGCGGGCGATCAGGCTGGCGATCGGTGCCCGTGACGACGTCGATGACGATCGCATCGGCGTGTTCGGCCGCTCCTATGGCGGGTTCATGGTCCTTTCGGCGTTGACGGAAGATCCGGACCTCTGGTCGCTCGGCGTGGATTTTTACGGCGTCGGAAACTTCCTCACCCATCTGCGCGCAACCGGCCCCTGGGGACGGCAGCAGCGGGTTGCCGAGTATGGTGATCCGGCTGTCATGCGCGAAGCACTGGAGCGGTTCTCGCCGATCAACCGCATCGACCGGATGAAGGCACCCTTGCTGATCGTCCATGCCAACCGCGATCCGCGCGTGCCGATGGGCCAGAGCGAAGACGTCTATTCCTGCCTGAGCGGCCTCGGACACGACTGTGACTATCTGCGGATCGACCATGAAGGGCATGGTTTCGCCCGGTTGGAGAACCGCCGCACCGTGTTTTCCACGTTTGCCCGTTTTCTACAGAAACACCTTTAACAGCAGCCTTCTTGGAGAATTTTTACCATGCAGAACAGTGAGCCGATCTGGGATCTCGTCGACGAACACAAGGCGGAATTCGAAGCGCTCAGCGACCGCGTCTGGGGAATGCCTGAAATCGCCTATACCGAATATGCGTCTGTTGCCGAGCACGCAGCCATGCTGCGCGAGCAGGGATTCCGGGTCACCGAGAATGTCGCTGGCATTCCGACGGCCGTGATGGGCGAAGCGGGCGAGGGTGGACCGATCATCGCCATCCTCGGCGAATATGACGCGCTTCCGGGCCTCAGCCAGGAGGCAGGGATTGCAGAGCCGAAACCACTACCGGGCAACGGTCACGGCCATGGCTGCGGTCACAACCTCCTCGGTTCGGCCGCCATGCTTGCCGCGACGGCGATCAAGGATTGGCTGGAGAAATCCGGCACCCCGGGCCGTGTGCGTTATTACGGCTGCCCGGCTGAAGAAGGTGGTGCCGCAAAGTCCTTCATGGCACGCGAAGGCGCTTTCGATGGCGTCGACGCGGCGATCACCTGGCACCCGAGTGCTTTCACCGAAGTCGCCCGCGCGCAGTCGCTTGCCAATACGCGCATGGATTTCCGCTTTACCGGCCGCGCCTCGCACGCCGCCGCAGCACCTCACCTCGGCCGATCAGCGCTCGATGCCGTCGAACTGATGAATGTCGGTGTGAACTACCTGCGCGAACACGTGCCGGAATCCAGCCGTATCCACTATGCCATGCTCGATTCTGGCGGCATCGCTCCAAACGTCGTGCAGGCGAAGTCAGCCGTGCGTTACGCCATCCGCTCTCGTGATCTAAAGGGCATGCTCGACCTCAACGAACGCGTCAAGCGCGTGGCGCATGGTGCGGCGATGATGACCGACACGACGGTCGAAATCTCCATCATGAGCGCGGTCTCCAATCTTCTCGGCAACCGGCCGCTGGAGGAGGCGATGCAGCGCACGCTCGAACGGCTTGGCCCCGTGCCTTTCGACGCCGCCGACAAGGCGTTTGCCGCTGAAATCCAGGCGACGTTGAGCGATGAGGATATCGACAACGCCTATCTGCGCACCGGCCTGCCGCGTCGCGAGGAAACGCCGCTTTGCGATTTCATCGTGCCGCTCGATGTCCATGGCGAGCCGATGATCGGTTCCACCGATGTCGGCGATGTCAGCTGGATCATGCCGACCGTCCAGGCCCATACGGCGACGATTGCCATCGGCACGCCGGGCCATTCCTGGCAGGTGACGGCGCAGGGCAAGATGCCGGCCGCCCACAAGGGCATGACCCATGCTGCCAAGATGATGGCCGGGACGGCGATCGACCTTCTGGAAGACGCGGAACTGCTGGCCGCCGCCAAGGCCGATCATCAGGCGCGCCTTGGCAAGACGGCCTATGTCTGCCCGATCCCGGAAGACGTCAATCCGCCGCTTCAGCCGCGCCCGAAAGAGGCTGCCTGAGATCCAACCGCCCGGGGGCGAGAAAGCCCCCGGCCTGAAATCAGCGTTCAAGATTCGAAAACAAGGGGAACTGAAAGCATGATGACGAAGCACTTTGCCAAACATAAGAATGCGATTGCCGCCGCCACTGCCGCCGCATTGCTCACCTCGATTGCGCTGCCTGCCCAGGCTGCAACGCCGGCTTCGGCACTCGTCATGGCTTGGAATGTCGATGCGATCAGCACGTTCGATCCGGCTCAGGTCGGCGAGGTCGTCACCAACGAGCTCCTGCAGAACACGTGCGACTCGCTTGTCGACTTCGATCCCAAGGATGAATCCAAGGTCGTACCGCTGCTCGCCAAAAGCTGGGATGTGTCTGAGGATCGCAAGCAGATCACCTTCCACCTCAATGAAGGCATGAAGTTCCCGAGCGGCGAAGCCGCCACTGCGAACGAGCTCGCCTGGTCGATGCAGCGCGTCGTGATGCTGGGTTACGGCAACGCCGCGACGCTGACCGAATACGGTTTCACCAAGGACACAGTGAAGGACCGTATCGTCGCCAAGGATGACAACACGCTGGTCCTGACGCTCGACAACCCCTATCCGACCAACCTCATCCTCCAGGCAATCGGCGCAAACCGCGTTTCGGCGCTGCTGGATCAGGCGACGCTGACTAAGAACGAAGTCAACGGCGATTTCGGCAACAAGTATCTTGCCACCAACACCGCCTGCGTCGGGCCTTACAAACTCGTGCAATGGAATGCCGGTGAATCTATCGTACTCCAAGCCAACGACGATTATTACGGCAAGGCGGCCAAGCTCAAGCGCGTGCTCATTCGCCACGTCGCCGAGCCGGGCACCCAGCGCCTGCTGCTCCAGAAGGGTGACGTCGATATCGCCCGTGACCTGTCGCCGGAAGATCTGGCCGATCTCGACGGCAAGCCCGGCCTGAAGGTCGAACGTGTCCTGAAGCCGCAGCTGTTTTTCTGGACTTTCAATGCGCTCGATCCGGTTTTCAAGGACGAGAAGGTGCGCCTCGCGATGCGGTACCTGATCGACTATGACGGCCTTGGCAAGTCGGTGATGAAATATCTCGGCGTGCCGCGTGCAAGCTTTGCACAGCTCGGCGCCACCGGTGCGCTCGATGCCGAACAAGGCCAGCCCTTCAAGCTCGATATCGAAAAGGCCAAGGCGCTTCTGACTGAAGCCGGCTATCCCAATGGCTTCGAGGCAAACGTGCTGATCGGCACGCTGCCGCACTCGGCGCCGATCGCGCAGAGCATCCAGCAGAACGCCTCCAAGGTCGGGGTTAAACTGAACCTTGAGCGCATGGCCAATTCTCAGTTGTTTGCCCGTATTCGTGGCCGCGAATTCCAGACTGGAATGCTCGCCTGGCAGACCAGTGTACCGGATGCGCACGGCAACGCCTCGCGCCTGATCTACAATCCGGACAACCGCCCGGAAGCCAAGCTGACGCAGATTCCGGCCTGGCGCTCAGCCTACCAGAACGAAGACTTCAACAAGCGGATCAAGGAGGCGCTTCTCGAAGGCGATCCGGAAAAGCGCAACCAGATCTACTACCAGCTGCAGAAGGACACGATGCAGCAGGGGCCGTCGGCGATCATGTTCCAGATGTATAACATCCTCGGCATCAGCGATAAGGTTCAGAACTGGACCTGGAACGGTTTCCGCGTCTACTACGATATGGCCTCCAAGTAAGGCGGGCCACCATGGCGGACATCACCCACTCGGTTCCCCGCAGCGATGCGGGGAACGGTACGAAGCCCAATCCGGTTCTCGTCGTGCTCAGCATTCTGGGAAAGACGCTGCTGCCGGTCTTCGTCACCCTTTTCGGCCTCGCGGCTCTGACATTTTTCATCGGCAGAATGCTGCCGATCGATCCGGTTGCCTCCATCCTCGGCGATAACGCCACGCAGGAGGCTTATGAGAAGATGTCGGCGGCGCTCGGCATGGACAAACCGCTCTGGTATCAGTTCGGGGTCTATCTCAAGGGCATCATGGTCCTCGATTTCGGCGACGCGCTGACCACGGGTAAGCCCGTGATCGACGATATCGCACGCGTCTTCCCGGCAACGATCGAGCTTGCCACGCTGTCGATCATCCTCGGGACAGGCCTCGGGATCCCGGCTGGTGTCCTGTCTGCCATGTACCGCAATTCCTGGCTCGACAACGTCATCCGCTTCACCGGTCTGATCGGTTACTCAGCACCGAACTTCTGGCTCGGCCTTATGGGATTGGTGCTGTTTTACGCCACGCTCGGCTGGATTGGTGGGCCGGGTCGTATCGATTTCATCTACGAATTCGATATCGAGCCGATAACGGGCTTCTACCTGATCGACACGGCACTCGTTGGCAATTGGGAAGTGTTTCGCAATGTCTTCGGCCACATCATCCTGCCGGCTTCGATCCTCGGCTTTGGCGCGCTTGCCTATATCAGCCGCATGACGCGCAGCTTCATGATCGAGCAGCTCAGCCAGGAATATATCGTCACCGCGCGTGTCAAAGGCCTTTCCTGGGCGAGAACCGTCTGGATCCATGCCTTCCGCAATGTCGCGGTTCAGGTCATGACCGTCGTTGCGCTCTCCTACGCCTTCCTGCTCGAGGGTGCGGTGCTGACGGAAACGGTGTTCGCCTGGCCAGGCTTCGGCCGCTACCTCACCAACGCACTTCTCGTCGGTGATATGAATGCCGTGGTTGGTTGCTCGCTTCTCGTCGGTGTCATCTTCGTGACGCTCAACCTGATTTGCGATCTTCTCTATCGCGTCTTCGACCCCAGAACCCGCTGAGGCCGCCATGACTGACAAAGCCATCACCCCTTCGACCGCGCTGCCCGCCAATGCCCGAACGGGACTTGGCGCCTGGCTGCGCGCACCGATTCCGACCTCGCCCTCGCATGCCCGCATGCAGCAACTGTGGCTGCAATGGCGGCGGTTGCGCGCCAACGGTTCCGCCCTGTTCGGATTGTGCGTTATCGTCTTCCTGCTGATCGCAGCGACGTTTGCACCGCTTCTCGCAACGCACGACATTTACGATCAGAACCTCGCGGGACGCTTGCTCGCTCCATCCGCGCAGCATTGGCTGGGAACGGACGAACTCGGCCGCGACGTCTACAGCCGGCTTTTGTTCGGCGCCCGCATCACCCTCTATATCGCGCTTTTGACCACTGTCATCGTCGCACCAATCGGGCTTATCGTCGGCACCACCGCGGGCTATCTCGGCGGCTTGGTGGATACGGTCCTGATGCGCATCGTCGATGTGTTTCTCGCATTCCCCAACCTCATCCTCGCACTTGCCTTCGTCGCAGCGCTTGGTCCGGGCATCGAGAATGCGATCATTGCCATCTCGCTCGCCTCATGGCCGCCGATCGCTCGCCTTGCCCGCGCCGAAACGCTCACCGTTCGACACTCGGATTATATCGCCGCCGTACGCCTTCAGGGCGCTTCCAATCTTCGCATCATCTTCAGCCATATCATGCCGATGTGCATTCCCTCGGTCGTGGTGCGTGTCACCCTCAATATGGCAGCGATCATCCTGACAGCAGCGGGCCTCGGCTTTCTCGGTCTCGGCGCTCAGCCACCGAGCCCCGAATGGGGCACGATGCTTTCATCCGGCCGCGAGTTCGTAATGACAAGCTGGTGGATCGCCGCCATTCCCGGCACCGCCATCCTCATCACCAGCCTTGCCTTCAACCTGTTGGGCGATGGCCTGCGCGACGTATTGGATCCCCGCAATGGATAAGCCGCTGATCGACGTCAAGGATCTTACGATCCGCTTCGAGACCCCGCAACGCAGCTTCGATGCCGTGCGCGGACTGTCCTTTACCATCGGCCGGGAAAAGGTCGGCATCGTCGGCGAGTCCGGATCCGGCAAGTCGCAGACCGGCCGCGCCCTTCTGAAGCTGACGCCCAAGGTTGCAAAGATCACCGCCAGTCATATGCGCTTCAAGGATACCGATCTGCTTGCAGCCAGCGAAAGGGACATGCGAAAGATACGTGGCAACCGCATTTCGATGATCCTGCAGGACCCGAAATATTCGCTGAACCCGTTGATGCGCATCGGCCAGCAGATCGTCGAAGCCTATCGCCTTCATCACAATTCGCCCAAGGCGGAAGCGAAGGCCAAGGCGCTTGCCATGCTCGAATCCGTGCAGATCCGGGATCCGGAACGCGTCTTCAAGCTCTATCCGCATGAAGTGTCCGGCGGCATGGGCCAGCGCGTCATGATTGCCATGATGCTGATCCCCGAGCCGGATCTGATCATCGCCGACGAACCGACCTCCGCCCTCGACGTGACGGTCCGCCGCCAGGTGTTGACCATTCTCGATGAACTGGTAACGCGCCGCGGCACCGGCCTGATGTTCATCAGCCACGACCTCAATCTCGTGGCGGATTTCTGCGATCGGGTTCTGGTCATGTATGCCGGTCGCATCATGGAAGACCTGCCGGCGAAGGATTTGCACAAGGCGCAGCACCCCTACACGCAGGCCCTGCTCAAAAGCCTGCCGCGGCTGGATGTCGAAGCTGACGAACTGACGGTGCCGGTGCGCGATCCCGACTGGCTCGACGGTCCTGTCTATCGCAACGGAGTTTTGGCATGATCGCAGCAAGACCCCTTATCGAGGCGATCGGTCTCTCCATCAGCTTCGGCCCGCACCATGCGCGCAACCGCGTTGTCGACGACGTGTCGTTCCGGATTGGAAAAGGCGAAGCCTATGGCCTGATCGGTGAATCCGGCTGCGGCAAGTCGACCATTCTTCGAGCATTGTCGGGCCTCAACAGCGATTACCACGGCGCTTTGACGCTTGCCGATCGCGAACTGCCGAAAAAGCGCAGCAAGGATTTCTTCCGCCGCGCCCAGATGGTGTTTCAGGATCCCTATGGCTCGCTGCATCCGCGCAAGATCGTCGAGAAGGTTTTGTCGGAACCGTTGCGCATCCATGGCTTCGATCGACAGTCTAAACGCATCGCTGAGACACTCGATGCCGTTGGGCTTGGTGCGTCCTTCCGGTATCGCTATCCACATGAACTTTCGGGTGGCCAGCGCCAGCGTGTGGCGATCGCGCGGGCGCTAATCGTTGAACCGGAAATCCTCCTGCTCGATGAACCGACCTCCGCACTCGACGTCTCGGTGCAGGCGGAAATCCTCAATCTCCTGAAACGCTTGCGGAGCGAGCGAAACCTTACCTATCTGATGGTCAGCCACGACCTCGCCGTCATCTCTCATATCTGCGAGCGCGCCGGCATGATGTACAAGGGGCGCATCCTTGAGGAGCTGACGTCGCAGCAGATCCGGCAATCGGACGCGAAGGAAGACTACACGCGGGAGTTTCTTCAGGCGAGTGTCGAGGCTGTTGCTCGCTCTCCGGAGGTGGCGGCATGACCGCTGCCTCATCCGTTGCCAATCCCGGAAGAGACTGGGAATGGTACGGGAGCGAGACCGAGGCCGGATTTGATGGCGATGGCTTCGACGCGCTGCGTGCCTTTGCGGCGAACCAGGCGACCGACATGCTTCTCGTCGTCAGGCATGGAAAGCTGGTGCTGTCGCTCGGTGAACCGGATCGAAAATTCCTCTGCCATTCGATGCGCAAGAGCTTTCTCGCCGCCCTGATCGGCTTCGAGGTCGAGGAAGGGCGGATCGATCTTTCCGCAACCTTGGAAAATCTCGGCATCAACGATCGCGAAGGGCTGAGCGATATAGAAAGGCAGGCAACGGTCTATGACCTCCTGACCGCACGTTCCGGCATCTATCACCCTGCCGGATACGAGACGCCCTGGATGCGGCGCATCAAGGAGCCGCGCCACTCGCATGCGCCTGGCACCTTCTGGTGCTACAACAACTGGGATTTCAACGCACTTGGCACGATCTTCGAGACGCTGACGGGCGAAACCGTGCATCAGGCATTCGCGCGCCGTATCGCTACGCCGATCGGCATGCAGGATTTCTCCCTTGCAGGCGATGAGCCGGATGGCTGGCACGAGAGCTTCGATATCAGTGAGCACCGCGCCTATCCGTTTCGCATGTCGAGCAGAGATCTCGCACGCTTCGGACAGCTGTATCTACAGCAGGGCGTCTGGAACGGCGCGTCGGTTCTGCCACCTGGTTGGGCCCAGGAATGCGTCATGCCCTACTCGGATGCCGGCACGCATGGTGGCTACGGCTACATGTGGTGGCTGGAGCGGGAAGGCGTCTTTCTGCCGGGCGTCGTGACGCCGAAAGGCAGTTACGCGGCAATGGGTGCCGGCGGCCACTATTGCCTCGTCATCCCGGCACTCGACATGGTGGTCGTCCATCGCGTCGACACCGAAATACAAGGCCGTGAGGTCACGCGTTTCGGCATGGGGAAATTGTTGCGTCTGCTTCTTGCAGCCATGAGCGATACGTCCTGATCGCATCTCCACCGCCCCACGATACCGCGTCCTGAAATGCGCTCCTCGGCGCGAAAAGGACTGCTTTTCCATTTCCAGCAACGGGCCTTCGAACATGACCGTCGTCGAAACCATAGCGAACTGGTGCTGGGCACCACCGACCAGCAGCGACAAGGCCCGCCGTCTGGCGCGCGAAGCGATCGCCGATACAGTCGCCTGCCTTTACGCTGGTCGCAACGACATGAGCACCCGTGCCGTTGCCGATGCGTTCGGCCGCCAAGCAGACGGAGAGGCAGCGCTCGTCACCGGTGGGCGGCATTCGCAATCCGTCGCGGCTCTGGTCAATGGGACGGCGGCACACGCACTCGACTACGACGATAATTTTCGCCCCGGGATGAGCCACGCTTCGGCGGTCATCTTGCCGGCACTGCTGGCCGTTGCCAATCGCGCGAGTGCAAGCGGCTGCATGCTGGTGGATGCCTATCTCGTTGCCCTGCAGGCGCAGGCATTTGTGGGGAGCGGTGTTGCCGGTTCCCACTACACCGCCGGCTGGCACGGGACCTCGACCGTCGGCAGCATCGGCACGGCTGCGGGCGTTGCCACGCTGCTGGGGCTCGATGCCGCCGGTATCGCGCGCGCTCTTTCGCTCGGCGCCAGCATGGCATCTGGCACAAAGGGTCAGTTCGGCACGCCGGTCAAACCCTTCCACGCCGGCATGGCAGCCCGAAATGCCGTGGAGGCAGCTTTGCTCGCTGCGCAGGGCCTGAGCGGCCGCCTCGATATTCTCGAGGGCGAGCAGGGGTTTCTCGAAATGTTTGGTGGTATCGGTCCTCTAGGCTACGACATCAATACTATCGCTCAGACCCGAGAACACACGATCGAAACGACGGGCGTGATGCCGAAAATGCACCCATGCTGCGGTTCCACCCACATGATCGTCGATGCAGCCCTCGACCTGATGCAGATGGAGCAATTCGATATCGACGCGATCGTCTCGGCCGAATGCCATGTCGGAATCGCAAACTATCGAAACCTTGCCTATCCGGAGCCGAGGGACGAGATGCAGGCGCGGTTTTCCATGCAGTATTGCCTAACCCTTGCGCTTCGCAGGAAGACGCTTGTCCTGTCGGATTTCACGCCTGCCGCGATCGAGAGTTTTGCAAGCGATCCGCTGCTAACGAAGATCTCCATGACACATTACAGCGCTGAGGAAGAGGCTGCCGCCAAATCCAATCTGCCGCACAGGCTGACAATAACGCTTTCTGATGGAAGGATTCTGGAAACGCAACGCGCAGCGGCCCGCGGCGGCCTCGCCAATCCTTTCCAGGATGATGCGCGTCGCGCAAAGATCAGCAATTGCCTCGATGATATGGAGGATGTCGAGCTCATCCAGACCAAGCTGAACCAGTTGGACGACCAACCCGACCTGCATTTCCTGGATGTGCTTTTCGATGGCCGTGCCGCTGCTGCTTGAGGCAGTTTACGGCAGGGCAACCCGGTCGGCGAGCATGCCGACCTCTTCCGCACGGCTCCAGAACCGGCCGACGCTTTTGCTTCTCAGCCGGAAGGAGCGGTAGAGCCTAATCTCCACGATCATGTCATAGGCGGAGTCGGCAGCTCTCACGAGTTGCTTGTTCTTGAGCTCGTTGACGGCAAGGCTTTCGGGTATCCACGCAACCCCGTGGCCCGCGACGGCCATTGCTTTCAGGGCAGCAGACATGGCGTTCTCGTAAACGGTGTTGAGCTGGAAAGGTGCTCTTTCAAAGATCGCTTGTGGCAGTGCCTGCGCGAAGAAGGAACTATCCCGGTAGCTGAGATAATTCACCGGCGCCCCGCCGATCGTGAGTGGGTGGATCGGCTGCCCTGCCTCGTCCGGGGCGGAAATGGCAATCACGCGTTCCGAGCCCAGCGTCAGATAGGGGTGCTCCGCGAGATCGCGGATCGCCGGCACGCTTTCATGCGCATAGGTCAGAAGGAAATCGCATTCGTTGCGGAGCAGCTTGGAGACATTTCCGGAAAATGAGGAATAGGCTTCCGAAAACCGCGTCCGGAACGGCTCCCCCAGTGCCTCGACCTTCTCCATCCAGAGCGGGAAGAATGTTAGGACCAGAGTACTCATCGTTGCGAAGGAAATTACTTCTTCAGGAGCGCTGTGAGTTCGCAGCGTATCCTCGCGCAGCGAGGAAATTGTATCGACTGCCTTGCGAGCCCGCGGCAGAAAGCTTTCGCCGGCCGGTGTAAGCCGCACCGGATAGGTCGAGCGATCGACCAGCGTCAGTCCCGCCCATTGCTCAAGCTGCATGATGCGGCGGCTGAGGGCTGACTGTGTGATATTCCTGTCCTTGGCTGCGGCCGTAAAGTTCAAGAAATGGCCGAGAGACAGGAAGTCCTCTAACCATCTGACTTCCATAGAAAACCTCTGTATTGCTTTCGAAACAAACCATTACACGGCGCCTCGCGACCGGCAAGCGGTTACATTCGGCGATCAAGGCCACCTCCGCTATCTGCTGTGTCGATCAAGTGCTGACAGGTTGACAGTTGATTGAAGGTAGACGCCGTCATTCGATGTTCGATGCGATAGCGGAACTTTAAAGGCCTCTGCCCAGCTTTTTGCAGGGCGGATGATGGTCGATCCTGCGACCAGAAACAATCACCACCCTACTGGCCAGTCGAGCCGCCGCTACGCGGTGTCTACCTCACCGTACCCACTGCATCCCGTCGATCTGGATGTCTTGTCCGGTGAGGAAGTTCGGCTCCGATGTCGCGAGGAAGGTGACCACGCTTGCCACATCCTGTGGCGTGCCGACGCGCTTCATAGCAATGCCGGCGGCAAGTTGTGCTTCTCGGGCGTCGATCATGGCGTTCGAGCGTTCCGTCTTGATCACACCCGGGCAGATGGCGTTGACGACGATTTTCGGGGCGAGTTCCTTGGCGAGCGCCCGGGTCATGCCGAGAATACCGGCCTTGGCTGATGTGTAGGCGAATTTGCTGACAGCGCTGGTCACGCCACCGGTGTGGGCGTTCATCGACGACATATTGATGATCCGGCCGCCGCCGTTGCGGCGCATAAGGGGTACGGTCGGCTGGATATAATTGAAGGCACCCTTGAGATTGATATCGATCGTCGTGTCGAACTCGTCCTCGGTGATCTCCTCGATGCCCTTTGGCATCGGCTTTCCGGCATTGTTGAACAGCACGTCGATGCGGCCCCAGTGCGCATCGACTTCGGCGACGATCTCAGCGGCGCGTCGGTAGTCGCGCACGTCGGCGACGAAGGTCAGTGCCTGGCGGCAGAGAGCGGCAATTTCGCCGGCGGTGCGAGCCAGATCGTCCTCGATCAGGTCGACCAGAACGATATCGAAACCGTGCTTTGCCAGATCCAGCGCGCAGGCGCGACCGATGCCGCGGCCGCCGCCGGTGACGAGAGCCACTTTGGGTGTCGTGTCAGTCGTTTCAGCCATCGGCATTCTCCTTGGCAAAGCGGGCAATGTCGGCATGGGTGCCGAACCATACGTCGTCGTGCTGCTTGATGTGCTGGATCAGCTCTTCGAGGATGAAGATGCGCGAGCGGTAACCGGAGACATGCGGATGCATGGTCAGGAGAAACAGGCCGCCTTCCTGATAGGCACGGTCGAACTCGCGCTTGAAGATATCGAGCACGGCCGGCGGCGGCGTGTAGGGGCGGTGGGCGGTAAACCGGTTCATGTTGAAGTAGACGGCATCGTCGCGGATCCATTCGACGGGCAGTTCTACCATTCCCGTCGGTTCGCCGTTCTCGACCAGCTCGTAGGGATCGTCGTCGGCCATCAAGGATGAATCGTAGATCAGGCCCAGTTCGCGTTCGATCTCCAGCGTTACGTCAGAGAAATCCCAGGACGGGGTGCGCATGCCGACGGCCCGTACGCCGGTGATCTTTTCCAGCGTATCGGCGGCGCGCAGATGCAGTTCGCGCTCCTTGTCCGGCGGGACCTTGGTGTTCACCTCGTGGATCCAGCCATGCAGGCCGATCTCGTGGCCCTCGGCGATGACTCGTTTCTGCTCGTCCGGATGAAGTAGGGCTGCAACGGCCGGCACGAAGAATGTGGCGGGCACGTCGGCAGCCTTCAGCGTTTCCAAGATGCGCGGTACACCGCGGCGATTGCCATATTGGCCCCATGACAGGCGACCGATGGATTCGCCGCCGTCACGCAATTCGTTGGTCTCATGGTCGCTATCGAAAGAGAGTGCGACGGCGCAGCGGGCGCCATTCTTCCAGGTCTTCGGCTTCAGCGAACGGCCGGCCCGCACCTTGTCGACCTTGCCGCGCCAGGTCGCTTCGTCCCATTCCCAGGGTTCCATATCCCGTCCTCCGTTTAAGTCATTCGGCTGCCTGCGGCAGCACCGGTACGGCCGCCAGCAGTCGCTGCGTGTAGGCATGCTGCGGATCGGCATAGATGGCGGCGGCTTCGCCCTCCTCGACGATCCGGCCCTGATACATGATGGCAACGCGGTCGCAGAGGTGGCGCACCACCGACAGGTCGTGGCTGATGAACACCAGCGACAGGTCGAGTTCGGCGCGAAGTCGGATCAGGAGGTTGATGATCTGCGCCTGGATCGATACGTCGAGCGAGGCGACCGGCTCGTCGCAGACGATCACATCCGGCTGCATGGCGAGCGCTCGGGCAATGGCGATGCGCTGGCGCTGGCCGCCGGAAAACTGGTGCGGAAAGCGGTTGGAAAAGCTCGGATCGAGACCGACGGCCGCCAGCCATTGTCCGACATAAACCGCCGCCTCGGCACGGCTCACCAGACGGTGGGCGAGCGGCCCCTCGGCGATGATGTCGCCGATGCGCATGCGGCCGTTGAGCGAGGCAAACGGATCCTGGAAGATCGTCTGGATGCGGGTCGTGATCTTTTTTGGCGCGCGGCCGGTGCTCATGACGGGCTGGCCGTTCAAGCCGATCGTGCCCGATGTCGGCACGGTGATGCCGGCTGCCATACGACCGAGCGTCGATTTACCGGATCCGGATTCGCCGACGAGGCCCAGAACTTCGCCACGCTTGACCGTCAGCGAGACACCGGCGACGGCGTGGACGACATTGAGCGGCTGTGACAGACCGGACTTGATCGCGAGGTTCCTGAACAACCCGGCCGGCTTTTCGAAGCGTTTGACGACATCGTCGATGACCAGATAGGGACTTCCGAGGTGCGGCAGGTTGGCGGTTGCCGATTTGCGCGGCGGTGGTGCCGCGTCTGCGATACCGCTGCCGCGCAACAGAAGTTCGCCGGGTTTGGCGCGCGAGGGCAGGGCATCGAGCAGCGCGCGCGTATAGTCGTGCTGCGGTTTCGTCAGCACGCCGAGTGCCGGGCCGATCTCGACGATGTTGCCGGATTTCATGACCGCGACGCGGTCGGCAATCGAGGAAACGATGGCAAGGTCGTGGCTGATCCAGATCAGCGCCGTGCCAAGCTCGGAGACCAGCTCCTTCATCTCGGCGAGGATTTCCGCCTGGATCGACACGTCGAGTGCCGTCGTCGGTTCGTCGCAGATGATCAGTTTCGGCCGGTGCAGAAGTGCGATCGCGATCGCCACGCGCTGGCGCATGCCGCCGGAAAACTGGTGAGGGAAGAAATCCACCTTGCGTTCCGGATCGCTGATGCGAACTTGGCGCAGCGCCTTGATCGCGCGCTCACGGGCTTCGGCGCTGCTGAAGGTTTCGTGGGCTTCCAGCGCCAGCTTGATCTGTGTGCCGATGCTCAGGACCGGGTTCAGAGTCATCATAGGGTCCTGGAAGACCATCGAAATGGTCTTGCCGCGGATGGCGCGCAGCTCATGGGATGGCAGGCCCACCAGTTCGCGGCCTTCGAGTTTGATCGATCCCTCGACGATGCGGCCGGGTTCGTCGATCAGGCCGATGATGGAAAAGCCGGTGATCGATTTGCCCGAGCCGGATTCGCCGACGAGGCCCAGCACTTCTCCCGGCGCGATGGAGAAGGAGACTCCATCGACAGCCTTGACCTCGCCGCGGCCGCTCGGGAACCAGGTCTTGAGGTTGGTGACTTCGAGAAGCGGCGTCGCCGGTGTTGTCACTGGATCGGTCATCGGCGGAGCCTCGGGTTGAGCTGGTCGCGGATCTGGTCGCCGACGAGATTGAGAGAGACGATGAAGATAATCAGCGCGAGGCCGGGATAGATCGAGATCCAGTAACGACCAGAGAGCAGATACTGGAAACCGTTGGCAATCAGCATGCCGAGCGACGGCTCGGTCGGCGGAAGGCCTACGCCGAGGAAGGACAGCGTTGCTTCAAGCGAAATCGCGCTCGCGATCTGCACGGTTGCGACCACGATCAGCGGTGGCAGCGAGTTGGGCAGGATATGCCGCAGCACCACGCGCCATGGCGACAGCGGGATGGAGAGCGCTGCCTCGACATAATCCTTCTGCCGTTCGGCCGCCGCGGCACCATGGGCGGTGCGTGCGAAGTAGGCGTATTGGGCGAAGATCAGTGCGAGGATCAGCTGGTAGCGACCCTGGCCGAGGATTGCGGCGATGACGAAGGCGAGCAGAATGGCCGGGAACGACAGCTGCAGGTCGACGATGCGCATGACAAGGCTTTCGAAGCGACCGCCGATATAGGCGGCGGCACAGCCGACCACGGCACCGATGACGAACGCGGTGCCGCTGGCGATGATGCCCATCTGCAGCGAGATCCGCAGTCCGTAGATGATGGCGGACAGAAGGTCGCGGCCTTGCGAGTCCGTTCCAAGCCAGTGGGTGTAGCCGCCGGTCCCGACATAGCCCGGCGGGCGCCGTGCGTCTCGCAGCACCAGATGCGCGAGGTCGTAAGGATCCTGAGGCGTCACCAGCGGCGCAATCAGGGCGATGAACACGATGACGAACACGAAGACCGCAGCGCCCGTGGCAACCTTGTTGCGGCGGAATTCATTTAGAAAACGGGAGAGTGGAGTGTCGCGCATCAGGCACGCCCCTTTCTCAGACGCGGATCGAGCAGCGCATAGGTAAGATCGACCACGAAATTGATGACGATGAACAGGAGGGCGACAAACATCAGGTAGGCAACCATGACCGGTCGATCGAGCGAGGTGATGCTGTCGATGATCAGCTTGCCGAGGCCCGGCCAGGAAAAGATCGTTTCGGTGACGACGGCAAAGGCGAGCGTCGAGCCGAGTTCGAGGCCGAACACGGTGACCAGCGGAATGGAGATCAGCCGCAGCACATGGCGGCTCAGCACCGTGAACTCCGAAAGCCCGGCAGCGCGGGCGAATTTCACCGTGTCGCTCAGCATCAGTTCGCGAGTGCCGGCGCGGGCAAGACGGATCATCAGCGAGAACTTGAACAGTGAGAGGTTCAACGCCGGCAGGATCATGTGGGAAAGGCCATCACCGGTCAGGAAACTGAAGTCGACGCCGAACAGGCTGGCGGTCTCGCCGCGTCCGCCGGCCGGCATGCAGCCGCATTGCACGGCAAACACCATGATCAGCATCAGGCCGAACCAGAAGGTGGGGACGGAAAAGCCGAGGATGGAAAGTGCCATGATGGCACGCGAGATCGGGTTGTGCGGCTTGTAGCCGGCATACATGCCGATCGGAATGCCGACGAGGCTGGCAAACAGCACGGCGGCCAGCGTCAGTTCGAGCGTTGCAGGCAGCCGGGTCAAGATCAGTTCGCTGACCGGCATGTTGTAGACAAAGGAGCGGCCGAAATCGCCGTGCAGGATACGCCCGACAAAGGTGAAATACTGCTGCCACAGCGGCTGGTCGAGACCGTATTGCGCGATGACGGCGGCGCGGATGTCTTGCGTTGCGTCCGGTGAGATCAGCACGTCGATCGGGTTGCCCACGGCATAGACGCCGCAGAATACCAGTGCCGACATGGCAAGGACCACGATCAGCGCCTGCCAAAGCCTTTGCAGGATGAATCCAAACATTCGTTCCCTGTTCTCCCGTCTCGTGCGGGGTTCGAAAATGTAACGCGGGTCAGGCGGTGGTCAGTGCCAGTCGCCTTCCAGTAGTGCGCGGGTCTCGGAAACGGCGACCTCCCAGATCGCTGCCATGTCTTCATCGGGGCGTTGGTAGAGACCGTGATAATTGCCGTCACCGAGCAGTTCGCGCTTCTGCGCAGCGCCGACGCGGGCAAGCGCCGCGTAGTCGATCTGTGGCTTGGCAGTCGTCGGCTGACGCGCGTCGGTGGTGCGCGTCCAGGGGAAATTCTCCATCCAAGACGCGTGCGATGCGGCGGGATCGGTCTGCTGCACCTTGGCCAGCGTCTGCGGCGCCCGCCACCAGTCGTGGAACTTCACCGACGCGTCGGGGTGAGCATTCAGCCATTCGGAAATCACCACCGTCGCCGGCGTGTTGCCGCCATGCCCGTTGACGATCAGGATCCGCCGGAAACCGGAGCGGTAAATGCTGTCGAGCAGATCCTCGATGACGCCAATATAGGTGGCGAGCGACAGCGTCAGCGTTCCCGGAAACGTTGCGAACGAGGAGGCAAGGCCATAAGGCACGACCGGAAAGACCGGGATGCCGAGCGGCTCGGCGGCATCGACCGAGACCTTTTCAGCCAAGATCATATCGGTCGCGAGACTGAGATAGGCATGCTGTTCGACGCTGCCGATCGGTAAAATGCAGCGATCGTCCTTTGCGACGCGCTCTTCGACTTGCATCCAGTTCATGTCGGCAATCTTCAATTCGCTACCCTCGTTCTCAATCTTCTTGCAACTGCGCAAAGAACGTTCTGTTTTCCGCATGGCCGCACAATATTTGTGCTTTCCGATGCTTTGTGTCGCCTAAAGCAAAGTTCCATACGGGACTAAAAAAAGAAATTGACAGCCATTTAAACGATCGTCAAGTTCCATACGGGACTAAACCTCACGAAGCTCGAAAGCGACCGAAGAGTGCGACAGACGCGTGGACCGACACTGGAGACTCTGCTGCGAGAGGGCGGAAAAGCCGCCGCCGGCACGCATGGCGTCGAGGATCTGGTGTCCGTGAAACTCTGGCGGAACCCGTGCTGGCTGTCCTTCCGGTTCAACTTTCTGGCGCTGCAGTTCAACGAGCCGATCTACCGACTGATCGAAAAGGAACACGGCCTGGCGCGGCCGGAATTCGTCGTCATCTATTCGCTCGGCCTGTCCGACGGACTGACGGCGAGCGCGATCTGCAATTCCTCGGGCTTTCCGAAGAACACGATCAGCCGGGCGATCCAGAAGCTGATCGACAAGAACATCGTCCGTCGCGAAATCGACCAGGCGGACCTGAGAAGTTTTGTCCTCTACATCACCGAGGAGGGCAGACGCATCGTCGATCAGGCCATGCAGCCGATGGTGGAGCGCGAGAAGGCTATGATCTCGTCGCTGACGCCGGCCGAACAGCTGATGTTGTCGGAACTGCTTGCCAAGGTCGTCGTCGATTCACCGAACTGGCCACCAATGACAACAATAGAGGAGAACGAAGAATGACGGCTTCCAAGACATTCCGCACCATCGTGCTCGCCGCCGCCCTGCTCGGCGGTGTTTCGGGCGCAGCCCTTGCCGCCGACCTCACCATCGGCGTGCGCGCCGGTCCGCTGTCGATCGATCCCGATTTCACCGCTGCCGGCACCCATGCCGAGGCGATGAAGCACATCTACGACTCGCTGATCAAGTCGGGCAACAATCTGGAACTCGAGCCGGGCCTTGCCACCAGCTGGACCGCGATCGACGACACGACCTGGGAATTCAAGCTGCGCCCGAACGTCAAATTCCATGACGGTTCGGACTTCACCGCCGAGGACGTCAAGTTCTCGATCGAGCGTATTCCGAAAGTCGCCGGCCCGAACCCGACAACCATCTACGTCCGCCGCGTCAAGGGCGTCGAAATCGTCGATCCGCTGACGATCCGCGTCAAGACCGACGGACCGGCGCCAACCCTGCCCAACGATTTCATTCGTCTGTTCGTGGTGTCCCATATCGCTGCCAAGGATTATTCAGACAGCGCGGAAAAGGCCTCGCAAGGTTTCAATTCCGGCAAGGCCGCGATCGGGACCGGTCCTTACAAGTTCGTGTCCTGGACGCCGAAGGAGCAGCTGGTTCTTCAGAGCTTTGACGGTTACTGGGGCGGCAAGGAGCCGTGGGACAAGGTGATCCGTAAGGAGCTTCCCAACGACGCCGCCCGCGTTGCGCAGCTGAAGGCCGGCCAGGTCGATCTGATCGCCCGTATTCCCGCATCCGACGTGCCGACGCTGGAAACGGATTCGAAGCTGACGATCGTTCGCCAGGACAGCGTCTACCTGTTCAACATGGCTTTCGACTTCCGCGAAAAGTCTCCGCAGGTGAGCGCCAAGAACGGCTCGCCGCTGCCGAAAAACCCCTTCATCGATCCCCGGGTGCGTGAAGCCTTCGATCTTGCAATCGATCGCGAAACCATCACCGAGATCGCCATGGAAGGCATGGGCACCGTCCAGTCGCAGCTCGTGACGCCCAACATCTTCGGCTACAATCCGGATGTGAAGCCCGCACCTTCCGATGTCGAGAAGGCAAAGAAGCTGCTGGCCGACGCCGGTTATCCCGATGGTTTCAAGGTGACGTTCTCGTTCACCAACGACCGCCTGCCGGGAGACAAGGACACCGGCACGACGATCGCCCAGATGCTGACCGCGATCGGCATCCAGGTGGAAGCCAACGCACAGCCCGGCGCCGTCTATTTCCCGGCCAACACGCGCGGCGATTACTCGCTGACCATGTCCGGCTGGGGCACGCTGACGGGTGAGGCGAACTACACGCTGTCGTCGCTGGTCCATACCAACGATCCGACCAAGAAGCTCGGCGCCTTCAACATCCGCGGTTACTCCAACCCCGAGATGGACAAGCTGATCGAGGCGGCCGGTGTCGAGATGGATGCGGGCAAGCGCGAACAGTACCTGAAGGACGCCAACGCGCTGGTCGCTTCCGATCGCCCCAATCTTTCGATCGCCTCGATCGTATCCGCCTGGGGCATGAAGAAGAGCATCACCATCGTGCCGCGTTCGGACGAAGACACACTGGCCATGAACATCAGGCCTGCGAAATAGCCTCCACGCCAACCGGAGGTAAACTTGGCCGGGCAGTTCTGCTGCCCGGCTTTTTTATTCATGGGAAGGAGAAGATCATGGGCAAGATTGCACTGGCGATCCATGGCGGTTGCGGCGTGATGGCAAAGCTCGGCCTCAGCGAAGCGGAATGGGAAGCGGCACGCGTCGATCTCGGTCATGCGTTGAAGGCCGGATGGGCGGTGCTGAGCACCGGCGGCTCGGCGCTTGACGCCGTACAGGCATCGGTTGTGGTGCTGGAAGACAGCCCCCATTTCAATGCCGGCTATGGCGCAGCGCTCAATGCTGCCGGCGAGCACGAACTCGACGCCTCGATCATGGATGGCGCGACGCTCGAAGCAGGCGCCGTGACGCTGGTGCGGCGCATCCGCAATCCCGTCAAGGCGGCGCGGCGGGTAATGGAAAAGGGCGAAGCCGTGCTGATGGGCGGCCACGCGGCCGACGAGTTCGCGAAGGTCGAGGGGCTGGACGTCGTTGAACCCAATTATTTCACCACCGAGAAACGCGTGAAAGCGCTGGCTGCGATGAAGGCGCATGCGGCGGCCGGCACCGCTGCAGCGGCGAGCGAATCCGAAAAGCACGGCACGGTGGGTGCCGTCGCGCTTGATAGTGCCGGACATCTAGCGGCCGCAACCTCCACCGGCGGCTACAACAACAAACCGGTCGGTCGCATCGGCGATACCCCGATCGTCGGCGCCGGCACCTATGCCCGCGACGGTCTCTGCGCTGTATCTGGCACCGGCAAGGGCGAGCTCTTCATCCGCTATGCCGTCGGCCATGAGGTCGCAAGCCGCATCGGCTATCTCGGCGAAACCGTGGAGCAGGCGGCGTCGAAGGTGATCATGGAAGACTTGAAGCCGCACGCTATCGGTGCCGGACTTGTGGCCGTCGGAGCCGACGGAACGATCGCCACACCTTACAACACCGACGGCATGTTTCGCGGCTGGGTCACGCCGGATGGCGAATTCTTCGTTGCTACCCACGACGTGGTGTTCAGGATCGAGTAAGGCGACCCGGAGATTGCGGAGGCCGCTGTTACGGCGGCCTCGCGGCGCTTAGATTGCGGTGGCGATCTTGTCGGCGATGTAGAGTTCGCGCAGTTTGAGCGTCAGAGTCCCCGGCTTGCCGTCGCCGACGGGTTCACCGTCGATGCGGGTGACCGGCATGACGAAGTTGGTGGCGGATGTGATGAAGGCCTCCGAGGCATTCATCGCTTCATCGGGTGTGAAGGCGCGTTCTTCGTAGGGAATGCCGGCTTTTTCGGCGAGATCAAGCACGCTTGCGCGCGTGATGCCGTGCAGGATTGCATTCGACAGCGGGCGGGTGATCAGCCTGCCAGTCTTGTCGATGATATGGGCGGTTGCCGAGCTTGCCTCCGTGACGAAGCCGTCCTCCACCAGCCAGGCGTCATCAGCGCCTTTCTCCATCGCCTGCACTTTGGCCATCGAAGGATAGAGCAACTGCACCGTCTTGATGTCGCGGCGCTCCCAGCGCCAGTCGGGCAGCAGAGCGACGGACAGGCCGGTTGCGAGCTTGGGGTTCTCGATCACCGACTTTGCCTGGGTAAAGAGAACCAGCGTCGGTGTCGGATCCTTCGGAAAGGCGAAGTCGCGATCGGCGGGGCCGCGCGACAGCTGGAGGTAGATCAGGCCTTCCTTGAGTGCATTGCGGCGGACGATCTCGCGATGAACCTCCAGAAGTTCGCTGGCCGAAATCGGCAGGTCCAGACCCAGTTCCCCGATCGAGCGCTTCAGGCGGGAGGCATGGCCCTCGTATTCGAGAAGCTTGCCGTCAATGACGCCGGTCACTTCGTAGATGGCGTCTGCGAATAGAAAGCCGCGGTCGAAGACGGAGACCTTTGCATCGGCTTCGGGCAGCCATTCGCCATTCAAATAAACGATACGGGACAAGACAATCTCCTTCAGTATGTCGGGAATTCAAAACACATCGCCGGCGGCTCGCTTGAGTTCGGCGATGAAACCGTGCAGCAGGCGCGAGCGCGGTATGCCCTTGCGGGTAATCAGGACGGCCGCGACTTCGCGGGGTGGCTGGAAGGGCAGTTGCACCAACCCCTGCAATGACTGGTGGGCTGCACTATAGGGATCGACAACCGCTGCCCCGACGCCAGCTCCGGCCAGAACCGCAGCCGTTGCGCAATAGCGCACCTCGACCCGCGGCTCGTAATCGATGCCCTCGCGATCGAAGGCATCGCGCAGCATCTGGCCCATGCGCGATTCCGCTTCGAGGCCGATAAAACCGTGTTCGGACAAATCACTGACCGTCACCTCCTGCCGACTAGCGACCGGGTGGTCCTTCGGCACGAGCGCGACCATATGGGTGCGCGACAGGATCTCTACGTTCACAGACGGATGCCGTTCCAGCGCGATCGCAAGACCGACGTCGGCGGCCCCGCTCTGCACAGCTTCGATGACGTGTTCGAGCCGGCGGACATCGTAAGCGACGGACACATCCGGACGATCTTTCAGGAACCGTGCGAGCGCCACCGGTGCGACCGTATTACCAAGCGGCGGCGTCGACATGACACGCAGCCGTCCCGATGTGCCATGCCGGATCGAGCGGGCTCGGGCGGAAAAGCTGCGCAGCATGCTGAAGACAGGCCGCACCTCTTCAAACAGAAGCGTGGCTTCTTCGGTTGGCTCAAGCCGCCGGTGCAGGCGCTCAAACAGCGTTATACCGAGCTGGTTTTCCAGCTGGCGGATGCCGTTCGAAACGGCGGGCTGGGAAATGCCCAACTGCTCGGCGGCCTCGACGGTCGTTTCGCAGCGCATCATGGCCCCGAAGATCTCGAGGAGGCGTAGGGAGATATCCGGTTTCTGCTCGATTTCGGTCATGGCGTTCAGGTGAGAACTGCGCCAAGCGCCATCGCGACGGCGGCCTGGGTCGGGTCGATCACGCGGATGCCGAGCTCCTCTTCCAGTCTGCGGCGATGGCCGGACATGCCGGCACAGCCCAGCACGATCGCGCCGGCGCCCATCTGGCGCAATTTCAGCCCGGCCTTCACGAGTGCCGCGTAGCTTTCCTCCCCATGGCCGCTATCGGCGACGCTGATCGCGCCTTCAAGCGCGACCTCGCCGGCAAGCCTGCCATCGACGCCGAGGCGGCGAAGGTTGCGCATGTGACGGGGGATCGAATCTTCGGCGACTGCGATGACGCCGAAGAGATCCGCAAGCGCCAGCGCGCTCAGCACGCCCGCATCCTGGATGCCGTAGACCGGCTTTTTGGTGATCGACCGGGCAAGGTCCAGCCCGGGCTGCGAATAGCAGGCGAGCACATAGGCTGATGCATCCGGTCGGGTTTCTATCAGGTCGGCGGTGCGCAGTGACGCTTCATCCACATGGCGCTGGCTGACGACGCCGGGCGGACCCTCATCGATCGTGACGCATTCGATGACGGGACCACCCGGAAACTGCATCGGGGAGAGCGCCACGCGCAGGCCTTCGGTGACGCTTTCCGAACTGTTCGGGTTGATGACGAGGATCGGGCCGACTTTTCTCATGGGGCGATCTCCACGCCGAAGTTCTGCGCCGGATCGAATTCCTTGGCGCGGTAGCCGGGCTTGCCCGTCAGGTCGACAGGGCTGCGGGCAATGAAACGGCCACGACCACGGTCCGCCTTCAACTCGCCGTTCTCGACGATGACATCACCGCGGTTCATGGTGAGGACTGGCCAGCCTTCGATCTCCATGCCCTCAAACGGTGTGTAGTCCATATTGTCGTGCTGATCGGCAAGCGTTGCCTTGCGGCGGGCTTCCGGGTCCCAGATGCAGATATCGGCTTCGTAGCCGGGTGCGATCGATCCCTTTTTAGCCATACCGAATGTCTTGGCCGCATTGGTGCTTGAGAGTGCAACGAACTGCTGCAGCGTGATGCGGCCTTTCGTGACGCCCTCTGAATACAGATAGGGCAGGCGCATGGCGATGCCCGGCATGCCGTTGGAGATCTTCGGGTAGGGTGCATCGGCACCATTGGCAAATTTTCCGCTGGCATCGAAACGGTAGGGCGC
>Ga0308159_1002122_pt1 | contig 24165 bp, 21 predicted proteins | sample PhyCR1_FD_201040 | JGI IMG/M metagenome (GOLD analysis project Ga0308159, IMG submission 201040) | Phyllosphere microbial communities from UC Gill Tract Community Farm, Albany, California, United States - DLSLC.R1 | ecosystem: Host-associated > Plants > Phyllosphere > Unclassified | place: USA...
TTTCGGATGCCTGCGGTCCTCTGGCATTTCAGTCGCTGGCCGTGCCAGGATGGGCCGGTCAGCACCATGGGGGGGGGAATTGACGATGGCGAAGATCCACGGGAACGATCCGACCGGCTACTCGTACGGCGCGGCGGACACGCTCAAATCGGCTTCGACGGCGCTCGCGTCGTCGATCGGCGGACAGTCCGGATCGCGGTCGTCGTCGGTGACGACCGCGAGTGCGGAGTTCCGGGGGTACTTCTCCGAGGTCTTCGCGGACAACGCCGACATCGGTGCGCGCAGCGCGACGAAGCTCGTCGAGTCGTTGCAGAGCCTGTCGGGGTTCGTGCAGGAGCTCCGCGACGCCGCGAAGGACGAGGACGAGGACGACCGGCGGAAGCAGGCGAAGGCGTGGGACGCCCGCAAGCGTGAACGCGAGGAGAACCTCCTCGTCGCTGCCGGGCACGAGGTCTCGACGTGGTTCGGCGGGGGCGACGACCCGAAGCCGCCTGCGCCAGGCCGCTCACGCACGAGAAAACCCGGATGCGGCGTTCAGATTTAAGCGGATCGACAGGGGGCACCCAGGAGTCGACCTGGACCGTCGAGAAGAGTTCCACATTCGCAACGAAGGCGGACCCACGAACAAGGGCAACCCGGATGGCGGCCTGTCCAACAAGCGCCACCAGATGAGCGACAAGCGTTACGACGCGGCAGGAGGAAGCCCGTATTGAGTACGAAACAGCAGGTCTACAGGGTCTCGATCGGCGACATCTTCACAGTGCCCCTCGGCGACGGCAGGGCTGCCCTCGGACAAGTGATCGGCAAGTACAGGAGTTCGTTCTACGTCGTCGTCTTCGATCTGGTCGTTCCTGAAGATGCAGTTCAGAGCCTCGACCTCAGCGAGGTGGCCGCAACTCCGCCACTCCTGGCCCGGATGACGTTCGACGCCCGATTCCGACCGGGGATGTGGCAGATAGTGGGCAACCGCGCTCCGGATCAGGCACGTTTCCTGCCCGCCTACAGCTTCGGATCAGACGACTACGACGGAGTCCGGGTGACGAACTTCGACGGAACGAGAATGCGCCGGGCAACGGGACAGGAGGCTACCCAGGTCCCGCGGCTCACGATCGATTCCCCGATCGTCCTCGAGAAGGCGGTTCGTGCTCACTTCGGTCTGGAACCGTGGCTCCCGGCCTACGACGAAGTTCGATATCGTCCAACTCCTACGTCGTCCGAATTGTTCGGCGACTAGCAGTCCGTGAACGACGATCCTGAATCAACCAGGGAGATCATGATCTGGATGAGGAAGAGGAACGTCGACAGTCTTGAACTTCCGGGGTTCACAGATGCGACGCGGAGTGAACTCCGCCGGCCCTCTGTCGTCGGCTCCGCGCAGATTTCGGACGAGTGAACGATCGTGACCCGTGACACGGCAGACTCCACCGGGGGCGCGATGACCCTCGAGCGCGCGGGCACGCTCGACCTCATAGGCGTCGACTTCCGGCTTGAGCTGGGGTTCGGCAACGGCTACCGCGTCCAGCTCGAATCCGAGTGCACCGTCACCGACCGGTCCGGAAGCACCGCGGTCGTCGATCCCGACCGCAAGGACTCACTGCTCCCGGTCCTGCGGCTGTTCGGTGCCGAGCTCGTTCGGAGTTCGACTGAGAACGGCGTACTGACGCTGATCTTCGACGGCGGGGACACCCTCGTCGCCGGCCCCGATGCCGAGTTCGAGTCCTGGCAGGTCTCCGGGCCGAAGAGTCGCCCGGCCCGCACCGAGCCGCCGACCGGAAGCACGAGCACGGGCACGGGCACGGAAGGAGATCGAGGATGAGCGGCGTTCCGCGCCAGCCCTTCGCGCTGGACATCGCCGGCGACACCGTCGACCTCATCAGCATCGGACCAGACGTGACGATCCGCTTCTCGAGCGGTGCTTCGCTCCGGTTCGAGACCGACTTCGCGCTGACAGGCTCTGACGGGGAACACGCGTTCCTCGATCCCGGCGACAAACCGTCCCTGCTCGACCTCCTTGCCCTGCACAACAAGGTCGTCTCGGACGGTGCAGTCACGGGCGCGCGGATCGCCATCCGGTTCGCCTCGGGTGAGTTGCTCGAGGGCTGGTCGAACCGCCGAGGTCCGTCCTGGCACTACAGCGAACCGGGGCGCGCACGAGTGGACATCGACGTTCTGCCCGACGGCGAGGTCCGGTACCGACACAGCCCGTCGTCCGCGGAGATCAGACGGTGACGGACGCGCCCCCGGCCATCTCGATCCGCCATCTCCGAGCGGTCACCAACGGAACGACTGTGGACCTGCCAGATCGTGTCGTCGAGGTCCTCGCCGCAGTGGGATCGGACGCGCAAGTGCTCGTCTCCGACGTGTCCGCACGCTCGTTCGCAGCGGTCATCCGGCGGTCCTACTCGAAGCAGGAGCCGAACCTCGTACCGTTCATCGACCCACTCGAAGCTCTCGGGGACGAGCTCGTCCTGATCTGTCAGGTCGAGCACGGCGATGAACTCGTGACGGTCGTGTTGCGCGCGACGGACCGAACGCTCGTGGCGGCCACGGCGATCGACCGCTCCGTCGGACTCGTCCACATCACCGTCCAGGAACTGCGCACGCGCCTGCGCGCATCAGACGCCCCGGGGGCGAAACTGGCGCTCGAGGTGGCATCGCAGTGTCCGGCCGAGGAACGGCTCCGTGTCTTCGATCAGGGCGCGCTGGCGACGGCACGGACCTTCCTGACGAAGTACACGATGGCCGCCGAGAAGGGCTTCGACGTCCGCGGACTCGACGAGTTCGCCCGTGCGCTCGTGCCGCTCGGCGACGAGCAGCCGGGGTTCTGCATCGTGCAGGCTGACACATGGGTCCGATTCACGGCGTTCACGCCAGGCAGGACCGACGTCCTCGCTGCCATGAGCGTGGGTGGCTTCTCGCCACAGGTCGAGACGACAGAGGAGACCGGATGACCACGACATTGCCGAACGACCTCGAGATGGTCACGTACACGATCCCCGCTGATCACATCGTGCTGCCCGATCTGGTCCAGTTCTCCTCAGAGCTCGATCCACCCGGGCTCGTCTGGGTCCTCACGACGCTGTACGCCATCACGTCCCCTGCTCAACCAGGTCCACCTGCCGACAGCGGTGAACAAGCTCGGCGACGAGCTCCCGACGCCCTTCGAAGCTCAGAAGATCTCCCGTGTCTCCGGCGGAGATGCTCAGGCGACCGGTGCCTCATGGTCGCCGTCCCACCCTGGTTCTGTTGCCGACCACCGCGACGTCGCAGGACTACCGTCAGGGAAGACTGAGTCCGGCTACAGCGTGAACTCGGGGCAGTTCCTGCTCGAAGCAACGTTGCGCGACTCCCTCCCCAACGGCAGCGGCATCGATCCGGAGAACTGACATGCACGAAGTCTTCTTTCTCTCGTCCATGGACAGCAAGCGGTTCTCGTCCGTCTTCCGGTGCGAAGTGGAACGACCGATCGACCTCCCGAACCGTCACCATGCGTTGATGGTCAGCTGCGATCCCCCGCTGAACGGTCAGGAGCTCGGCCACCCGCTGGGCGTCGGGGAGCTGTTGCTCTGGAGTCGCTTCGAAGACGAAGACCTCTGGACCTTCCCCGCCTTCCCGCACTTCGTGCAGATCTGTCTCCCTGACGTCGATCTGCCTGTCCATGCCATGCCTCCGAGCATCGCATGGGGCGAGATCTACAAGACCGAGGCAGACGCGCACGCCCACGAGATGAGCGCTCGCCCGCGCTCCTCGACGAAGTGATCGATCTGGCCGGCAAGCTCCGGCAGACTCGCGAACCGCCCGACGAGGCAGCAGGAAGCGCCTCGAACGGAGCGATCGCCGGACCACCCGCTTCGTGAGCAGGAATGGTCGGGTGTCGGACGGCGACCCGACCATTTCTGCTCACCAAGCGACCGAACGGACGCAACGACGGACGGGAGGCGCGGTGCCAGCTGGCACCGCGCCTCCCGTCCGCTTTCCGGTCGCGTCTACCGCGCGCTGGTCGCCCCGCGCCGCTGGACCACCTCGGTCAACCACGCGAGGATCCGGGCGTCGAACCAGTCGGCGTCGTGGTTCCAGAGCTTGGTGTGCCGGGCCGTGGTCTGGATCTCGAGCCGCACCAGATCGGGCCGTGCGCGGGCCAGGTCGTGCGAGGCCGAGGACGGCACGAACCCGTCGTCGTCGCTGTGCAGCAGCAGGATCGGCACCGTGAGCTCGTCGGAGCGCGTGACCATGTCGAGCTCGCGCAGGTCCACAGGAGCCCGGAGCCCGGCGAGCCGGTGCAGCACCGGCGTCCGGAGCAGGCGCTGCGCGACCTTGCGGACCGGACGCGGCAGGCGCAGGAGCTGGCTCTGCGACTTCAGCACCGCGTGCCAGTCGACCACCGGGGACTCGAGCACCACCCCGTCGACCAGGCCGGCGAAGCGCGAGCGGAGCAGGGTCTGCAGCACGACCGCGCCGCCCATCGACCAGCCCATGAGCACGACGCTCTGGGCGTCCTGCGCGGTGAGCCAGCGGAGGACGGAATCGACGTCCTCCCACTCGGTGCTGCCGAGGCCGTAGCGGCCGTCGACGCTCGGCGGGGCGACGCCGTCGTTCCGCCACGAGGCGAGCACGACCGAGTAGCCGGCGGCACGGAAGACGGGGACGGCGCGGATCGTCTCGGCACGCGTGACGCCACGGCCGTGCACGAGGACGGCCCAGGGCGCTGCCGGGTCGTCGGCGCGGACGACCCACGCGGGAGCCGGGCCGTTCGGGGTGGGGATGTCGACGTCCTCGACGGGCACGTCGAGCTCGCCCGGGGTCAGGTAGAACCAGCCACCCCAGCGACCGCGACGGGCGGCGGTGGGGTCGCCGGCGTCGATCGCGATGATGCGGCGCGTGACGGTGGTGTCGGTCGTGCCGAGGACCTCGCCGACGCGCATGTGGCCGGTGCCGCCGCCGAACCAGAGCGAGTAGCGGCCCTGCAGCTCGGTGTCGGCGGTGCGCTCGATCGTGACGGTCTTCCGGACGGGGTCGACGGCGTGGATCGGGACGCGTTCGTTGCGCTTGCGGTCGGGGGTGACGACGGCGCGGGCGACGGCGGCGACGAAGCCACCGATGACGGCCGTCCCCACCGCGGCAGCTGCCAGACCGGCGCCGAGTGCGATGAACCCGGCCGATCGAGCGGTCTCCTGGACGACGTCCTCGGCGGGTCGCGCGGATCGGGACATGGCCCGGAGCCTAGTCTGCATGTGTGTCCGAAACCCGAGAGCCCGACGCCTTCGCGCGGCTCCGCGCGTTCGTGTCCGGCGGCAGCGGCCGTGCCGAGACCACCGTCACCGAGATCCCCTCGCCGACCCGGATCGCACCGTTCTCGATCGCCCTGGCGGCGGACGTGTCCGGCACCGCGCACGGCGTCGAGTCGGACCTGGGCACCGGACGGTTCATCGCCCTGTACGACCCGGAAGAACCCGAGGGCTGGGGCGGCGCGTTCCGTGTCGTCTCGTTCGCCCAGGCGCCGCTCGAGCCGGAGATCGGCGTCGACGAGTTCGTCGCCGACGTCACGTGGAGCTGGCTCGTCGACGCGCTCGAGTCGCACGGTGCGACGTACGACCACGCCTCGGGCACGGCCACCAAGATCATCTCGCGCGGGTACGGTGACCTCGCCGCACAGGGCGACGGCGCCCAGTTGGAACTCCGCGCGTCGTGGACACCACGCGGCGACGACCTCACCGCACACGTCCGGGCCTGGCAGGACATCGTCGCCATGCTCGCCGGTCTGCCGCCCGCATCGGACGGCGTGACCCTGCTGGCCCCGAGGAGGCTCGCCAAGTGACCGACCCCGCTCCCCAGGACGCCGCTGGCCCCGCCGCCGTCGGCCCGACTGCTGCCGCCGCCGGCCCCGCCTTCGAGGCGTCGCACGACGCCGTCAAGGTCATCGACACCCGCGAGGACTACCTCGAGGCGGTCGCCGCCATCGCCGCCGGCCACGGCCCCGTCGCAGTCGACGCCGAGCGCGCCAGCGGGTACCGCTACTCGCAGCGCGCGTACCTGATCCAGGTGTTCCGCCGCGGTGCCGGAGCGTTCCTGTTCGACCCGATCCCGATCGGTGACTTCTCGGAGCTGCAGGCCGCCATCGTCGACGAGGAGTGGCTGTTCCACGCCGCCTCGCAGGACCTGCCGTGCCTGCAGGAGGTCGGCCTCGTCCCGACGCGGATCTTCGACACCGAGCTCGGCGCCCGGATCGCCGGGTTCCCCCGCGTCGGCCTCGGCGCCGTCGTCGAGCAGCTGCTCGGCATCACCCTGGCCAAGGCGCACTCGGCCGCCGACTGGTCGACCCGTCCCCTGCCGCAGTCGTGGCTCGTGTACGCGTCGCTCGACGTCGAGCTGCTGCCCGACCTCCGCGACGCCCTCGCCGAGAAGCTCGACGAGGCCGGCAAGACCCGGATCGCCCAGGAGGAGTTCGACGCGGTCCTGCACCGTGCGCCGAAGCCCGCCCGTGCCGAGCCCTGGCGTCGCCTGTCCGGCATGCACGCGCTCCGTGGTGCGCGAGCACTGGCGATCGCCCGGTCGCTCTGGCTCGCCCGTGACGAGTACGCCCGACAGGCGGACATCGCCCCCGGGCGCACGATCCCCGACTCGGCGATCGTCGCCGCCGCGGCCGCTGCACCCGAGTCCCGCGCCGAACTCGGTGCGCTGAAGACGTTCACGGGCCGCGCCAGCCGTTCCGAGCTCGACCGCTGGTGGGCCGCCGTCGAGGAAGGCCGCACCACCGAGGACCTCCCCCGTCTGCGCGGTGCCGGCGAGGCGACGCTGCCCCCGCCCCGCGCCTGGGCGGACCGCAACCCGGCCGCCGACCGCCGGTACAAGGCCGCGCGCGCCGCGGTGACGAAGCGTGCCGAGGAGCTCGACATCCCCCTCGAGAACCTGCTCACGCCGGAGACGCTCCGGCTCGTGTCGTGGGCCCCGCCGTCGCCGCCGTCGACCGAACTGGTCGGCGCCGCCCTCGCCGAGCACGACGCCCGCCCGTGGCAGGTCGAGGAACTCGCGTCGATCATCGCCTCGGCCTTTGTGGCTGCTGCACAGCGGCCCGCGGCGACGGACGACGACGAGTCGTAGGAACTGCCCAACCGGCATGCGGCCGCCCAGGCTGGGGGCATAGCGTCGGGGGGGTCGCCGGGCGAGGCCCGGCCAGGCCGGAGCGACCTGCGTTCCGGCCCGATCGATGAGGATCTGGGAGGCCCGGATTGCCAAAGGCATCAGACGTCGTGTTCGTGGACGGCGTTCGCACACCGTTCGGACGAGCCGGCGAGAAGGGGGTGTTCTGGAAGACCCGGTCCGACGACCTCGCGGTGCACGCGATGCGCGGACTGCTCGACCGGAACGCCTTCGACACCGCAGCAGTGGACGACGTCGCCGTCGCGGCCACCACGCAGCAGGGTGACCAGGGGCTGACGCTCGGCCGCACCGTGGGCATGCTCGCTGGTCTGCCGAAGTCGGTTCCCGGCTACGCGATCGACCGCATGTGTGCCGGTGCCATGACGAGCGTCACGACGCTCGCCGGCGCCATCGCCTTCGGCGCCGCCGACATCGCGATCGCCGGTGGTGTCGAGCACATGGGTCGGCACCCGATGGGCTTCAACGCCGACCCCAACCCGCGCTTCGTCGCGGAGCGCATGGTCTCGAGCGACGCCCTCGTCATGGGCGCGACCGCCGAGCGCCTGCACGACCGCTTCCCCGCGATCACGAAGGACCGCACGGACGCCTACGCCGTCCAGTCCCAGCAGCGCTACGCCGCCGCCTGGGCGAACGGCAAGCTCCAGCCGGACGTCATCCCGGTCGAGGTCAACAAGGGCGACGGCTGGGACGTCGTCAGCACCGACGAGCCGCCGCGGCCGGGGACCACCCTGGAGGCGCTGGCCGCGTTGAAGACGCCGTTCCGGCCCCACGGACGGGTCACCGCCGGCAACGCCGCGGGTCTCAACGACGGTGCCACCATGAGCCTGCTCGCGTCGGAGGACGGCGCGAAGCAGCACGGGCTCTCGACGAAGATGCGCATGGTCTCGTTCGCCTTCGCCGGCGTCGAGCCCGAGGTCATGGGCGTCGGCCCGGTCCCCGCGACCGACAAGGCCCTGTCGAAGGCCGGCCTGTCGATCGACGACATCGGCCTGTTCGAGATCAACGAGGCGTTCGCCGTCCAGGTGCTCGCCTTCCTCGACAACTACGGCATCGCCCAGGACTCCCCGAACGTGAACGCCTGGGGCGGCGCGATCGCCGTCGGCCACCCGCTCGCGTCGAGTGGTGTCCGGCTGATGAACCAGCTCGCCGCACAGTTCGCCGAGCGACCGGACGTCAAGTACGGCATCACCACGATGTGCATCGGGCTCGGCCAGGGCGGCACCGTCATCTGGGAGAACCCGAACCACAGCAAGTCGGCCGAGCGTTCGGCTCGGAAGGGGGCGTGACCATGACCATCGTCGACAACGACCGACTGGCCGAACTCAGCGAGGACGAGGTCGTCACGCACTCGTTCGTCAAGCACGTCACGATGCCCTCGGGTGGCACGCTGGCGCTCATCACGCTCGACAACGGCAAGGACTACAAGCGGCCGAACACCCTCGGGCCCCGCACGCTCCGTGAGCTGTCCGGTGTGCTCGACACCCTGAAGACCGAGGCCGCCGCCGGCACGATCCAGGGCGTCGCCATCACCGGCAAGGAGTACTGCTTCGCGGCCGGGGCCGACCTGTCCCAGGCAGCCGCAGTCCCGTCGCGCGAGGCCGCCCACGACCTGGCCGCGCTCGGGCACGCCACGCTCCGAAAGTTCGCCGACCTCGGGGTGCCGTCGTTCGCGTTCGTGAACACCCTGGCGCTCGGCGGTGGGCTCGAGATCGCCCTGCACTGCACCTACCGGGCGTTCTCGTCCGCGGCGCAGGGCATCGGCCTGCCCGAGGTGTTCCTCGGCATCATCCCCGGCTGGGGCGGCGCGACGCTGCTCCCCCGCCTGATCGGTCCGGAGCGCGCGCTCCGCGTCATCGTCGAGAACCCGCTCAAGAACAACCGCCTGATGGACGGTCCGGCCGCGGTCGAGATCGGCATCGGTGACGTGCTCGTCCCGTCCGTCACGTTCCTGCCCTCGGCCGTGGCCTGGGCGGACGGCGTCATCACCGGAACGACCAAGGTGGTGCGGAAGAACGAACCGGGCATGCTCGAGAAGGCCGCATGGGGCACCGTCGTCAAGGTCGCCCGCGGACAGGTCGCGTCCAAGATCGGCACCGTGCCGAAGTCGCCGTTCCGGGCGCTCGACCTCGTCGCCGCCGCCAAGTCGGGTTCGCTCGACGAGCGCTTCGCCGACGAGGACGAGGCCCTCGCCGACCTCATCTCGGGCGACCAGTTCGCCGCGTCGATGTACGCCTTCGACCTCGTGCAGAAGCGTGCGAAGAAGCCCGTCGGCGCTCCCGAGGGCGTCGAGCCGAAGAAGATCACGAAGGTCGGTGTCCTCGGCGCCGGGCTGATGGCGTCGCAGTTCGCGCTGCTGTTCGCCCGACGCCTGGGCGTCCCCGTCGTCATCACCGACGTCGACCAGTCCCGCGTCGACGCCGGCGTCGAGCGGATCCGCGGCGAGGTCGCGAAGCTGCTCGACAAGGGCCGGATCTCTCCCGACGACGCGAACCGCATCACCGCACTCGTCAGCGGGTCGGTGTCCTACGACGCCTTCGCGGACGCCGACTGGGTGATCGAGGCCGTCTTCGAGGAGATGACCGTCAAGCAGGAGGTCCTCCGGAAGATCGAGCAGGTCATCGCACCGGACGCCATCCTCGCCACGAACACGTCGTCGCTCTCCGTCGACGAGATGGCGTCGGTCCTCACCAACCCGGAGCGGCTCGTCGGCTTCCACTTCTTCAACCCGGTCGCGGTCATGCCGCTGCTCGAGGTGGTGCGTGCCGCGAAGACCTCGGACGAGGCCCTCGTCACGGCCCTCGCCGTCGCGAAGACCCTGAAGAAGACCGCGATCATCACCGCGGACCAGCCGGGCTTCGTCGTCAACCGGGTGCTCGCGCGGGTGCTCGGCGAGGCGATGCGCGGCGTCGAGGAAGGGACCTCGTTCGACACCGTCGCCCAGGGTGCCGCACCCCTCGGTCTGCCGATGTCACCGTTCGAGCTGCTCGAGCTCGTCGGGCTGCCGGTCGGCGCGCACGTGCTCGACTCGCACCACGCGGCCTGGCCGGAGCGCTTCTACCCCGGTGACGGGCTGAAGAAGATCGCCGAGCACGGGACGATCCTGACCCGCGACAAGAAGGGCAACGCGACCGGGTACGACCCCGCCGCCGTGAAGCTCGTCGCGCCGTCCAAGAAGGACGCGAAGCCGGTCGACGCCGCCGAGATGCAGCGCCGGTTCGAGGACGCCCTGGCCGACGAGCTGCACCGCATGCTCGAGGACCGGGTCGTCGAGCACGTCGAGGAGATCGACCTCGGGCTCATCCTCGGTGCCGGCTACCCGTTCCAGGCCGGTGGGATCAGCCCGTACCTCGACCGCTCCGGTGCGTCCGAGCGGGTCTTCGGCGGCACGTTCCACGAGCCCCGGATCGTCGGCCCCGCCTCCCGCTAGGGCCGACTCGGTCTCGAAGGCCGCACCGCCGCACAACCAGAGTCACCCCGAACCGCGGATCGCCGTGGTTCGGGGTGACTTTGGTTGTGCGAGACGATCGCGAACCGAGACGCTCCCGAACCGCGCGGTCAGCGGTCGGACGCCGCCGACTCGCGGGAGCGCGCGGGCTTCGCCTGCGGCAACTTCGTCCCGACGACCTGGTCGATGACGTCGCGGGCGATGGCCTGCGCCGTCAGCCCCGCGTCGGCGAGGATCTGCGACCGGGTCGCGTGGTCGATGAACGCGTCGGGCAGCCCGAGTTCGTTCACCCCGGTGTCGACCCCGGCGGCGCGCAGGTCCTGCCGCAGCCGGGTCCCGACGCCGCCGACCCGCACGCCGTCCTCGATGGTGATGACGAGTCGGTGCGTCCGCGAGAACTCGATCAGCGACGTCGGGATCGGCACCACCCAGCGCGGGTCCACGACCGTGACGCCGATGCCCTGCGCCTCGAGCAGCGCCGCGGCCTCGAGTGCCACCGGCACCATCGACCCGACGGCGACGAAGAGCACGTCCTCGACGTCGTCCGCAGCAGCGTGCAGGACGTCCACACCATCGGGCAGACGACGGACCGCGGGGATGTCCGGTCCGACCTGCCCCTTCGACCACCGCAGCACGGTGGGGGCGTCGTCGACGGCGATCGCCTCGCGGAACTCCTCGCGCAGGGTCGCAGCATCGCGCGGCGCGGCGATCCGGATCCCCGGCACGACCTGCAGCAGCGCGAGGTCCCACATGCCGTGGTGCGAGGGGCCGTCCGGTCCGGTGATCCCGGCACGGTCGAGCACGAACGTCACGCCGGCCTTGTGCAGGGCGACGTCCATCAGCACCTGGTCGAACGCGCGGTTCAGGAACGTCGCGTAGAGCGCCACGACCGGGTGGAGTCCCCCGTAGGCCAGGCCCGCGGCGGTCGTCACGGCGTGCTGCTCGGCGATGCCGACGTCGTAGACCCGGTCGGGGTGCTGCTCCTGGAACAGGTGCAGCCCGGTCGGTCGGAGCATCGCCGCCGTGATGGCGACGATCCGGGGATCCGAGGCGCCGGCATCGGCCAGGGAAGACGCGAACACCGAGGTCCAGGACGGGCCCGATGCGGCGTCGAGCGACTCCCCGGTCTCCGGGTCGATGTGCCCGACGGCGTGGAACTGGTCGGCCTGGTCGCGCAGGGCGGGCTCGAAGCCGTGGCCCTTCTCGGTGATCGCGTGCACGATCACGGGAGCGCCGTACTCCTTCGCCTGCCGGAGTGCTGCCTCCATCGCCTGCTGGTCGTGCCCGTTCACCGGGCCGATGTACTTGATGTCGAGGTTCGAGTACAGCGCCTCGTTGTTCGTCAGCCGCGAGAGGAAGCCGTGCAGGCCCCCGCGCATGCCTCGGTACACCGCACGACCCGGAGCGCCGAACCGCGCCGCCACGGCCTGCGTGCCCTCGTACAGGGCCCGGTACTCGCGGCGGGTGCGCACGGAGCTCAGGAACCGTGCCATGCCACCGATCGTCGGCGCGTAGGAGCGGCCGTTGTCGTTGACGACGATGACCAGGCGCCGGTCGTTGTCGTCGGAGATGTTGTTGAGCGCCTCCCACGTCATCCCGCCGGTGAGGGCGCCGTCCCCCACCACCGCGACGACGGTGCGGTCGGTCTGCCCGGTCTGCCCGAACGCGCGGGAGATGCCGTCGGCCCACGACAGCGACGACGACGCGTGCGAGGACTCGACGATGTCGTGCTCGGACTCGCTCCGCTGCGGGTAGCCGGCGATGCCGCCGCGTTCGCGCAGCTTGGAGAAGTCCTGGCGCCCGGTGACGAGCTTGTGCACGTACGACTGGTGCCCGGTGTCGAAGACGAACGGGTCGTTCGGCGAGTCGAACACGCGGTGCATCGCGAGCGTCAGCTCCACGACGCCCAGGTTCGGCCCGAGGTGCCCCCCGGTCTTCGCGACCTCGGCGACCAGGAAGCGCCGGATCTCGGCGGCGAGGTCGGTCATCTGCGCGTCGGAGAGACGCTTCAGGTCGCGCGGCGACGTGATGCTGGCGAGCAGGCTCACGGGCGCTCCTTTCGTGGGGCTGTCGGCCCACTCTATGCGCGTGGGGACAGAACGGACTGGAGGCGCGGGGGCCGCAGGGGCACCGCGCCTCCAGGCAGTATCCGGGTCGCGTCAGACGAGCGAGCGGAGCACGTACTGCAGGATGCCGCCGTTGCGGTAGTAGTCGGCCTCGCCGGGGGTGTCGATGCGGACGACCGCGTCGAACTCGATCGGCTGCTTGCCGGCCGGCGAGTGCTCACTCGGCGTCGCGGTGACGTGCACCGTCTTCGGCGTGCGGCCCTCGTTCAGCTCGGTCAGCCCGGAGATCGAGACGACCTCGGTGCCGTCGAGTCCGAGGGTCTCGACCGTCTCGCCCGCCGGGAACTGCAGCGGGACGACGCCCATGCCGATGAGGTTCGAGCGGTGGATCCGCTCGAAGCTCTCGGTGATGACCGCACGGACACCGAGCAGGTTCGTGCCCTTGGCCGCCCAGTCGCGGGACGAGCCGGAGCCGTACTCCTTGCCGCCGAAGATGACGAGCGGGATGCCCTGCTCCTGGTAGTGCTGCGAGGCATCGTAGATGAACGACTGCGCACCGTCCGGCGTCGTGAAGTCGCGGGTGTAGCCGCCCTCCACGCCGTCGAGCAGCTGGTTGCGCAGACGGATGTTCGCGAACGTGCCGCGGATCATGACCTCGTGGTTGCCGCGACGCGAGCCGTAGGAGTTGAAGTCCTTGCGGTCGACGCCGTGCTCGGCGAGGTACTGGCCGGCGGGGCTGTCGGCCTTGATCGAGCCGGCCGGCGAGATGTGGTCGGTCGTGACCGAGTCGCCGAGCTTCGCGAGCACCCGGGCGCCGGAGATGTCCGACACCGCGTCGGGCTGCATGGTCATGCCCTCGAAGTACGGGGGCTTCCGGACGTAGGTCGACTCCTGGTCCCACTCGAACGTGTCGCCCGTCGGGGTCGGGAGGTTCTTCCAGCGGTCGTCGCCCTCGAACACGGAGCCGTACTCGTGGGTGAACATCTCGGTGTCGATCGACTCGTCGATGACCTGCTGCACCTCGGCCGCGTCGGGCCAGATGTCGGTCAGGTAGACGTCGTTGCCGTCCTGGTCGGTGCCGAGGGCGTCCTTGTCGAAGTCGAAGTGCATCGACCCGGCGAGGGCGTAGGCGATGACCAGCGGCGGGGACGCCAGGTAGTTCATCTTGACGTCGGGGTTGATCCGGCCCTCGAAGTTGCGGTTGCCCGAGAGCACCGCGGTGACGGCGAGGTCGTTGTCCTGCACGGCCTGCGAGATCTCCTCGGGCAGCGGGCCCGAGTTGCCGATGCAGGTGGTGCAGCCGTAGCCGACCGTGTAGAAGCCGAGCTGCTCGAGGTAGGTGGTGAGACCGGCCTTCTCGTAGTAGTCGGTGACGACCTTCGACCCGGGCGCGAGGGTGGTCTTCACCCAGGGCTTCGCGGTGAGGCCCTTCTTCGCGGCGTTCCGGGCGAGGATACCGGCGGCCATCATGACCGACGGGTTCGACGTGTTCGTGCACGAGGTGATCGCAGCGATCGCGACGGCACCGTGGTCGATCGTGAACGGGTCGGCCCCGTCCATGGCGACCTTCGTCGGCGCCGAGGCGGTCGACGGTGCGCTCGACACGTGCACGTGCTCGTGCAGCGCCGTGTCCTCGTTGGTGGAACCGGCGGCGATCGGGTCGGAGGCCGGGAACGTCTCCTCGACCGCGTCGTCGAGGTCGGTCTGCTCGGACGGCGTCGTGTAGTTGTTCAGGTCGAGCTCGAACTGGTTCTTCGCGTTCGTCAGCTCGATGCGGTCCTGCGGACGCTTCGGGCCCGAGATGGAGGGCACGACCGTGGAGAGGTCGAGCTCCATGTACTCGGAGTAGTTCGGCTCGACCGAGGCGTCGTGCCACAGGCCCTGGGCCTTCGAGTACGCCTCGACCAGGGCGATCTGTGCCTCGTCGCGACCGGTCAGCCGCAGGTAGTCCAGCGTGACGTCGTCGACCGGGAAGATCGCCGCCGTCGAACCGAACTCGGGCGACATGTTGCCGATGGTGGCGCGGTTGGCGAGCGGGACGGCGCCGACGCCCTCGCCGTAGAACTCGACGAACTTGCCGACGACGCCGTGCTTGCGGAGCTCCTGCGTGATGGTGAGCACCACGTCGGTCGCGGTCACGCCGGCCGGGATCTCACCGGAGAGCTTGAAGCCGACGACCTTCGGGATGAGCATCGACACGGGCTGGCCGAGCATCGCGGCCTCGGCCTCGATGCCGCCGACGCCCCAGCCGAGCACGCCGAGGCCGTTCACCATCGTGGTGTGCGAGTCGGTGCCGACCAGGGTGTCCGGGTACGCGTAGGTCTCGCCGTCGAGGTCACGCGTGTAGGTGACCTTCGCCAGGTACTCGATGTTCACCTGGTGGACGATGCCGGTGCCCGGCGGGACGACCTTGAAGTCCTCGAACGCGGTCTGGCCCCAGCGGAGGAACTGGTAGCGCTCACCGTTCCGCTCGTACTCCAGGTCCGTGTTGCGCTGCAGGGCGTCCGTGCTGCCGAACAGGTCGGCGATGACGGAGTGGTCGATGACCATCTCGGCCGGGGACAGCGGGTTGATCTTGTTCGGGTCGCCGCCGATGTCCGCCATGGCCTCGCGCATGGTGGCGAGGTCGACGATGCACGGCACACCCGTGAAGTCCTGCATGACGACGCGCGCCGGCGAGAACTGGATCTCGGTGTCAGGTTCCGCGTCGGGACGCCAGGAGCCGAGCGCCCGGATCTGTCCCTCGGTGACGTTCTTGCCGTCCTCGGTGCGGAGGAGGTTCTCGAGCAGCACCTTCAGGCTGTAGGGCAACTTCTCGTGCCCGGGAACCGAGTCGATCCGGTGGATCGCGTAGTCGACACCCCCAACCGACAGTGTGTCCTTCGAGCCGAAGCTATTGACTGCAGCCACCGTGCCGCCTCCCTACTGATCGGTTTGCCCTCATCCTCGCGGGCCGTGGACCGTCCCACCAGCAAGGCAAACCTAATCCCGAGGACGCGTGCGCGCCCTGCGAGAACTATCTTGATGTCGAGAGAACTCTACACCGGGGCGACGTCGTCGCGTCGGACGAACACGGTGCGGACCAGCAGCCAGGTCACCCAGAGCACCGCCGCGTACAGCGGCACGCCGAGGATCAGCTTCAGCCCGGCGAGCAGTTCGACCTGCGCCGTCAGGTACAGCGGGACCTCCACCGCGAGCCGGACCGCGAACAGCCCGACCCAGATCCACGTGGCGACCGTCAGCACGCGGCGCTTCACCGGGTCGGCGCGCCAGTCGACGTGCGAGCCGTCCTCGTTCGCGGGCAGCAGGAAGCCGACGACGAGTCCGATGAGCGGCCAGCGGATCGCCAGCGTGATCAGCAGCCCGACGAGCCAGACCGCGTTGATGACGATCCCGGGGATGAAGTTGCTCTCCGCTCGGCCGGTGATGAGCGCCAGGCCGGCTGAGACCGCGACGCCGAGGATGCCCGCGAACGACATCGTCACCGACTGCCGCTGCAGCAGCCGGAGCACCACGAAGACCAGCCCGACGGCCACCGGGATCACGACGCTCGGCACGAGCTCCTTCGTGATCGCGTAGACGACCAGGAACGCGAACCCGGGCAGCACCGACTCGGCGAGCCCGCGCACCCCGCCGACCGCGCCGAGCAGCGCCCGGCCGGACGGTGCCTCACCGGGTGCCACGCGGGCGATGCCCGCGTTCTGCACGGCGTCGCGGAACTGCGCGGAGAACGACGGCGCCACCGAGGGCTCAGCCGCCGGCGCCACCGATGACTCAGCAGCCGGTGCAACGGGGTCGGAGCCAGCCGTCTCGGGTCGTGGGGTGTCGTCGTGGTCCGGCACCGTGCCTCCAGGCGGGGTTGGTCGTCAGTCGGTCAGATCGCGGTCTGCGTCGACTTGGGCATGTGCAGCGGGATGAGGTCGCGCGGCGGCATCGGCGTCGTGCCGCGCACGACGACGACGCTGCGGAACAGCTCCTCGATCTCGCTCGCGTCGTCGGGCTGCTCGGCGGCCTTGCCGGCGATCACGCCGCGCAGGAACCAGCGCGGGCCGTCGACGCCGACGAAGCGGGCCGGACGGGAGCCGGCGGTGCCGCCGTCGCCGTCCACCGCGACCGGGACGGACGCGCGGAGCTCGGGGCCGAACGGGCCGTCGACCTCGGTCACGACACCGCCCTGGCGCTCGATCTGCTCGGCGATCTGGGCGCGGATCTCGTGCCACAGGCCGGTGGACCGGGGTGCCGCGAACGGCTGGACCTGCAGCGTGGACTCGTCGTAGTCGAGCCCGACCGCGACGACGCGCTGCGAGCCCTCCTCGACCTCGAGGCGCAGGTGCAGGCCCTCGCGCGGGAGCACCTTCACCCCGCCCAGGTCGACGTACGGGCGGACCAGGTTCGCCTCGGTCTCGTCGTGGGGGCCGTTCTCGGCCCGGTCCTCCGGAGCGGACTTGTCCGTCGGGGCGACCGCGTCGACCTCGTCGAGGTCCGCGTCGGCATCCGTCGCGATGTCGACCTCGGGGGACGTGTCCGCGACCTCGATGTCGTCGGCGACGGAGTCCGCCACCTCGACCTCGTCCCGCTTGCGTCGGCCGAACTTCATGCGCGCGTTCCTTCCTGAGCGTCTGCGGCGGCACCGGTCACGGCGTCGCTCCGGTCACCGTAGCCCGACGAGCCGAACCCGCCCTGTCCGCGGACGCTGTCCGGCAGGTCGTCGACCCGGGTGTAGGTCACCTGCGGCACCGGCATCACGATCAACTGGGCGATGCGGTCGCCGACGTGCACCTCGTACGGTTCCGTCTGGTCGGTGTTGAGCAGGGCGACCTTGATCTCCCCGCGGTAGCCGGAGTCGACGGTGCCGGGGCTGTTCACGATCGTGATGCCGTGCTTCGCCGCCAGGCCGCTCCGCGGGACCACGAACGCGGCGTACCCCTCGGGCAGCGCGATGCGCAGCCCCGTGGCGGCCAGGTGTCGCTCCCCCGGCTGCAGCACGAAGGCCTCGGTGGAGACGAGATCGGCACCCGCGTCGCCGGGGTGGGCGTGGCCGGGAGCGTGCTCCCCGGTCCAGAGGACGTCGACTGGTTCGGTCACGTGACGAGGGTAGTGCAGCCGTGACCGTTCCGTGACCTCGCTCGCTCGTGATCGAATGGACCCGTGACCCTGTACCGCGAACGACTCTGGGCCCCGCCCGCCCTCTACCTGGCGACGGCGCTCGTCATCCCCGCCACCCTGCTCGTCTTCCTCCCCATCAGCGTCCTGGCCGGCGTCCTCGTGGCGATCGGGATGGAGCTCGGGGTCCTGGTCCTCCTGTGGGCACTCGCACCCACCATCGAGGTCACCGACACCGAGTTCCGTGCGGGCAAGGCACACCTCCCCCGCACGCTCGTCGGCACGACCGAGGCGTTCGAGGGCGCAGCGGCCACCGAGCAGCGCGGGCCGGCACTCGACGCCCGCGCGTGGACCCTCTTCCGCGGCTACGTGCGCGGGGTCGTCAAGGTCGAGGTGCGCGACGACGCGGACCCGACGCCCTACTGGCTGGTCAGCGTCCGGCACCCGGGCAAGGTCGTCGAGGCGCTGCGGTCCTGACGGACCAGGTCCACGGCCTGGAGGCGCGGCTCGGCCCCGCCTTGCAGCACACGACGAAGGCCCCGCATCCCTGGAGGATGCGGGGCCTTCGCTGATCGTTGCGTCGAGAGCGACGCGGCTGTGCTCGCTAGAGCGAAGCGCACTCCGCGCAGACTGGTCCGAGCTTCGACTCGTGGTCGAGCTGGGAGCGGTGCTTCACGAGGAAGCACTCGACGCAGGTGAACTCATCGACCTGCGGGGGCAGCACCACGACGTCGAGGTCGACGTCGCTGAGGTCCTGCCCGGCGAGTTCGAAGCTGCCGGGGTTGTCGGAATCATCGTCGACGACCCCCGACATCTTGTCGGGAACGCGCTCCTTGAGGGCCTCGATCGACTCTGAGTCAGAGTTGTCGTCGGTCTTCCGGGGGGCGTCGTAATCGGTGGCCATGCCCATCCATTTCTCGTATCGAGAGGTCGTCGCCGGGTGATCGGCGGCGACAGTTTGCACCACGCCCCGCCAGAGCGCAAACCGAGTGCTGCGGCGGGTCGTGCTGGCTGTGCAACCCATGACCGGAACCGGACATTCCCGACACCCGTTGCCGGAGCGCCGCACGCCCGGGATCGGCCGTGCGGATGTCCGCGGCACGCCCGTGCGCCTCCCCGGAAACCGCCCGTCGTCCCTGCATACTCACGGGGTACGACAGCAGGACCGTACGCGACGCTGGGAAGGCGGAACCATGCAAGACGTGAGAGTCATCGGAGTCGAGTCCGGCGCACTCCTCCTGGCGACCGACGGCGGCACCGAGTTCCGGTTGCCCGTCACGTCGTCGCTGGCAGGCCAGGTGCGCCAGGCGAACCCCGACGCCGGTCCGCAGAAGCGGGTCTCCCCCAAGGACGTCCAGGCGCGCATCCGTGGTGGCGCCGACGCCGCCGACGTGGCCGCCGCGCTCGACGTCGACGTCGAGTACGTCCGCCGCTTCGAGGGCCCGGTTCTCGCCGAGCGCGCCTTCATCCTCGACGCCTCGCACCGCGTGCCGGTCACCCCGGTCGACGACGAGGCCCCCGACACCTTCGGCCCCGCGATCACCGCGAAGCTCGAGGCCGGCGAGGCCACCGCGATCACCTGGGGCTCCTGGAAGCACCCGGAGAGCGGCTGGCAGGTCCGCGTCCGCTACACCGCGGGCGAGGTCGAGCACGACGCCCAGTGGCACTTCGACCCCAAGACCTCGACCCTCGTGCCGGACAACGGCGACGCGCACCGGCTGTCGCACACCGACGACGAGGGCATCGCCCCGCGTCTGCGTGCGGTCGAGTTCGAGCAGCAGGACGACGACGGCACCCGCTTCGACTCCGGCGCCTTCCGCGTCGACGAGCCGGAGCAGCCGGCCGCCGAGCCCGAGCCGTCCCAGCACGCGCCGCTCCGTGCACCGCTGCCCCGCATCGGCCAGGCCGCCGTGGAAGAGCGTGCTCCCGGCAACGAGACCGCCGACCTGCTCGAGGCGCTCCGCCGTCGCCGCGGTGAGCGCGAAGCAGCGTCCTTCGGCGAGCAGCGCGACGAATCCGCCCGCGGTACCTCCATCAGCGTCGTCGACATCCCGCTGCAGGGCTTCGAGGACGGCGGCGCGCACGACACCGCACCGCAGTCGACCGACGCCCGTCCGGCCTCGGCGCCCGAGCCCGAGAGCCGTGGCGAACGCAAGAAGCGCAACCGCCGCTCGATGCCGAGCTGGGACGAGATCGTCTTCGGCACCCGCCCGGACGACGACCCCGCCTGATCGGCACGCACACCGGCCGTCGGCACTGACGTCCCTAGTGGGCGAACGCGCCGGCGAGCCGGAGCGGCACGATCGTCTCCTCGTCGGTCATCGCCCCGTGCTGGCCGATCATGCGTTTCGGCGTCTCGTCCTCGCGCAGGGCACGGTCGTCGTTGAACGCCCACGAGCCGCGCGCCACGACGAGCACGTCGCCGATGCGCGGCACCACCTGGTCGGACACCTGCCCGAACCACCCGGCCTCGATCGCCTCGGCACGGCTGGCGACGTAAGCCTTCTTGCCGTAGCGCGCCCGGAACGCTCCGACGAGGGCGCGGACGTCCGTGCCGGGTGCGACGGTGAGCTGGCGGCAGCGCGGGTCACCCGCGACGCCGACGACGTCGGTGAGCAGCAGCGGGTCGATGGCGATGTTCGCGTGGTCCGGCACGTCGAGCACACCGTGGTCCGCCGTCACCAGGACCCCCACGTCGTCGGCGGTCCGTGCATCGAGGCGGGCGAGTTCCCCGTCGAGCAGCTCGAGGGCGGCCGTCCACCGGTCGGACTGCCAGCCGTACTTGTGCCCGATGGAGTCGAGCTCCGGCACGTACAGGTAGACGAGCGAGCGGCCGGTGGCGGTCTCGGCCAGTGCGGCGTCGACACGCTGCGAGATGGTGTCCGCGGGCACGTACCGGGCGCCGCCGAGCACGTTCGCGGTCATCCCGGACGAGCGGTACCGGTCCGGCCCGACGACGACCGGGTCGAGCCCGAGCTCCGCAGCCCGGGTGAACAGGGTCTGCGTCAGGAACCAGTCGGCGGGCACCTCGGTGTCCCAGCCGCCGAGCAGGTTCATCACGGCACCGGTGTCCGGGTTCCAACCGCTGTACCCGACGACGCCGTGGGTACCGGGCGACCGGCCGGTGGTCAGGGTGCTCAGCGCGGCCGCGGTCGTCGTCGGGAACCCGCTCCGCAGCTTCTTCGCGGTGCCGGTGCCCTTCGCGCCGGTCAGCCAGCGGGCGTGCCCGGCGCGCGCCGCCAGCGCGGCGGAACCGAGGCCGTCGACCAGCACGACGATCGCCGAGCGGGCGGGGCGGAGGGTGATCCGGGCCTCCAGGCCGTCGTTCCGCAACCACGCGTCGTCCGCAGCGCCGAGCGCCACGAGGCAACTCGGGAAGACGTCGGCGAGGTTCGCGACGGCGTCGGGGGCCGTCGGTACGCTTGTTCCCATCCCACGAGTCTCCCAGACGACTCCGGTTCTCCAGAAAGGTGCCATGGCACGCACGGACGTAGTCGGCCTGCCCGACGGTGAGCGCATCGAGGACGTCGACGTCTCCGAGGAGATGCAGGGCTCCTTCCTCGAGTACGCGTACTCCGTCATCTACTCGCGGGCACTGCCCGACGCCCGCGACGGCTTGAAGCCGGTGCAGCGTCGCATCCTGTACCAGATGGCCGAGATGGGGCTGCGGCCCGACCGCGGACACGTCAAGAGCGCCCGCGTCACCGGCGAGGTGATGGGCAAGCTGCACCCGCACGGCGACGGCGCGATCTACGACGCGCTGGTCCGCATGGCCCAGCCGTTCACGATGCGCGTGCCGCTCGTCGACGGTCACGGCAACTTCGGCTCGCTCGACGACGGCCCCGCTGCCGCCCGGTACACCGAGGCCAGGCTCGCCGAACCGTCGATGGCGATGACCGAGGGCCTGGGCGAGGACGTCGTCGACTTCGTCCCGAACTACGACAACCAGATCATGCAGCCGGGCGTGCTGCCGGCGGCGTTCCCGAACCTGCTGGTCAACGGCGCCTCCGGCATCGCGGTCGGCATGGCCACCAACATGGCGCCGCACAACCTGGGCGAAGTGGTCGAGGCCGCGAAGCACCTGCTCATGAACCCGCAGGCCAGCCTCGAAGAGCTCATGGAGTTCGTGCCCGGCCCCGACCTGCCGTCCGGCGGCACCATCGTCGGGCTCTCCGGGGTCCGCGACGCCTACGCCACCGGCCGTGGTTCGTTCCGCACCCGCGCCAAGGTGAGCGTCGAGAACCTCACCCCGCGCAAGGTGGGACTCGTCGTCACCGAGCTGCCGTACCTGGTCGGCCCCGAACGCGTCATCGAGAAGATCAAGGACGGCGTCCAGTCCAAGAAGCTCGTCGGCATCTCGGACGTCAACGACCTGACCGACCGCAACCACGGGCTCCGGCTCGTCATCGGCATCAAGAGCGGCTTCAACCCCACCGCCGTGCTCGAGCAGCTCTACAAGCACACCCCGCTCGAGGACGGCTTCGGCATCAACAACGTCGCCCTGGTCGGCGGGTCGCCGCGCACCCTCGGGCTCCGTGAGCTGCTCGACGTCTACGTGCAGCACCGGCTCGACGTCGTCACCCGGCGGTCGCAGTACCGGCTGGCACGTCGCAAGGAACGGCTGCACCTCGTCGAGGGCCTGCTCATCGCGATCCTCGACATCGACGAGGTCATCCAGGTCATCCGCACCTCCGACGACTCCGAGGCGGCGCGCAACCGCCTGCGCGACGTCTTCGACCTGTCCGAGGTGCAGGCCGAGTACATCCTCGAGCTGCGCCTGCGCCGTCTGACGAAGTTCTCGCGGATGGAGCTCGAGGCCGAGCGTGACCAGCTGCTCGCCGACATCGCGGCCCTCGAAGAACTGCTGGCGTCCGACGAACGGCTCCGTGCGCAGGTCGCCCTCGAGCTGACCGAGGTGTCCGACAAGTTCGCGACCCCGCGCCGCACGCTGCTCACCGAGGCAGACGCCCCGGTGAAGGGCGGTCGGAAGGCCGCGGTCGACCCGGAGTCCCTGCAGATCGCCGACTCCCCCTGCCGCGTGCTGCTCTCCACCACCGGGCGGCTCATCCGCGTCGACATCCCGACCTCGGAACTCGGCATCGTCCGCGTGCCGAAGCGCTCGAAGCACGACGCCGTCCGCTCCGCCGTGGTGAGCACGGTACGGGGACAGATCGGCGCGATCACCTCGACCGGTCGTGTCCTCCGGCTCTCCCCCGTCGACGTCCCCGCGGTACCGCCCGCCGCGGTCCGGCTCGACGCCGGCGTCCGGGTCACCGACTTCCTGGCGCTCACCAAGGGCGAGACGGTCGTGGCGATCGTCGACCTGTCCGGCGCGTCGTCGGACTCGCTGGCGATCGGCACCGCACACGGCGTGGTGAAGCGCGTCGTGGCGGGTGCGTGGCCGGACAAGCCCGAGTTCGTCGCCATCGGCCTGAAGCCCGGTGACCAGGTGGTCGGCGCTGCCCAGGCCCCGGAGTCCGACGACCTCGTGTTCATCAGCTCGAACGCGCAGCTGCTGCGGTTCCCGGCGTCCGTCGTCCGGGCGCAGGGGCTGCCCGCCGGTGGTGTGGCTGGCATGGCCCTGGCCGACGGTGCCTCGGTGATCTGGTTCGGCTCGGTCGCACGCTCCGACGACGCCGTGGTCGCCACGGTGTCCACCACCTCGACCGCACTGCCCGGCACCGACGCCGGCCGCGCCAAGGTGTCCGCACTGTCGGAGTTTCCGGCGAAGGGCCGTGCCACCCAGGGTGTCCGGGCGCACGCATTCCTGAAGGGCGAGGACGGCCTCACCGTTGGCTGGGCGGGCATCGCGCCGCCGCACGCCGTCGGCACGGACGGCGCCGCGCGGACCCTGCCCGACTGGCTGTCGAAGCGTGACGGGTCGGGTGCCCCGCTCGAGGCGGTCATCGGCTCGATCGGCGGCAGCGCCGCGACGCTCGACGGCACCGCCGGCGAGGCGTAGGCGCGCACTGGCGTCCGCCACCTTTCGCGCCTGGCGACACCTCACGCTCGTCGGACCCCGTGAGGTGTCGCCCAGCGCGTGAGAACGCAGGGCGCACCGGCCTGGAGGCGCGGGGCGGCCCCGCCCCGGGCCTCCCGTCCGCCATCGCGAAAGCGACAGAACCCCGCCGACAGTCGGCGGGATTCTGTCGCTTCCGCAGGATGGACCGCGCGCGTCGGCCGAGCGGTGTCGCTTTCGCGACGCGCTACGCGTCGATGCGGTCGCGGTCCAGGCCCTCGCCGGCGAGGATGAACTCCTTGCGCGGGGCCACGTCGTTGCCCATGAGCAGCTCGAAGACCTTCGCCGCACCCTCGGCATGGGTCACGTTCACCCGGCGCAGGGTGCGGTGCGCGCGGTCCATCGTGGTCTCCGCGAGCTGGTCGGCGTCCATC